>Ga0116181_1000035_pt1 | contig 102168 bp, 82 predicted proteins | sample AD_UKC075_MetaG_FD_89752 | JGI IMG/M metagenome (GOLD analysis project Ga0116181, IMG submission 89752) | Active sludge microbial communities of municipal wastewater-treating anaerobic digesters from USA - AD_UKC075_MetaG | ecosystem: Engineered > Bioreactor > Anaerobic > Digestate | place: USA... | reverse complement strand
GGCGTGGTGAAGAAATTTATCGCGCATATAATACCTCATATCAATAAATACATATCGGGTTATACCTCCTGCTAATTCCCTGTCCACATGGAATATAGGTGTAAAATCAGCAAAAAATTTACCTACATTAGACTTTGAAACTTTTTCTAAAATGTCATCTTGAATTTTATATAATTTTTTTATAAGCTTTACATTTTTCTTGAAAATATTTTTTTCACCAACTATGCTGGATTCTTTTTTTTCAAGTATAAAATGCCATCTAAACAGTCCCGTCATTGAAGGCAACAAAGATATCTTTTCAGAGGTTTTCCCAAAATTCTTCTTTAAATGTTTAAAAACACACAGTCTCATAGCAACCCTAAACAAAAGATAAACCATAAAACCAATAATAAATGCATTTTGAAACTTCCCTGTGGTAAATATATATCCCAATATAGAAATTAAAAATATAGGATCAAATATAGTAAGAAGACTTAAGGAAAACTTTTTGTTGATAAATGGCCACAGTAATTTTGCACCGTAAGAATTAAATATATCAAAAAAAGTATGGGAAATTCCTCCTAATAAAGCCCAAAAGGCAAGATTTAATAAACCATAACCCGGATAAAAAAAGTTTAGTAAAAAAGCTATAAACACTGAAGAAGTCACTAATCCTAATACAGAATGGGTAATGCCTCTATGGTTTTTTAAATAGACATAATCCCCCCATTTTTGAAATACTATATCAATGTCCGGAAAAACTGCGCCAACAACCACTGCTGCTGTAGCTGCATCAGCTATAGATACCTCATTGCCTGTAGCCTTTGCTAAGGCAATACCAATAACCCCGTGGGTAAGCGGATCCATCAACCACCCTCCCGTTACCATTTAAATGGTGTTATCATTTAAATGGTCTTATTATATTTCTTTATGCTACCTGTATCCTTGCATACAAAAATTATAGCACTATATCTTTCTAAAGTCATGAGAAATATATTCCCATTTATCAGAATAGGACTTTTGCTTCTTTTAGCTGATTAATTGAAATTATTGTTTATCATCTCTTTTGTCTTTTCTTCATCATATATATAGTAATACTGATTATCAATGTATTCGGGATGTCCGGGCAATGTATAAAAATCCACTTTATTTACATCAATTTTTTTTATACAGTCAATGTAATAGTTAACGTCTCCTATTTCTATATTTGTAGTTACATTATCTTTAATTACAAAAAAGATATCGTCTGCCTTAAACAAATATTTAAGTTTTAATTTCTGCTTTATAAATTCTTTTAAAAACTGCTGCTGGGCTTTTATTCTTCCTAAATCCCCGTCCTCATACCCTTCTCCCGTCTTGTTTCCTTTTCTGTATCTCAAGTATTGTTCTGCTTTTTCCCCATCTAAAATTTGTCTACCCTTATTTAGTGATATGTGAAGGTTTTGGTATGGATCGTCGTATTTCATATCAAATGGTACATCTATTTCCACTCCCCCTAACAAATCAATTATTTCCCTGAATCCTTTAAAATTTACTGTTAAATAGTAGTGAACAGGCATAGTAGTAAGTTTTTCTACCTTTTCAATTATTTCCGCCTCCCCGCCCAGACCTATAAGGGCGTTTATTTTATATATCCTACCGCTATCTGATTTAACCATGATATCCCTTGTTATTGACAATATATTTACTTTTCCACTTTCAGGATGGAAATTTACCAACATGATTCCGTCTGCTCTTTTTTCAGACTCATCCAGACCCATTAGAAGTAAATTTATGTACTCTGGATAATCCTTTCTCTTATAAATGTTGCGCACTATTTGTTTTTTTTCATAATTTTTCTCTTTTTCATCTATAAAATTTAAATTGTTTTTTTCACTATAATTTAAAATTGTAAACAATCCCTCTACAAATAAAACAAGAGAAAACACCATGCAAATATAAAATATTTTCTTTCTTAAACTCATATTTCCACCTGCTTTAGTTTATTTCAATTACTCTGTCCAAAGGTAAATAAGACAGGCTTTAAACATTATTTAGTATATGTTTTTTATGTTTTTTAATACAAATAGGTGGATAAGTTAAATATTTAAATTTTTCTTGAAAAATCATTTATATATTTAACAAATTATAAATTGCATTTCTACTCTATAACTGCTATAATAAAAAACGACAAAACCATGCTAATTCTCTGTTTTAATGCTTATTTTTTATTCTTAAAAAAATAAACTAAATTTGAAAGGAATGTGAAAAATTTCAATGTATACACCATTTCATATTAAAACCGGTTAAATCCATAATAAAAACAAAAAATACATAAACTTTTAGCAATACTTAAATTTTTAAGCATTATTTTTTTATATGTGCAAGCAAAAAAATTTATTATCAATTACAGTGGGGGTGTTCATAAAATGTCGAAAAAAGTCTTGGGGATTTTTTTTATAATATTAATATTTTCCATATGTAATGTATGTGGATTTGCACAAGAAGAAAGCTTAGTACAAAATCCAGGCTTTGAAATGTCTGACGAATACGCCAGACTTTGGGAGACATACCATTGGAGCGAAGAGTCTGAAGCAAGCGAATTTGGTATTGATGAAACGGTAAGCCATACCGGTTCAAAAAGCGCTTATATTGTAAGTAATTCAATGAGTGACGCAAGATATGTCCAGCATGTTCCGGTAAAAGGGGATACTTTTTATAAGTTTTCATGCTGGGTAAAAACAGAAAATGTACCTGAAGATACCCTAGGGGCAAATATTTCAGTACTGTATACCCTAACTACTTCCCGCGGGGTTACAGGTACAACTGAAAATTGGGAGTACGTTGAGTTTTATGGAAAAACCAGTCCCAATCAGGAGACGGTCGCCCTTTCCCTGGCCTTAGGGGGACATGGGAAGTTAAGCTCAGGTAAGGCCTGGTTTGACACTGTGGAAGTTGTAGAAGTAAGTGAAATTCCTGTAGGTGAAACCGCTCAAAGCTTAGAGCCCGATAATTCATCCCAGTCAGGTGATGCAGAAAGCAAAAGTAGTGGAAAGATTTTATCTATGATTCTCATACCCTTCGCAATACTTATATATGTGCTCTTTATATTATACAAGTCAAAAAAATCATCCGGCAATGATAAGAATAAGAATACCCCTTCTGATAATACTAAGAATACTAAAAAAAATACTAATAATACCCTTCCACCGGAAGATCAACAGATTTTTAAGGTAAGCTTTGATAAAAAAGACATAATAATAATGATTGCCATGACTGCGATTTATTTGGTAATCGCATTGTATAATCTCGGAAGTTTTAAAGTTCCAACCACTTCCTGGGAGTCTGTTTTACCGGGAGAAAGTTTTACCGTAGATCTTGGAAAAGAAGCAACCCTGTCAAGGGTATACTTTTTTACAGGCTTAGGTGGAGGCGTTATTAGTGTAGAATACCTTGACGAAAACCAAAATTTCTCTAATCTCATGACTTTTCAAAAGGACAAAGTCCTTGACATTTTTAAATGGAAGTACCAAGCTGTATCACCTGTTACCACCAGCAAATTACGGTTTACTTTTGAAAGTACCAATATGACTATAAATGAAATAGCAATAGTTGAACAAGGAAGTACCGTACCTTTAACAGGCATAAAAGTAGTAGACAAAAATGTTGGCTCTAATAATAAAGGAAATATAGAAAATCTTTTTGATGAACATGATAAATTTGCATACAGACCTTCATTTATGAACAGCATGTATTTAGATGAAATATACCATGCCAGAACTGCTTTTGAGCATATACACGGGATACAGCCATATGAAACAACCCACCCGCCTTTAGGAAAAGTATTTATGGCACTGGGTGTACTTATTTTTGGAATGGTGCCTTTCGGCTGGAGAATAATGGGTACACTTTTTGGAGTGGCTATGGTTCCTGCCATGTATGCTTTTGGTAAAAAAGTTTTTCACGACAGGTTCTTTGCATTTTCAGCTGCTTTTCTTATGATGTTTGATTCAATGCACTTTGCCCAGACAAGAATAGCAACTATAGACAGCTATGTTACACTTTTTGTTATACTCATGTATTATTATATGTATGACTACTTTGTAAATAAGTCCTACGTATTAGGATTCAAACAATCTTTAAAACCGCTGTTTTTAAGCGGCCTGTTCTTTGGGTTCGGGGCAGCAAGTAAGTGGATTGCCTTTTACGGTGCCGCAGGACTTGCAGTTCTGTTTTTCCTTAACAAATACTTAGAGTATACTGACTACAGGAAGATTGCCATGAGAAGCAAAAAGAAACCTGCATGGTTCCATGATTATGAAAGTTTATACCTGTTTGGCACCATGGGACTTTGCGTAATATTTTTTGTTATAATACCTGGAATAATATATGTACTATCATATCTGTCCTGGCCTGAAAGACCTGGTACAAGCCTTTTTAAAACTGTTGTAGACAACTTTAAATATATGCTAAGCTATCACTCTAAACTTACTGATACACACCCTTATCAATCAGCCTGGTGGGAATGGCCTTTTATGTCAAGACCTATGGCCTTTTACTTTGGAAGCGATCTTCCTGCAGGAGTTACATCTAAAATTTACACATTGGGAAACCCTGCAGTATGGTGGACCGGAATAGTTGCATTTTTGGCAATTGCAGCTATGGCACTCACAAAGGTAAAAAAACAGTTTTCACTATTATTCGTCCTTGCAGCATCATCTTTTGCTTATATTTCCATACCTAAAGATTTTATACCTTCAGAGGTTTGGATACTATCTTTCATATTATTAACACTAACAATACTTATATCTTCTAACTTTGATAAAAAAATCATTGCTTTTTCAGTAGGTTCTGCTGCAATATTTTCTGTAATTGCATTTAGCTTTCATAATGTTATAAAAACCAACAGCTACTATGTAAATTTCGATAACAGCTACTATAAAAATCCAAGCGTACAATCTTTAATGTGGATATTTTTACTAACATCTATAATAATTTTGTTGGTGGGAATATTCAGATTTGACCGGAAATTCTTCCCTATAGTGTTGGCTATGATTTTTCAATATGTTCCTTGGGTAGGCGTTCCAAGATGTACATTTATATACCACTATTTTACCATTATACCTTTCTTAATACTGTGCATTTTATATGTAATTAAGAAAGTCATTGATAAGTGGCAGGATTTCAAATATTTTGCTTATATTTACCTGGCATTGGTACTGGTAGTTTTTATACTATTCTATCCAGTTGTTTCAGGTATGCATGTAAATACTTCTTATTTAAAATTAATAGGATGGTTTTGGAATTTTTAAAATAATCTTTGGAGGGAAAAAATATGTCTGATAAGATAGTTTGTTCAGTAGTAGTGCCTCTTTATAATGAGGAAGAAGTTATTTTGGAAACATATAAAAGACTAAAAAAAGTTATGGACTCTACAAATGAATCCTATGAAATTATATTTGTTAACGACGGCAGCAGGGACAAAACTGAAGAAATGGCTCATGAAATATGCAATAATGATCCTAAAATCAAACTAATTAACTTTGCAAGAAACTTTGGTCATCAAATTGCCATAACTGCAGGTATGGACTATGCCGAAGGACAGGCTATTGTTGTCATAGATGCTGATTTACAAGACCCTCCTGAATTAATTCCAAAAATGCTGGAAAAGTGGAAAGAGGGCTATGATGTTGTATATGGAAAAAGACTTGCAAGGGAAGGGGAAACCTTCTTTAAAAAGTTTACGGCAAAAGTTTTCTACCGCTTTTTAAGAAAAATGACAGATGTAGATATCCCCGTTGATACCGGGGACTTTAGGTTAATCGACAGGAAAGTTGCAGAAGCTCTTAAACTGGTTAATGAGCGCAACAGATATATAAGAGGAATAATAAGCTGGCTTGGATTTAAACAAATAGGGGTTGAATTTAACAGGGATAAGCGCTTTGCCGGTGAAACCAAGTATCCTTTAAAAAAGATGCTTAAATTCGCTTTTGACGCTATAACCTCATTTTCATATAAACCTTTGAAACTGGCGTCATATATGGGCTTTTTCCTGTCATTTTTCAGCTTTATATACCTTCTGGTTGTTCTTTATACCAAACTTTTTTCAAAGAGCTTTGTACAAGCCGGATGGGCTTCTACCTTAGCTGTAAGCCTGTTTTTTAACGGCATTACCCTTATAATTCTTGGAATAATCGGGGAGTATATAGGAAGGATATATGATGAAGCTAAAGGCAGACCATTGTATATTATAAAAGAAACTAAAAACTTTTCTGAAGATAAAAAGGATAAAATAACAGTAAGAAACGGAAGGTAGTAGTAAACAGACATTTTGAAACCACGGGCACAGCCCGTGGTACTTTAATTGTAAAAAGTTTTAAATCATAAAAAGGCAAAAGTCTTGTCAACCAAAAAACAATTGACAAGACCATTTCTGGTGGAGGGGGACGGATTCGAACCATCGAAGGCTGAGCCAACAGATTTACAGTCTGCCCCCTTTGACCCCTCGGGAACCCCTCCATGTGGAGCTGGTGGACGGATTTGAACCCCCGACCTGCTGATTACAAGTCAGCTGCTCTACCAACTGAGCTACACCAGCTTATTAAATTTTCAATGGCGACCCGGAAGGGACTCGAACCCTCGACCTCCAGCGTGACAGGCTGGCATTCTAACCGACTGAACTACCGGGCCGTATCTCATTTGCACCTGCCCAACTGATTCGTCAGCGATAAACAACTTCTGACGAATCAGCCGCTTAATACAGGTTATCATGGTGACCCATAGGGGACTCGAACCCCTGTTACCGCCGTGAAAGGGCGGTGTCTTAACCGCTTGACCAATGGGCCATTGATAATTTTAATGTTTTTGCTGACAAACTATATTGTAACTGCATCTGTCGAAAAAGTCAAGCAATAAACTAAAAAATATTAAGAGTTTTAAAGTTTTGTGGTGAGCCATGAAGGAATCGAACCTTCGACACCTTGATTAAAAGTCAAGTGCTCTACCGACTGAGCTAATGGCTCACATAATTTTTGTGTCACACAATTACGTATTGTACAATAAAACATATCATTTTGTCAACAGTTTTTTTTAAATTTTTTTTATTTTTTTGTACCACTCCCTAAAAAGAGCTGTAAGGCTCTATTTTTTAGTCTATTATATTAATATGAAAAGCATAAATTTATGGTTCTTATATTATTCTGAAGCTCCCAAAACTTCCAGTAATGCTTCCTGCAGTACCTTAGAAAAGTTTATCCCTGCTTTTTCCGCTTTAACATTAAGCCAGTACGGAATTGTGCAATTCTTTTTAACTGCCCGGTTATCTACTTTCTTACAATATTCTGCAAAATCCACATCCACCCAGGTAGCAAAAAAAGATGCTGTTTTAAAAAACAGCATCCCTTTCATTTATTTTTAATATAAACACGTCTTACACCGCTATAGTTTGCTCTCTTTCCTTTCCTACGCCAATAAGCTTGATTTTTACTCCTACAATCTCTTCAATCCTTTTAAGGTACTTTTTTGCGTTTGCAGGAAGGTCTTCAAAAGTTTTTGCATTTGAAATATCGCTATCCGGCCATCCTTCAAACTCTTCATATACAGGAGTACATTTTTCAAGTTCTTTTAAGCTTGCCGGAAAACTATTTATTGTACGACCGTCTTTTTCGTAAGCCACACAAAGTTTTATATTGTTTAATTTACCAATGGTATCCACATGGTTAATTGCCAGCCCTGTAAGTCCGTTTACCCTGGCAGCATATCTTATCATAACGGTATCTAACCATCCGCAACGCCTTGGTCTTCTTGTTGTTGTACCATACTCGCCGCCAAGTTCCCTTATTGTATCACCAATTTCATTATCCTGTTCGGTAGGAAATGGTCCGGCTCCTACCCTTGATGTATAAGCTTTTAGCACACCATATATTTCATCAATATAAACAGGTCCGATTCCTGCACCTGTACAAACTCCTCCTGCAATGGGATTTGAAGATGTAACATAAGGATAAGTTCCAAAATCCAAGTCTAAAAATGTAGCCTGGGCTCCTTCAAACAGTATATCCTTTTTCTCAGTAATGGCATCAAAAAGCAGGCTGTTTACATCACATACATGTTTTTTTAAAATCCTTCCATACTCTAAATACTCTGATATTACCTCATCTTCATTGAGCTTTTCTCCTTGATAAACTTTTTCAATAATTAAATTTTTAATTTCCAAATTCTCTTTTACTTTTTCTACAAATACATCTTCATCAATAAGGTCACACATCCTGATTCCTGATCTATCGGTTTTATCAGAGTAGCATGGACCAATACCTCTTTTAGTTGTTCCTATACAGTTGCTTCCCCTGAATTTTTCCTGCAATTCATCTAACAGCCTGTGATAAGGCATTATAACATGAGCCCTGTCACTTATTAAAAGCTTATCAGTACTTACCCCTTTGCTGTTTAAATCCTTCATCTCATTTAACAGTACTTTAGGGTCAACCACTACACCATTCCCGATAATACAAGTTTTATCTTTATGCAATATCCCTGATGGTATAAGGTGTAGTGAATACTTTACGCCGTTTGCTACTATTGTATGCCCTGCATTATTCCCTCCGGAAAACCGTACTACTATGTCAGAGCTTTTAGCCAGCATATCAATATATTTGCCTTTTCCTTCATCCCCCCACTGGGTACCTATTACTACCCTGGTAGCCATTTTACCAATCCCCCTATTCTATAAAAGACAGCAAAAAAATTTTGGCAACAAAATAAGACACCAATATTTCTTATTGCTGTCAATGGCAAGATGTCTTATTTTGAAAAACGTCTTTTGGTATTATTGTTCTTTTTGAGCAAAATAATCATTTAGCTCTTTAACCAGTTTGTCAGCATCTATCCCATGAACTGCACATGCCTGTGAAATACTTTCACCTGAAGCAGACGGGCATCCTATGCAAAACATTCCGTTATTCATAAATACAGTAGCTGTACCTCTGTCCATCTCTAAAACATCTGATATTATCATATCTTTAGTAATTTTGCTCATATATTATCCCTCCAAATTTATTTTAATTTCATGTCTGTTTGAGCTTTTGCTGTCTCAGTTGCTAATTTATCAGAATTACCTTTCAACAGTGTTTATTATACACTAATATGTAGAAAAAATATACCCCTTATTTTCTATATTTCATTTTCCCAATTTCATATAAATCATTGCCTTCACTATCAATTACAACAACTGCCGGAAAATCCTTTACAGTTAGTTTTCTTATCGCTTCAGCCCCTAATTCAGGAAAAGCAATTATTTCTTCTTTAACTATCCTCAGGGCAATTAAAGCTGCTGCCCCGCCTATTGCTCCAAAATACACCGCCCCGTACTTTTTCATGGCATCTATAACCTCTTTGCTTCTCAAACCTTTTCCAATCATCCCTTTTAGACCAAGCTTTATCAATTCAGGTGTATATGCATCCATCCTGCCGCTGGTTGTAGGACCGGCAGAGCCGATAACTTCCCCGGGTCTTGCCGGGCAAGGCCCTACATAATATATAACCTGGTTTTCTATATCAAAAGGAAGTTCCTTTCCCTCACCTAAAAGAGCTATCATTTTTTTGTGAGCAGCATCCCTTGCAGTATAAATAATACCGCTAATACTAACTATATCCCCTGCTTTTAATTTTTTTGCCTTCTCTATGGTTAATGGGGTTTCTATAGAATAATTCATTGCCTCACCTTCTATAAATTACTTTTTTATTTATACAAATTACTTTTTTGATTCTATAAATCACACTTTTTTTGTAATTTTTGTGTAGTTGCAGTTGATATAAAACTCTTTATATTACAGCTTCCCCATGCCTTGTAGCATGACAGCTGATATTTACCGCCACAGGAAGTCCTGCAATATGAGTTGGAAAAACCTCTATATTAACGGCTAAGGCAGTAACGGTTCCTCCAAGACCTGCCGGACCAATCCCTAATAAATTAATTCTATCCAAAACCTCTTCTTCAATTTTTCTGATATGTTCCAAATGGCTTCTTTTATTAATTGGCCTAATCAATGCCTTTTTAGCCAAGACAGCCGCTTTTTCCATAGTACCTCCAATACCCACACCAACAACAACAGGGGGGCAAGGGTTTGGTCCTGCTTTGTCAACAGTATCAATTATAAACTTTTTTATTCCCTCTTCCCCGTCAGAAGGTTTTAGCATTTTTAACCTGCTCATATTTTCACTTCCAAACCCCTTAGGAGCTATGGAAATTTTTATTTTGTCCCCTTCAATAATATTATAGTGAATTACAGCAGGAGTATTGTCATTGGTGTTGTTTCTTTTAATGGGGTCTTCTACCACTGATTTTCTTAAAAAACCTTTTTCATATCCTCTCCTGACCCCTTCATTTATTGCTTCCTCCAAATTTCCTCCAACTATACGGACATCCTGGCCTATATCCAAAAAAACCACAGCCATTCCTGTGTCCTGACAAATGGCCATTTCCTTTTCCCTTGCCAGTTTGGCATTTTCAATAAGTTTCTCTAATATATCTATACCCCTTTGAGACTCTTCATTAACTAAAGCATTTTTAAAACCTTCTAAAATATCATCATTTAAATAATAATTTGAATGCATGCATAATTTTTCTACAGTCTCAATAATTTCATTAACATGAATAGTTCTCATTTTATCTCCCAGCCTTTTTAATACTTATAATTGCATCAATTTTTTTGGCAATACATAATCTTATTATATCAAATCCGGTTTTGCAAATACAGCTAAAAGCTTTTCCCTTATACATCTTTATTTCTCTTTTTAAATTTATGGATTTACTATTGATATGAAATGTGTTAACATTACCTTTGAGTCTTCATGTTAATATAACAAACAGGTTCTGCATATAAATAGACTCTACAATTATGTAGAAAGGGGTTTTGGTGTTGTCAAATTCTTGTCAAAATATAATGGTTTGTATTACACAGCAAATTACCTGTGAAAGGTTAATTTTAAAAGCCTCTGACTTAGGAAACCAGTTAGAAGGTCAACTTTTTGTAATACATGTTGCTAAAAATGAATGGAACTTTTTAGACAATGCTAAAGAAAGTGAGGCTTTAGAATACCTGTTTAAAATTTCAAAATCCGTGGGAGCTAACCTGTCTGTTTTAAAATCTGACAATATAGTTGAAACATTGGTTAATTTTGCAAAGGAAAATGAAATAACTCATGTTGTAATGGGGGAATCCCCAAACCACCACAGTAAAAGCAATCTTCATACGGAACTTAGCCAATCACTTCCCGGCGTTGAAATTTTGGTTATCCCTTAAGTTTATCTTTAATAAATTTTTAGTTTATATTGTATTTTTTTAATAAAAATGTTGTTTTTTGTTTTATGTGTAAAAACTCTCTTTTTCTATGTTAAAAGAACATATTATTTTTTAAAAAAGTGGTTAAAACCCTTGACTTTATGGCATTTTCATTATAAAATAATGTCGAATTCCAAAATTAGGAGGTTGTGTATATGAACAAAACAGATTTGATAAACTCAATTGCTGCTAAATCAGGTTTAAGCAAAAAGAACAGTGAAGCCGCTTTAAATGCATTTATTTCTTCTGTACAGGACGCTTTAAAAGCCGGTGAAAAAGTTGCTCTTGTTGGCTTTGGTACATTTGAAGTAAGAGACAGGGCAGCCAGAAAAGGAAGAAATCCTCAGACAAAAGAAGAAATCACAATCCCCGCATCAAAAGCTCCCGTATTTAGAGCAGGTAAGGCATTAAAGGAAATTGTTAATAAGTAAGATGTTAAAATCAAAATATTAAAGACTTGCCTAAAAAGCAAGTCTTTAATGTTTTTTCATTGCAATTCTTATTTTATCCGCCATCATGGCTATACACTCAGAATTGGTAGGTTTGCCTTTATTGTAGTTAATGGTATAGCCAAACAAAGAGTCCATTGCATCCGGATTACCTCTTGCCCATGCACTTTCAATTGCATTTCTTATTCCCCTTTCTACTTTTTGCGGGGAAATGTTAAACTTCTTTGCAACAGCCGGATACAATGTCTTGGTGATGGATCCAAAACACTTGGGGTTTTCAACGGCATTAATAATAGCCTCTCTCAAATACTGGTATCCTGCCATATGAGGAGGAATGCCTACTTCATGCATCAAGTTTGTTACTTCAACTTCAATATCAAAGGTACGGTCATTTTCATTGGCACATATGAAATGAGAATTTTTCGAAACAGGTCTGTAGGAATATGCCGTCATGTATTTTTCTTCATAAAGCTGACGTACCCTGGTTACCAAAACATCTATGTCAAAAGGTTTAATTATGTAGTATTCTGCCCCAAGGGAAATGGCCTTTTGTATAAATACATCCTGTCCTATTGCAGAAAGCATTATATATATGGGCTTACGTTCTAAATCCATATTTGACAACCGCTCTAATACTGCCAAACCGTCTAAATTTGGCATTATAACATCCAGTATAACAACCTCCGGCTTTAAAGAAACTATCATATCAATAGCCTTTAAGCCATCTTTTGCAATGCCAACAACACTAATATCATCATGCTGACTCATATAATCTTTTAAAAGTTCTGCAAATTCTGTATTATCGTCTGCAATTAAAACTGTAATTTTACCTTTCATTTCCCTTCCGCCTTCTGAATGTATAGTATTTACATTTTCTTTTTGTACTAATATTTATATTCTATTATAATATACAATTCAATAAAATAATACTATTTTTTCATTATTCTGCGACAAAATCCATGTCTGCACCTGAATTTTTCATTAACTCTACATATTCAGGAAAAGTAACTTTTATAGCTTCAGCAGTATCTATAGTTGTTTCTCCTTCTGCGTTTAGCCCTGCCAAACTCAAAGCCATAACAATCCTATGGTCATCATATCCTTTTAATCTGCAGCCTTTAAGATTGCTTCTCTTAATAACAAGCCCGTCTTCTAACTCCTTGATGTCAGCTCCCATTTTACTCAATTCTTCACACATAACTTTAATCCTGTCAGTTTCCTTTAATCTTGCCTGGGGCACATTTACAAGCTTTGTCACGCCTTCTGCAAAACAGGCTGCAACAGCCATTGCCGGAAGAGCATCAGGAATTGCATTCATATCTATTTCCCTTCCCTTAAGTCCATTGCCTTTTATTGTGATACTCCCATCTTCAACTTTCACAGATGCCCCCATATCCCCGAGTATTGAAAACACCTCTTTGTCTCCTTGAGGGTCATTAATATCTAAGTTTTCAAGGGTAAATTCCCCGCCTGATATAGCTGCCTGCACAGCAAAGAAGGTTGCAGAGGAAAAATCCCCGGGGATTGTGGCATCTATAGCATTATACCTTTGCCCGCCTTTTATATAAAAAGATTTATAATTGTTGTTTTCATATTTTATTCCAAATTTATCTAGCCACCATAATGTAATGTCTACATAAGGGATTTCATTTAATCTTGTAATATTTATTTCCGTATCCTTTTCAAAAAGTGGTGCATTTATAAGCAATGCTGAGAGATATTGGGAGGTTATGGAGTCTAAATCTGTAAACCCTCCTTTTATTTTTCCTTTAACAATTACCGGCGCCATGTCATTATTCCTGGTGGATAGAGCTTGCCCCCCTAAATTGTTCACCGCCTTTAACAGGGCACCTAATGGTCTTTTTCTTATCTGATAGTCCCCTGTAAAAACAGAGTAACCCTCCGCTAAGGCAGCTGTAACCGTTCCAAATCTTAATGTAGTCCCTGAGTTTCCTACGTTAATGACATCGCAGGGTGTAGAAGGTTCCCCGTTAAATCCCTCTATAACATATTTATCACCTAACATTTGAATTTTAGCACCTAATGCTTTGCATGTCTCAATTGCCGATTCTGCATCCCCTGAAATTAGAGGATTTTTAATTTCAGATTTGCCTTTTGCCAAAGAAGCAAAAAACAACCCCCTTATTGTATGGGATTTTGATCCGGGTATTTTAACCCTGCCACTCGTACTTGACTTTCTCACCTTTAATACCATTTTCTCGTCTCTCCTTTTCTACCCTTTCACTTACCTGACTGTACATCAAAACTTAGTTTTGTATTTTTTATTTATTTGACATACAATGCCTATTGTAATATTACATATTTTTAAATAATTTCTTTACAATATATATTTTAATATATTAAATGATTATAGACAAACTTTTATAATTAATATCTTCTATCACTTATTAAAAATATGTGCTAAAATATTACTATAATAAAAAATGTAGTTAAAATTTAAGCCTAAAAATACAATGATAAGGATGTAGTTTTATATGGATGGAACCATACTAATTATAGATTATTCTGAATATGAAAGGGAAAAAATCAAAATTACTTTTGATAATATTGGGGACTTTGAGTTTATTGAAATAAAAAAGCCAGACGAATTTTACAGTCTTAAAAGTATTAAACCTGATATCTCCCTTGTAATTATAGATATAGAATTTCCGGTGGCTGAGGAAGGCTTTAAAATCCTGTCTTCTTTAAAGAAACTTACTGCTGATACTCCTGTTATTATAGTTACAAAGGCAGATAATAAAACTTACCGTAAAACCGCTTTAGATTTTAATGTCCGGGATTATATAATAAAACCATACAGGACACAGCGCCTGGGAAATTCCGTCAGAAGTATATTAAAAATTGACCAGGCTAAATACAATATAGACAGCGCAAATGTTATAACTATGTCTGTTGAAGACTATATAACCAAAGAATTTAAGATTGCTTCCCGGGCCAATAAAAAGCTTTCAATAATACTCATAACCCCCGTGTATCCTTATAAGGCTACGTTGGAAAAAGATAAAAAAATTAATCCGGAATTTGAAAAAGATATGTATAATTCTGTTATCGAAAAGGTCAAACTTTCTTCAAGGTACACAGATACTGTTATACTAAATGACAACAAGGATATTCTGGTAATACTGCCCTTTACAGATGCAGCTGGGGCGTCAAAAGTTGTTGAAAAAATAAAGATTAGTGTTTCGGAGGCTTTAAATAATTTAGATTTTAAATTTGACCAACTTTTTTATACTGTATATTCAACTTTCCCTGATGACGGTAAAAATTTTCAGGCATTGATGAAAAAAGCCATTAAGCAGGTGGAAGATAAGATAATGCTGGAAAAAATAACATCTATTGGGGAAAATGCATTGGCTGATGCCAGAAATAAATATAATAAATTTAAAATGTAATTTTTTAGAAAGGAAAATGCTATGAAAGAAATAGAGCTTATTGCTACATGTGCTGCAGGCATAGAAGCTATGGTAAAAAGAGAAGTCCAAAAATTAGGATTTAAAGATATATCAACCGAAAACGGTAAAGTTACTTTTAAGGGAGATTTATCCAGCATTGCCAAAGCAAATATTAATTTAAGATGTGCTGACAGGGTGCTTTTAAAAATAGGAGAATTTGAAGCCCTTTCCTTTGAAGAGCTTTTTGAAAAAACCAAAGCCCTTCCATGGGATGAATGGATAACAGTGGATGGCAAATTTACCGTTTTGGGCAAATCGGTAAAGTCAAAACTTTTTAGCATTTCAGACTGCCAGGCAATTGTAAAAAAAGCCGTTGTGGAAAAATTAAAAACAAAATATAATGTGGAATGGTTTGAAGAAACCGGACCTGAATACACAATTCAGGTATCCCTTTTAAAGGATATTGCTACTTTAACTATAGATACCAGCGGTACTGCTCTTCACAAAAGAGGATACAGGAAAAGAATTGTAGCAGCACCTATCAAAGAAACCCTTGCCGCTGCAATGATTATGATAAGTTATTGGAACAAAAGCAAGCCTTTATTAGACTGTTTTTGTGGCTCAGGCACCATACCCATTGAGGCTGCCCTTATAGGAAAAAATATTGCACCGGGGCTTAACAGGACATTTGCATCTCAGGAATGGCCTGTTATAGATAAAAGTATATGGGAAAAAGAAAGACGCATTGCATTTCAGGCAATTGACCAGGATGTTGAATTAAAAATTTACGCATCGGATATTGACCCTGAAGCTGTGGAACTGGCAAGGGAAAACGCCTATGAAGCAGGTGTTGACGACTGTATAGATTTTTCCGTTTGCGATTTTAAAAATGCAAAAGTTAAGGGGGACTATGGTGTAGTGATATCCAATCCCCCATATGGTGAAAGAATCAGTGAAAAAAAAGAAGTGGAGAATTTATATAAGGATTTAGGAAAATTTTTGAAAAATTACCCCACTTGGTCCAAATATTTTTTAAGTCCTGTGGAAAAATTCGAGAGATTATACGGCAAAAAAGCCAGTAAAAAAAGAAAGCTATTTAACGGCAATATAAAAGTTGACTACTACCAGTTTTTCGGTCTACAGCCGCCAAAATGACTTTATTTGCCTTCCATGGCCTTTTTGGCAAACTCTGTATTTACTATGTTTTCATACGGAACTTCCTTTGTAAGTTCCCCTGCTTCTTTCATTACCTCCTGCAAAAGTTCAAAAGCTTCTTTTTTCATAACCGGGTCGCTGCACCATGCATCATTTTCTTTATACCTTTGTGCAACTTTTATTAAAATATCTTCATCTGCATCAGGAAAAGAAGGTTTTATAACTTCTGCAATTTCCTCCGGGGTGTGCTGCTCCACCCATTTTTGTCCTTTATATATTGCATTTGTAAATTTTTGAATGATATCTTTGTTTTCTTCTATATAGCTCTTTTTGGCAAAGTAAGCTGTATAAGGTATTTCCCCACTTTCCTTTCCAATGGAAGCTAAAACATATCCTCTGCCTTCTTTTTCTAGCATTGATGCAACAGGCTCAAACAAAGTTACATAATCCCCCTGCCCTCCTGTAAAAGCTCCTGCCATAAGGGCAAATTGTATACTGGTATCAACCACTAAATCTTCTTTAGGGTTTAATCCCTTCTTTTTAAGTACATATTCCAATGTCATGTAGGGAACTCCGCCTTTTCTACCGCCAATTAAAACGCTTCCTTTAAGATTTTCCCATTTAAAATTTTCTTCAGGTTTTCTTCCTACAAGAAATGAGCCGTCCCTTTTTGTAAGCTGGGCAAAGACCACCCCGTAATCTTCTTTCCCTTCATTGTACACATAAATTGCAGCTTCAGGTCCTGCAAAACCAATATCTGCCTGATCTGACAAAACCGCTGTCATAACTTTGTCTGCCCCTTGCCCTGTTGTAAGCTCTATTTCTAAACCTTCCTCTTCAAAAAAGCCTAGATTCAAAGCTACATACTGTGGAGCATAAAAAACTGAATGGGTAACTTCATTTAAACGTATCTTTTGGTAATCATTTTTGCTACATGCACAAAATGAAAGCAAAATTCCCAAAATCAAAATAAAAACCAAAATCTTTTTCATATTTCACACCTCCTAAAACCAATATATTCTTTCTCAAAGTGACAGGTGAATTATAAATAATTATTGTAAATAATTTTACTTGGATTTAATTATAATTTTTTCAATAAAAGCTACTACCTGGTACATGAGGGTTGCTGCAACAGATAAAATTAATACACTTGTCATAACCAAATCCAATTGGAACACCTGGCCTCCATAAACAATGAGATAACCTATACCTGATTTGGATACTAAAAATTCCCCCACTATCACCCCAACCCAGGACAAACCTACATTAACTTTAAGAGCATTGACAATAACGGGGTAGGAAGAGGGCAGCACAACTTTGGACAGCACCTGGAGCTTATTTGCTCCAAAAGTTTCAACTAGTTTTATTTTATCTTTATCCACCGACTGCAATCCATTTAAAACTTCAAGTATAGTTACAACTATGGATACAGACAGGGCAATCACAACTATTGCTGCAGGTCCGGCACCTATCCACACTATAAATATTGGCCCTAATGCTATTTTAGGTAAGCTGTTTAACACAATTAGGTAAGGTTCCATGACTTTTGAAAGAAAATCCGACCACCACAGTATAATGGCTGCAATGGTGCCAAGAAATGTTCCCAGTAAAAAACCTATTACCGTTTCAGCACAGGTAACTAAAATGTGTTTAAAAAGTTCCCCCTCATTGTAAAGGTTTAAAAAAGTTTTTATAATCCTTGAAGGCTGGCTTGTTATAAATGCATCTATAATTTTCAAATTTGCAGCCACTTCCCATAAAAGAAAAATCAGTATCACCAAAGCAATTTGTGTAAACAAAATAAGTATTTTGCGAAGTTTTATTTTTTTCAAATATTCCATATGTTCTTTTGATACCGGCACCTTTTTAGAACTAAACATGGACATCAAGCTCCTTCCATATCATGTTGAAATAATCTTTAAATTCCGGTGCCTCCCTTGCCGCCAACGGGCTTTTTTCTTTTTTGGAAAGTACAATATTGTGTATGCTTTTTACAGTACCCGGTCTTTTGGAAAGAACCATAACCCTGTCTGACAGGCTTATACTTTCAGCTATATCATGGGTAACAAGTATTGCCGTTTTGTTTTCTTTTTTTATTATCCTGAATATGTCATCAGCAACAGAAAGCCTGGTCTGATAGTCTAATGCAGAGAAGGCCTCATCTAAAAGAAGTATTTCCGGTTTTAAGGCAAGGGTTCTTATAAGAGCCGCTCTTTGTCTCATTCCTCCTGATAATTGGGACGGGTACTTATCTTTAAATTCACCAAGACCATATGTGTCCAAAAGGTTTAGTACATATTCTTTATTTTCTTTTGAAACTCTTTTTTTAATTTCAAGACCTAAAAGCACATTTTGTAAAATATTTCTCCATTCAAAAAGGTGATCTTTTTGAAGCATGTATCCTACTTTTTCAGATATCCCCGAAACCAGACTACCATCTATCAAAACTTCACCACAAGAAGGTTTAATAAGACCTGCTATTAAAGACAGCAGAGTTGATTTTCCGCATCCGCTAGGACCTACAATGCTAAAAAATTCTCCTTTTTTTATAGAAAAGTTAATATCACGTAATGCATCTGTTTCCCCGTTTAAGGAATGATATTTCATGGAAACATTCTTAAGTTTTACAATACCATCCACTTTGAGCACCTCAATTTCAGGTCTTTATAACAGTATATTATTTGGTTTACTTAAAGGTGCTCATAAAAAATTATATATATCATTTAAAAGAGTTTAATATTTTAAATATTATTAAGAATTGAAGATAAATTATTTTTTAGACTTTTTATCCATTAATTTACCTGTAAAACTTCCTAAGCATACCCCTAAAACAACACAAACCAATGGCGGAAAACTATCCCAAATTACAAATTCTGCTATGGCAAGCATCCCTCCTATTACAGTTCCTGCCAACATTCCTATTTCTGTATAGGTGTATCCTTCCATTATCAATTTGCCCCTTCCAAAACTTTAGTTTAATAAATTCAATAAACTATATATTAGACGGGACAACCTTATAAAAAGTTCGCAAAACCCAGGTGGATATATACTCCACCTGGGTCCGGAATACTTAATTTATTTAATAGTTTTATTTTTTAATTATTATAGATTCCCCTGTCATTTCCTCAGGCTTTTCAACTCCCATAATGTCAAGGATTGTGGGGGCAATATCAGCTAAACGCCCTTCTCTTAGGGAAACATCACCTAAACCTATTGCAATTAGAGGAACAGGGTTTGTTGTGTGGGCTGTAAAAGGCCCCCCGTTTTCATAATCCTTCATCTGCTCAGAGTTTCCATGGTCTGCAGTAATCAGCGCCACTCCACCCTGATCTAATATTGCAGGAATCACCTTTCCAAGGCATTCATCAATAGCTTCAATAGCAGATTTAGCTGCGTCAAAATTTCCTGTATGCCCTACCATGTCAGGATTTGCATAGTTTAAAACTATTACATCATAGACTTTTTGGTTAATTCTTTTTACAACCTCATCAGTTACTTCGTATGCACTCATCTCAGGTTTCATATCATAAGTAGCAACTTTAGGGGATGGTATCAGCACCCTGTCTTCTCCTTCGTATACAACCTCCACCCCTCCGTTAAAAAAGAATGTAACATGAGCATACTTTTCAGTTTCGGCAATTCTAAGCTGCCTGTAGCCCAATCTGCTTATATATTCACCAAAAGTATTTTTAAGGCTTTCAGGCTTAAATGCCACGTGAACATTTTTAAAAGTTTTATCATACTCTGTCATACACACAAAATATACGGGAAAATAACCTTTACCTCTTTCAAAACCATCAAAATCAGTTTCTGTAAAAGCTCTTGTTATTTCCCTTGCCCTGTCAGGTCTGAAGTTAAAGAATATAATTGAGTCATTTTCACCTATAGCCGCTACAGGAGTACCATTCTTTTTAATTACTGTAGGCTTTACAAATTCATCGTATTCTTCCCGTTTATATGACTCTTCAACAGCTTCCACCGCGCTTTGGGCTTCTAAGCCTTTTGACAGCACCATGGCATCATAAGCCAGCTGTACTCTTTCCCATCTGTTGTCCCTGTCCATGGCATAGTACCTTCCCATTACAGTGGCAATTTCACCTACGCCTATCTCTTTCAGCTTCTCTTCTAATTCTTCCACATATCCCTTTGCACTGTCCGGTGGTACATCCCTTCCGTCAAAGAAGCAATGTATATATACATCATTGAAATTTTTTCTTTTTGCAAATTCCAATAATCCGTACAAGTGGGTATTATGGCTATGTACACCCCCGTCGGATAAAAGACCGAATAAATGAAGTTTTGAATTGTGTTTTTTGCAGTTTTCTATAGCATCAATAAACTCTTTCTTTTCAAAAAAGTCACCGTCTTCTATGGATTTTGTAATGCGTGTAAGCTCCTGGTATACAATCCTTCCGGCTCCGATATTTGTATGACCTACTTCAGAGTTACCCATCTGCCCGTCAGGAAGACCTACATCCATCCCACTTGTCCTAATGATGGTATTGGGATACTCTTTCATAAACCTGTCAATATTGGGCTTGTTGGCAGCTTTTATTGCATTTCCCTCTTCCCTTGGGTTTATTCCGTACCCGTCTAAAATAATAAGGGCAACCAATCTATCTTTCATACCTTCCCTTCCTTTCTTTTACTTATCAATTTTTTAAGGAAAATATAAACCCCCTTATGCCAAAAACAGGCAGGGGGTTTTGTCTGTTAATATATCCTGTTGTTATTTGTTGTAGTTAACAATTTTGTCAAATTCGTCAAGGTCAAGACTTGCACCACCTACAAGTCCTCCGTCTATATCAGGCATAGTGAAAAGCTCTTTTGCATTTGATGCTTTAACGCTTCCGCCATACAGTATCCTTATGGCATCTGCCACATCTTTTCCATACAGCTCTTCTATAACTTTTCTTATTACTGCACAAACTTCTTGAGCCTGCTCACTTGTAGCCGTCTTACCCGTTCCGATGGCCCATATAGGTTCATAAGCTATAACAGCCTCTTTTACCTGTTCTGCACTAAGACCTAAAAGAGCTATTTTTACCTGGTACCTGACTAATTCAGAAGTTACACCCTGCTCCCTCTGAGTCAGTGACTCTCCGACACAGATTATAGGCTTTAAACCATATTTAAAAGCTGCATGAGTCTTTTTGTTTACAGTCTCATCAGTCTCTGCAAAGTACTGTCTTCTTTCTGAGTGACCTATTATAACATACTCCACTCCTAAATCAGCCAGCATGGCACCTGAGACTTCCCCTGTAAAAGCTCCATTTTCTTCCCAGTGCATATTTTGTGCTGCTACTTTTATGTTTGAGCCTTCAACAGCTTTCTTAACTGATGGAATGCATACGAAAGGCACCCCTGTAATCACTTCCGTATCGGCACCCGCAACTTTGTCTTTCAAAGCCTGAACAAATTCAACGGCTTCCGTTGCAGTTTTGTTCATTTTCCAGTTTCCTGCTGCAATTTTTACTCTGCTCATTTATATTTTCCCCCTTATTTGTCCATTAAAACATCTATTCCCGGAAGTACTTTTCCTTCCAAAAATTCCAAAGATGCTCCTCCTCCGGTAGAAATATGTGTTACTTTGTCTGCAAAACCTAATTTCTCAATAGCTGCAGCTGAATCACCGCCGCCGATAATGGAAACAGCACCTGACTCTGCAACTGCTTTTGCAACAGCTTTTGAACCATTTGCAAAGTTATCAAACTCAAATACTCCCATAGGTCCGTTCCAAACAACAGTTTTTGCATTTTTTAATTCATTTGAAAATAATTCTATAGTCTCAGGTCCTATATCCATACCCATCCATCCGTCAGGTATTTTGCATGATTCAACTACTTTGCTTTCTGCATCATTTTTAAATTCAGTTGCTACCACATTATCCACCGGAAGCAATAATTTAACACCTTTCTTTTCTGCCTTTTCCAATAAACTTTTAGCAAGTTCCACTTTATCCTCTTCACAAATGGAAGTACCCACTCCGTAACCCTTAGCTTTAAAGAATGTATATGCCATTCCACCGCCTATTATAAGGGTGTCTACTTTATCAATAAGGTTTTCTATAACAGCTATTTTGTCTGACACCTTAGCTCCTCCAAGTATTGCTACAAAAGGTCTTTCAGGGTTTGAAAGGGCTTTGCCCATAACTTCAATTTCCTTCTTTATAAGGTATCCGCAAACTGCAGGAAGGTAGTCAGCAAGCCCTGCTGTTGAAGCATGAGCCCTGTGAGCTGTTCCAAATGCATCATTTACATAAATTTCTGCCATGCTTGCCAGTTCTTTTGCAAAATCAGGGTCATTTTTAGTTTCTTCCTTGTGGAATCTCACGTTTTCAAGAAGAAGTACTTCGCCTTCTTTTAAGGAAGCAGCCTTTTCTTTTGCATCTTCCCCAATTACGTCTTTTGCTAAAATTACTTCTTTACCTAATAGCTCCCCTAATCTATCTGCCACAGGTTTCATACTGAATTTATCTTCAAAACCGTTCTTAGGTCTTCCTAGATGGGATACCAATATTGTCTTTGCACCGTTTTCAACCAGGTACTTAATGGTAGGAAGTGCTCCTACAATTCTTTTGTCGTCTGTTATTTTGCAGTTTTCATCTAAAGGCACGTTAAAATCCACTCTCACAATGACTTTTTTGCCTTTAACATCTATATCTTCAATGGCTTTTTTATTCATCATTCCCATAAATTCACGCTCCCTTAATTATAAATTTTTTCCCCTTTATTAATTAAATTTATTTAAAACTAATTAATGTATATATCTACTACATTCATTTTAAAAAGGCTCGGTTGTATAACCGAACCTTTAAATAGCAACCTCTCTAATACAGTCTTATATAACTTAAAGTTAAAATTATTTTGAATCAACTGAAGCCATATGGCAAATTAAATCAATAACTTTGTTTGAATATCCCCACTCATTGTCGTACCATGCAACAAGTTTAACAAAGTTGTCATTTAAAGCTATACCTGCTTTAGCATCAAATACTGAAGTTCTAGCTTCGCCAATGAAGTCTGATGATACAACATCATCTTCAGTATATCCCAAAATACCTTTTAATTCATTTTCTGAAGCTTTCTTAATCGCAGCTTTTATTTCTTCATAGCTGGTTGGTTTTTCTAAACGGCAAGTCAAGTCTACAACAGACACGTCAAGAGTTGGTACTCTGAATGCCATACCTGTAAGTTTTCCGTTTAGTTCAGGAATAACTTTTCCAACAGCTTTTGCTGCTCCTGTGGATGAAGGAATAATATTTCCTGCTGCTGCACGTCCGCCTCTCCAGTCTTTCTTTGAAGGACCGTCAACTGTCTTTTGTGTAGCTGTTGTAGCGTGTACAGTTGTCATTAAACCTTCAACTATACCAAAATTGTCATGAATTACTTTAGCTAGAGGCGCTAAACAGTTTGTTGTACATGAAGCATTTGATACAACATCCATATCTTTTGTATACTTGTCATGGTTAACTCCCATAACAAACATTGGAGCATCCTTTGAAGGAGCACTTATTACTACTTTTTTAGCACCAGCACTTATGTGAGCTGAAGCTTTTTCTGTAGTTGTAAATACACCTGTGGATTCTACAATGTACTCTGCACCACATTCTTTCCATGGAATTTCTGAAGGTTCCATGCATGCATAAACACTTATTTCTTTTCCGTTAACAACAAGTTTACCGTCTTTACTTGAAATTTCACCTTTAAATTGACCATGCACAGTGTCATATTTTAACATATACTTCATGTACTCCAGATCAATAAACGGGTCATTGATACCAACAACCTCAACATCCGGATTGTCGATAGAAGCTCTGAATACTAAACGTCCTATACGACCAAAACCATTAATTCCAACTTTTACTGCCATAATTTTCTCCTCCTATGTAATTTATTGGTACTTATTTTAAGCTACATGGTAGCATCAATGCAAAAAGTAATAAATTATATAATATACCATGAACATTTTATATTATTTCTTTTTGATTTTCAATACCTATATCAAAAAAATAATTAATTTTTTAACAAAGTTTTTTTATTTCCAATAAAAGTGCGTATAACTCCAGTAAAATGTAATAAAAATAGTTTTCTCAAATTCCTTATTTTTATTCGTGTATCTAAAAATTCTATTTTTTTTAAAGTTATCCAATAATAAAATTTTCTAATAGTTTTTTTATTTTTTAAAATGTAACTATTCAAAGAATGTTGCACTAGTTTGTACTCATATCGGACTCACATAATAAATATTATAAGAACTGTTAAAATGATTAAAAAGTTTAATCACATATCCTCCTCACACTGGTAATCCATCATCAATTCCATTGTATTATTATATGAGCCTTCTGCTTTTTTTCTGTTATTGTCATTAATATACTCTTTTCCCATATTCTCTTTTAAAATAGGAAGAATCCTGTGAACCGGTCTTCCGTTTTCATAAAACATGTCCACCCATGTGGGAATGTGCTTAACACTTTTTAATATAGTTTTATCTTCCCCGTTTTCACTTTGTTTTTCCAAAGTAATGCGTACAATAACCCCGTCTTCCGTATACACCTTGTTTGGCCTTTGTGCCTGGTCTTCCCTGCGGAAATTGGAAATGAAATTCCCCATTGAATATATAATGTACTTAAGGCTACCTTCTACTTCCACTACTTCTGATTTTTGAACTACATGGGGGTGGGTTCCCAACACAATGTCCGCTCCCCAGTCAAATAACTTTTCCGCCAGCTGCTCCTGGTGGACACTTTGGGTCCTGTGATATTCATTCCCCCAGTGCATGTAGGCAATTATAATATCTGAATTAATTTCCTTTGCTTTTTCAATATCTTCCTTTATTTTTTGTTCATCTATTAAATTTAGCATATATTTTTGTTCTTCCTCAGTTAAAAAAGGTGAGTTTCCGTTACAACTGTATGAATAAGCAATGATGCTTATTTTAAAGCCTTTAACGTCAAGGGTTATAAACCTGTCATCCTCCGGCGTTGCCAAAGTACCCACATGCCGCATGCCTCTTTCATTTATTTTTTCTATGGTTGTTAAAATTCCTTTTTTCTTTCTGTCTAAGGCATGGTTATTTGCAGTAACAAGCACATGAAACCCTGTATATTTTAGTGCATCCAGTATGGAATCCGGAGTATTGAAATAAGGAAAGCTTGTGTACTTTTCCTCCTCACCTGCCGTAACGGTTTCAAGATTTGCAATGGCAAGATCTGCATCCTCTATGTACTCTCTGACATATTCAAAAACCCCGGTAAAGTCATATTCCCCCGTTTCAGGATTAAATGCACTTCGCAAATTTAAATTGTGACACATTATGTCCCCTACTGCAGCTATTGTAATGGTTTGTGGCTCTTTTTGACTTTCCTCGTCCGATACTTCTTCTAAAGGAGTTTCTTTAGGAGTAATTTCTTCTGCTTGTCCCTTCTCTTCCTTTTCACTGTCATTTTCTGCCCCTTCTGGTGTTTTACCTTCATTTTCTAAAAAAGTGCCGGTGCTTTCAGGCTCATTTACAGACCCGCAACCTAACAGTGTAATAACAAAAATAAAAGCTGCGATTATTGTCGCATATTTATAGTATTTTTTCATGTTCACACCTCACTTGTATAATTATAATTTTATTATAAAATTATTGTAACAAATTAATTTTTTTGGTCAACATAACAGTTCTAATTTTATATTGATTTTATTTTAAATACATCATAAAAGGCTTACTTATAAACTTTCAGAATAAGGAATTGCCAAAGACAGACAGCAATCATCACATAAAAATGAAAAAAGTTTTATTTTATAACCCCCTGCTTCCAACACATCATCTACAGTGTCCAGCTCTTTAAAATTCATTTTCATTCCAAGCCTTAAAAATTTAGATACCGCTTCTTTTCTGGTCCAATATTTTATAGCCTGTGCATTTCTTTCATTCAAGTCCGGTATTCTAAATAAAACATCCTTTTCCCTTTCTGAAAAAAAGAATTTAATCAAAGAATTTTCCACCTGAAAATTTTTTTCAACATCCACCCCTATTCTTTTTTCTGACACCACTCCTATGCAGTACGGAAAAGAGTGGGTGATGGACACAGTTATATCAGGGTATTGATGAATATAAGGGGCAGAATCTGCCCCTTTTAAAACATCCACACAGCTTAAATCCACTATGCACTTTCTTAAAGCTTTATATTCAAAAAGTGCTTTTTTTACCGCATACCTGCCGCAAAGCCACTGGAGTTTTTTTTTATAAACTTTAAAACTCTCTAAATACCCTGCCTCCTTCTCAGACAGCAGGGAAAAGCACCTGCTTTCCCCAAGCTGCAATCTTTCATGCATCTTACCCATATCCACCAATGCATAATTTAAGTCAATATGTTTTTTTATACTTCCCATATTAAGTTCAATTAAATGCTTTGTCCTTTGTGGTATCATAAGCTAATCCGCCTCTTTACAACATTTCTTACATAGTAACATAATTCATCGTACTCATTTAACATTATTACATCGTATGTTTTATATTCATCCCCATCCTCTTTTAGCCTTGCATAAACTTTATAGCTGCATACATCCCTTGGGACTTTAACAACCCCGATTTCATCCACCTTCCATGGCAGATACACTCTTTCATTGTTATAAGCAGTATGTATGCCGCACACCTGGAATATGGAATCCATAAAAGCAGGGTTAATTAACAGCTGGTCAAGTTTATACTCTTTATTGTTAATTTCCTCTGACGGAAGTGTCTTAATTGTAAGCACGGCACCCTTGCTGTTTCTCAAAAACCTGTTGTTTTCCGGATCTTCATCCATAAACAGAGTTCCTAATACTATGGCATTTTTGGTTATTCTAAGCTGGCTTTCAAGGGCAGCCCTTGTAGAACCCTCTTCCCCGGGGTGGTGTTCTATATCCCTTATATCTAATAAATCACTGTAATCTGTAAGTTTTGTACTTATCTCCATGCTGTTTAAATTAATAAGTTTTGAGATACCGTATTTAGAATCTAAATATGTATATACGTCTCCTTTAAAACTCTCTTCCCCTGTCTTTTTCACTTCCAATATAATTTCCTGGGGTCTTTCATAAAAGAGTTTACAAGGATTGTTAAGCATTAAGTTTTTAAAACAATACTGGTCTTTTCTTCCGTAAATCATGCTGTGGTACTGGGCAAACATTTCCATAAATGCAACTGCCGGCATCAGAGGTGTTTCCCCTAACCTGTGATGGTTTATAATAGGGTCTCTTTTAACTGAAAATACTTTAAAAGCCTTTTCAATAAAATCGTTTCTTTTGCTCACCCACTCAATAAAAGGAGTAGGGCTGTGCTTTTTATAAGCCATGTCTTCCGGCATTATAAACCCAAGACCTTTGCTTACAATAATCTCACTTGCATTTGTTTTTCCCTCTAAGAGGTTTATAAACTCATCAGCTCCTCTTTCCGGCTCAATAAGGTTTAGCCCTATTTCTTCAAAATTCTCTTTTAAGTATTCATTTCTCCAGGCTATACCCACATCCTTCCAGCCAGACCAAGCTATGCTCAGTCCATGGATGTTTTTATGCTTTGAGTTTAATGAAGAAATAAAGCTTCCTATAAAACCATTTGCTGCACAGTAGTCCAGCTGCGCCTCATTTCCAAACCTTCCTGAGATGGAGGAAAACCCAATTACGCTTTTTAGCTCCTTTTTGTCCAAAAGCCTGTAAAGGTTTAGAAGTCCCCTTACCTTTACTGAAAATATTTCATTAAATTCCTCCACACTCTTATCTTTTAACAGCCTGCTCTTTTCAATTCCTGCCCCGTGAATCAGTACATGGACAGGACCGTTATTTTTAACTGATTCTTTTATAACTTCTTTAAGCTCCTCATAGTTCCTGACATCACAGGACAAGTACAAAGCTTCATTTCCGTCATCCTTTATTTGATTCATCAGTTTGTAAACGGATACAGCTTTTTTTACCTTTTCCAGCTCCTTGCTTATCATTACAGGAGTAACTTTTTCATGTTCTTTTTTAAGCCTTTCCATTATTTCTGTTCTTTTGTTTTCTATTTGCTCCTCATCCAGCTGTGAAAGCTCATCCACATTGCTGTACAACTTAGTACGCCCTATAATGGTAAATTTAGCTCTGTATTTTTTTGACAGCTTCTTTGTTATTTCAGAAGTTATACCGTTTCCACCACCTGTAATCAAAAAGTGAATATTTTCAGGGTACTCTGCCTTCTCCAGCTTTCCCCTATCTAAATAGTCGATTTTCAGCACCATGCGCTTACCCTTTTCATAGCCAATTTCAAAATCAGTAGAGGAACACTCCGTCTCTGCCTTAAGTATAGATGCAATTTCCATAAGGTCGCCTTCAAAAGCTCCCACATCCACCACTTTTACTATTGAATCCGGCCATTCCTTTCTAAGTCCTTTGTAAAAGCCGCTTAAAGCTCCAAAGAAAGGGTCAGGGATTTCCTTTGTATCTTTTGCATATCCATGGCAGCCGTCCATTGAAATTGCACATACAATCCTCAATTTTGGCTGTGGAATTTTTTCACTAAGTTTTTTATAAAATATGAATCTGGCTCCACCGTTTAAAAACTCCAAAGCCTCTTCTTCCTTTGATATGCTGTCAATATCAAATACCTTACCTATGTGAGTGCAGTCAATTATTATGTCTGCATTTTCATGTATGATTTCTAAACTGTTTTCAAAATCTTTAAAGTCTTCATTTTTATTAAATATAAATTCTTTTACAAATTTTGATTGTTCTTTAAAATAATCTGATATCTTACTTACCGTTTCCTCTTCATCACCTATAATCCATATATTTTTGTTATTTAAATCAAAATCCTTTTCACCTAAAGCTTCTTCTGCAAATACAGGTATCTGAAGGCTTAAATCTCTTTCAACTTTATGGTATTTTTCTTCCGGCTCTTTTATAGTTTCTGCTTTTATAGCTTCTGCATTTAAATCTTCTTTTTTTTCATTTTCTTCTCTTATATTGTTTTCTTCACCTGTATTGTTTTCTTCATTCTTTTTTGTGCTATTTTCTTCTTTTGACCCGGTTTTGTAAAATTTACTTTCTACAAAGTCAATTACATCCCCTATGGTTTTATAGGCGGATATATTTACTTCTGTCTCCTCCGGCATTCCATACTTTTCACCTATAAGGGAAAATATTGTTGCCTGCTTTACTGTATCTATCCCGAGGTCTGCTTCCATCTCCATATCCTTTTCAAGCATTTCTTCAGGATATTTTGTCACTTCTGATATAATTTTTATAACAGCATCTTCTGCACTAATTTCCGGTTTTGCATCTCCTCCTACATCCTCTTTTTCCATCTGTTTTGTTTCAATCTTCCCGTCTAAATTTTCTTTCTTTTCTTCTTCATTTTTTTCTGCATTTTCATTTATAAGTCCCTTAAAATCCTTTTTTAATCCCTTTACAAAGTCAATTACATCCCCTATGGTTTTGTAGCTGGATATATTTACTTCTGTCTCCTCCTGCATTCCGTACTTTTCACCTATAAGGGAAAATATTGTTGCCTGCTTTACTGTATCTATTCCGAGGTCTGCCTCCATCTCCATATCCTTTTCAAGCATTTCCACCGGATATTTTGTCACTTCTGATATAATTCCAAGTACATCTGATTCATAATTGTGGTAAGATACAGATTTACCATCCATCTGTACATCCTCATATTGAACTTTTTCTGCACCTGTTTCACCACTTTGGTTTTCTAACAAGTTGCTTTTAAAATCCGGCTTACACCTTTGTACATCCGGAAGGCTTTCCCTTTGCTCCTCTTCTCTTCCTTCACCTTCAGCCACAAGGATTCTTCCCTGATTTTTTAACTGCACGTTTTCAAAGCCTGAAACTTCCTTCAGCCATTTATTATAAGTTTCACTGTCAAAAATCCTGTTGTCTTTGGAGGATATTCTTTCTAAAAGATGGTAGTTGCCCTGTCCTCCAAAGGCTATAACCATCCTTAGAGCATATCTGAAATTATGCTGTCCCCCCTTAGATATATTGAGACCTTCTAAGGAAGGATCCGGCTCTTTGAAATTTGGCACCGGTGGTATTTCCTGTCTTAATAGTGCTTTTGCCGCAACAGCTTCTTCTAAAGATGCGCCCATTGTATGCCCTGTCATTCCCTTTGTGTTTACAATTTTTATATCCCTGTATCTGTCCCCGAATACATTTTCAAGTGCCATTTTTTCAGTTTCAGCACAGCCACCTTTTTTAGGTGAAAATGTCTCATGGGAAAAATACACCGTTTCCTTTGCAATTTCGCTTCTGTTAATTCCATGTTCTTCTTCCATTTTTGAAATAAATCTCTCTAATTCATCACAAAACTTCCTGCCTTCTATTTTGGATTGGTGTCCTGCAGTATTGAAAAGATGGGTTCCTAAAATACGGCAAATTCCATTCATACCACGTTTCTTTACATCTTCTTCCTTTTCAATTACAAGACCTACAGCACCGGCACCTAGAACCATTCCACTTCTTCTGTTGTCAAAAGGCACAGCCGCTTCAAAAACATTACCATTGTCTGAAGCTGCTCCCATACTTAAGAAACTCGCTCCTACCCACGGAAGCATTTTCTTTGAAGTAGGGTTATCTGCACCTATAACAATCATCCTTCTGGCATGCCCGCCTCTTATCAGGTCTTCTGCAAGTGTTACGGCAGATGCTGTGGAAGAACATGCAGCACTTATGGTTAAATTAGGACCCATGGCACCTATAAACTGTGCCAGCTTGTTGTTTGCCAGGGAGGAAATCTGCAATAACAATTGGTGGTTGAATTCATATATATCCTCTTCACCAAAATTATTCATAAGTCTTGAATAGTGGAAATTAAACCAGTCGGTTAAAACTTTCCTTACCCCGTCATCTTTTACTTTAGAAATTACTTCCTCATAAAAATCTATTAAATCCCTTCTGGTTTTTCTTCCAAATTTACTTGCTATATACTTTGATACCTCGGATATAAAAGGTTCAAATCCCGGAAAACCACACGCATATATTATCCCTGTATCCTTTTGCATTTCTTCCGGTAGCACCAGCCTTCCTTCTAAATAAGCCCCTGAAGACGTAACAATCTTTTCCCTGACAAGAGGTATTTGGGCATCCTTCAATGCCTCATATCCTGCTGCTACCCCTGCGCACACATCTAAAGACATTTGATTTATTATCTTTTCATCTATTTTATAGTCATTTAACATGTCAATTTCACCAAGTTTTCCTGCTATTTGAATAACTTCATTAATTGCAGAAAGCTTTTTAAATGTAACTTGGTGCTCATTCTTTAAAAGCCTCGTTATGTTTAAATCCAACAAGTTTTCTAACTCGTCATCAGTAAGTTTTTCAATTAAGTTTTTCCCTTCAAATATGTAATCAAAATTGTCATCTGAAAACACTTTCTTAAAAGTACCGGGAAGTCCTATTGATACTCCGCTATATACAAGACTTTCTTTGGCTTTTACTAAACTAGCATTTGAAGTCTTTGAAGTTTCTGACCTAATGTCCTCATTTAAAAGGACATCCCCTTCTATATTGTTTTTTGTCACTTTTTTCAAAATTTCCTTTGACGGAACATGCCTTACATTAACGCCTAGGGTAAATAACTGAGCCATAATTGTTTTATAAGACTCAATATCACTTCTTCCCTTCCTATTGGAAGTTAAAACTGTAACCTCCTTGTCACTTAAAATACTTTTCACAAGGTTTGTAAGTACCGTTGAAGGACCTGATTCAATAAAGACCCTTACCCCTTTATGGTAAAGGGATAAAATTGCATCTTTAAAATTCACCTTTGAAACAATTTGCTCTTTTAAAATATCCGGAACATCCTTTAACCCTTCCTCTGTATCCGGGTAAAAGTCCCCTGTATGACACGCCACAACCTTCTCCTTTGGCGCTTGGAAATGATAATTTTTAATTTTGTCATAAAACCTCTCTGATGCATCATTCATCAATGGTGTATGAAAACCGTGGGAAACATTAAGCACCCTGGTGTGAATATTCATTTCCTTTAAATATTCCGACACTTTCTCTATTTCCTCAAATTTTCCTCCTATAACCGTCTGCTCCGGGGAATTTATATTGGATATACTCACATTAAAACCCTGTTCTTTTATAATTTCTTCAACCTTTTTGCTGTCTGCATTTACACTGAGCATAATACCCCTGTCTTGTTCCGGTATGCTGTCAAAGGATAAACCTCTTTCCCCAACAATATTTAAAGCAGTATTTAAATCCAGCATTCCACTTGCAAAAAGACATGCCATTTCACCTAAACTGTGTCCTATCATGTAATCTGCCTTTACCCCGGACTCAGTCAAAAGTTTATGCATTCCCACATTACTTAAAAACATTGCAGGATGAGTGTTTTTTGTATTCTTTAGCACTTCTTCTAATGAACCCTCATCTTCTCCGAATATAAGTGAAGTAATGCCATAACCATATTTTGCCTCCCAGAAAGCATCTGCCTGCATATACAATGACTCAACACAGGTGTATTTTTCATACAGCTCCCTTAACATATTAGGGTACTGGGAAGCCTGCCCCGGAAACATCCATGCCATTTCGTCTGATTTTATGGTTTTTCCTTCCCTGAAAAACACACCTTTTCTATTAAGGGATGTTAAGTCCTTCTTTTCAATACATTCATTAAAATATTCCCATTTATCCTTTAAATCATCTAAAGAACTGAATACTATAGCAAGCCTCAAATTATCTTTGGCATAATTTAAAGAATTGTTTATAAGTACTCCTTCTTCTACCGGCTTGTTTTCTTTTTCTATTAGGTGTAAAAACTTAAGGTATTTGCTCCTGATATCCTCAATTACAGCCCCTGAAAACATTAAGACTTCATATAATTTATAACTTTCCTGTGAAGCTGTATCTGCTGAATCAAATACACTTGCTGTATTTACAGTATTTACATGTTCATTATTTTTCATTGCAGCAGGATAAAATCTTTTTACAAATTCAGGTCTGAATTCCTCCATACAAAGATGAAAATCAGCACCTCCAAATCCATATGCACTGACATTTGCCCGTCTTGGGTGCCAGTTTGTTCCTTCCCATTTTTTCTTCTCAGTGACAATATAAAATGGTGAGTCTTCTATTTTAAGCTTAGGATTTACCTCTTTAACACCTGCAGTTGGAGGGAGGATTTTATTGTAAAGGGCCAGACAGCTTTTTATCATACCAGGTGCCCCTGATGCATATCTTAAATGGCCTATATTTGATTTTACCGAACCTAAACCGCAGTAGTTTTTCCTCTTAGCACCTAAATTTAAAAATGCTTCTTTAAGTGCCTCTACTTCAACTTCGTCCCCTACAGATGTGCCGGTTCCATGAGCCTCCACATACTCAATGGTGTCCACAGGATATCCTGCCATTTTGCATGAACTCTCTATTACCCTTATCTGACCTTCTTTATTAGGAGCGGCAATGCCTTTACCCTTGCCGTCACTTCCCTGGCCAAAGCCAGATATTATGCCATAAATTTCATCCTTGTCCCTTAATGCATCTTCCAACCTTTTTAAAACCAGCACTCCCCCGCCCAGTCCGATTACAAAACCATTTGCCCTTTTGTCAAAGGGGAATGAACCATCGGGAGACAGTGCATTGATGCCGGAAAAGACCACCATAGGAATTTCACTCATTGTAACTTCCACACCGCCGACAAATACTACATCATAGTCTTTTCTCAAAAGTCCTATTACCCCGCAGATGGAAGCCGTCAGTGCAGATGCACATGCAGAATCAACTGTATAAGCCGGTCCTCTGAAGTCAAATACATTACATATTCTCCCTGCAGTTATACTCTGAAGCATACTAGGAGCGCTATCTTCTGTTATTGGAAATGTACCTTTTATGGATTTTTCCGTTATGTCACTGATTATCTCTTCCAGTTCTTCCGGAGTAAAGGCAGATTTTATTTTAGGGTTATTTTTTATATGTTCTCTCACTTTATAATAACTAAGTCTTCTTATAATGCTGTCATAATGTGTTCCAGGTGCTCCCGTGCCAAGAATTACCGCAGTCCGCTCTTTAGGGATAGGGGATTTAACAGATTGCAATGCCTGATCCACACAGTATATTGCCGTGTGTTGATTTGGATCCATATATTCAGCTACAGTAGGAGGTATTCTGTACTTTCTGCTTAAAGCAGCAAAACTGTCCTTATCAACTAAAGCTCCCACTTTTGTATATGACTTGTCCTGTTTGTTAATCTGCCCGTACATTTCTGGTCTGTAAAACACTTTTTTGTCAAAAATGTGTTCCGGTAAATCTTTAACTGATACTTTTTTATTTAAAATGTTTTCCCAAAAAGTACTTATATCCGGCGCATCAGGAAACAACCCACCCATACCAACAATTGCAATTCTCTCGTCAGAATAATAGTATTTTTTCATTTTAACCCCTCCTCAAAATAATTTTTAAACTTATCTTTGATTAGCTTATCTTGGTAACTTTCATGAAAAAATTATAAATATCTTTTGATAGTTTAGGTACTCTTAAAATATTGAGATGACCTGCGTGATAAAGACTGACGTTTTTTACATTGGTTTTTTCTATAAAGCTTTTGTATTTTTCTTCTTCAATAAGCTGGTCATAAATTGAGTACAAAAGTGCAACAGATTCAAAATCCACATCTGTATATGTGCCGTTAAATATCTCCACTTCTTCAAATACAGCTTCTGTTGCCTTCTCATTCCATTTATGTTTTCTAAGATCGTTTCTAATGGATTCTAATATATCACTTTCCCATACAAGCCTTTGCAAGCTGCCTACCGGATTAATGAGAACAATGCCTTTAATTCTGTTTTCTATAGCATTTGTCCCATCCTTTATAACATAATACTTTAAAGTAACAAATCCACCCATACTGAATCCTACAAGCAACAAAGGCTTTTCATTGGCATGATTTATAAACTGAACACAAGCCTCAACATCATAAACAGATTGAATAAAGGCTTTTTTTGTCCTGTACACATCAGCACTTAAGAAATATTCCCCGCTAAAAAGACTGTTTTTAGGCTTTCTTTTATAATGATATGGCAGTATCATTATAAAAACATTGAATTTTAATTCATTTAGCATTCTGACTAAAAACGTATAATTCAGTAAATGTTCATCGTATAGTCCATGGACAAACAATATATTTCCTATACTATCGTCACAGTAACTACTGTAAAGGTAAATGGTGTTGTTTTCTTTATAAGGTAAGGTAGTGTAAAAAGAAGGTATTTCAATAACGTCATAGCCGCCTGGAGCCTTCCCGTATTTCAGTGTGGAAATATCAATTTTTTTGCTGCTTATATTAGCCAGGGATAATTCATCATAGATAAAATATGAATTTACCGGCGAATGACTTACTTTAAAAAGCTTTTCACTTTTGATTTTTTCCATAGCTATGTTGTCAACAAACTTTGAACTTGCTTCGTTCATAAAAATCCCCCCTCCCTGCCTTTTAAATGAAACTTATTTTAGGCTTTCCCTGTTTTTCAGTGCTTTCTTGTCTATTTTTCCTACATTGTTTCTTGGTATCACATCAATAAATTCAATGGTTTTTGGAATTTTAAAATTTGCAATTTTTCCGGAAAGATACCGTATTAAATCCCTTTCTTTAACATCCGCACCATCTTCTATGACAACATATGCCTTTACAACCTCACCATAAAGCGGGTCACTGATACCGATAGCTGCTGAATCAACAACATTTGGATGGGAATTTAATGCTGACTCAACTTCTATTGGGGAAATTTTTAAACCTGCAACATTTATAAACTCTGTTTTCCTGCCGCATACAACATAAGAGCCGTCTTCTTTTTTGTAACCTAAATCCCCTGTATATACACATCCATCCCTTAGCCTCTCAGCTGTCTCTTCCGGACGGTTGTAATATCCAAGCATCAAACCTCTTCCCCTGACCCTTAACTCTCCTATGGCTCCGTCTTCCACCACCTGCCCGTTTTCATCCACCACATCTACCTCCAGTATCCCTGTAGGTGGAAAGCCCACATTACCTGAAACATCCGGAAGCTTTGATATTCTTGTGGCTATTAAAGTACAAGTTTCCGACAGGCCATATCCCTCATCTAAATATATGCCCACCTTTTCCTTCCACTGTATGGCTGTCTCAGAACTTAACGGCGCAGCTGCACAAAATGCCGCCTTTAGCTTTTTAAGTTTTTCTATTCCCTGCTCATACCTTAAAAGCTGCATATAGTGTGTGGGAACACCGTAGATATGTGTTATATTTTCCTTTTCTATTGCCTCAACCACTTTTATAGGATGAAAAGATTTTAAAAACACAAGAGCCGCCTTATGTGCCAGGGAAGGAATAAGCAGTGATATTGAACCAAAGCCATGGGAAAAGGGTACAAAGCAAAGGAGCCTGTCCTCTTCTGTATATTGATACATTCTCATGTCGCTTTTTTCTAAGAATGTATAGTAACACCCTGTAGAAAGCATAACCGCCTTTGGGGCTGATGTTGACCCTGAAGTATAAAGAAGCATTGCAAGTTCGTCTTTGTCAAATTTATACATACCTGGTTCTTTGTCAATGCTTTGAGTGTTTTTATAAATCCGCCTTATATCTCCTTCCTCAAATATTTCAACTTCCCCCTGGTATACTTTTTTAACACTTTCCTTATCTAAATGTGTAAATATTAATGACGCTCCGGAGTCCTTTATATAATAAGGAAGCTCATCTGCTTTGTATAAAGGGTCAATAAGGCATATAACACATCCTATGTACTGAATTGCCAATAAAGCAATGGCAGCTTCAGCACCGTTATTTAGATGTGTTGCTATAACCATTCCCGGCTTATATCCTTTTGATACTAGAAAATCCGCTACCTTTATGACCGCATCTTTAAGCTCCCCGAATGTAAGTCTTTCATCTTTTTCTAAATCAACAATTGCTTCATTATCAATATATTTATCAATACTATCATATAAGAAATCACAGTAATTCACATAAATCCCCCCAAAATATAGTATTTTTAAAACCTGAAAAGCAATCCCCCACTGCTTGCTCCTGCACCATGAGCCAGCATCATTACTAAATCCCCTCTTTTTATTTTGTTTGTCATAATTAATTCATTTAGTATTAAGGGGCTCATGGCTGCCACAGTGTTTCCATACCTTTCAAATAAACTTAAACTCTTTTCAAAGGGAATTCCTAAAGCTTTTACTTGTGCTTCCCATATCCTGGTTGACTGGTCAGAAGTTATAAAATAATCCACATCATCTAAAGTCATACCGGCCATTGACAGGAGTTTTTCTGCTATCATTTTGGTATACTCCACAGCCGAATCTAAAATTACTTTGCCGTCCACTATTTTCATGGTTAAAATATCGTCTTCAGTATCACAGAACCCTTTTGCTACCATAGTGGTTCCGCAGGGAATAAAAGCGTTGTCATATAATTTATGATTGGTAAAAATATAAGATGAGAGGAAATGCTTAGTATCAGAAGGTCCCAAAAGCATTGCAACAATGCCGTCCCCAAATAAAAACACCGTTTTGGTACTTGGATTTTTGCACTGCTGCGTTCTAGTGGAAGATACTCCTCCTCCCAATATAAGAACATAATCATCCCCTGTAGCAATGTATTTTAATGCCATATCCATTACGTGTACAAAACCGCTGCATGCACAAGTGACATCAAAGCCGGGTATTCCTTTTTTGGCTCCAAGCTTTTTTAGTACCGTTACAGCTGAGGCAGGAACATTTTGGGCACTAATTAATTTTGTGTATATAATCCTGTCCACCTCTTCAATACTTACATTTGCCCTCTCTAAACACTGGGTAATTGCCTCAGCCATTAAGTCTTCAAAGGTTTCATCTTCACTAACCCATCTTCTTTCTTTTATCCCAATGGAAAATTGAACAGCCCTGTCTGTAGCTACATAGTTGTATTTATCAATGATATCCTGATTGGTCATAACCTTTTTAGGAACGCCAACACCAGTAGACATAATTCTGGCATATTTATTGATACGTAAAGGTTTTATATCTGGAAATGAAATATCTGAAGAATATGTATTTCTTATCATTTTGCCCCCCTAATATTACATAATGTTATTTTTACTTGAAAATACCTATTAGTATTGCTTTGAATAGTCCTGCATTTCAAACTTCTGTTTTAGGGCTTAATATGATTTGTTAACTTTTTACATTGTTTTTGACATTTATATTTTCTTTAACAAAATCCACAATGTTTTTTAGTACAAATGATTCTGGTCGCGCGTCCATCATAGGAACTAAAAAAACTTCTGAAAACTTAAAACCTAATTCCACCAATGCTATTGAATCAGCACAAAGATCTTCTACCAAATCTGTTTCTAAATGCACTTCATCCTCTTCAACACGCAAATAATCAGCTATTATTTCCCTTGCTTTTTGATAAATCTCATCATAAGTCATATTACATCCCTCCCTAAGTTATTATACTCTGTAGATAATTCCCCCACCGCTTATGCCTTCCCCGTGGGAGATCATCATTACATTCATGCCTTCGGCAATTTTACCTGTGCTGATTCCTTTATCTATCAACAATGGGAGCATGGCAGACATGGTGTTTCCACAATCTCTTAAAATTGAAATGCTTTTGTCTTCACTAACTCCCAATGTTTCCAAAGTAAGTTGCCATATTTTTTTGTTGTTTTCTGTGACCAGTACTAAATCAATATCCTCCATTTTAAGTCCGCTTTCTTCAAGTAAGTTTTTTGAAACCACAGAGGTTGCCTCCCTTAAAAACTCCTCTGCTTCCTTCCAGTTCCCCATTCTATATGTATCATATATGTACGTTAACTCTTCAAAAGGCACCGTTTCATCAGTTCCATCCACTGCACTTAAGGGGCTTATGGAAAGTGCCAGATGAGAGTACTCATGATTGGAATAAAAATAGCTTGCTAAAATATGTTGTTCTTCCGTTCTTCCAAACAACAAAGAGGCAGAGGCATCGCCAAAGAGAAATGCCACCCTGGGGTCTTTTTTGCTTATAAGTTTTGTATGAATACCCCCGGAGGATAATAGAATGTATTCATCCCCTGTATCTATATACCTTGATATCAAATCCACTGAATGTAAAAATGAAGTTATACCGCCGTCCACATCAAAAGCATGCATGGCGGTATTGCTATTTAGTTTGCCCTGCAGCCTGCTGGCAGTCATGGGCAATAAATTGTCCCCATAATATTTATTCACTAAAATCCTAGATAAACGGTCAGGTTTTAATCCATAGCTATCTAAGCATTTTTTAGCAGATTTTAAAAGCATCTTACTGTCGTCATAAGAATCATCTGCAATATGTCTTGTTTTTACCCCTATTGTCTTTTCAATTACACTGCTTTTAAAGGGTAGAGAGTTTTTTTCTATTATTTCCTCATTTGTCAAAACTTTTTCGGGAAAAAATGAGGCTGTAGATAATATTTTGCAAAACCTAGTGATGTTTTTTCTTTTGTTTTTTGGAAAATAAAATTTTAAGCCACCCATTACATCCCCACCATTTTCTTTTTCTTTTTGTTTTCTCTAATTTTTATCTATATCCTTTATTTGTTTATTAGTTCATTTCTTGATTTATTTTTAATAATTTTTATGACTGCTTTCTCATTATATTTACAAATACCTTTACAATTTCAGGATCAAAATGAGTACCGGCTTTTTTCTCTAATTCTTTAAGTGCCTGTTCTTCATCCATTTTTCTGCTGTAAGGGCGTTCAGACACCATTGCATCATAAGAATCCGCTACACATATTATCCTTGCCCCAAGGCTTATTTCTTCTCCTGCCAGCCCGTCAGGATATCCCTTTCCGTCATATCTTTCATGATGATGACGTACATAGTCTGTAAGCATATCCAATTCTTCCAGAGGCTCTAATATATTCTGGCTATACACCGGGTGCTGCCGCAACAGATCCAACTCTTCTTTGGTCAATGGTTCTCTTTTATTGAGAATAAATCTAGGTATTTCAACTTTACCTATATCATGCAAAAGTGCTGCATACTGAATTATACACACTTCTTTGAAATCAAGCTCCATGGCATTTGCTATCTTTACTGCATATGAGGAAACACGTTCACAATGTCCGGATGTATACTTATCCTTAGCTGATATGGTACTAACCAGTCCCTTAAATATACCTATTAACTGCTGATGGTCTGAACTAATATGCTTGCGAATTTGTAAAATAGCATCTTTGTATAAATGTACTTTGTCCTTTCCTAAGTTTTTAGCATTGTAAAGTGCCACATCTGTCTGGTAAATAAGCTCACTTTTGCCCTTAGCCTTATTTGGATATTCTGAAAAACCTATAGACAGTGTAAGTTTATCGTAAAGAATTCCATGGTAGTACAAAACTTTTTTTTCTTCGAATTCTTCTTGAATTCTCTTTGCCTCTTTTTCTAAACTTTCTAAACTATCCCCTCTCATTATTATTGCAAATTCATCCCCGCCATATCTGCATATGTAAGCTTTTTTATCTTTCAATAAACTCTCTAGAATGGCTACTGTTCCTCTTAAAATTTCATCTCCGAAACTATGTCCGTATATCTCATTGTACATTTTAAAATTGTCAATATCTATCATCATAAGTCCTAAGGACGACTTTTCTTTATCCGCCATTTCTATTTCCTCATCAAGGATGCTGTAAAAAAACCTCTGGTTATATGCCCCGGTCAGTTCGTCTGTAATAGCCAGCGTTTCAAGCTTTTTTTTCTGGATATCCTGCTTGTACGAAAGAATTGCAACAAAAACAGTTATCACTCCTGTGGAAATTTTAAGAGACAGTCCTAAAATTCCCCAGGGCATCATTTCTAAATTATAATATATTACAAGCATTAAAACTACATCAAATGTAATAACAAAACCGGCTATAATAAGCCCTAAATATCCAAACCTAAAGGCAAGTATAAAAAGTATGGACGATTGGATATTAGTTATAAATCCCCTTAAATTGTGCTCTGTATCAGGAGAAAGCATTATTTGAATTATAGAAAAGGAAAAAGAAATTAAAGTAAACAACAAAAACTCTGTTTTTCTAAATGCAGTATTTAAGTACTGCTCAATTAAGTGCATAAAATATCCTTTTAGTGAATTCTCTTTCCCGTTTGATAGTAAATTTAGTTTTTTATCCGAATCCCTTACAATATTGTCCATACTTAACTCCATAATTATATAATCCTCTAATACTTATTATACTTCATTTAATGATATATTTCTATAAAAATCTTCACTAATTTCCCTAAAATATTATAAATTTAACAACAAAAATTCTATTTAGTTAACGTATATATTGTATTTGTTTATGTATTTAATGGGGTTATAGGATTTTTTAGCCCGTCTGAGGCTTTCTATCCCTAAGTCCTGCTCCCTGTTTACATATAAAATATTCCTTAGCTCATATTCACAAAATTTCTGATTTATAAATGCATAAATACCCTTTATACTGCTGTTTGCTTTTTCAATATGAATTACTGCATACCGGTTATTTATTATTTCCCCGACGGTATATGCCTCAAATTTTCCGTTAACTTTTATAAGTGCACCCTTACAGTCTAATTTAGCAAAGTTTTTTAGTACTTCCCTGTTTGCCAGTCTTTCCGGGTACATTATTCCATTTCCTCCGTCTTCTTTCCCCAAATTCCACTCTTCATCTATTCTCAGTGCTTCCTCTATATAGGATTCATTTAATTCAACATACTCATATTCATATGTTTTTAAAAAAATATTTATATGATTTCTTTTGCTGTGATACTTCCTGCCTTTTAAATTTATTAAATTTTCTGTCAAATAAATATAATCACTATTGTCCCTGTCATATTCAATTTTTATCTGACCGTCTGTATATCTTTCAAAATATTCAAGTTTGCTTTCCTCAACCCTTCTGAATACAAGCCTCCACTCTTTTTCACTGAAATATTCCCTTATAGCATTTACAGATGATCTAAACCTTTCAGGAGTATAGCTTCCTATAGGGGCATAGGCAAAGGGCTCTTGACCCTTCGGGGAAGCTATAAGGCATATCATTTCATTTATTTCAAAAAACTCAAAATTATAAAAATCTCTCCACATAAATAAATTAGTGAAATTCATTTCTGAGGCCATAAAATCACTTTTATTTAAATAGCTGTCAAATAAGTTTTTATGTTCTAATGTTATTTTCTTCAGAAGAAAACCTCCCCATATATTTTTAATATTTTGAAATTTTAGAAGTTTTAAGATTTATAGTGTTTTATAATATTAATTAATGGACTGTATTATAGAAATTAAAAACTCTGTAGCTTTTACCATATCGTCAATATTAATTTGTTCTTCCAAACTATGGACTTTGTCCATTCCTACGCTTATGTTAACAGATTTTATCCCCTTGGAGTTTATTATATTTGTATCGCTTCCCCCTCCGGTTTGTCCTAATTTTAATTCTATTCCTGCTTTTTCAGATGCAGTTTTTAAAATTGATATTATTTCTTCACTTTCATCAATGTTATAAGCAGGATATAGGTGTTCTGTTCTAAAAACAACTTTTCCGCCAAATTTGCCGGCAGACTCCTCAAAACAACTTTTTATGTGCTCTGTCTGTGTCTTTAACTTTTCATTATCCCTGCTTCTCGCCTCGGCACGTATTTCAATCTCTTCGCATACAATATTGGTGGCTTCCCCGCCTTTTATGGTTCCAATATTGGCAGTTGTTTCATCATCCACTCTTCCAAGTTTCATATTTGATATTGCATCAGCTGCTATTTGAATTGCACTTATACCCTTCTCCGGTTCAATACCGGCATGGGCTGCTTTGCCTATTATTTTTATATCAAATGTATTCTGGGTGGGGGCAGATATTGCCGCATATCCAATTTCCCCTCCCAGATCTAGGACAAAACCGTATTTGGCGTTTATGTCACTAAGATCAAGATTCTTTGCACCTAATAATCCCAATTCTTCTGCAACGGTAAAAACAATATATATGTCACCATGATCTATTTTTTGCTCTTTTAATACCCTTACAGCCTCCAATATGCATACGATACCTGCCACATCATCAGCGCCAAGTATAGTGGTTCCGTCTGATTTTATTATATTCCCTTCTAATTGGGGTTTTTTGCCTATACCCGGCGTAACCGTATCCATATGAGCCATTAAAAGGATAGGGGAAACATCTTTATTTCCCTTTAAAGTACATATGAGATTTCCCGCATTTCCCCCTATCTTCTTTGCCGTATCATCTTCCTTTACACTAATGCCCTCTTTCATCATCCTTATCTTTAATGCATCCGCCATATCCCTTTCATACAGGGATATACTGTCGATTTTCACCAAATGTATAAATTCATCTATTATCCTGTCCCTGTTTACCATTCACTTCTCTCCTCACCACGTATATTGTGTAAGTTCTCCTTTTAAATTCAGATTTTTAAAATTATTTTGCCTCAAAGCTTCATAAAGTACAATTGCAACAGAATTTGAAAGATTTAATGACCTTGCACCTTCTATCATAGGAATCCTGATGCACCTGTCTTTATTATTTAATAAAATTTCCTCAGGCAAGCCTGCCGTTTCCTTGCCAAATACAATAAAAGCACCTTCGGGATACTCTACATCTGCATAAGAATTGACAGCTTTTGTTGTGGCATAAAAGAAAACACCATTACTGTGTTTTTCAATCAGCTGATTAAAGCTGTCATAATAGCTTATATTGACTTTATCCCAATAATCAAGACCGGCACGCTTTAAATATTTATCTTCCACAGAAAACCCCAAAGGTTTAACCATATGCAAATTAGTACCTGTTGCTGCACATGTCCTGGCAATATTCCCCGCATTCTGCGGTATCTCAGGTTCAACTAAAACTATGTTCATTGACTGCTCCTAACTCCTCTCAGCTGTTATTCAAAATCTTGTTAAATATTATAGCACATGAAAAGAGCAGCCACAATTATAACTTACCCATAGTCTTTCCACTTAAACAAGTATTTAACTGCATAAATTTTGTTACCGGGGTTAATGGTAGGAAAAGGAGAATATTATTGCAACTAAAAATACTCCAAAATCAATTATTTAAATATAATCAATTATTATATAATTATTCAACTATTGAAACATCAATTTGCATTTGTTTATTATCACCCAGCAAAAGGGGAATACATATAGTTTTCATTTTTGTGTTGGATATTTGCATATTTTCTCCCATGAGAAAAGTAGGAGGGGTTATCTCAACACCAATTCCCCTATTATATAATATAGTCGTTGCATTCCCAAGAATCATATTGGCAAGTTCAGATATGGCACTTTTTGACATTTCGTCCAGTTCAACTGTTTCTATTCCCCCCATCATACTTGAAGCTATATCCAAAGCAACATACTGGTTCATGGCAAAAACAGCCTGTCCCCTGATTTTTCCGGTAAGTCCGACAATTATAAGTATATTGTCACTGGCATAAGGAGAAGTTTTTACAAATATCTTTCCTAACTTAGCATCTATCCCTGTTATCTGTTTTAATACTGTCCGGCTTGCTTCAATAAATGGATTTATATATTCTACATTCATATTTTTACTACCACCTTATTTAAAATTAAACAATTGATATGCCAGCTTGTACCATTAGAGAAGTAAACTTTCCCAACCTTTAAAAGCATACTATATTATATTCTATGATTATCATATAAATCCTTCTTTTTTCCCAAATACTTTTTAAGCTTTTCAGAGTTTTTTTAAATTTAAAAAACTTTCTGTTACAAAAACACCCTTTGATGGAATTTCATTTTTCTTATAGAATCCGGTGTAAACAATTATAGCTCCAATTATTACTATTAAGGCTAAAATAATTAAAATTATTCTGTTTTTTATTGCTGCTCCTGTCATAATTTCACCTTCATAATATTTTTAAAGAGTAGTATATAGTATTTGAAATTCTTAATACAATATGCAAAAAATCATTATTTATACATGCTTCATTTTTTTCCGTAATTCTTCTAATATCTTTTTTTCAATCCTGGAAACCTGTACTTGGGATATACCGAGCATTTTTGCAATTTGCGACTGGGTTTTTTCTTTGTAGTACCTTAAAATAATTATTTGCTTTTCCCTTGGTTTTAATGTTTCCAGTACATTCCTCAAATCTATTTTATCCACAAGATCTAATTCGTTGTCACTTCTTTCATTGTCAATTCTGTCAATTAATAACATGGAGGAATTTTCTCCTTCTCCTACCGTACTATATAAAGATTCAGGAGTATAACTTGCTTCTAAAGCCATAACAATTTCTTCTTTTGGAATTTTCAGGTGGTTGGAAATTTCACTTATAGAAGGCTCCCTGCCTAATTCCTTTGTCATAATTTCTTTTGTTATTCTGGTTTTATTAGCCAGTTCTTTTAAAGAACGGCTTACTTTTATCATACCGTCATCTCTTATAAACCGTTTAATCTCCCCTATTATCATAGGAACTGCATATGTAGAAAACTTTACATTAAAAGAGTCATCAAATTTATTTATGGCTTTAATAAGCCCGATACACCCTATTTGAAAAATATCCTCAGGCTCATAACCCCTGTTTTGAAATCTTTTAACTATACTCCAAACAAGACCTATGTTTTTTTCAACTAAAACAGATTGAACTTCTTTGTCACCTTTTTTAGCTTTTTTAATTAAATCCAAAGTTTCCTTCTCAAATAAATCATCCATGGCTACTCCTATAATTTACATATTTTTTGTTGCTTATTAATAGTTGCCTATTAATAGTTGTTATAAATATCATGTAAGTGTTTGCATTATGCAAGCAAATTTATATTTTTATTTTTATATATTTACTTTATGGATTTAAATGTTTTAAACATAGTTACCTTAGTACCCTTTCCCAACTCTGATACCACTTCAATTTTGTCCATAAAGCTTTCCATAACGGTAAATCCCATGCCGGATCTTTCCATATCAGGTCTGGAGGTATACATGGGCTGCCTTGCAAGGGATATATTTTCTATTCCCTTTCCTTCATCACTAATGGTAATTTCCACTGAGTTGTTATATAGTTTACAATTCATTTTAACCAACCCGTCCCTGTTTTCATAACCATGAATTATTGCATTGGTCACTGCTTCTGAAACTGCAGTTTTTACATCTGCAAGCTCCTCTAAAGTAGGATCAAGCTGGGATACGAAAGCTGCTGCAACAACTCTTGCAAAACTTTCATTTCTTGATTTACTGGAAAATTCTAAATTCATCTCATTTATAGGCTGCATTTTTATTCCCCTTTACATTTTTTATAGCATCTTCTAAATTGTCGTATACTGGTATTATTTTGAGTAATCCTGACATCTCAAATATACGCCTCACCTGATTGTTTAAATTAATTATTATAAGTTTTCCACTTAGTTTCTGAATATTTTTGTATCTTCCTATAACAACTCCTATTCCGGAGCTATCCATAAAGCTAACTTTTGAAAAATCCAAAATCATATCCCTGTTAGATGATTTCATTAATTCACTATCTATCTTCTGCCTCACATATTGGGCAGAGTGATGATCTAACTCCCCCTCTAGAGAGGCAATTAAAATAGTCCCCTTATACGAAATTTTAACTTTCAAAATAATCCTCCTTCACTAATGGTTATTGTTACTATTTCTGTATCAGCAGTATTTTTCCTTCATAAAATATTGTAAGCTTTTGTCAAATAAAAAAAAGATATCGACAAAATATTTGCATTTAAGTTAAAAAAGAAGCTGTGAAGCTAAAATCTTAAGCTTCACAGCCTCTTTTTGTATTTTAAATGGAATTTATGTTTGTTTCCTTTATTAGAAGGCACTTCTTAGCACTAAATGCCCGCACCTTATGGGTTCCATGGATTCCAGCCGCCGCCACCGCCTCCGTTTGGAGTTGGTGCCCATCCGCAGCTATCTAACCAGGCAGCTCTTCTAATCAGGAAGTTTTTCAAAATGTCCAACTGCTCTTCCCAAGTTTGAGTAACTTGTGTACCCATACCGCCTACCATAGAAGTTCCTAATATATTCCATCTGTTAAAGTTTCGCGTAGGAGCAGTTTTTAATTGGGCAGCTAATGAATCAACCAAAGCTATAAGCTGCTGGTCGGAGTAAGGTCCCCTGCGCAGTTCCTGCCAACGGGTTCTTACTTTTTCTTGAAAACTTGGGTCATACATAAGTGTTACAAACCAGTCACATGGAGAGCCCATTCCCCAGCCACCCATCATTGGCTGGAATTGGAATCCTTCTATTTGAGAGCCTCCTCCGCCACCAAAGAATCCACCCATGTTAAAGCAGTCATATGCCAGGTCATAATCCCAAAGGGGTCCTGCCGTAAGCTTTCCACCCCGGTCTTTATACATACGTGTACTTCTCATATATGAGTCTCCCTGACGGGCTAACTCATTGTGAATTATATAGTCTACAAAAGAATCCACATCTATGTATGCCGGATAACCGGTATTAGGATCTGATGGATTTGCACTGTGGATAGCATTGTGTGTTTTTTGGATATAGTCAGTTATCCACGCCAATTGTTCACTTGTCAAATCGTCCGGTTCTGTAACCTCAAGGTCACTCCAGCCATTACCTCTAATCAATGGCGGATCAGCTGCACCCATGTTAAACTGCAGCAAATATCCTCCGCTAATCTCCGGTTCAGACAAATGCTCCTTTTCAAGCTTTGCTATGTTAAGACGTCTGGAGTTTATTTCTATTCTCTCAACAAGGAGATATACGCCCTGGTAAGCATTATCAGTTACCACATCACTGTTAAAGCTGGTATATACTTCTACAAACCTATACCTTGGTGCCTCCAGTCCCTTAGCTTTACCAAGTTCATAAGCAAGGGCATTACGTATTAAAGACTTATCAGGAAACGGGGAAAGCAATATCCAGTCCCCATCTTCCGGCATACCTAACAGTGAGTATTTTGCATCATTGTTTTCATTATCCCACAGTTCAATTCTGTAAGGAGCTTTCTCAAAATTAGATGAGGACTGCCCACGCAGCCTGAAACCTGCACGGGTAGCAACAGCCGGCTCTTGTGAAAAAGATACGGTATTATTGTTTGTCGGCTCAAACAACATAAAGGCTGCATCTATATATTGACGGCCTGGTTTTGATTTTCCATAGGCATCTAAAATCAGCACAGGAAGATCATGTCTGGTGTTTATTTGAGTGGCAACATATATAGATGTTCCCATTTTCCCTGCCGGACTCCCATTAACAAAAGCCTGAGCCCTAAGCTGTGTAGTTTTTGTAAAGGTTAAAGGACCGGTATACAGCATGGAATTGCTGTTAGGTACACTTCCGTCAGTTGTATACCTAATCTGTGCATTATTAATCTTAGAATCCAGTGTGACTGTGATCTGACCGCTAAAAGTCCTGCTGGGCTCTGAGAAAATAATGTCTCCAGTCAAAAGCTCTTTACTCTTATTAGATGCAAATTCATTTCCGCTTACTGTTATATTCAAGCGCCCACCATTTACCCTGACACGTCCGTTAATTGATTCAAGTTCTTCTCTTGGTTGTGTAACATTTAAAGTTCCACCGTTTATTATTATGTCATTTTCTGCACGAACACCAGAGCCGGCTTTTATCCTGAAGTTTCCACCATTTATTTCAACATAGTCATCAGATTGAATACCTTCAGACGCTGCCACAATATCAAAGGTACCGTTTTTAATTTTTACACTTTTAACTGCTTTTAACCCGTCATTAGCTGACTCTATGTTGAATGTTCCATACTCAATCTGAAGGCTTCCATCACTGTCCACGCCATCTGAATCTGTATCAAGCTCAAAGTCTCCACCGGTAATGATTGTGTCACCGCCTGATTTTAACCCGTCTTTAGCTGCTTTTATATCAAATTTTCCACCTTCAATTATAAGATTTATTTTGCTGTCTATGCCGTCCGAATCAGCAGTGATATCAAAGGTACCACCTGTAATGGTTATATCTTCTGCAGATTTTATGCCGTCTCCCACTGCATTTATATCTAAAGTTCCATCTTCGATAGTTATAGCCTCTCCTGCATCAATACCATCTGAACCGGCGGTAATGTTAACATTTCCTCCTTTGATTTTCACTTTTTCATTGGTATGTATACCGTCAGTTACAGCTTCTATGAAAATATTACCTTCTTCAATAATCAAATCATCATTGCTGTTTATACCATGTTTGTAATTCCCTTTTATATATAAAGTACCGCCGCCCTTAATTTCAAGGTCATCCCTGCTGAATATAGTAGCCGTAGCTTCCTCATCACTGTAAGAACTTCCGTCAGTAAGATAGTTTACAGTATCTTTTGATATTGTGATAAACCCTTTATCCACATTTTCAAAATAAATAGCAGGTCCGTTAGGATTGGTTATGTTAACGCCTTTTAGTCTTAATTTAACTCTTTCTTCGGTGTTTATGTATATCATACCGTTTGTTAATGTTCCTGTAACAACGTGGTCGCCACCGGCTGTTATATTAACAACCGAACCGTTTACAGATATTCCTTCTCCCGAAACAGTTATCCTGCTTCCCAATTCAATTGTTCCGGTATTGTTTTTCCATGCTTCGTCATCCGGAGTAGGTGTCGGATCCATTTGCTCAACAGGGAATGAATTAATTATACCTAAGACGTATCTGGTTAACAAAACATAGTCCCTAGAATCTACTATGCCATCCCCGTTAAGATCCATCATAGAAGTGTCATCAGCTTTTCTGATGTCTAAAACATGCCTGCTCATAATGGCATTGTCTAAAGAGTCCACCGCCCCGTCCTTATTAATATCACCATATAATGGGGCTGCATTTGAAGTTACGGTTGCAATAACAAAAAGCATTACAACCAGTAGCGCACTGAAACGCCTTTTTTTTACATGTCTCATACATTATTCCCCCTAATTACTAATAATTTGATGTGCATATATATGGTTGAACATACATATCCCCTGTGTTTGTAAGGTTCGTAAAAGGAATGAATTTTGATGTGGTTATAATTAATTATTTCTATATATTTTTTATGTAATGTATAATTTTCTTATAATATATTTTATTTAACATATTTATTATAATATTTTTATATAATTATATGTGTAGTTACTCTCCCAATCCGGATATAATGAGATCTTCAAGTTCTTTTATTGCTATTTCTTCATCTTCTCCTTCAGCGCCTATTACAATGGAAGTTCCCTTAGAAATTGTCAAAGACATAAGACCCATTATGCTTTTGGCATTAACTTTTTTGCCTCCGTGCTTAATCCAAATTTCAGATGTATATTTACCGGCTGTTTGAACAAACAGGGCTGCCGGTCTTGCATGAAGACCTGACGGGTTAATTATTTTAACAGTCTTTTCAACCATTTTCTATTTCTCCTTTCTCATGTCTGATTTTATCTGCAATTTTATCAAGCTTTCTAAGCCTATGGTTAACGCCTGATTTTCCAAGAGCCGGAGTCAGCATTTCCCCTAATTCCTTTAAACTAAAATCACTGTATTTTAATCTTAATATGGCTATTTCCCTTAAGTTTTCAGGCAGCTTATCAAAACCCAAATTCTCTTTTATGTATGTAATGTTCTTAACCTGCCTTATTGAAGCATCTACTGTCTTTTGCAAATTTGCCGTTTCACAATTTACAATTCTGTTAACATTATTCCGTACTTCTTTAAGTATCCTGACATTTTCAAGTTCTAAAAGAGCTGCATGGGCTCCTATTATGTTTAAAAAGTCAACTATACTTTCCCCTTCTTTTAAGTATACAACATAATTACATTTTCTTTTAATTATTTTAGAATTTAGTTTAAAATCATTAATTAATCCGCTTAATTCCTTTGCTAAGTCTTTTTTTTGAGTAATTATTTCCAAATGATAAGTTTTTTCCGGGTCGCTCATTGAACCTGCAGCTAAATATGCTCCTCTTAAATACGCTTTTTGGTATTCCCTGTCTTTTGATAAAATTTTACAGGGCAGATATTTTACTTCTTTCCGATCTTCATTGCTGCATACAATATTCATATCGTCAAGTATTTTCTTTAATCCTTTTGAAGAAGTTAATATCAAAATGTATACAATATTTTTCTTTAATTTCGGGCTGCGCCTTATAATTATTTCGGTATTTACACCATAAAGTTCTTTTATTAGTGAAAAAACCCTCCTTGCCAAAGCTGAATTTTCAGTTGTTATTCTCAAATTTATTTCATTCTCATTAATCACTTTAACAAGGCCGTTAATCCTGACTACAGCTGCCAGTTCCGCCAGCATACAAAACCTGTCACTGGTAGTTATTCTGCACAATTCATTTTTAACTGCCGATGAAAATGACAATTCAAACACCCCTGCAAAACATTCTTCACATGTGTAATATATTCCCTTACTTTTAATTATACACTATACAGACATTCAATTTTAAATATCTTTTCTGAATGTCTGTTTAGTGGGACAAAATTAAATGGATTTTAAGTTATTTTAAAACATCTTCAATATATGCCCTTAGTATTTCTGAAACACTCCAGGCCTGTGCAAAACATCCTCTTGGCACTAAAGGCTCATCCCCGTCAAATATCTCTGATATAGAACCTAAACAAGCATCTTCTAAATGGTCTTTAAAAGGTTCTATAAATCTTAGTGCCATTTCCTTTGCTTCATCTGAATTTCCGTTTACTTTAACATATGCAGTTATAAATTGTCCCAAAGGCCAGGTCCAGACTGTCCCCTGGTGGTATGAACCGTCCCTTCTCCACTGGTCTCCTGCATATATCCCTGCATATTCTTTTGATTCAGGGGATAAGCTTCTAAGACCGTATGCGGTATACAATTCTTTAAATACCCTGTTGACTGTTTTTTTGGCCTTTTCCCCGTCCAGCACTGCATTTGAAAGACTTACAGCCATTATTTGGTTGGGTCTTACCTTGCCGTCTTTATAATCATTTGTCAAACAATCATAAAGACACTGTTTTTCTTCATTCCAGAAGCTTTTCACAAAGGACTTTTTGACCTTGGAAGCCAAATCATTATAATAACTGTCATCTTCTCCAAATTTATCTGAAAGATTTGCCATTACCTTTAGTGCATTATACCATAAAGCATTTATCTCCACTGCTTTTCCGTGTCTTGGCGTAACCACCCAGTCCCCCACTTTTGCATCCATCCATGTAAGCTGGGTATTTGCATCCCCTGCCGTAATTAAAAAGTCTTTATCCATTTTTATATTAAAGTGGGTTCCGTTGGCATAAGAATTGATAATGTCTTTTAGTCCCTGATATATGTGTTTTTTTATAAATTCATAGTCACCTGTATATTCAACATACTTATTAACAGCTTCAAAATACCACAGGGCTGCATCCACAGTATTGTAAAGTGGTTCATGTCCCCCGTCAGGAAACATATTAGGAATCAATCCGTCCTTTACATATTTGGAAAAAGTATATAGTATTTCTTTGGCATCATCAAATCTCTTTGTTGAAAGAGTAAGACCTGTAAGGGCTATCATTGTATCCCTTCCCCAGTCTGTAAACCAAGGATAACCCGCTATAATGGTTTTGGCATCTGTTGATTCCCTGTATACTATAAATTTGTCTGCTGCCAGAACAAGTTTTTTTGCAAATTCATCTTTATACCCTGAACTACTTATTAATTTTTTCTGTCTCTTTTCTTCTTTTTTTATTATGTCCAATCCGTCTTTATTTTTTATCTTCTTTTCAACAGTTGATATTATGGTAATGACTTTTTCTTCTTCAGGTTTTATATCAATATCAAAATAACCTGGAATGTAGTGGTCTTCTGTTGATTCAAGACCTCTTTCCCTCTCAATGGCATAATCCATATTGTAAAACCAGCAATCTTCAAGGCCTGTAAAAGTACCATGGCTGCAAAAAACATTTATATCAATATCATAATAAGAAGGCCTTACCGTGAGGATATTTGAATTGTATTTTTTGGTAAAACTCATGTACTGTCTCTTTGAATTAAAGTGATGGTCCTTGAAATTTACCAAGGGAGTCAGTCTTAGTTTTATGGCATCAGTCCCGTTTTTAACATAATATACCACTGCTACAGTGTTTTCTCCATAAACCATACTGATTTTTTTGCTTATATACACATCCCTGACCCTGAAAATATATTCAGGCAGTAAATCATATTTAAATCTCTCAAGATGATGATAGCCTTTCATGGTAAAACCCGGGGTTTCATAGGAAAACAGGTTGTAAGAATCCCCATCAATTATAACGCTTTCATCAATTTTTGATAAAACTAAATGTCTGTTAACAGGAGGCTTTAAAGCTGCTATTAAAAGTCCATGGTATCTTCTGGTGTTAGCTCCAATTATAGTAGATGATGCAAAACCACCTATTCCATTTGTTAAAAGCCACTCTTTTTGTATTCCTTGTTCATAGGTTCTCCAATTTGATTTTCCAAAGTTCATTGTCCAAACCTCCATTTCTTGTTATATTATCAGCTGTCGTATTATTCCTTATTTAACTTATATGGTGCATATATCTTTCCCGTTATAATATAAACAATATAAGCATTTATAATATAAGCTATTCACATATTTAACATAAGCAGTTTATAAAATAAGCTATTTAGCTGTACTATTTTTTTATCATATCCCTGTGATTTATAACAACCCTGTGCCCCTTTTTGGAAAGATGGGAAAACAAGGCCTCTGAAATAGCGACAGACCTGTGCTGACCCCCGGTGCATCCAATACCAATAACAAGCTGTGATTTTCCTTCTTTTATATAGTTTGGAATTAAAAAGTCCAGCATTTCACGCAGCTTTATAAGAAAACATTGGGTTTCATCAAATCCTAAAACATAATCCCTAACCAATTCATTCTTGCCTGTCTGGTTTCTCATGGATTCAATATAATAGGGATTGGGAATAAACCTTACATCAAAAACCAAATCACAATCTATGGGTATTCCATGTTTAAAACCAAAAGAAATAATGTTTATTATTATTCCATTAAATTTTTTCCCATATTCAAATATATTAATTAATTCTTCTTTTAGCTGTCTGGGAGTTAAGTTTGATGAATCTATAATGTATGTAGCCTGCTTTTTTATTTCCTTAAGTATTTCCCTTTCTTTTTTTATACCTTCAAGAATTCTTCCTTCCGGGGACAGGGGGTGTGTTCTTCTGCTTTCTTTGTATCTTTTTATAAGAACATTGTCTAAGCCTCCATGAATAATATTTCGTATAAAATACCTAAATCTTTTAGTGCTTTAAGTTCCGGGAAAAGATCATTAAACAGTTCTCCCCCCCTGATATCAATAACCATTGCAATTTTATCAATTTTCCCCCTGCTCTGAATGCATATCTCGACAAATTTATGTATTAAAAGAGGTGGTAAATTATCAACGCAGTAAAAACCCATGTCTTCTAAGTGCTTTATCACAAGGCTTTTTCCTGCTCCTGAAATACCTGTAATTATAAGTAACCTCATTTGTACCTCCAAATTTTTTTACTTTTCTCCTATAATCCTCACTTCTGTTTGCAATTCAATACCGTAAGTTGACTTAACCGTTTCTTGTATGTGCTTTATAAGACTTTGTATATCAGAGGCTGTGGCATTTCCGGTGTTTACAATAAACCCGCAATGCTTTTCTGACACCTGTGCCCCGCCTATCCTGTATCCTTTTAGGTTGCAATCTTCAATTAGCTTCCCTGCAAAATGCCCTTCAGGTCTTTTAAATACACTTCCTGCACTTGGCATCTCAAGAGGTTGTTTTTCCTTCCGTCTTCTGTTTAAGTCATCCATTAATTCTTTTATCTCTTGCTTGTTTCCTTTTTTTAGATGTAATACTGATTTTAAAACAATGTATGAGTTTTTTAAAATATGGCTGGTCCTGTAGCCAAATTCATGCTCACTACCACGCAGCACTTTAATTTCACCATTTAAATCCATACATTCTGTCTCAACAACAACATCCTTCATTTCCCCGCCATATGCCCCTGCATTCATGGCAATAGCACCACCTAAAGTACCGGGTATACCTGCTGCAAATTCAAGACCTGTCAGCTCATTTTTAAGGGCAATATTTGATACTTTTGAAAGAAGCGTACCTGCATACACAGACATAGTGTTATTTTCAACTTTACAGCCGCTAAAATTGTCAAAAATTTTAATTACCACTCCTCTGATGCCTTTATCTGAAACAATCAGGTTGCTTCCATTTCCTATTATAAATATCGGAACATTTTCTTTTTTACATAGCTTTAAAATTTCACTTAATTGAAAAGCGGAAGTGGGAGTGACCAATATATCCGCAGCCCCTCCAACTTTAAATGAAGAATGATTCTTCATTGGCTCATCAATCATTACATTTTGTTCTCCCGCTATTTTTTTAATGATATGTGCTAAATTCATCTTATCCAATAATTCCATCCCCTTGTAAGTCATTGATTACCACCACTATTATTATATTAATGATAATAATAGTGTTTCATATATTTTATCTTTTCTGTAATCGCTGTTTTTTAAACCTGAAATATTCTAAAAAATTGGATACCGATGTATTCATAACAAGTTCTTCAGGCATATCAATTTCCTCAAATAATTTGGACACCCTTTCAAATCTTCCAACATCAAAGCTTATATGGGCGTCACTTCCACATACCACTTTTACTCCCTGCTTTTTGCATTCCAGCGCAAATTCTTTGCAGTTTTTATCACTGCCAGGTCTTATTACAAATGAATCGTTGTTTATTTCTATAAATTTATTGTATTCTTTAGCGGCACTAACCACTTTGGGAATGTCCACCTGAAATACAGGGTTTCCCGGATGGGCAATGGCATCTACATAAGGATTTTTCATAACATTTATTACCGCATTGGTGTGGTCCTCCACACTTCCCGGCTCAATACAAATATCATGAAAACTGGCAACAACAAATTCCAGCCTTCTAAGATATTCATCAGGTATATCCAATCTGCCTGAAAAATCTATTATATTGGCCTCAGCACCTTTTATAATTCTTACGTTATTTATGGTTTCCGGCACAACCCTGAGATTGCCAAAGTGGTATAAAAAAGGGCCTCCTTTCATAGCAGGACCATGATCTGTCACTGCAAACGCTTCTATGTTGTTTTTTGCAGCTTCTATTGCCATTTCCTGAATGGTGCTGTAAGCATGTCCGCTTGCTAATGTGTGAGTGTGTGTATCAACAACAATCTTCAATTTTCATCCTCCAGTCCTTTATTTTCATTTATTCTTTGTATTACTCTTTCCTTCATAATTTCTGCTGCATTATAACCCATCTTTTTTTGCCTGTGATTCATTGCAGCAACTTCTACAATTATAGCTAAATTTCTCCCTGGTCTCACCGGTATGGTAAGACGCGGAACTTTTAGTTCTAATATGGTCTCGTATTCTTCAACCAGTCCAAGTCTTTCATAATTTTTTTCCTTATTCCAGTTTTCAAGCCTAATAACCAAATCTATATTTTCCTTATTTTTTACAGCTCCTACACCGTAAAGTCTTCTGACATCTAATATTCCAACACCCCGTATTTCAATAAAATGCCTTATTATTTCCGGGGCTTCACCTACAAGGGTTTTTTCTGAAACTTTTGTTATTTCCACTAAATCATCTGCCACCAGCCTGTGTCCGCGCTTTACAAGCTCTAAAGCAGTTTCACTTTTCCCCACACCGCTTTCTCCTAATATCAAAATGCCCTCGCCATATACTTCCACAAGACCTCCGTGCCATGTCCCCATTGGTCCTAATTTAACATTCAGGTAGCTGATTAATGCACTCAAAAATCTGGATGTTGTCCTGTCTGTCCTCAAAACAGGTATATTGTATTTATGTGCTACATCAATCATTTCTTGAAATACTTCCAATTTACGTGCTACCACTATACAGGGAAAGCCGGCTTTAAAAAAAGCATCTAATCTTGCATAACGCTCTTCCGGCGTCAAAGTAGCCAAATAGGATGTTTCCATGTTACCTATTATTTGAATTCTGTCTTTGCCGAAATGTTCTAAGTAGCCTACCAATTGCAACCCAGGTCTGTTAACTTCTGTGGAAGTTATTAAAACTTTATCCAGGTTTTTAAAATTTGTCGCCTGTTCCAGTTCAAATTCTTTCATAATCGCAGTTAAGCTAATTTCTCTTGGTATATGCTGATTTTCATTTCCATCCCCTTGATTATACCGGTTATTTAAATGCATGCGTCACCGCCCCTTTTAAATATTTTGCAGTGATACTATAAACAGCTGAAATTTCAGCAACTATAGTTTAAATAAATCCATTACTACAATATTATATATTAATTATGCACAAAAATAAACCTGAGAAAAGGGGAAAAAAGAAATTTGACTTTTGAAAAGACTATGTACTAAAAAAGACTTCCAAAAATAAAATGGAGCGGGTGAAGGGAATCGAACCCTCGCAGTCAGCTTGGAAGGCTGATGTTCTACCATTGAACTACACCCGCAAGTTTTGTTGGAGCGGGTTACGAGATTCGAACTCGCGACTTTCACCTTGGCAAGGTGACACTCTACCACTGAGTTAAACCCGCATCTTCTGATTAATCACAAGGACAATTATACTCTTTATAAATGTATTTGTCAAGGAACAAATTTTACTTTTTTTAAAATTTCCATATGTCTTTTTAACTCTTCCTCCCGCTCTTTGCCCGGCTTTTTGCCACTGATGAAAAAAAGCATCAACTTCAATTGACGCCTTCCTGTGCTTTTCCCGGTTTAAAATACCGCTTAAACTTACCTCTATTTTTGATTTTGAAAACTTTTTCTATACTCTGCCGGGCTTTGGTTTGTATACTTTCTAAAAAGCCTGCTAAAATAACTTGCTTCCCTGTATCCTAACATTTCACTTACTTCGTAAGTTTTATAGTTACCTTCTTTTAAAAGCATTTTTGCCCATTCCATTTTTATCTTTGTCACATACTCTAAAAAATTATAGCCTGTTTCCTGTTTAAACAGTGAGCAAAAATAATTTTTGCTTATATTCAGATATTCAGCAATGGAAAGCAATGTAATGTCCTGCTCTATATTTCCTAAAACATATTCACATGCTTTTTTTATAAGAGGATTGCTTTGAGCAGGCTTGTACTCTTTTACAACATCTAAAACGCTTGTAACAAATTTAATAAAATAAGCCTTTATTTCTTCCTTTGAATTAAAGTCAGACATATTAATGTTTGTAAATTCACTAAAATCATATATTTTATTTATAAATCCATAATGTATGTCAATAAAATGAGATATGTTAAATATCAATTGACCTGTGGCAAAAGCTATTCTTTTAAGGTTGTCTTGCCCTCCTGCTGCAATATCATCAAATGTGTTTTCTGCAAGTTTTAAAGCCCTGTCATCCCCGGCCATTATGTACTCTGCCAGTATTTTTTCCCTCTCTACAGGATACAGAAGACTTCTGCTGTTATTTCCACTAAACTGGCTTATATTTATAATTTTGTTCCCACCTAAAATATATTTATGCCTAAGTGCTGATTTTGCACCCATGTAGCTTAAACTTATATCATTCGGGCAGGACACTATATTGCCTATGCCTACCGTTACCCTTACATTGTAATTTCTCTTTATTTCCTTTGATATAACTTCAAAAAAATCATTGGACAAATCTTCGAATTTCTTCATTTTATTTTCATTAACAGGTTGTAAAATAACACCTATAATGCCTATGTCCATATCAATGGTATTGCAAATTAAATTTTCATATCCTTTTGAAATGCTATGTATCACTTCTCTTATTTTTTTAATTAGTTCGCCAAGTTTTCCGCTTTTTATCCACTCTTTAGATGTTGCATCAAAATTTCCTACTTCTATTAGTCCTACCAAAACCATTCTATCTGAAATATCAATATCATATTCACTAATAAGCCCGCCTAATTTGCTGAATACCTCTTTACCCCTCAATAAATCGTATAATATTTTCTCCCTTGATATAGAAAGATTCAGCTCCAGCTTTTCTCTTAATTTTTTGCTTTTTTCCTTTTCCAGCTGCTTTTTTTTCAAAGCTTCATAAGCATTTTTAAGTAAATTGCATAATTTCTCAATGCTAACAGGCTTTTCAAGGTAGTCATATGCACCTAACAGCAATCCGTGTTTTGCATAGGAAAAATCCTCTTTTTTCGTTAAATATACCACCATTGTATCCTTACCATATTCTTTGACTGTATTTAACAGCTCTATTCCGTTCATTTTTGGCATATTGATTTCTGAAATTATAAGATCTATTTCATGCTGATTTAGTTTTTGCAAAGCATCTATCCCGTCTTTTGCAACACAAACCAGTTCAAAGCCATAATCATTCCATTTGACATGGCTTTGAAACCATTCCCCCAACATCCGGTCATCTACCACAACCATAACATAAAACAAAACCTGTGTCCTCCTTTGTAAAAACCTTAGAGACAAACAGCAAATAAAGTTTAGTTATATTTTATAAATTAATATTAATACTATATTAATTTGTTGTCAAATCCTTTGCTTTTAACAAAAAACCAAAATAAAAAAAGAGGAAGACTCCTCTTTTTTTATTTTTTAATATTAATTTTTTATACCTAAAAACTTTAGCTTTTTGTCTTTTTGGCAGCAATTTTCTTTGTTGTCTTCTTTGATGTAGTCTTTTCCTCTGCGCTCTTTTTAGCACTGGCGGTCTTTTTCTCCGTAGTACTACTTGCTTTTTTTGTAGTTCTTGCAGGTTTTTCAGATACTTTAAAAGAGTAGTTTAAGTAGGAATTGTTGTCCCAGTTATCCCCGCTGTCTTTAAAAGCAATATTGAGACTATCAGGATGAGTCACTTTAATTTTAGCCTTAAAAACGTCATTACATCTTTCCATAGGTATAAATTCCTTAGCTTCCCAATTCTCTCCGTAACCAATGTGTGCATAAACCGATTCCGCACCGCATTGTACTAATAGTCCACTATAAGAGAGAGTAATTTCATCTCCGACCCGTATTGATGATTTTGATACCTGAACGCCGTTTTCTTCATACAATTGTTTTGCTCTTGCCATGATAATCACCTCTTATTTTTGATTTTAATAATGTTATAAATACCACTTCGTATATTTTTATTAATACTGCTAAATCTAATATTATTCACTTACTTAATTGATAAATTAAACTAGACTTTCATAAATGATTTCTTGCTAAAATTTATAAATCTGAAAACATAATCAAAACCATTCCATCATAATTAATCGGAATTTAATATAAAAAAGTTAATAGCAGGTTTGACTTCGTTTTTTTAAAATGACTTTACTTTTATTAAAAAAGTGAGATAATCAGTTAATCCTACATGCTTTTACAACACATTGAATTTATACCTAAAACTATTTTACAAAAAAAACTACTGCTAGTCAACCAATTAAAAGTAAAATCTAAAAGTTCTCAACATTAAATGTGCACAATATACTTTTTTTATAAAATAAATTTTTCTAAAGAAGGTTCTATATTTAGCATCTTTTTTAAGATTTTATACTCTTCTAACATTTTGTTATTCTTCTCCCTCAACTTCTGAGCCCTTATCATAAGATTTTTGGGTGTATCAATGGGGGATATATATTCCACTACTGAAACTTTGTATCCAGAAGCCTCTAATAATATAGCCCTTATACCGTCAGTAATAATATCTGCCATACGTGCCTTCAGGACACCATATTTTATTATGCTTTCAAAGGGCTTAAAGGAGTACTGGCTTAGTATTTCCTGCTGACAGCATGGTACCGCCACTACCGCCTCAACATTATTGTTTATTGCAAATGCAATGGCCTCGTCGGTTGCGGTGTTACAGGCATGCAAACTGATGACTAAATGTACTTTTTTCTGAGGTATATAATTTTTTATATCTGTCACTTCAAATTCCATGTTTTTATATCCTAAATTAGAAGCTGTTTTTCTGGAAGCTTCAATAACAGAATCTGAATTGTCCAATCCTATAAAATAGCAAGGCTTTTTCAAAACTTCCCTGATATAATAATTTAAAACAAATAAAAGATATAATTTCCCCCATCCGCTATCTAAAACAGTTATGGAATCATTTTTTTCATACAGTTCTTTTAATTATATCATCAATAAGCTCAACAAAATGGTCAATTTGATTGTATTTTCGTATCATATTATTTTTAACTTTATTATTAGCTCCTAAAATACCTATTTCCCTTAAAAGCTCATTTGCCTGCCCAACTTTTATATAATAATCCCTGTTGGATATCTTAGGGGAATCAGCGTGCCCTGTCTCTAAACCGCTTTCTTTGCCGGAATTTTCAGTCCTCATTTTAACATTTTTATCATCAGCCTCTATAATAATAGTGCTGCCCCTCTCTTCGTATATAAAGACTAAGCTGTCATAATCCTTAGCATACATGGATATTTTATTTGCAAATTCTTCTATTCTTATTTTTTCAGTCCGGGTGTTAAAATTTAGGTTCAATATATCATCATCTGCCCAAACACTTCCTGTAAAATCCCTGTTTCCAGACTTAAAATTAAAACTTATCTTTTTAAAAAAGTCTATATTATCTTTGTACCTCTGCTCTAAGCCTGTTAAAAATAAAGCTAATTTATTTATCACCTGCTTATTCATAAACTCTACCTCTTCTTTACCTCTCTTTTTTTAAAAGTATTTAATTTATATCAGAATCATTTGATATTTTAAGTAATGCCACTTCTTTTTTGGATAATTCCCTGCACTCCCCTATTAAGAGGGTGCTGTCTAACTTTAATTTTCCCATCTCAATTCTTTTTAAATATTTAACTCTTTTACCTACCGCCTGGAACATTCTTTTAATTTGATGAAATTTTCCTTCATAAATTACAACTTCCACATGGGAGGTGTCTTCTGAATTTAATATATTTAACTCTGCCGGAAGGGTCTTGTAGCCATCATCTAATACAACACCTTCTTTAAAACGCCGTACATCTTCTTGAGTAACTGTTCCTTCAATGATGGCATGGTATTTTTTGGGTACATGTTTTTTAGGCGACAAAACTTCATGGGCAAACTGTCCGTCATTTGTAAGTACCAAAAGCCCTTCTGTATCTATATCCAGCCGACCTACCGGGAAAAGGTTAAAACATTTATACTCCTCAGGTAAAATATCTACAACTGTCATATGTCTTTTATCATAAGTTGCAGATATTACCCCCTTAGGCTTATTCATCATGACATATATATATTCCCTGTATTTGACTACTTCTCCTCCTACTTCAACCAGACTGTTTACCGGATCAATATGAATACCAGCGTCTGTTATAACTGTCCCGTCAACTTTTACAGCACCGCTTTTAATTAGTTTCCTGACTTCTTTTCTGGTGCCAAACCCTGAATTTGACAGCAGCTTATCTACCCTTTGAGTTTCCCGCAAATTAAGTCACCATCCTCCATCCCTTAGGATAAAGATTTTTCAACATAGAACCTGTCTGTTTAGCCCATCCAACAGTGTACCCGTTTACCAATACACCGGTATACCCTTTATTGCCGTCAACTATCAATGTTTCACCCTTTAAATACTTAAATATCTCCAGTGAATCACAATCAAAATTTATAGTGTTTACAATATTCTCTTTTTTAAGAGCCATTATAAATGAGTGGCTGGGCTCAAATCTTTCCCTTTTAAACTCTCCCAGGTACCACCCGAATTTAGATACTTTTATACCTGATAAATCAGGGGTTTTCACCGGCAATAGATACAAATGCTTTTTTTTCAAGGTTAAAAAACCCTTTATTTCCCAGGCCATATTTTCTTTTATAAAATCATAAAAAGGCTTAAGCTCTTCATTTTCAATATAATCTTCTTTACCTTTATTTATTCTTTCTGCATCACCTGATTTTTTAATAAGAGCTGTAAAATGCCCCTCACCCTCTAATTTATGAGGCCAAAGTCTTGCAGTCTTTAAAAGCTCACAATTTCCATCCGCCCACTCAGGTCTGCCGCTTTCAATACCCGCTGTTTTTGTTATACCACAAAGCTTACAATCCTTAAATTTATCTAAAAACCAGCTTATTACCATTTCATTTTCTTCCGGTGAAAAAGTACAAGTTGAATAGACCAATTGACCGCCTGGCTTTAACATTTTATAGGCATTTTCTAAAATACCCTTTTGCATACCGGGATACACGCTGCAATCAAAGTTTTCAATGCTTTTTGCAGCATTTTCATCTTTTCTCAGCATCCCCTCCCCTGAACAAGGTGCATCAACAAGTATTTTGTCAAAAAATTCCGGAAATTTACACGCAAGATTTTCAGGGGTTTCATTTGTAACTATTGAATTTGTCACACCCAGCAATTCTATATTTTTTACCAACGCCTTTACCCTGTCAGAACTAATATCATTCGCCACCAACAGCCCCTTTCCCTTCATTCCTGCTGCCATTTGAACGGTTTTTCCTCCCGGGGCAGCACAAAGGTCCAATACATATTCTCCGGGTTTGGCATCAATTACAGCCCCCGTGAACATGGCACTGGGCTCTTGAATGTAATAAAGACCTGCATGATAAAAGGGGTGCTTTCCAGGGCTGTCCTCCTTTGAGCAGTAAAACCCATCCTTTGTCCAGGGAATGGGTTTTAAATTAAAGGGAGAGATTTTTAAAAACTCTTCAACGCTTATTTTAAGGGTGTTTACTCTAAGCCCTCGGTAGCCAGGGTAGTCGTAAGACTTTAAAAATGATTTAAATTCTTCATCTCCAAGGAGCATTTTCATTTTTTTTAAAAACTTCTCTGGAATTCTCATATTACTAACTCCTGTTTATAGGGAATAAGTCAAATAATAAAATCCGTTTAAAAATGGGATTTTATTATTTGACTTTTTAACTTAAAAATATTTATTCAAATAAATATTTTTTTATTTACTTTGCTTTTTTGTATAATTAATAAGGCCGCCTGCTAATATAATTTCCACTTGTCTTTCAGATAAACTTACATTAACTGGTATATCTTTGTTCTTTGTTTTGTTCTTTACAATAAGCCTGCTGCCGCTTTTAATCTGATCTATAATGTTTTCTATTACAATCTCATCTCCCATATCTATTTCATCATAATCCCCTTCATTTTCAAAAGTCATAGGAATAATACCGGAGTTTATCAGGTTTGCCATGTGAATCCTTGCAAATGACTTTGCTATAACTCCTTTTACTCCTAATTGAAGCGGCGCAAGTGCAGCATGTTCCCTGCTGGAACCTTGACCGTAATTGGAACCTCCCACAATAAATCCTCCGTTGTTTTCCTTTGCCCTCTTAGGAAAATCAGGATCACACGGTGTGAGGCAGTACTCTGCAAGATAAGGGACATTTGACCTGTATGGCAAAAGCTTTGCATTTGACGGCATAATATGGTCAGTAGTTATGTTATCCTCTACTTTTATAAGAATTTTGCCTCCAATTTCATTTTCCAATTCCTTATTTAGTGGGAACGGCTTGATGTTAGGTCCCCTTACAACTTCCACTTCTTCTCCTTCAGGCGCCGGTGGCACAATCATATTGTCATCTGCAATAAATTCTGAAGGCATTTCAACTTGTGGCGCCTCTCCAAATTCTTCAGGATTTGTAAGCACCCCTGTAATGGCGCTGACAGCTGCCACTTCCGGGCTTACAAGGTAAACCTGGGCTGATTTTGTTCCGCTTCTGCCTTCAAAATTCCTGTTAAATGTCCTAAGGGATACTGCATTGGTTTTAGGTGCCTGCCCCATTCCTATACATGGCCCGCACGCACTTTCTAAAATTCTTGCTCCTGCTGCAACCATGTCTGCTAAAGCACCATTTTTGGCAATCATTGTAAGCACCTGTTTGGAACCTGGTGCAATTACAAGGCTCACGTCAGGGTGAACTGTCTTACCCTTTAGTATTTTTGCAACTTTCATCATGTCCATGAAAGAAGAGTTTGTACAGCTACCTATAGCAACCTGGTCCACTTTAATTTTTCCTATGTCCTTTACCTTCTCAACGTTGTCAGGACTGTGGGGCTTTGCTGCTAAAGGCTCTAAGCTGCTTAAATCTATCTCCAGTTCTTCATCGTATACAGCATCAGGATCAGGCTTTAATTCTACCCAGTCCTCTTCTCTTCCCTGCGCCTTCAAAAACTCCCTTGTCACTTCATCACTTGGGAAAATAGAAGTTGTTGCCCCAAGCTCTGCTCCCATGTTTGTAATGGTAGCGCGCTCCGGCACAGTTAAGCTTTTAATGCCGTCTCCCGCATATTCAATTATCTTTCCGACTCCGCCTTTTACAGTCATAATTCTTAAAACCTCTAAAATGATATCCTTTGCACTAACCCACGGTCTTAATTTTCCCTTTAAGGTTACTTTGCAAACCTTTGGCATTGTAAGGTAGTATGGTCCTCCACCCATTGCAACTGCAACGTCCAATCCCCCTGCACCAATGGCAAGCATACCCAGCCCGCCTGCTGTAGGGGTATGGCTGTCAGAGCCTAAGAGAGTCATTCCAGGAACGCCAAACCTTTCTAAATGCACCTGGTGGCAAATACCATTTCCGGGTCTTGAAAAATAAACACCGTGCTTTGCTGCCACTGTCTGTATATACTTATGGTCATCTGCATTTTCAAAACCAGCCTGCAGGGTATTGTGGTCAATATATGCAACGGATTTTTTTGTCTTAACCCTTGGTATTCCCATAGCTTCAAATTGCAAATAAGCCATTGTACCGGTAGAGTCCTGGGTCAGAGTCTGGTCAATTCTTATAGCTATCTCTTTTCCTTCTACCATTTCCCCGCTTATTAAATGTTCTTTAATTATTTTTTGCGCTAAATTAAGTCCCATAAATTTATCCCCTCTTTATATTTTTTATAGTTACAATAATTTTTTACTGTTGCATTTTAAATTGTCTTTTAATTCCTAAAAGAATTTGTAAATATTAAAGAATTTATAAAAAATATTTATATACCCAAATCAAAAATGTCAGGAGTAAGTTTTCGTATAACTTCTTCTAATTCCTCATCCCCTATTGAGGTAACACGACCGTTTTTGTACTGTTCATCCACCCATTCTTTTATTTTCTTAATCCTTTCATCCTTTTTATCAATTCTCTTTTCCCCCTCAAGACCAAAATGGCTGTTAACCCAGTGGGCAATACCGGCAAGGCCGCAAGTCTGGTTTACAGCAACTCCCACAGGTCTGTTAAGGAGCTTGGATGTATTAAATATATTGTAAATTTCTTCATCTTTTAAAAGTCCGTCTGCATGTATGCCTGCCCTGGTGACGTTAAAGTACTTTCCTACAAATGGTGTCCTTGATGGTATTCGGTATCCAATTTCTTTTTCGTAATACTCTGCAATTTCTGTTATAACAGTGGTGTCCATTCCGTCTGTAGTACCTCTTAATTGGGCATATTCAATAACCATAGCTTCTAAAGGGGTGTTTCCTGTTCTTTCTCCAATTCCCAATAAAGAGCAGTTTACCGCTGAAGCACCGTACAGCCATGCGGTAGCTGAATTAACCACCGCTTTATAAAAATCATTATGTCCATGCCACTCTATAAGTTCACTTGGGAAACCTGCATAGTGGTTTAACCCGTAAATAATTCCGGGGACACTCCTTGGCAAAGCTGCGCCGGGATAAGGAACCCCGTATCCTAAAGTATCACAAGCCCTTATCTTTATTGGCATTTTAGTTTCTTCCATAAGCTTTTTCAATTCTAAGGCAAAAGGAACAATAAATCCATAAAAATCAGCCCTGGTAATATCTTCAAAGTGACATCTTGGCCTTATACCCACTTCTATTGCACTTTTTATAATGTTAAGATAGTGCTCTAATGCCTGCTTCCTTGTCATATTAAGCTTTTTAAAAATATGGTAATCTGAACAGCTTACCAGTATCCCGCTTTCTTTCATACCCATATTTTTTGCAAGTTTAAAATCTTCTTTTGTTGCCCTTATCCAGCTTGTAACCTCAGGGTATTTATAACCTCTTTCCAGACATTTATATACTGCTTCTTTATCCCTGTCACTATACAAAAAAAATTCACACTGACGGATTATTCCTTTAGGACCTCCTAACTTATGTAGAAGGTCAAAAAGCCTTAGTATCTGCTCTACAGTATAAGGTGCCCTGGCCTGCTGCCCGTCCCTGAATGTGGTATCGGTTATCCATATTTCATCTGCCGGCCGCATTGGAACCTTTCTATGATTAAATGTACATTTTGGTATCTCATCATAATTAAATAAATCCCTGTAAAGATTGGGCTCCTTTACATCTTGAAGTGAATGTTTATATTTAGTTTGCTCAAGTGTATTGGTCTTTTTGTTAAATACTATCATAAATTAACCCCCTTAGAAAAACCCACTCCATGAACCATGTACAAAAAACAATTGTCATTTGGATTACTATTGATAATCTTGAAAATGTAGTAATAAAAAAGTCTAATTTGTATATGTATTACTATTCCCGTTTAATTGTATACAATTATATAAACCATGTCAACTCTCTTAAAACAAAGGGTTTTTGACAAATTTTAAGATACAGGATACATTTACCAAACTCAATAAAATTAATAAAGAAGGATTTTTAAAATTTTTATAGAAATATATAAAGTGACAGCGCTTTAGGCTTATCTGTTTTTGCATAATAATTCTTTTTTCTGTTCTACATATTTAATGGAGGGAAAAATATGAAAAAATTCTTCAAAAACAATCCAAAGCTGGTATTCTTATTGGCAATAGCAGCAGTTTCCATAATGTTTAGCGTCATAGCAGGGGTTATAACAAAAAGCTGGCTCACATCAATTGTATTTTTTATTGGAAACGCTATATGTATATCCGGTATTATAACGGTATCTTATCTCATATTTAAAAAGATTATAAAACAGTTTCAAGATGAGGTGGATTTAACAAGAAAAGAAAAAGATTTTTCTCACTCCTTTGAAAATTATGAGAATTTCATATTAAAATCAGCTGCCATGTCTGTTAAGGAGTCCTATAAGAACATTCAACAGCTAATTGATAATTTTAATGAATTATCAAAATCAATACTGACTGCAACCCAAACTGTAAGCGCCAGTGCCGAACAAGCCACATTGGCAATGGACGACATTGCAAAGACAATGGATGATATTGCAAAAGGGGCATCAGAACAGGCATCACAGGCACAAAAGGGTGTTGAAATGGTGGATAATCTTTCTGAGCAAATTGACTCTGTATATGAAAGTTATTCCGGTATTACCGAGGAAACAAGAAAAATAACGGAATTAAATAATATAGGTTTAGATTCTGTAAACATACTAAGGGCTAAGTCAAAGGAAAACTCTGATACCGCTGAAAAAATATTTGCAGTTATTAGAAAGCTCACCGACACAACCCAGGATATCGGTCTTTTTGTGGAGTCCATTGAAAATATAGCGGAGCAGACTAACCTTCTGGCCCTAAACGCTGCAATTGAGGCTGCAAGAGCCGGAGAGGCGGGAAAAGGTTTTGCTGTTGTTGCAGAGGAGGTAAGAAAGCTGGCAGACCAAAGCAGGCAGTCCACAGAAGAAATAAGCCTTTTAATGCAGAGCATACAGGAAGAATCAAACCTGGCAATAAAATCTATGGAAACCATGAAAAAGGTTTCTCAAGAGCAAAATGAAGCAGTTAACAAAACAGGGGATGCATTTAATAATATAGCCAACGCAATAAACTATATTATAGAAAAAATCAATGATGTTAACCAGTCAGTTAATAAAATGCAAAATGACAAAGTACAGGTTAACACCGCCATTGAAAATATTTCATCCGTTTCAGAAGAAACTGCAGCTGCAAGCCAGGAAGTTGCAGCTACCACAGAACATGAGCTTAAAGCTTTAGAAAATATAAGAGAATCTGCCCTAAGCCTTGAGCAATTAGTTCATGAACTTGATAATAAATTAAAAGAGTATAAAAAATAAAATTTTAAATCACCTTTTGGTTATTTGCAACGGTTTTGCCTTTTGCTTAATCAGAAGGTGGTTTTTTTATTTATTTCCCAAGGGAAGTTAATATTCCATAACCATCTGTGACTTGGATTTTTGCCATTTCACAATTATCCAGCCTGAACCTCCAGGAACCTTCAATTCCCATTCCAAGTAAATAACTTAACATAAATCTTATTGTCCCTAAATGGGACACTATTAATATCCTACCGCTGTCAAAAGAATTTAAAATGTTTTCTGTAAACTTTATCACTCTTTCATAAGAGTCCATCCCGCTTTCCCCGCCTTTAACGGGATAGTTCTTCCAATCCTTTTGCCAGGCATTGTACTCTTTTTCATTGAGTTTTTTTATTTCATCGTCTGTTAAATCATCCCATATGCCAAAATTTCTTTCTTTTAAATTGTTGTCATAATGAATGTCAAGGTTAAAGTTTTCATTTATTATTTCAGCGGTTTTTCTGGCTCTTTTTAGCGGGCTTGAATATATCTTGTCAACGGATAAGTTTTTCAGCTTCTCCTTCAAATTACGGGCTTGCCTTATTCCCTCTTCATTTAGCTCCACATCAGTCCAGCCCACATAAGTCCTTCTTTTGTTGCTGTCTGTCTGCCCATGTCTTATAAGTATTAATTCCAGCATTATAATCAACCTCGCATATTCTTTATATTCTTTAAAAAATTTTAAAAATTACCCCTTTATAAAGCATAAAACATATAAGAAAAAATGTCTGGTTTAATTCACAAAGTGCCCCTAAAACGTCCCCTGTTGCCCCCTGTATCTTTTTTTCTATTAGTTTTAAAATTATATAGGGAAACAAAATTGTTAAAGAAGCTATAACCAATCCTTCCACACCAAGGCCAATGTATATTGCCAGCGTGTAGATAAGAGAGCCGGCTATAACTTCTTTGAGACCGCAAAAATCAATGAATGATTTGCCAAGCCCCCAGGTTTTTCTTGCATATCCGGAGGCTCCGGCTCCAATTAAAGAAGCCATTCTGCCTGCTGCAGGAAATAAAATTAAAACTGTTTTAATATCCTGTAAATCCAAAGATACAAACAATGCGTAGTTTAGTAAAAGCAAGGATACAATTGCCAGCACCCCATTAGTTCCAATCCTGCTGTCACGCATTATTTCAAGAATTTTTTCCTTTGACTTTCCGGAAAATAGCCCGTCAAATGTATCGGCTAAACCGTCAAGATGAATTCCTCCTGTCAAAACAATATATGCAATTATTATAAATGCAAATACTACTTCATGAGGAAAAAAAAGCTCCAAACCGCAGTATATACCCATTAATATAATTCCTATAATTAACCCGGTAAAGGGGGCAAAAACCAGTCCCTTTCCATAATCCTCTGCATGGCAATTTATGTTTTCCTTTATGGGTATTGTTGTAAAAAACTGTAGCATTATAATAAATCTTTTAGCATACCTCTTAATTCTTTTCATATATTACCTCTGAAGCTATACTCTTATTATCTCTACTTTTGAAGCTATACTCTTTTAAAATTATACTTTTTTCTTAAAAATAAACTTCTGCACCTAAGTTTAAAATAACTTAACCCGGTTTTAATGAGCCTAACCTTTAATTTTTACAGGAATGCCGGATACACAAAAATAAACTTCACTGGCTACTTTCGAAAGTTTTTGATTAACCCTTCCTGCAATATCCCCGAAAATCCTTGATAATTTGTTTGCCGGGATAATACCCATCCCTACTTCGTTTGTAACAGCTATTAAAGTGGCATTATTTTCTTTTACTGCATCAAGAAGTTTATCTATCTCATTCATTATCTTGTTTTCCACATAATTCATTTGGTTTTCCCCTGCATTTTCCCAGTCTGAATTTTCTTCAAACATTATATTAGAAATCATAAGGGTTATACAGTCAACTAAAATGATTGTCTTTTTGTTTTCATCTTTTTTTAAATGCACATCAAAATCTTTATATGCTTCAAGGGTATGCCAATGGGAAGGTCTTTGCATCCTGTGTTTTCTTACCCTTGTTTTCATTTCTTCATCAAAAGGTATGCATGTGGCAATGTATAATACATCACCTTTTTTGTTGTATTCATAGCCTTTGGCAATTGATTCAGCAAAAGTGCTCTTACCGCTCCTGCTTCCACCGGTAATCATAATAAAATTTAGAGAGCATGACGGCTCTCTTTTTTTAAAACAATTCTCCATATTAACACTCACCTGTTTGATTTACGCAAAATGCTTTACAATATTCTTTATGTAAAATACTTTATAAATACTTTATAAATACTTTATGCAAACACTTTATGCAAAAAACCCCTTCAAAAAGTACACAGATATATAAAAAATGGTAAACAAAACCATTGATAAAGCAGATGCAATATACATAAGAACTATTGCCTGGGTTATATTCCTGATATCCAGTTCATTTACCGGATCCCCTATTATAGGCTTTTCAACTATGTCACCAAAATAAAGACCACTGCCTCCAAGCCTTACACCAAGGGCACCTGCAACTGCAGCTTCCGGATAACCGGAATTGGGGCTAAAGTGTTTTCTCCTGTCCCTTCTCATTATAGCATAACTTGATGAATAGTCATTTTGGCTTATAAAGGCACTTACCACTATAAGAATCCCTGTAAGCCTTGCAGGGATAAAATTTGCAATATCGTCCAGTCTTGCAGAAGCCCATCCTAAATACCTGTACTTTTCATTTTTATATCCTACCATTGAGTCTAAAGTACTAATGGCTTTAAATGCATACACAAAGGGTGCTGCCAGCCCGAAAAATGAGCCTGCAAAAGTATAAAAAACAGGCGCTATCACATTATCAGAAGTACTTTCTGCAGTTGCTTCAACTGCCCCTTTTATTACTTCCTTCTCATCTAAATTCTCCGTGTGCTTTCCTGCCACTGTGGAAAGAAATTTCCTGGCTCTGAAAATATCCCTTTCTTTTAAGGCATCAAAAACTTTAAAGCCTTCAGCTGCTGTCCTTCTGGCTGCAAAAGCAGTATAAATGAAATAAATATTTATTACACTGGCAAGAACAGGATGCACCTTATACGCTGCCCGGATAATTATGTATACAGAAAAGAAAGCAAAAGCTGTAATAAATATTGCAAGTACAACACCTGCTATTTTTTCATTTCTTTTTTTCTTTTTGGTATTGCGGACCACATCGTCCCCTAAAGCTTTTACTTTCTTTGCGGAAAATACCTCCACAATACTTCTTATAAGTTTTTCTGCATGTTTAATAAGCCATTTTAAAAACTTAACCGGTTGAGGGAGCCATGGAGGGTCTTCTAACAAAATATCAAGAACATATGCAATAAAAATTTCCAACAGCAGGTATAAACTCATTGGTTCGTCCCCCTATATTATTTGTCGCTTGTATCTCTTTAACTGTAAAAATAACCTCTTCTAAGGAATATTTCCTTCAAAAGTGGTAATTATATTACCTTTAATGCAAGTTCATTATATATTTTTTTTACCGGTTTTGCAAGCACAGGTTTAAAACCTCATTGATTTTCATAAAATTTCGTTATTTAAAAAATTCATCATATAATGCCCTTACTGCCTTTTCGTTGTCATCCTGTTGGACCCCAAACATCATGCTAACCTCTGAAGAACCCTGGTTTATCATCACTATGTTTACACCTGCTTTTGCAAGAGCTGTTGTTGCCCTGCCGGCAATACCTACTGTTTCCCTCATTCCCTCACCTACAACCATTACTAAAGCCAAATCACGTTCTATGGATATATCATCCACTTCCAATTCTTTTATAATGCGTTCTTTTACACGGCGCTCTTTTTCTTCATCAAGCTGGTTTTGTTTTAATATTATGGATATATCGTCTATTCCGGAAGGTGTATGCTCGTATGATAATCCTTCATCTTCAATGATGGACAATATTTTTCTACCAAAGCCTATTTCCCTGTTCATCATGTATTTTGTAACGTAAATGCTGCAAAATCCCCTGGCTCCTGCAATCCCTATAACGGTACTGCCCTTAGAATCCCTCTCAGGGGTAATTAATGTTCCGGGAGCAGTGGGGTTGTTTGTGTTTTTTATGCATACAGGGATTTTCTTTCTGTAAACAGGCTCAAATGTTTCTTCGTGTAAAACTGAAAAACCTGAATATGCAAGTTCCCTCATTTCCTTGTAGGTAAATACAGGTATTGGTTTTGGGTTTTCAACCATCTTAGGGTCTGCTGCAAATACTGAATCCACATCTGTGAAGTTTTCATACACTTCTGCATTAACGGCTGCTGCAAGTATTGAGCCTGAAATATCTGAACCTCCTCTGGAAAATGTAACAATATCACCGTTTTTGGAGCAACCAAAAAATCCAGGGAAAATCATTATTTCTTTTCTCTCAGAAAGTTTTTTCAAATTATCATATGCTTCAGGCAACGCACGGCCGTTCCCGCACTGTTCACTCAGCAGCATACCTGCATCTTTAGGGTTAATATATATTGCATCAACACCTATACTTACTAAGTATTGTGCAATTATTTTGGCATTATTGTCTTCCCCTGCCGCCTTCATTACATCTATGAATTTTTCCTTACTGTCATAGCTTCCCTCAAGACGTCCTTTTAAGTCTTCATAGACCATATTTATTGTTTCCTCGCCTAATCCTAATCCTTTAACTATCTCATCAAACCTGTCAATAACCCTTTTAAATTCTTCTTCAGCTTTTTTAGTTTGGTAATACTTTTCCCCTAAATCTATTAATAAATCTGTTACTTTAATATCATCATCAAATCTTTTACCCGGAGCGGAAACAACTATTAAACGCCTTTTAGGGTCGGATAAAATAATATCACAAACTTTTTTAATCTGGTCTGCACTTGCCAGTGATGTTCCTCCAAATTTTACAACTTTCATAACAATCCTCCAAATCTCAGTTTAATATCTTAAATTTTGCTTTAACATCTTATTTTACTTATTTTAAATATTACTATATCTTATTATGGCATTAAGGTCTATAATCAAATACCCTTATTGTACTTAAAACTTCCTCCACACAATCTAATTGGCTAACTTTTTTCAGCATATCTTTTGCATCTTTTTCTAATATACATTCAGTTATAAAAACTAATTCTTCACCATTGGCAGCTTCTAAAGGTTTTAGCCATTCAACTTTTTGGTATAACTTTTCTATCTCATTTGTTCCTTTGTCTTTATCATTAACCTTTACTCTTACAAAAAATTTAGATTCAGTTTCCATAATGTCAATCACATTGTTTTCTTCTTTTACATTCCAGTTATACCCGCCAAAGGAGCCCCAATGTTTTACAATTTCAATTACATCTGCAACTACAGCGCTGGCTGTAGGAAGTTTTCCCGCACCACGGCCGTAAAACATAGCTTCCCCAATGGCATCGCCATTTACCAAAATAGCATTAAAAACATCTTCAACCCCTGCCAAAGGATGGGTGTTTTCTATTATAACCGGGCTTACCCTTGTTTCTATCATTCCATTCAGCTTTTCACTCATGGCTATTAATTTTATTGTAGAATTCATTTTCTCAGCATACATTATGTCAGAAGGTGTAATCTTAGTTATTCCTTCTGTATAAATCTTTTTATAATCAACAAATTCATCATATGCAATGGAAGATAAAATTGCAATTTTCCTGCATGCGTCATGCCCCTCTATATCTGCAGTAGGGTCTGCCTCAGCATAGCCGTTCTTTTGAGCTTCTTTTAGCGCCACATCAAATTCTTTTCCTTCTTTTTTCATCTGGGTTAAAATATAATTGGTGGTTCCGTTTAAAATTCCAACAATGCTTCTTATTTCATTAGCTGCAAGACACCTGTTCAAAGGCCTTATAATTGGGATTCCCCCTCCCACACTTGCCTCAAATAAATAATTCACCCTATTTTCACGGGCAAGTTTTAAAAGCTCCGGTCCATGTGTTGCAACAAGCTCTTTATTTGATGTCACAACATGTTTTCCCTGTGTAAGGGCTCTTTTGGTAAATTCATAAGCAGCTGTTATACCGCCGATTGTCTCCACAACTACATTTATATCAGGGTCATTAAAAATATCATCAGCATTTTTTGTAAGTATATCCTTGTCAGGGCTATCAGGAAAATCCCTTATATCCAGTATACGCTTTACTGTAATTTGTTTCCCCGCTTTTTTGGATATACTTAAAGAGTTCTTTCTAATTATTTCAACAACTCCTGAGCCAACTACCCCATAACCTAATACAGCTACATTAATCATATTACTTTTTACCTCCTTGAATTTTTACCTGGAAAATATTCTTTTCAATTATCCTCTTACAATTACTCCCCGTATGCTCTTCTAGTTATTCCCTGGCAATAATTTCTTGACTTTTAACTCCTTTTATTTTGTTTATCTCTGTTAAAAGAGCCTTGATATCAGTTAGCATTCCTCCTGTTTCAATTGTAATTGTAATGTTTGCAAATCCATTTATAGGTATATTTTGATTTATCGTAACCACGCTTGCCCTTGAAGCTGCTATTTTATTTAAAATGCTGGACAGTATTCCTGGGGAATCTTCAACAGTGAAAAAAAGTGTTATAACTTTCCCCCTGGATGTTTCATAAAATGGAAACACAAAATCCTTGTACTTATAGTACGTACTTCTGCTTATACCTACCTTTTTAACAGCTTCATTTACATTTTTGATTGTCCCGCTTTCTAAAATTCTCTTTACTTCTACCACCTTTGTAAAAACTTTTGGTAAAACAGAAGAATCAACAAGGTAGTACTTAGAAGCATTATCCATATCCTCTGTCCTCCACCGACGAACATTTGTGTTTATCCTGTGTAATCTTAACATAAATTTTGTTTCTTATCAAGGTTTTTTATTAATTTATTTAAAATTTTAGAGCATAAAAAAAACAAGATGTCCTTAAGTTTAAGAATATCTTGTTTTTTAAAAAGTTAATTATTTTAATATTAATTTTTAATAACACTCATCAGGCTTAATCTTTTTTATTAGCTTCCAATTCTTTCATTTGCCTTATAAAATTAATCTGGGTTTCAGTCCTGATAACCCTTCCTGTATCCATAGCCATATCATCTCTCATTATATCCTGTTTAAAAAACTGTTCATCTACCCTGCCCGCTTTCTCTTTTAACTCTTCAAACTCTTCTCTTTCCAATTCTAAAGAATATCCGCAATCAGAACATACTAATAAATATTTCATATGGTATGGTATTACAGGTATAAAAAACAATGTAATCCAACTTGTTACTTTCCTTAAATGCCAGCTGGTTTCATTTCTGCACTTGCTGCAACTGGTTTTCTGTACCGGACCAAATCTTTTTAAGGTTTGATAACCCCATCCAAAAATTATCATGTACTACCTCCTGGTATTTAATTGTTGTTAACATACATATCTCCTACATATTTTTAAAATAAAAAACGAAATGATTTAACTGTATGTGGATTTACTTTCTAAGAAATGAATCAAACAGTCAGTAAAAAAATCCTTATATTTATATTTTATTTCATAATAGATGTTTTTACAAGTCTCATTTTTTTAATCAAATTGTTCTATTTTTTAAAAAAGCCTTGTATGATATCCTGGTTAATGAGACAATATTTATAATTATTAATGTTTATAATTATGGTAATTACATGGAGGTGCAAAAATGAGTGCTATTTACACTGACCCGTCTAAAAGTCCAAAGGAAAGGACTAAAGACCTCATTTCAAAAATGACTTTGGAAGAAAAAATAGGACAAATGTGCCAAATTGACGGAAACGAAAATGCTGAATTCTGGATAAAAGAAAGGAACATAGGATCTTTTTTGCATGTCAGAGGGGAAAAGGCAATTAATTTGCAAAAAATGGCTACAGAAGAGACCAGACTTGGCATACCCTTATTATTTGGAATTGACGCAATTCACGGACATGCATTCCACAGCGGTGCAACTGTATTTCCATCTCAACTGGCTCTTTCTTCTAGTTGGAATCCCCAGCTAGTTGAGAAAGTAGGAAATATAACTGCCAAAGAGGTAAGTGTAACGGGGTTGCACTGGACTTTTTCACCTGTTATCTGTCTTGCAAGAGATATAAGGTGGGGACGTGTGGATGAAACTTTCGGTGAAGATCCATATCTTGCAGGTAAACTGGCTGCTGCCATGATAAGAGGGTACCAGGGTGAAGACCTTTCCCACCCTGAAAGTATACTGGCTTGTGCCAAGCACTTTATAGCATATGGCGAAACCCAGGGGGCACGAGATGCTTCTGAAAGTGATGTTTCTGAAAGAAAACTAAGATCTATTTTCCTGCCTCCTTTTAAGGATGCCGTAGATGCCGGCTGTGCCACTTTTATGGTTGCCTATCAGGCAATTGACGGAGTTCCTTGTTCCGCTAATAAGTGGCTGCTTAAAGATGTATTAAAAGATGAATTAGGATTTGAGGGTATTGTGATTACAGACTGGGACAATGTGGGTCATATGCACAACTTACAAAAAATTGCCTCTACCATGAAAGAATCTTGTGAAATTGCCATTAAAGCCGGCAATGACATGATAATGTCCACTCCTGACTTTTTTGAAAATGCCGTTGGATTAGTGAAAGAAGGTGTTATACCTGAATCCCTAATTGATGAAGCCTGCTCCAGAATCCTTGAAATTAAATTTAAGCTGGGATTATTTGACCACAAAAGGTACCCTGACTCTGATAAATATAAAATATATATGGGCTGCAGCGAACATATACAGGCTTCATATGAAAGTGCTCTTGAATCCATTGTTCTTCTTAAAAACAATGATAATATCCTGCCTATATCGGATAAAATAAAAAAAATTGCCGTAATAGGACCAAATGCAGATGATGTACAAGCCCAATTAGGAGACTGGTCTTTTGGCCCTAGATACCACCCGGAAATACCAACTTTTGATTATCATCCTGATTATGACATATCCAAAATTGTAACCATTTTAGAAGGAATAAAAAAACGTGCAGGCGAAGACTTTGAAGTTTACTATGAAAAAGGCTGTGACGTAATTGACCCGGAAATTGAAAATATCAAATGTGCAGTTAAAATTGCAGAAAAATCTGATATTGTAATAGCTGTTGTGGGCGATACAATAGTTTTAAATGGTGAAACCCGTGACAGGTCTAACTTAGACCTTACAGGGGCACAGGAAAAATTACTTAAAGCATTAAAAGATACAGGCAAACCCCTTGTTGTAGTCCTCATTAACGGAAAACCCCTTACAATACCATGGATAAAGGAAAATGCCGATGCCATAGTGGAAGCATGGAATCCCGGTATGGAAGGGGGAAATGCAGTTGCATCAATTTTATTTGGGGATTATAATCCATGCGGTAAACTCTCCATTTCTTTTCCTAAAACAGTGGGACAGCAGCCTGTTTATTATAACCAGCTCCCTGGCTGGCATGGAGGAAAGTACGCTGATGTAGATGCCGAGCCTCTTTTTAATTTTGGATACGGACTGTCTTACACAACTTTTGAATACTCTGACCTTAAAGCATCAAAGCCGGTAATTGATTGTGATGAAAACTTAATTGTATCAGTACAGGTGAAAAACACAGGTAAGATGGCAGGTTCAGAAATAGTGCAGCTTTATATAAATGATATTTATACTTCTGTAACTACACCTGTAAAAGAATTAAAAGAGTTTAAAAAAGTTTTTCTAAATCCCGGCGAAACCAAAACCGTTGAATTTGAGCTTACATTTATGTCATTTTCATTTGTAAATGCCAACTGCAGAAGATGTGTGGAGCCTGGGGAATTTGAAATTATGGTTGGAAGTTCCTCAAAGGATGAAGATTTACTTAAAATAGTAGTGGAATATAAGGGAAAAGTTAAAGAGTTTTGAAAAAAGGTTGTAAATTTACCAAACTAATGTTATAATGATATTATAAGAACCTTGAAAAGCAAATAACTCTTTCCGTTAGTTTGTTATGACATTTTAAACCGCTTTTAAAAGACAGATTTGCTTTGTATAGAGCGCTATTTGTACAGCATTAAAGAAAGTATTACCAGTTGTACAGTAACAGTATAAAAAATAAGCAATTCTATGTAAAAAATATAAATCCCATCTTACACCACATTATATAATGTGGTGTAAGATTTACAGTTCTTAAGCTGTGTTTTCTAAGTTTAACTTCAAACAGCATATCATAATAATCATTTGTTCAGGTAAATTTTATTAAAATAATTTAGATAGAAGGTATATTTAAGCATATTTAGCACATTTAGCATATTTAGTGTGTTTTGTGTATTTTGTGCATTTTGTACTTTTAGTGTTTTTTGTAGATTTGTAATTGATTTTTTATTATAAACAAAGATTAAAATTTTATTTTATTATAAATTTTATTAATTTTAGGGAGGAGATAAAAAATGTTTTTTTTTAAAAGAAGCAAATTTTTTAAAAGTTTATTTTTAATTGTATTTTTATCTGTTGTTGCTTCTGTGTTTACTGCAACTCCTGGCAGTGCATCATCTGACTTTGTGGCGACACATGGTCAGCTTCAGGTAATCGGAAACCAGTTGTGCAACCAGTACGGGCAACCTATCCAGCTAAGGGGTATGAGTTCCCACGGGCTTCAGTGGTATCCCCAGTTTGTCAACTACAACAGCCTTAAAACATTGAAGGAAGATTGGGGAATGACTGTATTCCGTGCTGCTATGTACACCGATTCCAAAGGATACATCCACAATCCTTCAGTTAAAAACAAGGTAATAGAAGCGGTGGAAATCTGTATTGATTTGGGTATATATGTTATTATTGACTGGCACATACTAGAAGACGGAGACCCTAATATATACAAAAACCAGGCAAAAGACTTCTTTAACGAAATGTCATCGAGATTTGGTCAATATCCAAACGTTATTTATGAAATATGCAATGAGCCTAATGGATGGGGAGTGAGCTGGAACGGGCAGATTAAACCATATGCTGAAGAAATTATCCCTGTTATCCGTGCAAATGACCCTGACGGTATAGTCCTGGTAGGTACCAGCATGTGGAGCCAGGATATACATCATGCAGCTGACAACCCTCTAAACTTTGACAACATAATGTATACCCTTCACTTTTATTCCGGAACTCACGGACATGACTTAAGATCCAGGATAGACTATGCAATGAACAAAAATGCCGCTATCTTTGTTAGTGAGTGGGGAACAAGTGATGCAACCGGGGACGGCGGTCCGTTTATCCCTCAGGCACAAGAATGGATTAACTATTTAAACGAAAGAAATATCAGCTGGGTAAACTGGTCCCTTTGTGACAAAGCTGAAGCTTCAGCAGCACTTAATCCCGGTGCAAATCCAAACGGCGGCTGGAATGACTCTGAATTAAGCCAGTCAGGAAGGTTTGTGAAATCTGTAATGAGGCAAAACTACAATCCTCCTATACCACCTTCGCCTACTACCACACCTACTACCCCGCCTACATCTCCCACACCGCCTATACCAACTGATTCCCCTATACCACAACTGCCTAAGTCAAGAATACCGGGTGTTATTGAAGCTGAAAACTATGACAGTATGAGTGGAATTGAGCTGGAACCATGTACAGAAGGGGGACAAAATGTAGGTTATATAGATGTAGGGGATTGGTTGAGTTATGTCGTACTTATCCAAAGATCAGGAACCTACAAAGTGGAGTTTAGAGTAGCAAGTGAATCCGATTCAGGTAAATTCTCACTAAGAAGCGACAACAATGTACTTACTACCGTTACAGTACCAAATACCGGCGGCTGGCAAAACTGGACCACCATATCCTCTGAAGTCTACCTGGATGCGGGAATTCAGACTATAAGACTTTATGCTGACGGCGAACTGTTTAATATTAACTGGATGAGCTTTGAATTAAAAGACTCTCCAACAGGCAACTACACCCTTGGGGACATTAACAACGATGGGTATATTGATTCAAGTGATTACACTTTAATGAGCAGGTATATATTAGAAATAGTTAAAACTTTCCCTTTCCCTGAAGGTGAGCTTGCAGCAGATATAAACGGTGACGGAATAATTGACTCAGCAGATGCTATATTACTAAGCCGCTACCTGTTAGGTGTTATAAGTACTCTTTAATTGATAAAAAATATATAATAAGGGCTCTGTCTCTTGTAAGGCAGAGCCTTTTAATAATTATTTCAATTTTCTTTTTAAAGCAACGGTTTTATTTTAAAATACTATCTAAATTCTCTTTCTATCCTAAAATCCTCTTTGCTGTTTTTTCAACTTCAAATTTAACCCTTTCTTCATCTATTGTTTTAATTTCTCCCTTTTCCATTACAATATTTCCGTCAATAATTACGGTATCCACGTCTGAGCCCTGTACTGAATATACAACTGCTGAAACTAAATCATTTACAGGACATATATGGGGTTTATCCATATCAATTAATATAACATCTGCTTTCATTCCCTCTTTTATAACACCTATTTCCCCTTCAAAATCCAAAGCCTTTGCCCCATTAACAGTTGCCATATTTAAAACATCATATGCACTAACACAAGTTGGGTCCATATTAACCCCTTTATGTATCAGTGCTGCTAAATGCATTTCTTCCATCATGTTAAGATTGTTGTTGCTGGCTGCCCCGTCAGTTCCCAGTGCCACATTTATACCTGATTTCAATAGTTCAGGTACTTTGGCAATGCCGCTTCCCAGCTTTAAGTTGCTGCTGGGGTTGTGAACCACATCCACCTTCTTTTCTTTTATTATCTCAATATCTTTTTGGGATAAATGCACACAGTGGGCTGCAGTCACAGGCACATCTAAAATCCCTGTTTTTAAAGCTATCTCAGCAGGACTCATTTTGTACTTTTTAAAACTGTCTTCCCTTTCACGTACAGTCTCAAGTATATGTATATTTATCCTTGCACCCAGTTTTTTTGCACATTCCGCCGACCTAGTCAACGACTCTTCATTGTAAAGATAGACAGAATGGACTTCCAGGGATGTCTTGAGCCTTCCGTTTTCTCCATTGTGCCATTTTTCAAAAAAGCTGTAATCCTCATTAATTACCTTTCCGTTTTCATCAAAATCCAAGGGGTTTTTCGAAAGATTTGCCCTAATGCCGGCATCCGCCACCGCTTCCGCCACCTTGTCCATGTGGAGGTACATATCCAAAAATGCGGTGGTGCCGGTTTTAATCATTTCGGAAATTCCCAGCAAAGTGCCCCAGTACACATCTTCCGGCAATAGTTTTTCTTCTGCAGGTAAAATATTATTAAAAAGCCATTCCTCTAAATTAAGGTCATTTGCAAAATTTCTAAAAATGGTCATGGCACAGTGGGTATGGGCATTAATTAAGCCCGGTATTAAAACTTTGTTTTTCCCGTCAATAACCCTGTCAGGTTTAAAATCCTTTTTTTCATCATTGCCAATATAGGTTATATACCCGTTTTCAATTGCCAAATATGCATTTTTAATTATTTTCTTATGATTATCACATGTAATTATATCAACATTTTTAATTAGTATTTTCACGAACAACTCTCCTTAAAAGTCCGTATTTTTTACCGCTGTAAGTGCAAATATTTTTGCTTTTGGAGCTTTGGATTTTTCTTTTTCATTTTGCTTAATTGCAGTAATTTTAACATCTGTAAATCCACAATCTAAAAACCACTTTTTTATTTTTTCAGTGTCAAACCCAAGCCATATATCATGCAATTTTTCTTTAAGTTCCATATCTTTGTGCTGGTAAAAATCGCACAAAAATACAATTCCTCCGGGCTTTAGCACCCTCCTCATTTCTTTAATGGCAAGTGTAGGCTCTTCTTTATGATGAAGATACATATTAGCACAAACTACATTAACCTTTTCATCTTCCACAGGAATATCAATGCCGTCACTTTCAATTGCATAAATATTTTTAATGCCATTAGCCTTTGCATTTTTCTTAAGTTCTTTTATCATTTCTTCAGATATATCAACTGCTATAACTTTTTTTACATGCTTTGCCACAGCTATTGAAATATATCCGTTTCCTGCTCCTAAATCCATGACAGTTTTATCTTTTTCAAGTATCCCTAATTTAAGAAGATGGTCTTTGATGGATTCGTCATAGTAATTTTGGCGAATTTCTTCCCATTTAGGTGCAACTTTGTTATAGTATTCCTTTGTATCTGCTTCACTTGCTGAATAATACTGGGACTCCCCTGTTGAAAGCCAGTCTATAAGGGCTTTTCTACTAAATCTCCACTCTCTCCCTATTTTCCTTGCAGGAACTTTTTCTTCTTTAAGAAGCTTTATAAATGTCTTTACACTGACGTTAAAAAGCTCCGCCGCTTCTTCTAAAGTAAGAATTTCCTTTTCCATCAGATACACCTCAATATAAAATTTCTCTTTAAGTAGTTTTTCCAAACTACCTAAAGAGATGTATTTTTTAAGTTTCAATGTTTTTGTATGTATTAAATTATATAACAGTCATTTTAAATTATCAACGTCTATTTACATTTATATTCACTGTATTTGTGCTTATTTTCAATGTTTAAAATCATCACTTATAATTTCCCCGTCGGAAATTTGTATTCTTCTCTTTGTATAATCTGCAACTTTAGGGTCGTGGGTAACTATTATCACTGTTTTTCCAAATACTTCATGTGCTTTTTTAAGAAGTTCTATTACTTCCGTACCTGATTTGGTATCTAAGTTTCCTGTAGGCTCGTCACACAGGAGAACTTCCGGATTGTTAATCAGTGCCCTGGCTATTGCCACTCTCTGCTGCTGGCCTCCGCTCATCTGGGAAGGAAGATGCTTTAATCTGTCGGATATCCCCAATGTTTTTACTATTTCATCCAGATAATCTTTATCAACTTTCTTTTTATCTATAAGTAGAGGCAGTATTATATTTTCATGTGCAGTAAGCTCAGGAATCAGGTTGTAAAACTGAAATACAAAGCCTATTTTTTTGCATCTTATTTCTGAAAGCCTTTTATCATCAAGGGTATAAATATCTTCCTCACCGTAAAAAACCGTACCAGATGTAGGGGTTTCAATTCCTCCTAGCAAGTGAAGCAAAGTAGATTTTCCGCTGCCGGACGGTCCTGTAACTGAAATAAACTGTTTATCAGGTATCTCAAAAGACACGTTGTTTAACGCCCTCACACCATATTCAGTGTTTCCGTAAACCTTTGTAAGATTTTTAACTGATATATTCATTTTTACTCCTCCTTAAAACTGCTCCTGATTTTTTCAATAATACTGTCATCTGATTTTCTAAGTATAACAAGGATGATAATTGCTGAAAGCAAGGCTATACCAAGGCTTATGGCAACAAGCGGTGATATAAAATCCTGCTCCCAAAGTTTAAAGTCCATAAAAAACTTATTTTGGATATTTGTATATTTTTCCGTAAGTACCATAACTTCATCCGGAGATGCTCCCGGAGCTTTAACTGTAAGCAGTGCCTGCTGATAGTCAAAAAGCAATTTATATGCCTTTTTTATTAAAAAGCATATTATCCCGGATATTAGAGCACAAATTACAGGAAGTTTTAAAGATTCAACTATAATATGCTTTTTAAGGTTTCGCCGACTTATTCCAAAGGCACGAAGGGAAGAAAAATGCCTCATGGAACTGTTAAGGTACATTGTAAATGAATTGGCAAAACCTATCACGAATATTGCCAACATAAGTACAAGCATTACCAGGTATACAAAAGCTTTGTTTTTCATTTGCCTTTGGATACCTTTTAGCTCCTCTGACATACTTACATATGTTACTCCCATTTCAGAGGATAATTTACTATAAATAAACTCATCAAGTTCTTCTGCATATTCTTCTGAGGTAAGATTTATACCCACCTTGTCATAATTCTTTTGTGGAAAACCCCATGCCCGGTATCCTTCAAATGAGGTGACAAAATTGAATCCCGGGGTTTTATCGGGATTATCCCATGTGTACTCAAGGAGACTTGAAATTTCCGGATCTGTAACGGTAATAATTCCTCCCACCACTGGATGAGCAAAAAATGGTTTCTGCGGAAGATAGGCAAGCCTGTCATAAATAAGCTCTGATATTTGTTTTTCATCAACTGCAACTGAAGTTAAAATATTAACTTTGTCCCCTACTTCAAATGCGTTCTTAACCTTCCTTAAATTGTCAATATGTTCAATAACAAGAACCTGTTCCCCGCTATTTAAAGCTTCTATATTTATTTCTCCGTCTGTAACATATTCTTCTAACTGTGACAAAAGATAATCATTACATGCAGCTACGGGAATACTGTAATACGCATAAGTATCATCAAGTCCAAAGTCTTCAAAATACTGCAAATAGTTTTGCCATTCACGGTCAAAATCAATCGTTTTATCTATTTGACACACCTTTTCAACCTGATTTTTTAATTCAATGGAAGATAATTTCTTTCTTAATTCATCTTCTCTTGTCCCTTCCCCTAAATAAACCCTTACAGTATAATCTGTAAGCACAGCTGAAACTGATGAAACATATTCTTTCTCCTCAAGCTCAGAAATTATATCCGATGGAAAACCTTTATCATAATTTATATTTGCAAACTTACTGGTATCATTCCACTTATTTCTTGAAATATATCCGTCAAAACCAGCAGTCATTACTTGTGCTGTAAATGACTGTCTTTCTATACTTGCCACATTACCTGCCCTTACCATCATTCCAAGAGTACTGCTTAATATGGTTATAAATATAAAAAGCATCATAAGTGCAGTACTTCTGCGAGCAGTTATGGTTTTTCTAAGGGCATTTCCATATTTCTTTACTCTGATTTTTTTAACAATTTCGCTGCTACCTATAGGAGTTTTCAAAACTTTTATAAAAGGATAAATAAAACCTATAAGTACCGTTAGCCCGGTGACAATAACGGTAAATATAAACGGATTAAATGAACGGGTTTCAAGAACATACTCAATAAAATATCCCCTGTAAATAGGTACATTATAAATTATATGTCTTATAAACAGAGTAATTTCATGGGCAAGAGAAGCAATAACCATACCGGCTGCTGTTCCTATTATCCCAAATACAAACATCTCCATAACCATTATTCTCAAAGTCCTTTTCCTTGTCATACCACATAAGCGAAGCAACCTAAAACTTTCAAGACGTCTTAATAAGTATATGGATATAATCATATAAATTGATATCGCAGATATTATAAGGCATATAACTGCATATATTCTTATAAGTCTGTAATCATGAGAAAGTTCCCGTTTTTCTTCTTTTTTGATTTCTTCAGCAGATCCGGCAAATCCAAATATTGCCTTATGTCTTCCTATATCGTTAGTGTTTTTTTCTTTCAGCAGTTTCCCTACCTCTCCATCAAAGTCTTTCCAAGAAAGGTATACCAGTCTCTCACCACCAACATGAGTAAACTTTACATTGGTATACAGAGCAGGATATTTTTCTCCCTCTTCTTTTGATACAATTGCCAAAGGGTCGGGGTATTCCGACACATAATTCGATGGATCAAGATTTGTTATATCATTATTATGTCGGTCAATATTAAAAGAAAAATCATCTATAATTCCAACAAGGATATATGTCTTTTCCTCTATTGGCTTTTTATCCTTGTCATAGAATACAAAACTTACCTATTTTCCAACCAAAGGTTGAATATTCATTGAAACAAGTGTAGACATCTCAACTGCAATTTCATCTTCTTTCTCAGGAAATCTCCCTTTAGAAATGGGAAGGTGCATTAATTCCTTTTCTATATCATCATCAAAATATCCAACTGCTACCGTACGGTCAGAGTAATCCGGACTTCCAATACGTCCAAAAACAATTGTTTTTCCAATTAAATCTATCTCTTCTTGTTCTTTTAATAACTCAATTTCCTCTTCCGTTAAATTATATAATCCCTCATCAAAATTACCGCACATATCCAATGATTCATGAAAACTATAGCGGTCTTCTGAACGGGTAAGAAGTGAAATAAACATCACTGCCGATGACATTATAATTATGGATATTAATATGGACAAAGCCTGCTTTTTATGAGACATCCAGTATTTTTTCAGTAGAAAAAGTTCAGTTTTCACAAAAAAATCCCCCTTTAAATTAAGATGTCATTTCACTTATATTTAATATAATTTACCCATATATAGTATCATTTTTTTTGATGTGCCAGCTAAATAACGCTTGAATGGCAAAAAAAAGGGAGGTGAATTGTCATTAAACGCACTTGAATTATAAGTTGCTTTGTGCCTATACTCATTTATTTATTAAAAAAATCTATTAAAAAAAGCTGATGCTTTTAACACCAGCTTTCCAAATATTTTTTCTGTTCCTCAGTAAGTTCATCTATTTCTATTCCCCAGGATTTTAATTTCATTAGTGCAACCCTTTTATCAATTTCTTCAGGAACATCAATTACTTTATTCCCAAGCTTTTCATAGTTTTCTAAAACATATTTTGCACTAAGGGCTTGGAGGGCAAAGCTCATATCCATTATTTCAGCCGGATGCCCGTCACCTGCCGCAAGATTAACCAACCTTCCTTCCGCTAAAAGGTTAATCCATCTTCCGTCTTCTATTTTGTATCCCATTATATTTTTTCTCTGCTCTTTTTTCTCACAAGCCATTTCTTCCAGTTCCGGTACACAAACCTCCACATCAAAATGACCTGCATTGCAAAGTATGGCTCCGTCTTTCATTTTTTTATAATGCTCGCCATGTATAACCCTCTTACATCCTGTGGCTGTTATAAATATATCGCCTATGGATGAAGCTTTGTCCATTGTCATAACTTTAAAACCGTCCATAACTGCTTCAGTTGCTTTTATAGGATCAATTTCGCATACAATAACTGATGCCCCAAGCCCTTTAGCCCTCATGGCTATACCCTTGCCGCACCATCCGTATCCTACAACCACCACATTTTTTCCTGCTACTATAAGATTTGTAGTCCTGTTTATGCCATCCCAAACTGACTGGCCCGTTCCATACCTGTTGTCAAAAAGGTATTTGCAATAAGCGTTGTTTACGGCAACCATGGGAAACTTTAATACTCCTTCCCTTTCCATGGCTTTTAATCTCAAAATTCCTGTTGTTGTCTCTTCCGAACCACCCATAACATGTGGCAAAAGATCCTGCCTTTTTGTATGAAGAAGGTTTACCAGATCCCCTCCGTCATCTATTATAATATTGGGCTTATATCCCAATGCAAGTTCTAAATGCTCTTTATACTCTTCCTCTGTTGCATTATACCATGCATACACCTTAAGACCGTCTTTTGCCAAGGCAGCTGCCACATCATCCTGAGTAGACAGTGGGTTACTTCCTGTTACTGATACTTCCGCCCCTCCAATGGCTAAAACCTTTGCAAGATAAGCAGTTTTAGCCTCTAAGTGAACGGATATGGATACCCGCACCCCGTCAAAAGGTTTTGTCTTTGAAAACTCATCTTCCAAACTTCTTAAAAGAGGCATGTTCTTTCTTACCCACTGAATTTTTTGCCTTCCTGATTCAGCTAAATCAATATTTCTTATTTTATACATTCTTTTATACCTCCCAATCGGTTACAACTCTTTTTACTAATGCTACAAAGTTCTTTTCAGCAATCTTTGCTACTTCCATAACCCCTTCATGGCTTAATGGTTCGTCAAGTATTCCCGCTGCCATATTTGTTATACATGAAATTCCCAAAATGTTCATACCTGCATGATTTGCAACAGTAACTTCAGGAACGGTGGACATCCCCACTGCATCTGCCCCTAAAATACTCATAGCCCTTATTTCTGCAGGTGTCTCATACATAGGACCTTTTGCAAAAATGTACACACCTTCTCTTACATTAATGCCCTCTTTTAAAGCAGCATCTTTACAAAGCTGTATAAGCTCCGGATTGTATGCCTTGCTCATATCAGGAAACCTTACTCCAAACTCATCAATATTTGCGCCCCTTAGTGCAGAAGGTGCAAAAAAGCTAATATGGTCTTTAATTATCATTAAATCCCCCGGGTTAAAATCTTTGTTTATTCCTCCGGCAGCATTTGTAACAATGAGATTGTTTATACCCATATATTTAAAAACCCTGATGGCAAATACAACTTTTGAGACATCATATCCTTCATAGTAGTGAAAACGTCCTTTCATAGCAAGTATGTATTTATCCCCGATTTTACCAAATATCAATTTTCCATCATGACCTTCAACGGTGGTTACGGGAAATCCCGGAATGTCGCCATAATCTAGCACTAAAGGTTCTTCAATCTCATTTACCAAAGCTCCTAAACCAGAACCTAAAACAACTGCTATTTGGGGAGTCTTCCCTATTTTTTTCTTTATATATTCACCGGCTTCTTTTATTTCACTTAATATATTGCCCATTTGCTTACCTCCTAAGGTTTTATTTGTATTTCTTTTTATTCTTTATTTTCTCTAAAAGTCCTTACTTTTTAGGTTGAACCAAATTCTAAATCTTATCCCATGTAAATTATATAACGGGCATTTGAAATTATCAACACCTATTTACATTTATGTTCATTAATTTTCACTCAACTACAATTTAAGCCGGTCACGTATTTTTATCTTAAGTATAATTTTTATTTTGCGTCTATAACAACAGTTTTTGTTTCTAAATCCCAATTCACTTTAGCTTCTAAAAATTGCTTTAAGTTTTTTTACGTGTTTTTCCATACCACATTTTCCCTAAGGCTTTCATAATTATTTAGTGATATAATATATATAAGGCTTTCATACCTCTAATCTTTAGGAGGCTTGCTATGCGTAGTCTTTTACACCGTTTAAAAAATGTATTTATCATAATTACATCTGTAATTTCCGGGATTTTTCTGTTTTTGGTAGTGCTTTCGCTGATTTTTAAAAATACTGTTATGACAGCGGATTTTCATAAAAATATGTTTGAAAAAAATGAAGTTTACTCCGAAGCGCAAAGAGTAATTGACAGCTCCCGTGAAGATGTAGTAAGACTTATAAAGGGACAGTCCCCGGAATTAAATGAACAGCAAAAAGAAATTATTTATATTTTAGAAAATTCCACTTCCCCTGAAATGGTAAGAATAAATTTAGATAATATAAATCAGGATATTTTTCAGTATTTTAACGGAAAAAGGAGGTTTTTACCTGATATCTATGTGGATATGAAACCTCCAAACTTAGATGATGCATATGGGGAAAACCAAACAGCCAATTCTAATTATGTTTCAAACAGAATAACAAGATTAAATTTAAATGCACTTATAATGTCTATAAACAGGAGTGATATTTTAGAGGTATTTTTATTAATAAAACTTGTATTTTTCTTTGTAAATTCAATACCAAAGTTTTTTATCCCGGCAATACTTTTTATGCTCTTAATTCAAATGATTATTTCTAAAAGAGCTGGCAAAATTGGAAAATGGCTTTTATACTTGTGTTTTTCCTGTAGTTTTCTTCTTATTGTTTTTGCCATATGCATTTATATTTATTCTCATAATATGCTCCCAAACCTGATTAATGAGGCTGCGCTGCCAATTCCAATAAACCAGGATGTTCTTTTGTATTATATACAAGACTCTGTATCTTTGCCTGCGCTTCTTTGCCTTTTATCCGGTATGTTTTTATTTCTTTTAACTTACATATTTGTAATTATTAATAAAGCTGTTTATAAATCCGTTGTAAATAAAAGAGTGTTTAAATTTTCATTTATGAAAAATCATACAAAACTTTTAAAGTATACCCTTTGCACTTTTTTATTTGCAGCCTCAATTTTTGGATTAGCATACAATGTCCACTCTTTTAAGAAGGATTTTAACGCCAATAATTTTTCAAATATTGTATCTAAATATACCAATTATAATTCCGCTACAGAAGTTGTATCTGCCAAAAATGAAACTATATATACCTTACAGATTAATCTCGTAGATTCCGATACAAATGACCCTGTTGAAAACATTGAAATAAAAGTAGACGGTAAAACGGAAACAGGCGACAGGCATTACAATTTGTCAAAAGTTACCGACCATGAGGGAACTGCAAAGTTTCATCTTGGGAAGGGTACTTTTTATATTGATTTTTCATCTACCCAGTTGTCAGATAATTATATTATGCCTTCACCTTTTTACTTCGATTTAACATCTGTAGGAACCACCATTATTACCATTAATCTTGACAAATACAATGAAATGGAGAACTATGGGATAGTGGAAATAGAAATATTAGATGAAAATAATGAGCCTTTTGAAGGTATAGAGGTTTTTATTGAAAATTTAAAAACAAATAAAAACTTAGAAGGAGAGCACAAAAACAGTTTAGAACCACCGGACGAAAACTGCTTAGAACCGGGAACTGAACCTGACAGGTACTTTTCTATAACAAATTTAGATGGAATAGCTTTGTTTAAAATGGAAGAAGGAATTTATAAGGCGGAATTTTCAGAGGACAAATTCCCTCAAGAATACATTGTGCCTGAACCTTTTTCAATTAAAATTTTACCCGGCATTGTTTCAAGGTATACAATAAAACTTGCAAAGAGTGAGTAAATTTTATATTAAAAAACCAACTTTGCATATATAATTTCAATAAACATGGGATCCAACCACATGTCAGCAAGGTTTCTTAATTCTTTTTCCTTTTCTTCCGTCATCTTTCCTCCATATTTATCACATACTTCCCGGTATCCGTCCCCATATGTAAATATATATTTATAATTAAATAAAATTGTCCCAATCACGGCTAATAACAGCATTAAAATTATTACAATAACTGTAGATTTTCTAAAAAAAATTTTCTTTAACTCACCATATAATAGTTCTATCATTGGTTCCCCTCCCCAAAATAGTAGAAATAAACATCGTCCAAGAACGGAGTTTGACTGACGGCTTCTTTTATTGGTTGTTTCTTGTCATATACTATACAGTAAGTTTTTCTTTTTTCAGTTATTGTCTTTATTTTTTGTTAAATTCTGTACCTCTATTTTCATGACACCCTCTATCAAATTATAAACATTTCAAGGTTCTATTTTTACAATTTCAGTTCCGTCTTTTTAATTGCATTTATGATTGAAGGTTACTTATCCGATAACGGGAGATACAGGGTGGTCCACTGTAACTGCATCCTAACTTTTTGCATTATTTGTTTAATTTTTATTTTATATTTTTATTTGACAACAAATAAAAACCCGTCCTGTTTCCAGAACGGGTCCTTTTCGCCAATTCCAATTTACTTTTTAATATCAGGCAGATTCTTCATGCTTTCCTTTATCAAATCATCTGAATACTCAATATCTACAAGCTTCTCATTTAAATAATTGTCGTATGCAGCCATATCAAAATATCCATGTCCGCTTAAATTAAACAAAATAACTTTTGACTCACCTGACTCCTTACACTTTAACGCCTCAATAATAGCACCTCTTATGGCATGGGCAGACTCAGGAGCAGGTATTATACCCTCTGTCTTTGCAAATTTAAGTGCTGCATCAAAAACTTCTCTTTGCGGAACAGCCAGCGCTTCAATAATTCCATCATGATAAAGCTGGCTTACAATTGGTGACGCTCCATGATATCTAAGTCCTCCTGCATGAATACCCGCCGGAACAAAATCATGTCCTAATGTATACATCTTTGCAATTGGACCAACCTTTGCAGTATCCCCATAATCATATGCAAAAACACCTTTTGTAAGTGTAGGGCATGCTGTAGGCTCTACAGCAATTAATCTAATATTGGTTCCGTCTAACTTGTCCTTTACAAATGGAAAACCAATTCCTGCAAAATTGCTTCCTCCACCACAGCAAGCAACAACAATATCCGGATATTCATCCAGCACCTCAAGCTGCTTTTTAGCCTCAAGCCCAATAATTGTCTGATGCAAACATACATGATTTAAAACACTGCCTAGTGCATAATTGGTATCATCATTTGTGGCTGCAACTTCAACAGCTTCACTTATTGCTATACCTAAACTACCTGTAGAATCCGGATCCTTTTCTAATATAGACCTTCCACACTCAGTTAAATTACTTGGACTGGGTATTACATTAGCACCAAATGCCTTCATAAATGAACGTCTATATGGCTTTTGCCCATAGCTGACTTTAACCATATATACTTCACATTCCAAGCCAAAATGATTACATGCAAGGCTTAATGCACTTCCCCACTGACCGGCACCGGTTTCAGTCGTAAGCTTTTTTATGCCGGCCTTCTTATTGTAATATGCTTGTGGTATGGCAGTATTAAGCTTATGACTTCCGGTAGCATTTACCCCTTCATATTTATAATAAATTCTGGCCGGTGTATCAAGAAGTTTTTCTAAACCCACAGCCCTATAGAGAGGACTTGGCCTCCACTGCTTATACATCTCCCTTACTTCGTCAGGAATGTCTATCCATCTCTCTTCGGAAGTTTCCTGTTTAATTAATTCCATGGGGAAAATTGCTTGAAGCTCATCCGGAGTAGCAACTTCATTTGTCCTTGAACTGAAATACGGTTCCGGTTTGTTAGGCATGTCTGCTAATACATTGTACCATCTCTTAGGAATGTCTTCCTCGCTTAAAAATACCTTTCTCACGTCTTTTTTACTCATCTTTCTCATCTCTCCCAACCTATAAATAGCTTTATCTCCATTCTACTAAAAAAACAAATAAAGTTCAACTGATATATTTACGGGCTTTATGTAAATAATTATAGACAAAAAAAAAGCTAATAGCTTTTTTTAAATTTTAACTCTCATAACACAAACTTTGTTTCTTCCTATATCCTGCCAGTATTCTATATGGTTACCGGACTGTTTAAAACTCTCAAATTCATACCCTTTTGAAAAAATGTACTCTGCTATATCCTTTGAGAAAATCAGGGTCATTGCCTCATCACTTAAATCAGGCACTTTTCTTAGAGTAAATTCCTTATACAATTCCTTAAATTCATCAAATAAAAGTACTGTATAACTGCCGCTGGAATTTTTATAAATAGTGTGATTGGAGGATATTCTACAAATATCATTTATGTCAATTTGTCTTTCATCCAACAGCAAGTTTCTAAGCTTTTCATCAATATAAAGTCTCTTCCTCTTTTCAATATAGTCTAAAACATCTTTCTCTTTGAAATTTTGAACTCCTTTAAGATTAATGTTTAAAAAATCAGGGGTTTCATCTTCAAATAAAACAACAGTGACATCGTCTTTATTTCTATACCAAATTTCTTTTTCGCCCATGAAAATAATGTCCCCGTTTATTTTCTTCTCGCTAAATGGCGGGAACAAATAAGGACGGTTTTTAAAAAATTTCACCATTTTTAATTCAACTTTATTAGAGTCCTTAATAGTAACTGTACAAGGATCACCCCATATGTCCCTTTCCACAATTACCATTTTGCCTGACTCATTACTGTATATAAAGCTTTTCTTATTAGATGTCATAAGATCTTTTTTGTCAACATTTAAGAGCTTTTCTAAACTTCTTATCTTATCCTTCTTTAGTGAATTAATAAAATCAGCAGCTTTTTCTGAAGTATCATGAATACTGTCTTTTAAATTCTTTGACAGACTGGAAAATATCTCTTTTCCTTGACTTTGCCCTGATGCCAACTTAGATGAAATGATATCAACTAAACTCCTCATACCCTCATTCACCGAGCTTAGTGCTTCCTTTTTATTACTCATGACATCACCCCTTTTAAATTAAGCAAAATGACCCTGGAAGGATACTACATTGAAAAGTTTGAAGAGTTGTTATATCTAAAAATTTGAAGAATTGCTATGTGAATTATTATATTCAAATAATACTTGACTTACTATCAATTATACCTTAAATTATCAAAAAAACCAAGCCCTTATTCATAAATTAATAAAAATACATTTTGTTACAGTTGTTAAGATTTTATTTACACAAATATTTAATACTTTTAAAGGAGGGAGAGATTTTTGAAAAGCCCTCCCTTAAATATATTTATGTCAGGCAATATTATATATGTCTAAAGTTTTGTGAACTCGCTCAAAAAACAATCCTGCCACAAACCATGCCGGTGCATAATCTATCCTTACCAGATTATCAATGGCAAATTTACCTGAGTAGTACCAGGGATAACGTCCTAAAAGGTTAAGTAGTATTGTCCCGCTGGTATATTCTATCCCCCAGATTATAACAACCCATAAAACTCCTCTGAATACCCACCTCCACTCTTTCATAATATCATGTAAGGGTTCTAGAAAGATTGCACAACCGTATATAAAGAACATCCATAAATTTGTGTAGGCTTGCATTACTATGTCCCCAAAAATCAGGGAGTGCAAACCGGTCCATACTATTTCTATACTCCATCCAATTACGCCATAAATTATAAATCTTTTTAACATACTTTTATTTTTTACATGATAAAACTTTTTAATAGTTGTAATTTATTGTTTTATTAGCTTTTACTTCTATTTTGCATTGCTAATTTTTTTAAACGCCTTGTTTTTACCCATATTTTAACATATATAGTTTAGCTTCAAATTATGAATATATTGGGTTACTTTTGAGAATTATAAAATTTGTGATTTAATTTGTGATTTATTAAATTACTTAGAAAAATTTAATCAAACGGGGTGTTGTATTGACTAAAATTGGAGAATTTAAATTAAATAAAACAAATTCACTTGTTATAAATTTAATATCTTTATTGGTTTTTGTGTTGGCAACATCTGCATTTTTAAAATTATATAATCTAAATTTTTTAAATTATATTTTAAATATCAATTTCTTACTTTTAATTTTCTGTCTTTTTGTAATTATAATTATATTACATGAATTCATACATGGTATTGCATATAAATTTTTTGGGGCTAAGCTTAAATTTGGATTTAAGCATCTTAATATATACACTGCAGATACCTCCGGTAATGTATACGGAACTAAAGAAATGTTTGTAATAATGTTTTCACCATTATTATTTTTATCAGCTTTATTTATAATTTTATCTTATTTTTTTAAAAAAACTTATTTTTATTTTGCATTTTGTACGATATTTAATATGGCATGTTCCATAGGTGACATAATCCTCTTTATTTATATGCTTTCAAAAGGTGGTGATTGCAAAATAAAAGACACAAATCACGGCTTTTTAATGTACAAAAAAAGTTAATTTGAATACATTTTAATATAAAAGTTTTATTTTTTTATGAAAAACCCCTATCATATTTTAAAAATATGTGGTATTATATTTAGTAAGTTATTCAGGTAATCTTTTCTATTGTAATTTTATTTCTTTACCGGCAAAGTTATTACTAATTTAAACCATTGTTTTTGAGCACAGTTTTATTGTTCTATTTAAAAAATATAATATATTTAAAAATTTATGTTATTTATTATCTCAAACAGGATAATAATATAACATAAACTAAAATGGAGGGTGCCTATGTATCTATTTGGAAAAATTACTGTAACTGCTGTTATCCCCGAAGAACTATCTAAACTAAAAGACATTGCTTATAACTTGTGGTGGTCTTGGAATTCTGATGCCATAGACCTCTACAGGGAAATTGACCTTGCTCTTTGGGAAAAACTCGGGAAAAACCCAGTCAGGTTTCTCAAAGAGGTTAGTCAAAAAAAATTAGAAGCAAAAGTCAATGATCCGGATTTTATGAGTAGGTACAGAAAGGTAGTCGAAAAGTATGAAGCCTACATGAATGAAACCGATACATGGTTTAGCAGGAACTTTCCAGATAAAAAGGATCACATGGTTGCATACTTTTCTGCTGAATATGGTTTAAATGAAGTCCTTCCTGTTTACTCAGGCGGTCTGGGAGTTTTATCAGGAGACCACTGTAAGTCTGCCAGCGACCTGGGAATACCTTTTACTGCAATAGGACTTTTTTATAAACAAGGTTACTTTCACCAGCATATTAATGCAGACGGGTGGCAAGAGACAATATTTACCGACCTGAATACGTCTAATTTGCCTATAAGACCGGTTTTAGACCAGAATGGTAATAAGGTTACCATAGAGGTGGAACTTCCTGGACGTATAGTTTTTGCTAAAGTATGGTATGTGCAAATTGGTCGGGTGAAACTATACTTAATGGATACAGATCATGAACACAATAATGAAAGTGACAGAGCACTCACTGCAAGATTATATGGTGGAGACCAGGAAACCAGGATTCAGCAGGAAATTTTCCTTGGCATCGGAGGCTCCAGGGTTCTTGATGCCTTAGGAATCAAACCTACTGTTTACCACATGAATGAAGGTCATTCAGCTTTCTTAGGTCTTGAACTAATCAGAAAGCTTGTGCAGGAGAAAAATCTTCCATTTAATGAGGCCAGGGAAGTTGTAACATCATCAGTTGTATTCACCACTCATACACCTGTACCTGCCGGAAACGACGTCTTCCCATTGGAGATGATTGACAAATATTTCAGCCATTACTGGCCTTCTTTAGGAATAAGCAGACATGAGTTTTTAGACTTAGGATTGAAAATTGGGGATCATCAAAACTTTAATATGACTGTTTTAGCCCTAAATCTTTCAGGTCAAAGAAACGGGGTTAGTGAACTTCACGGGGCTGTATCCCGTAACATATTCAAAAATGTATGGCCGGGAATTCCTGAAGATGAAATTCCTATTGGTCACATTACCAATGGTATTCATACTCTTACCTGGCTGTCTCCCACAATTAAGTATTTATACGATAAATACTTAGACAGCGACTGGTATGAAAGACTTTATGATCAAAGTGTGTGGGATAAAGTTGATGATATTCCTGCAGAAGAATTGTGGAAATCCCATTGTGTACTGAAAACAAAAATGATTGGATATGTACGTGAAAAACTAAAGGAACAAAGAATAGCCAATAATGAATCCATAGAAAAAATCAAGGAAGTTGATACTCTCCTGGATTCTAATGCCCTGACCATCGGATTTGCCAGAAGGTTTGCAACTTATAAGAGGGCAAACTTAATATTCAGGGATTTGGCAAGGATTCAAAAAATACTTAATGACCCTGAAAGACCTGTTCAAATTATATTTGCCGGAAAAGCACACCCTGCTGATGCACCAGCACATGAGATAATCAAACATATTAATGACATTGCAAAACAAGAAGGCTTCTATGGAAAAGTTGTTTTAGTTGAAAACTATAATATGACACTTGCCCGCAATTTAGTACAGGGAGTTGATGTGTGGCTAAATAACCCGCGCAGACCTTTAGAAGCTAGTGGAACAAGTGGTCAGAAAGTTTGTATAAACGGAATTATTAATTTCAGCGTTTTAGACGGCTGGTGGTGTGAAGGATACAACGGTAAAAATGGTTGGGCTATTGGAGATGAAACCTTCTACGACAATGAATACCACCAGGATAATGCAGATAGTGAATCAATTTATGAGATACTTGAAAAACAAATAATTCCTGCCTTCTATGAGAGAAATGAAAAAGGTATACCTGAGAAATGGGTTGAAATTATGAAGGAATCGATAAAATCAGCTGCAAGTTTATTTAGCACTCATAGAATGGTTCAAGACTACACAAATATGTACTATGTTCCTTTAATGGAAAGAGTTGATAGACTGACTTCAAATAACTTTAAGCTTGCAACTGATTTATCCAACTGGAAAAAGCATATTTCAAGAGAATGGCCTCAGGTGGATATTATCCCTGATAAGCAAATAACCCAGCTAAACAACAAAAACTTTATATCAGGGGAAGCAATACCTATATACGCATCAGTTAAGCTTGGAAATATTGAACCATCAAGTGTTAAAGTTCAAATTTGCTATGGAAATGTAACCAACGGCAATAAAATAGAAAATCCACATATAGTTGATATGCAATTGGAAGAAAAAATATCCGACAATACTTACAGTTATAGTACAAATATAACCCTTTTTGAAGGCGGAGAATATGGTTATACCTTCAGGGTAATTCCAAATCACCCTGATTTAATAAATCAGTTTGATTTGCCTTTAATTAGATGGGCAATACAATAATAAGGATTTTATAATGAAATATTCATAAAAAACGGGCTGTACAAAGAAGTTTTAACTGCTTTGCACAGCCCTCTTTATATTTATTAATATTTAATAAGTTTCTTAAAGTCAGGATTTTATTATGCTAAAATTTTTTCATCAAAAGAGGCTGCTGCACCAATTTTCTAGCGCAACAGCCTTAAAATAGCTTTATTAAAATTTTCACATAAATTATCCTTTAACTGCCCCTGCTGTAACTCCGCCTATTATACGTTTAGAGAACATTACAAAGACAATCATTACAGGTATAACCGAAAGGGCAATTGCCATATATGCAGCAGAAACGTCAGACTTATATATTCCCCTTGCATTTGCAACTAAAATAGGAACAGTTTTAACAGATTCTTTTCTTAAAACAATCTGAGGAATTAATAATTGATTCCACTGGAAGATGAAAGCAAACATTCCCATTGTCGCAATTGCCGGACTGGCCAAGGGCAATACTATTTTATTATATATTCCGATTTCAGACGCCCCGTCTATTCTTGCCGATTCAAGTATGGATTTAGGCAAGTTTGCATCCAGATACTGTTTAACAAAAAATACAAACTGAGCATTTGCTATCATAGGTATAATTAATGCTCTTAATTTATTCATCCAGTCTAATTTCATAATTATATTATAAAAACCAATAACAGACAACTGAGGTGGTATCATCATAGTACACAGTATAATCCAAAATATCATCTTATTTCCAGGAAATTTAAATTTAGATAAAGCATATGATGTCATAGTTCCAAAATAAGCTAACAATGCTGTACCTATTCCTGAAACTAATATACTATTTAGAAATCCTCTCCATATATTAACGCGCTTACTCATAGTTAAATAGTTAGCCCATGCTCTGCTTCCCGGTAATAGATTAAGACCTCGTGCAATACTTGCATTACTATGAGTTGCATTAATAATCATTATATAAAATGGTAAAAAACAAGCAACAGCCAAAATGAATAGACCTATATAAATCAATATTTTCCCAATGTCAATTTTAAAGCCTTGTTTCTTCCTTTTAATAACCGAACCACTACGACTAGATAAATTTGTATTCATAATATCCCCCCTTCAATTAATCAATTTGGTGTGGTTTTACAAATTTAATTGCAATGAAAACAACGACAAATATGTGTAAGAACAATCCGATGGCAAGTGCTGCTGAATATCCATAATTATCATTTCCAAATGCATGTCTGTAAACCTGCATAACCATAGTCATAGTTGAATTCAATGGACCACCTTGACCTTGTGTTAAAACTTCAGGCAAGTCATACATACTAAGTCCGCCAATAATAGATGTAACAATCTGATACAACATTATAGGTTTAAGCAAAGGAAGTGTTATATTCAAAAACGCTTTCCATTTAGTTGCACCATCCACTCTTGCTGCTTCGTAGTACTCTTCTGGTATAGCTTTTATACCTGCCATAAAAATAATCATTGTATAACCAAACCACATCCAAGTCAAAATAGTAGAAATTGCAATTCTGGATGCCCAAACGCTCTGAAAGAAATTAAAGGGTTTTTCTAAAATACCCACAGATACTAAAAGGTTGTTAATTGAGCCTCCAGGGTATTGTAGAAGGAATACAAATAATGCACCTACCGATGCCATTGTTATAAGATTTGGTAAATAAAAAATTGCTCTAAAAACATCTTTCCCTTTAAAGTCTTTATTTGTTAACAATACAGCCAATGCCAATGCTATAACAAACTGTGGTATAACATTCATTATCCACATAATCCATGTGTTACCAATACTTTTTAGAAAAAGCCCCCCTGTTGTAATGTCCTTTAAAAGCTTAACATAATTATCAAACCCTACAAAGTTTGGACCTGCTTTTCCACCATTCCAGTCAGTAAAGCTTAAATAAAATGTAGTAAAAATAGGATATAGCAAAAATATAGCCATTACAACACAGAAAGGTAATACAAATATATATCCCCAATGGGCGTATTTGTCATTTTTCCTAATACTTTTAAGCAAAAGATACACCCTCCTATACTCAAAAATCTTTGCCCTATTACCCAAGCTGGGCAATAGGGCAATAGAACTCTTATAAATAATCAATATTTAAATTTCAAATTAGTCAACTTCTATATCATGAATGTCACTTCTTACTTTGTCTTTAAATTGCTGAAGCATTTCATCTTTAGTCAATGTGCCTGCTAAGTATGATCTCATTGCTTCTTGGAAAGCGTCTTCGATTGTTCCGTCGTATCTGGTCATAAGATTAGGATTAATTTTATCTAATAATGGTAGGTAGAATTCATATGGGTTCTGACCGATTAATTCATGTACGAAACTTTCATCCTTTGAAAGCTTTTCTATTACTGCTAAGTTACTTGTAAAGTCTCCGGTTTTCCTTGCATGTGCTTCACACTGTTCTTCGTCAAGTGTTAAGAACTTAATGAACTCCCAAGCAAGTTCTTTATTTTCACTGTCTTGAGCTATACCATACCATGTTCCACCCCAGTAGTATGGTGTAGGAGCATGTGCAAGACCCCATTCTCCAGCAGTTGCCATTGGGTTATCTTCTTCGCCTTCCATTCCGGCAATAATTATCCATCTTAATCCCCAAGTAGGAATTGCCCATGCAAAGTTTTCTTCGTCTTCGATTGCCGCATACCACTGTGTATCCCAAGCATTCATTTCTCCTTCATAGCCATTGTCTCTCAATTCTTTAACAAGGTCTATCATTTCATATATTTTATCATCAATTGTAAGTTTACCATCTACAACCCAAGGTTTTTCACGTGCACCTAGATAAATTCTCATTAATTCTTGCCAAGTTGGGAAGATATTTACTCCTGCATCCCCTAATTTTTTAGCCGTTTCAAGAATTTTTTCTTTGCTTGAGAACATTTCTGCTATTTCAGCAGGATCGTCTGTTCCTAAATGTTTTCTTGCAAGACTTCTCTTGTATCCTATAGCTGCAGGTGTTCCCTGGTGTGATAACGCTCTTATCTTACCGTCATCACTTCTTCCAATTTCAATGGTATAAGGAAGTAATTTTGATTTTAATTCTTCTGCGTTATAAGGAGCTGCTGATAGATCTTCGTACCCGCCCTCATAGTTAACAAGTCTTTTAACGTCAGCTGCTTCTGCTGCAAATACATCAGGTG
>Ga0116181_1000030_pt1 | contig 104937 bp, 100 predicted proteins | sample AD_UKC075_MetaG_FD_89752 | JGI IMG/M metagenome (GOLD analysis project Ga0116181, IMG submission 89752) | Active sludge microbial communities of municipal wastewater-treating anaerobic digesters from USA - AD_UKC075_MetaG | ecosystem: Engineered > Bioreactor > Anaerobic > Digestate | place... | reverse complement strand
TAAAAATTAACTCCCGTTTGCTACATTTTTTATCTTGCCAATCACATCATAAGGAATTACTTGTCCTTTTCTGAGACGGTTATAGTTATCTCTCTTTATCAAACAGTGCCTTGACACTATCATGTAAAATATAATAGCTTGTTTGGAATTCTAAAATAAAGTATAATATTATTTAAGTGTCTTGAACGGCTTTCCTAATAACTCCAGTCAACTGAATATTTTTCCCGCCTTCTCCTGAGATCTCACCATTTAAATACTGGCAATAATTATAGTTGAAAGAGTTAGGAGGTGCGGATTTGGCAAAAGAACCTAAATTGTCCCTTATTCCCCTCGGGGGGCTTGGGGAAATCGGCAAAAACATGTTGGCGGTGAGATTTGGGGAAAATATTCTGGTTATTGACTGTGGTTTGATGTTCCCGGAAGAGGGAATGCTGGGGATTGATGTTGTTATTCCGGACATTACCTACCTGCTGGAAAACAGGGAGTACGTACATGGTATCGTCCTCACCCATGGACACGAAGACCATATTGGGGCACTACCATACGTGCTGCGCCAGCTTAATGTCCCGGTTTACGGAACAAAGCTCACCCTTGGACTTCTTCAAGGAAAGTTGAAGGAACAGAATATAGCCGGTGATGTGGAATTACACACGGTGAGGCCCAGGGATAGCGTTCAAATCTGGCCGTTTAAAGTCGAATTTATCAAGGTATCACACAGTATTCCGGATTCTGTGGCCATAGCCATTCACACGCCAATAGGCACAGTTCTGCATACGGGCGATTTTAAAATCGACCACACACCTGTTGATGGTCAGGTTACGGATTTTCAGCGCTTAAGCCAATTGGGCGAAAAAGGCGTCCTTGTACTGCTGTCCGACAGCACCAACGCTGAGCGCCCCGGCTACACCATGTCCGAGCGGTTTGTGGGTAACACATTCGACGAGGCTTTCCGTCAGGCGACTGAAGAAAGGCTAATCATTGCTACTTTTGCCTCCAATATACACAGACTGCAGCAGGCCATTCACACGGCCTATAAATACAACCGCAAAGTGGCAATAGTTGGCAGAAGCATGGTGAATGTGGTAAGCATTGCTTCGGAACTCGGCTACATTGATATCCCGGAAGGTACCTTGATCGAACTTGAAGAAGCTAACCGCCTGCCCCGGAACCAGGTTGTCATTCTGACCACCGGCAGCCAGGGAGAACCCATGTCGGCTTTAACCAGGATGGCTTTATCCGACCACAGGCAGGTGGAGATCCTCCCCGGCGATTTAATCATTATTTCAGCCACACCCATCCCTGGCAACGAAAAACTGGTGGCCCGGATTATCGACCAGCTTTTCAAACTGGGGGCGAAGGTTATTTACGAATCTGTTTCGGGTACCCACGTATCTGGCCACCCCAGCCAGGAAGAATTAAAACTTATGATCAACCTCACGCGACCCAGGTTTTTCGTGCCGGTACACGGAGAATACAGAATGATGATTAAGCACGCTGAACTGGCCAGGGATTTAGGAGTATCCCCGGATAATATATTTGTCGCGGAAAACGGACAGGTGCTGGAATTCACACGCCGCTCCGGTCGCGTGGCAGGCAAGGTAACTGCAGGAAAAGTGCTGGTAGACGGACTGGGTGTAGGAGATGTGGGCAATATCGTCCTTCGGGACCGGAAACTCTTATCCCAGGACGGCATCCTCATCGTGGTGGTTACCATCAACCGTGAAACAGGTCTTGTAATGGCCGGACCGGATATCGTCTCCAGAGGTTTCGTTTACGTGCGGGAATCAGAGGAGCTACTTGAAGAAGCCAAAACGAAGGTCAAGAGTGCCCTGGATAAATGCAATTACCGGGGTCTGTCCGAGTGGTCGTCCATTAAAGCACAAATCAGGGATACCCTGGGCAGGTTTTTGTATGAAAGGACCAGGAGAAGGCCAATGATTTTACCGATCATCATGGAAATATAAGGTTTTTCCAAGTTAAAGGGAAAGAAGGCATTGTCTGATAACAAAAAGCCCCGGCTGACGGGGCATTTTTGTTACTCCGGGGCAGTGTATTTTTTATGCTATTTAAACATACTAAAGATGTCATAACGGTAAATTATAATCACGTCAGGGAGTGAAACCTGTGCCTACTTTCAGTTATGATCCCGAACCCGGAGTTTTCCCCTACACCCCCTCGCCTGCGCCGTCACCGGAGATAACTCCTGATCCCGCACATCCGGAAGAACCTGGTAGAGAGAATGAACCAGGTCACGAAGACCCGCAGCCCAACCGGCGAGTTACAGGAAAAACCAAAGGCGCTATGGAAGCTGTAAAAGAAATGGGTGCTTCACCCATGCCGGAGGTTAAATCCAACATCCACTGTCTTACTATTGTCGGTCAGATTGAAGGACACCTGGTGCTTCCGCCCCAGAACAAAACCACAAAGTACGAGCATATCATTCCCCAGTTGGTCGCCCTCGAACAGGCGACAGAAGTCGAAGGGGTTTTAATAATACTCAATACCGTCGGCGGAGATGTAGAGGCAGGCCTGGCCATCGCCGAGATGATTGCCAGCATGTCAAAGCCCACTGTTTCGCTTGTCCTGGGAGGAGGGCATTCAATCGGCGTTCCCATTGCTGTTGCTGCAAAATACTCTTTTATCGCCAATACCGCCAGCATGACCATCCATCCCATCCGTTTAAACGGCCTCGTCATCGGCGTACCCCAAACTTACGAATATCTGGACAAAATGCAGGACAGGGTTGTCCGTTTCACAACAGATCATTCCAGGATCAGTGAAGAAAAATTCCGCGAGTTAATGTTCAGAACCGGAGAACTGGCCAGGGACATCGGCACGGTCTTAATCGGCAAAGAGGCTGTGGAGGTGGGATTGATTGAAGCGGTGGGGGGAATTGGCGACGCTGTTCGAAAGATTAAAGAGATGATTGAAGATTGGAAAAGACTGCGAAGAGAGGTGCCCCTCCAGTGATCTTATATACACCGATGCAGCTGGAACTGGTGTTGGAAGGCTTTGACCCAACAAAATACCCGGAATACAGGGAAGTGGACTATAACGGGGTTCCCATGCTGGTGGAAGATGCCGGCTTTGGCACTACGAAGATCGTCAAGCTTCTAAGCACCAGGCCTGCCGATTACCTGAGACCGGAGTTATTGCCCGGAAATCTGGTTAAATATTAAATCTTATATTTTGGGGCAGAATTTTCCCTTTATTTGTTTTTTCGGACGAGCCAGGCGTGCTATAATGAGTAAGTATGTTAGATCCTGTGCTCATCCGGAGGTGTTGATTTGACTGTTTTCCAGGCGCTTGTGCTCGGGGTTTTTCAGGGCCTGGGGGAGTTTTTACCAATCTCCAGCTCAGCCCACCTGGTCCTGATCCCGTGGGTGTTCAACTGGCCTTACGCAGGACTGACCTTTGACGTGGCCCTGCACATCGGGACACTGATTTCTGTGGTGGCTTTCTTCTGGCGGGATTGGCTCTCGCTAATCTACAGCGCCCTGCGCCGGGATGGAACGCAGGAAGAAAGACTGTTCTGGTACCTGGTGGTTGCAACTATTCCCGGAGCTGCGATGGGTTACCTGTTTGAGGAACAGGCTGAGACCATCTTCCGCACCCCGTTATTAATCGGCACCCTGCTGATTGTAATGGGCATCCTTCTCTACTGGGTAGACCGCAGGGCCGCCAGTGTTAAGGACATCCAAAACCTGTCCCTGTTCGGCAGCCTGCTCATCGGGCTTTCCCAGGCATTTGCCATCATCCCCGGTGTTTCCCGCTCCGGGGCTACCATGACTGCCGGACGCGCCATTGGCCTGACCCGCGAAGCAGCAGCAAGGTTTTCCTTTTTGCTTTCCACTCCCATCATCGTGGGTGCCGGAGTTTTCAAATTAAAAGACATCACCCCGGGAGATATTAACGCTGCTTTTATAACCGGGGTAGTAGCTTCCGCAGTAGTAGGTTTTATCTCCATAGGCTTCCTTCTGAGATATCTGGCCCGGCACAGTTTCGGGGTTTTTGCCTGGTACCGCTTCATAGTGGGTTCAGCGGTAATTATAATTGCCCTGCTCAGGTAATAAAACCTTGCCTGTCACTTAACTTTTCAGGGCTGCAACCGTATTTCGACTTCCCTATGGTTCTTACATGAGCCGGGAGAGATTTAAGCTAAAGACAGCGCAATCTATATTAATGCCAGTGCTAGCCAGGGAAGTAACAATAAGATAAAACACCGTTTTTTCCCTGGATAAAGCCCTCCCAGATTCTGCGGCGGGCTATTTTTATGTGTATTTATAAGGAATTTCGGACCCAACTGTGGTATATTATCTTTGGAGGGTAAAAATATGGGAAAGACAGGTCAGTTCAAGGAAGAAATGAAATGCGAAATTTTAGGTATAGCTTTTGTAGCTCTGGGCGTGCTGGGTATTGTTTGCCTTCTTTCCCCTTCCTCAGGACTGATTAGTCAGTTTGTTGACAGAGTTTTAAAAGGCCTTGCCGGTGAAGGAAGATACATTTTTCCACTACTTCTGGTACTGGCCGGCCTCAGGCTGGTTTTTAAACGCAGCAAGACCCGGATATCCGAAAGAATGTACGGGGCCGGTCTTTTATATCTGGTAGCCCTGACATCCTTCCATCTCATGATTCCCCCGGAGGATTCCTTCAAGGCGGGCATAGCAGGTGACGGCGGAGGGATAATGGGTGCGCTTTTAAGTTATGGTTTCAGAAAATCCTTCGGTATCACCGGAACCTATATTATTTTAATTACAGCCGGGGTCATCTCCCTATTACTTCTTACCAATCTCTCCCTGCTGGCTATTGCCAGAGGTCTGGTTGAACGTTGCAAAACCTTATTTAAAAAAGGTTTAAGCAGGATGGAGAGTTTCCTATTTGTAGATGAAGAAGAAGAGTCAGCAAGGGAAAAAGAGAACAATAAAAAAGACAGCCACCCGAAACCTGTTATTATCGATAGCGGTGAACGTATTACTATTATGGAACCAACTGAAATATCAACCGGGGAGTCTTTGCAGGAAAAGGAGGTGCAGGAACCCCCGCCCTCTTCAGAAAATAGCCCTGACTCTGCTCCAGTCAGCACCGGGCAAACAGATTTCGGCCAGGACAAAGACAGAGATGAGGAAATATCTATTCTTGAGCATGAAAAAACAGCTGGCCTTTCCTCTTATAAGCTGCCCCCCTTGACACTCCTGGCGCGCCCGAACAGGATCAAAAACACTCGTTATAATAAAGACATCAGTGAAAATGTCCGTATTTTAGAGGATACCCTGGAAAGCTTCGGTATTAATGCAAAGGTTATTCAGGTTTCCAGGGGACCAGCCATAACCCGCTACGAAATCCAGCCTCCCTCAGGTGTAAAAGTAAGCCGTATCGTCAGCCTTGCCGACGATATCGCCCTTTCTATGGCTGCCCCGGGTGTGCGTATTGAAGCTCCTATCCCCGGCAAGGCAGCAGTTGGGATCGAGGTCCCGAACAAGGAAATATCCATGGTTCATTTAAGGGACCTGCTGGAAACCCAGGAATTCATTCAATCAAAATCAAAACTTACCATAGCGCTGGGAAAAGACATTGCCGGCAACCCGGTCATTGGCGATCTGGGTAAGATGCCTCATTTATTAATAGCCGGAGCCACCGGTTCAGGAAAAAGTGTCTGCCTGAACACCTTGATTGCCAGCATACTTTTTAAAGCGACCCCTGATGAAGTAAAACTCCTGATGATCGACCCCAAAATGGTAGAACTGGCCACTTATAACGGAATACCCCATCTGGTCACCCCGGTGGTTACAGATCCCAGAAAGGCGGCCACATCTTTACGCTGGGCAGTCAAGGAAATGGAACGCCGCTATGAGTTGTTTGCCGCAGCGGGGGTACGGGACATTACCCGCTATAACAAGCTCATGAAAACTAAAGAACCGGACGGCAACAGCATGCCCCTGCCATTTATTATAGTCATTATTGACGAGCTGGCTGACCTGATGATCGTTGCCCCGGCGGATGTGGAAGATGCCATCTGCAGGCTGGCCCAGATGGCCAGAGCCGCCGGTATGCACCTGGTGGTTGCTACCCAGCGCCCGTCCGTGGATGTGATTACGGGACTGATCAAAGCCAATATTCCTTCCCGGATTTCCTTTGCTGTCTCCAGTCAGATTGACTCCCGGACAATTCTCGATATGTCCGGTGCCGAAAAGCTTCTGGGCAAGGGGGACATGCTCTTCTTGCCAGTAGGCGCAGCCAAGCCGATCCGGGTTCAAGGGGCCTATTTATCTGACCGCGAGGTTGAAGAGCTTGTCAAATACTTAAAAAAACAGGCGGAGCCGGTTTACGACGAAAAGGTTTTAAAAGAGGCTCCCACCGAAGAAAGCCCTCCGGAAGTGGAGGACGAGCTGCTCCCCCAGGCTGTTTTAATTTTAATTGAAACCGGTCACGCATCTATTTCCATGCTGCAAAGGAGGCTGCATATCGGTTATGCCAGAGCAGCGCGGCTGATAGATATCATGGAGAAAAGGGGCATCGTAGGCGGTTATGAGGGGAGCAAACCCCGTGCCATCCTAATGACACTGGAACAATACAATCAGGTTTTCAAAAAGCGCCCCTAGGTTTTTGTTAAAACCCCGGACTAGTGTTCCGTAAATCCGGGTTATAGATTCAAGGAAAGGGGAAAACATAAAATAACCGGCCGGTACAGGCCTAAAAGAGGCTGCAACAATGTACAGGGAGATCACAATTCAGGAAGCCTTAAAACAACAAAACGCACTGCTGATCGATGTCCGCTCAGAGGAGGAGTTTAACCGGGCAACTATTCCCGGCGCTGTTAATATTCCACTTTTCAATAATGAGGAACGGGCAGAAATTGGAACCGTGTATCACCAGGAGGGACCGGAACCCGCCCGCAGGCTGGGCTTGAAGCTGGTGGCGCCCAAGCTGCCCGCTAAAATAGATTCCATAGATAAAATCTCGAACGGGCAGAAATTAATTGTGTTCTGCTGGCGTGGAGGCCTGCGCAGCCAGTTCATGGCTTCAATTCTGGATACAATGGGTTATTCTGTGAGCAGGATTGTGGGGGGTTATAAGGCCTACAGGCATTATGTAAATGAATATTTCAACAGGGAGGAATTAACCCAAAAAGCCGTTGTTCTCCACGGCCTCACCGGTGTCGGAAAAACAGAAGCCCTGCTTGGTCTGGCTCAAAGGGGACTCCCGGCACTTGACCTGGAAGGGCTGGCGCGCCACAGGGGTTCGGTTTACGGCAAAATCGGGTTGCCCCCATCACCCTCCCAACAAGCTTTCGAAAGTGAGCTGGTGTGCTTTTTTAACGCAGTGGGTGAGAAAGGCCTTTTTATCGTGGAGTGTGAAAGCAGGCGGGTGGGCAATCTGATTTTACCGCCTCCGCTACTGAAATCAATGGAAAAGGGCTATAAAGTTCTTCTGTATACTTCCCTGGAAAACCGGGTTAAGCGAATCCGGGAGGTTTATACCAAAGGGCCCGGTGAAAATATCCCGCAATTGCAAGAGGCTACCCGTTCCCTGGAAAAAAGGCTCGGGCGGGCCCGGGTGGAGGAACTTAACAGTTTATTGTCAAAAAGGGACTTTGACTCTGTATTCACGTACCTGCTAAGTAAGTATTACGATCCCTTATACCGGTATCCTGACGGCCCATCACCCGAGTACGACCTTTCTGTTGACACAAAGGACATGGAAAAAGCTGTTCAGGAACTAACCTGTTTCATTCAGAACCTACCCGAATATGAGCATACCGATCTAGGGAGGTACAGCCAATGGAAATCGGCCAAAAACTAAAGGCAGCCAGAGAAGCAATGGGACTGTCCCTGGAAGAAGTTGAACAGGTAACCAAGATCCGCCGCAAATATCTTCAGGCATTAGAAAACGAACAATTTGATCTTTTGCCGGGGGCGGTCTATGCCAAGGCTTTCCTGAAAAACTATGCCAGGTTCTTAAACATGGATGTTGCGGAAACAATAGAAGCATATAACCGGTTATTTAATAGAGAGGCACCTAGAGAAACCCCCGGAGAAACAATTAGAGAGACACTTAAAGAGACACCTAAAGAGGCGCCCCCGGAAAGGAGCCCTGCAAGGGCTGTCCCAAGGCGCACCAAAGAGCCGGTAAAAGTAAGGGCTCCTGGTAAACCACGCTACTTACTCTACGCTGCTTTCTTAATTGTCTTAATGGGTCTGGCTATATCACTGTTTTACGGGGCCAGGGGAACGGGCCTGCTCCCTCCGGTTGACACTGCCAGGGAAGATACCCTTAGAGACCCTGCTCAGACACCTCCTCAAACAGGTGAACAAAACCAGACACCGGGCGGCCAGATTCAGACACCGGACGAGCAGGCTGTGCCGGAACAAACCGGACTAAATCTGGTCCTTAATGTAAAAAGCGACCGGAGCTGGATGAGGGTTATTGTGGATGGAAACCCAGCCTTCCAGGGGGAAGTTCTGGCCGGGCAGTCAAAGAATTTCGAAGCAAAGGACAAGATCGCAGTTACCCTGGGCAACGCAGGTGTTGTTGAAGTGGTACTCAACGAAGAGAACCTTGGCTTTCTGGGAGGCAAAGGAGCCGTTGTTTACCGGGAATTTACCCTGCCCCAGAGTTAAAGTTTTGTTCTAAAAAAACCGGGACAATCCCGGTTTTTTTGCTTTGTTAGGTCTCCGGCGCAAAGACCATGCCTACAACCCCGGGGCCGGTGTGGGCGCCTACAACTGCACCCAGCTTGGATATGACCGGTTCAGCACAGGGCAGCCTTGTTTTAATCATCTGGCAAAACTTTTCCATGCCCTCAGGATCCATCCCGTGGACAATGGAACACATGATTTTTTGCCCGGCGACCTTTTCCTCGACCACCTGGGCCAGCCTTTCAAGGGCTTTGGTCTTACCCCTGACTCTCTCATAGGGCTGGATCTGGCCTTCACTTAAATATAAAAGGGGCTTAATATTTAAAACTGTGCCCAAAAAAGCCTTAGCCCTTCCGATCCTGCCGCCCCGCGCCAGGTACTCCAGGGAATCCACAATAAAGTATGCCTGCAACCGGGCCTTTAAATCAGAAATTATTTTCAGGATTTCTCCTTTTGTCATTCCCCTGGCAGCTGCCCTGGCAGCCTCCAGTACAATTAAACCGAGACCCATGCTGGCCGACTCTGAGTCAACAACTTCAATATCGGCACCAGGGATCATTTCCCTGGCAATCCGTGCTGATTGACTGGTCCCGCTCATGAGCGATGAGAGATGGATGGATATGATGCTTTTTGCTGAAAGGGAGGTGTAAACCGAGACAAATTCCCCAGGGGTGGGCTGGGATGTGGTGGCTGTTTCACGTTTTTCCACCAGTCGCTGGTAAAACTGTTCCGTACTGATATCCACACCATCCCGGTAGACTACTTTACCGTCAAAAATCACTTTTAATGGCACCACGGCAATATTATAGTCATTGACAAGCTTTTCCGGCAAATCGGCGGTACTATCGGTGACAATTTGAACCTGATTCATGCCTAAAACCACCTTTTTACTCCACTGAAATAATTAAATGATAAACTGGCTGGCCGCCGTCCTGAACATCAAAATCCTGCCCCTTAAAAACACTTGCCATACTGTCAGCCAGTTCCAGAACCTCTTTGCGCTCCATGGCCTGTCCATAATACAAAGTTACCAGGCGGCCTTCACCTTCTACCAGATAAGTCAGGAGTTTCTCCAGTACCCCGGCTAGTTCCATGCCTGCGGCAACTATTTCTCCATCAGCAAGCCCCATAAAATGACCCTTTTTGACGGTCAGGCCATCATTACCGGTATAATCGCGCACAGCTGTGGTAATTTCACCCGTCCGGACAGAGGTCAACGCCCGCTCCATTTTGCGGGCCGTGGTTTCGAAGTCTTCCTCAGGAGCCAGGGCCAGGAGGGCGCTTAAGCCCTGAGGGATACTCCTGGATGGAATAACCAGGGTTTCTTTTCCGGACAGTCGGCCGGCCTGCTCTGCTGCCAGAATAATATTCTTATTATTTGGCAGAAGGATAACCCTTTTCGCCGGAACTTCGTCAATTCCCTTCAACAAATCACCGGTACTGGGATTCAAGGTCTGACCCCCGTCAAGCACGACATCAGCACCGAGGCTTTTCATGATGGCCTTTAACCCTTCCCCGTACCCCACGGAAAGGATGCCGAAGGGTCTGCTGGTGCTGGTCTGTTCTTCAACTTGAAGCCTTTCCTGTTGTTCCCTTTGTTGCTCCTCCATATTTGTGATTTTCAAGTCATACAATTTCCCGTATTTAAGGCAACACTCCAGGACAAGACCCGGGTGATTGGAATGGATGTGTACTTTCGCCAGGAGTTCATTTCCCACAACCATCAGGCAGTCCCCGTAGGGGATTAATTCCCTTTTAAGTTCAGAGAGGGGAAGGCCTTCACCTTTTAAGAGAAACTCAGTGCAATAGGTGAAATCCAAGGCTGTTACAGCCATCGTTAATTCCGGTTGTACTTTTGCATCAAGTAAATCCAGCCTGGAAACAGTTTCTTTGGCCAGGGGTGAAGCAGATTTGAGAGCCTGGAGAAACCCTTCCAGGATCACAACAAATCCCTTTCCCCCGGCGTCTACAACACCAGCCTGTTTCAAGGCCGGGAGGAGATCCGGAGTTTCCTGCAAGGCATTTAGGGCACTCCTTGAAATTGCCACCATCATCCTCAGCAGGTTTCTACTCCGCAGGGCAGCCGCTTCTTCCGCCGACTTTCTGACAACAGTGAGAATTGTACCTTCTACAGGTTTCATAACTGCCCTGTAGGCCATCTGCACTCCTTCTTGCAGGGCAAGTGAGATATCTGATGCGGTAGCCTTTTCTTTTGCTTGCAGGGTGCCGGCAAATCCCTGCAGCACCTGGGAAAGGATTACGCCTGAATTTCCCCTGGCGCCCATCAGGGCTCCCCTGGCTGCTGCCAGGGCAACATGGCCGATATGGTTTGAGTCAGTTTCGAGTGCTTCTTTTAAGGATGCCTCTATGGTCTGGTACATATTAGTACCGGTATCGCCATCAGGAACCGGGAAAACGTTTAGGGCATCGATCTCATTCTTCGCCTGGCCCAGCAAGTTTACTGCACCCCGAAGCATCATAAGCAAATCAGAACCATTAAAACTGTATACTGCCACAGGCTACCTCCATCTTTTTGTATTTTAAGCAATTAAACTAAAATTTAACGTTTAAACGTCAACTTCAGTGGCTTCGACAGCGGAACTTCTTTTTCCTCCGGCAACCAGTCAATAGAGCGGGCTTCCGTAAAAAAAAACACCCCCTGCCCAAGGGGGTTAGTAAAGAAACAGTGGGACAAGGTACAATTCATATGGGGTATTCTCGTTATCCTGTTCATTCTCTTGCATTTCTTCCTGCAAAACCTGGTTATTCATCTTTAGCCTCCTGTTTTTTTTCTATATCAGATATAATATGATTGGAAATAATATTTATGACATATTTTTATAACATTGTTTCTATAATATTTTTCCTTATTATTGTAACAATCAACCTGCACGCCAGCCTTTGACAATTTAAGTTATCGGTTGTAAATTTAATAAAACGAGAGAAAGGTGCAAGAGCCAATGGCAAAGGAAAACTCCTTTGATATTGTTTCACAGGTTGATCTGCAGGAGGTCAACAACGCCGTTAACCAGGCTGTTAAAGAGCTTAAGAACCGCTTTGATTTTAAAGGAAGTAAAAGTGAGATTATCTATGATGGCAAGCAGATTACCCTGATTGGTGACGATGAATTCAAACTAAAGAACGTGATAGATATCCTTGAGGCCAAGCTGGTTAAACGGGGTATTAACCTGAAGTCCTTGAGATACGGTAAAATAGAGCCTGCCGCAAGGGATACCGTACGGCAGCGGGTTGATCTTATTCAGGGTCTGGACAGGGATACCGCCAAGGTCATTACCAAACTTGTCAAGGACAGTAAATTAAAAGTACAGGCCAGTGTGCAGGGCGATCAGGTTAGAATAAGCGGCAAAAACCGCGATGACCTGCAGGAAATTATAAGGATCTTAAAAAACCATGATTTCGATAGACCCCTGCAGTTTGTCAACTACCGGACAATCTAAGTGAAATGGTAAAATTAATGTGTCTGCCTGTCCGCCTCCAGCTTTAACCCAGGGCTTTTTAAGGAGGTGCCGGAGTAAAAACAGGTGGATCAGGAGCAGCGCAAAAAAGGCTAACACCGGGAACAACCTGTAACAGGGCAGCGCGGCGGCATACTTTGACTAAGTACAGGTATGCCCGTTATACTTATAAGAATGACTAATAGAAAGGAAACATATATGGCTCTCAAAACAGGTCTCGTAAGCCTGGGTTGCCCGAAAAACCTTGTCGATTCCGAGATAATGCTGGGGCTCCTTCAGGCTTCCGGGTTTGAAATTACTAACCGGGAGCAGGATGCCGAAGTTTTGATTGTCAATACCTGCTCCTTTATTCAGGATGCCAAGGAAGAAGCAATCAAGACCATCCTGGAACTGGCACAGTATAAAAAAGAAGGTAGATGCCGGGCGCTACTTGTTACAGGCTGCCTAGCCCAGCGCTATCCCCAGGAAATGATGGCGGAGATGCCTGAAGTGGATGCCGTGCTGGGAACGGGTTCTATATCTGAAATCACCGGCGTAATCCATCGGGTTTTGAACGGGGAAAGGGTCTCCCTGGTAGGAGCGCCCGGTTATCTTCACACTGCCGGATTACCCAAACTCCAGGCTACGCCTTCCTATAGCGCCTACCTGAAAATTGCTGAGGGATGTGACAACCGCTGCACCTACTGCATTATCCCGCATCTCAGGGGTCCCTATAGAAGCAGGGAAACCGGCGATATCCTGGCTGAGGCAGCTGCTATGGCATCACGCGGTGTCAAGGAACTGAACCTGGTTGCCCAGGATACCACACGATACGGTATGGACCTGTACGGCAAGCCTTACCTGACCACCCTGCTCAGAGGCTTAAGCCGTCTGGAGGACGTGGTCTGGATCAGGTTGCTTTATACCTATCCAACCCTAATAAATGAAGAATTGATTCAGTACATGGCCGAAGAAAAGAGAATATGCCGCTATCTGGACATCCCCCTGCAGCATGCCTCCGCATCCGTTCTGCGGCGAATGAACCGGCGCGGCAGCGGGGAGGAGTCGGCCCGGCTCATTGAGGAAATACGCGCGGCCATCCCGGACATTACCCTCAGGACATCCTTTATTGTAGGTTTCCCCGGCGAGACCGAAGAAGATTTTGAGGAACTCCTGGGGTTTATAGCCGGGGTCCAATTTGACCATGTTGGTATTTTTACCTATTCAAGGGAGGAGGGAACCCCCGGCGCTGAACTGCCGGACCAGGTACCTGAAGAAGTGAAGCTGGAAAGAAAAAACAGGGCTATGGCCTTACAGCAAAAGATTTCCCGGGAGAAAAACCGGCGCAAGTTGGGACAGGTCCTCGCGGTTCTGGTGGAAGGCCGCAACCCAAAGGGATATTACCATGGTAGAAGCGAAGGGGATGCTCCTGATGTTGACGGCAGGGTATATTTTAAATCAAAGGCCTCAATAAACCCGGGTGAATTTGTAAATGTGCGGGTAACCTCCGCCCGCACCTATGATTTGATCGGAGAATTAGTTTGATGAACCTGCCTAACAGCTTGACCCTGGCAAGACTTCTTTTAATTCCGGTATTTTTAGTGCTGGTATCCCTTGAATCCCTTTATACTGATGCAATCGCTGCCGCTGTTTTCGTTCTGAGTGCGGTCACTGACGGACTTGACGGGTATTATGCCAGAAAGAACAAGCAAGTAACCCTTCTGGGCAAATTTATGGATCCGCTGGTAGACAAGCTGCTAATCTCAGCCGCACTTGTCGTCCTTGTTGAGCTGGGAAGACTGCCGGGATGGATTGCAGTGGTGATTATCAGCCGGGAATTTGCTGTAACCGGCTTAAGGTCCATCGCTGCTGCGGAAGGAGTGATCATCACTGCCAGCAAACTGGGTAAAATAAAAACAGTCACCCAGGTTATTGCCATTACAGCTTTATTCCTCAGAGATTATCCTTTCAGCTTGATCCACCTGCCCTTTGCTTCCATCGCCATGGCTGTGGCCCTGCTTTTTACCCTCTGGTCCGGTCTTGACTACTTTATGAAGGCCTGGAAGTTTTTAAAAAAAGACGGCTATTAGGAACACTGCACCCTTAACCGTTACCCTATTGCCAGGCTTGAATAGAACCCTCAGCTTTTAGCTCACATTAGAGATCTGTTACCCAGTAATTCACTGGGAAATGGAACACCTTTTTGTGTTATAATGATGAAACGTGATTGCACTTTTGCAGGGGGAGATCGCTTATGCAGTGGCAGGGCTTAAAAATTCCCATAATCATTGTTTCCCTGCTGACCGGCCTGGCGCTCATCTTTGGTGTGCAATGGCTATACCAAAAGTACAACTACCAGGAACCGCTAACAGCCGCCCTGAGTCAAAATGAAGCAATAGACTCTTTTCAAATAAAGAACGAGGGGCGTCAACTTCAAATCCATATCTCGGTTCACTACGATCAAAACCTGATGCAGGCCTATAAGGAAATAAATAAAGAGCTTAGCCGCATCCTGGGTCGGAAAAGCTTTCAAATCATCCTGGAAGACAATCCCGATGATGTTTTAAACCAGGTTTGGTATAACGCCCAATACGCGGTTTACCAGGCTGCCTTCCAGGGGAGTTTCCAGGATATGGCCCGGGCTGTTAACAGAGAAGCCCAGGCTTTTGGCGTGGCTGCCCAGATTAATCTTGACCAGGAAAAAATCTATATTCGATTAAAACACCAGGGGCATAACTTCGATGAAATCATTCCCTTGACTGGCCGGCAGGTTTCTGGTACAGCTCAACTGCCCACTGCCGGAGGTGAAAGCAGTGTTCAAGGAAATTAGCATAGGTTTCGGTCTGGCAATAATCATATCTCTGTTCGTGATGGGTTATGATGTTACCCCCTTTATCTTTTTGATTGCCGCCGGCGTCGGCCTTTTTTACCTGGCCAGGGCAAGGGGCCTGGTCAGCACAAAGAGCTTTAAAAATCACAGCGGAACAGGGCGGTACGAGATATCATTCCGGGATATCGGTGGTCAGGAATCTGCTATTCAAGAGCTGAGGGAAGCCCTGGATTTTATCAAATATCACCAGGATATTAAAAAACTTGGCATCCGGCCGCTAAAGGGCATTCTTCTCACAGGACCACCGGGGACAGGAAAAACTCTCATGGCAAAGGCTGCAGCAAGCTATACTGACGCAGCTTTTATAGCAGCCTCGGGAAGTGAGTTTATCGAGATGTATGCCGGCGTGGGTGCCCAACGGGTCAGAAAACTTTTCCAAACAGCCAGGGAAAGCGCCTTGCGCCAGAAAAAATCAAATGCCATCATCTTCATTGACGAAATTGAAATTCTTGGTGGTAAGCGCGGTCAAACCACCAGCCACCTGGAATATGACCAGACCCTGAACCAGCTGCTGGTGGAAATGGACGGCCTGCGGGTGGACGATGATGTCAGGATTCTGCTGGTAGCAGCCACAAACAGGGCCGACATGCTCGACCCGGCTCTTCTGAGACCCGGCCGTTTTGACCGGAGGGTTAAAGTGGATTTACCGGATAAAGAAGGGAGAAAGGTTATTTTACAGCTGCATACCCGGAATAAACCCCTGGCTAAGGATGTCAATCTTGATCTCATTGCCAAAGAAACATTCGGTATGTCAGGGGCCCACCTGGAAAGCCTGGCCAACGAGGCAGCCATTCTGGCCATGCGGGAAGGCTGCAAGGAAATTTCCCAGCATCATTTTAACGAGTCAATTGATAAAGTTATGATGGGTAGCAAATTGGATAGGCGGCCTTCAGAAATGGAGATGAAAAGGGTGGCCGTACATGAAATCGGTCACGCCCTGATCAGTGAAAAAGTCCGGGCCGGCTCTGTATCCACCCTGACCATCACTCCCAGGGGAGAGGCCCTGGGCTATATGCGCCAGACACCGGAAGACGACACCTACCTTTACACCAAAGACTACCTGGAGGATCAGATCTCCGTCATGCTGGCCGGGGCTGTTGCCGAGGAGATAATCCTGGGCAACCGCAGCACGGGTTCAGCCAATGACATTGAACAAGCGGTACGGGCTGCGGAAACCATTTTGCGCTCCGGCATGTCCGAACTGGGCATTGTCTGCCTGGAAAGCCTGCCCCAGGAATTAAAACACCGTACTATTTCAGGCATTATCAGGGAACAGGAGGAGCAGGTAAGAGAATACTTAACCGCCTTAAAAGATGTCTTTGATGATATTCTTACTGTTTTACTGGAAAAAGAGAGAATCACCGGTGAAGAATTCCGCTCCTTTATCCCCAAATAATAACCGGGGTTATAACAGTAACCGCCGCGAGCCTGGTTCTGCCAGCCAGCTCTCGGCGGCTCATTTGTTTTAGACTGGAATTTTCAATAATAAAACCTGTACTATAAGCTTAAAGATATGATAGAATATAGATTTGGGGTGTGATCTAAATGAAGAAAAACCCGGCCTGCCCCGGCCTTGAGTTGCCGGTAGAAGCAGTGGGCAGACTATTAAAGGAATCCGGGCTGTCCATCAGTGTAGCGGAGTCCTGTACTGGTGGCCTCATAGCAGCCAGACTGACGGATGTTCCCGGCAGTTCAGAATATTTTACAGGTGGTGTGGTTGCTTATAGCAACGCGCTTAAAAAATCGCTTCTGGGCGTACCCCCGTCTATTCTTAACCTGTACGGAGCTGTTAGTGAAGAAACAGCTGTCGCCATGGCCAGGGGGATCCGTGAGCTGACAGGCTCCCACCTGGGTCTAGCCGTTACGGGCATTGCCGGTCCGGGCGGGGGTACTCCCGCCAAGCCAAGGGGCCTGGTCTATATTTCCCTGGCTTACGACGACGGCATAATTTGCAGGGAATACCGCTTTCCCGGAGAGCGGGCAGCTGTCAGGCAAAGTACTGTTAATACAGCTATAAACCTGGTAAAACAATTCCTGCTAACCAGGCTGCAGGAGCCTGGTTTTTAAACCCGGCTTAATAATTGTGGTTTTCTCTCTATTTTTATTATTAACATTAACATTTAACAGCTGCAGGACCTATGAAATAAGGAGTTTGATAAATGACCGTAAAAGACACTGTGAGTTTCGGAGACCTGGTAATAGACAGGCGCATAGTACAAGCTCTCAGGGATATGGGTTTTGAGGAGCCGACCCCCATCCAGCAAAGGGCTATCCCTTTGCTTCTTGAAGGAAAGGACATAATTGGCCAGGCTCAAACGGGTACAGGGAAAACAGCAGCCTTCGGCATTCCAATTGTAGAAATGGTGAATACCCGCAGTGGAGTACAAGCCCTGATCGTAACCCCCACCAGGGAACTGGCCATCCAGGTTGCTGAAGAGATCTCCAAAATCGGTAAATACCGCCGGGTAAGGACACTGCCGATCTACGGGGGGCAATCCATTGACCGCCAGATCAGGGCCCTGAGGCAGGGAGTGCATGTGGTTATCGGCACCCCGGGCCGGCTCCTGGACCACTTGAACAGGAAAACCTTGAACCTTCAAAACATCAAGATGGTTGTGCTGGATGAAGCCGATGAAATGCTGGACATGGGCTTTATCGAGGATATCGAAGCAATCCTGCAGGCAACGCCCCCGTCCCGGCAGACAATGCTGTTTTCCGCAACAATGCCCGAGGAAATCCGCCGTCTTTCTAAAAAATACCTGCAATCTCCGGAATATGTAACTGTGAGTAAAAACAACCTCACGGTCCCCCAGATTGAACAGATTATTTACGAAACACGGGAGCATAAAAAACTAGAGAGCCTTTGCCGGATCCTGGATACAACCAGCATTTCCCAGTCAATTATTTTTTGCAGAACAAAGCGCGGTGTGGATGAGCTGGTGGCAAGCCTGCAGGCCAGGGGTTATCTCGCTGCCGCCCTGCACGGAGACTTGAGCCAGTTTCAGCGCAACCATGTCATGAGACAGTTCCGGACAGGCCAGATCGACCACCTGGTGGCGACCGACGTTGCCGCCCGGGGCCTTGATGTTGAAAATGTCACCCATGTGATCAATTATGACATTCCCCAGGACCCGGAGTTTTACGTGCACCGGATCGGGCGCACGGGACGTGCCGGTAAAAGTGGTGTGGCCATTACCCTGGTCAGCCCCCGGGACTATAAACAAATCAGGCTTATTGAAAACCTTACAAAAACACGTATCCGCAGGGATAAACTACCTTCCCTGGCGGATGTTCAAGAACGTCAAAAGGAAGTAATCAGAGAAAGGCTGCAGCGGGTGCTGGATGCCGGAAGGCTCGCTTATTACCGCAATATCGTTGATTCCCTGGTCGATGATTACGACCCCATGGATATAGCCGCCGCAGCTTTAAAATCCTCCCTGGACCTGGACCAGAAGGAGGAAGACCTGGCCGTAGAGTCTTTCGGTAATACCGGCGCCCCCCCCGGCATGGTCCGGTTGTTCATAACCATCGGCAGAAGGAACAATATTTCACCTGCCGACCTGGTGCGCACCCTTGTGGATGAAACGGCTATCCCCGAAAACAGCATCGGCAACATCGACATATATGATACATTTTCCTTCGTCGAAGTGCCGGAGGAATGGGCTAACTACATTATCAGCTCTTTGCACCGCCAAACTGTCAGGGGAAGGCGAATTAGCGTAGAACCTGCCCGGGGCAGGAGTTAGGGCAAAGAAGCAGGTCTGTTCAAAGGCTGCTTCTTTTTTGCTAGTTTTTTTATATTTCCATTGACACAAACCAATAATCACCATATAATAGAACATAAGTTCGTAAGATAGTATTTAAACTAACTAAGGAGGGGATACTTTTGTCGGATAAGCAGAAGGCTTTGGATCTGGCCCTAATGCAAATTGAGCGGCAGTTTGGCAAAGGCTCGATAATGAAGCTCGGAGAAGCTTCAGCCAAGTTAAATGTGGAAGTCATCCCAACCGGCACCCTGGCCCTGGACATAGCCCTTGGGGTAGGGGGCATACCGCGGGGCCGGGTTATTGAAATATTCGGTCCTGAATCATCCGGCAAAACAACTGTCGCCCTCCACATTATCGCCGAATCACAAAAGATGGGCGGAATTGCAGCTTTTATCGACGCGGAGCACGCCCTTGATCCTGTTTACGCTCGAAATTTAGGTGTAGATATCGAAAACCTGCTGGTATCTCAGCCGGATACCGGCGAACAAGCCCTGGAAATTGCAGAAGCCCTGGTGCGCAGCGGGGCAATTGATGTAATCGTTGTGGACAGCGTGGCTGCTCTGGTACCCAGGGCTGAAATCGAGGGTGAGATGGGAGATGCCCATGTGGGGCTGCAGGCCCGCCTGATGTCCCAGGCCCTGCGCAAGCTGGCCGGGGCTATCAGCAAATCCAGGACCACGGTGGTTTTCATTAACCAGATCCGGGAAAAGGTAGGGGTTGTTTACGGGTCGCCTGAAACCACCACAGGAGGCCGGGCCCTGAAATTTTACGCATCAATCCGGCTGGAAGTACGCAAGCAGGAGAATATCAAGCAAGGCGCAGATATTATCGGCAGCCGCACCCGGGTTAAAGTTGTTAAGAATAAAGTTGCTCCACCCTTTAAACAGGCTGATTTTGATATTATGTACGGCACAGGCATATCCAAGGAGGGAAGCATCCTGGACGTTGCCGCTGAAATAGGTGTTATCTCCAAAAGCGGAGCCTGGTATTCTTACGGAGATGATAGGCTTGGACAGGGCCGGGAAAACGCCAAGGAGTACCTTAAAGAACATCCCGAAATAACCAGAGAAATTGAACTTAAAATCCGGCAGGCTCTGAATATCGCCGGGGTGAATACAGTACCTCCTGCAGCTGCGCCCCAGGAAAGCAGTACAGACAGGTGAATAAGGAAACCAATCAAGCCATGAACCTTGCCTTAAGACTCCTGACTGCCCGCCGCCGGACCAGGAGAGAGCTGGAAGTCCACCTGGGGCGAAAGGGCTTTTCTTCAGAAGTAATATCCCCGGTTCTAGAGAAACTGGAGTATTATGGTTATCTTGACGATAAAACCTTCGCCCGCCTCTGGGTGGAACAAAGGTTAGCCAAAAGAGGCCTGGTCAAATTAAAAAACGAATTAAAGGCAAAGGGTGTGGAACCTGAGCTTATCTCGGAAATTATAGCAGAAGTGGAGCCAGAGGCTGAATATAACGCAGCCATGGCGCTGGTACTGAAGAAACTCCAGAAGGCAGCAGGCCCTTACCCCTTGCCCCGGATGGCCGGCTTTCTCCAGCGCAGGGGTTTTTCCTATGAAACCATCAGCAGGGTCTGCCGGACGCTAAAAGATAGCGGTATTCTATCAGATTCAACAGACTATTATTATTAAAACCATGGACTTATTTTCAAGAAATATGCATTAATACCAGGTAATAATACAGGTGTATAAGTTTGGCAAAGGGGTTTAGCTTGACAGTTTTAAAAAAAACCTGTACAATTAAGCCTGGTAGAAAATAGAATTGGATACCACTGTACGGTTTTATTATAGATTAAGTCCAATACTTTCGGAGGTAGGAACCTGGCCGGGAGTTTACTCACCGGCTGTTAAAATGGTGCCCGTTAAAGGGGCTATTTTCTTACCGTAATTTTGGACAAGTAAGAAGTGGTACCTGTTCTATTTTTACCGAGTTCAACTCGGTTTTTTTGTTGTGTAAGGAGAACAAAAATGTATTTCAAAGGAGGTGAGAACGGATATGGATAGCATGATACTTATTATAATAGGAGTTGCCCTTGCAGCTTTTGCCTTAGGATATTTTGTAAGGAAATCCCTGGCCGAGGCTAAAATAGCCTCCGCCGAATCCGAAGCAAAAAAAATCTTAGATGAAGCTGAAAAGGAAGCCGAAGCCAAGAAAAGGGAAGCTATACTCGAGGCCAAGGAAGAGGTTTTAAAGCTTCGCAATGACATTGAAAGGGAAAACCGTGAACGAAGGTCGGAGTTGCAAAGATTAGAGCGTCGCCTCGTTCAAAAGGAAGAAATCCTGGACCGTAAAGTTGATTCCATTGAGAAAAAGGAAGAGAATCTCAGCCGAAAAGAAGCAGAGATCGAAGCAACCAGGGCACAGCTAACAGAGCTTTACAACCGTCAAGTTGCTGAACTGGAACGCATATCAGGTCTTACTTCAGAAGAAGCAAAGCAGATTCTGCTGTCAGACATTGAAAAAGAAATCCAGCATGAAGCAGCCATGATTATTAAAGAAATGGAAAACAAGGCCAAAGAAGAAGGGGAAAAACGCGCCCGTGAAATCATTTCCCTGGCCATACAAAGATGTGCTGCCGACCACGTTGCTGAAGCAACTGTAGCCGTAATACCCCTGCCCAGCGACGAAATGAAAGGCCGGATTATCGGCCGTGAAGGTCGGAACATACGTGCTTTTGAAACATTAACTGGTATTGACCTAATCATTGACGACACTCCCGAGGCTGTAATTCTGTCCGGGTTCGATCCGATCCGCCGGGAGGTAGCCAGGATTGCCCTGGAAAAGCTGATCATCGACGGCAGAATTCATCCTGCCCGCATTGAAGAGATGGTTGAAAAGGCTCAGAAGGAAGTCAATAACCAGATCAGGGAGGCCGGTGAACAGGCCACTTTTGATGTTGGCGTTCACGGTATTCATCCAGAGCTGATCACCCTTCTGGGACGCTTGAAGTTCCGTACAAGTTACGGGCAAAATGTTTTGAAACATTCCATCGAAGTGGCCCACCTCTGCGGCTTGATGGCAGCTGAAATAGGCATTGATATTCAAATGGCCAAAAGAGCTGGTTTGCTACACGACATCGGTAAAGCCGTGGACCACGAGGTAGAGGGGCCCCATGTCGCCATCGGGGTTGACCTGGCCAAAAAATACCGTGAAGCACCCGAGATTGTTCACGCTATTGCTGCCCACCATGGTGACGAAGAACCTCAAACCATCATTGCGGTACTGGTACAGGCAGCTGACGCTGTTTCAGCAGCAAGGCCGGGAGCCCGCAGGGAAACACTGGAAGCCTATATTAAACGTCTTACCAAGCTTGAAGAAATTGCCAGCTCCTTTGAAGGAGTCGACAAGTCTTATGCAATCCAGGCTGGACGGGAAATCCGGATTATGGTTAAGCCCGACAAGGTAGATGACCTTGGCGCTATTCGCCTGGTGAGAAATATAGCCAAAAAAATCGAAAGCGAACTGGATTACCCTGGTCAAATTAAGGTTGTCATTATCAGGGAAACCCGGGTTGTGGAATATGCGAAATAGCTAAAATCAAAGGAACGGCCTTACACTGTGAGGCCGTTTTCTTATAATTTACAAGTGTTTTTTATCAACTTAAAGCTTTATTAAACCCTGGGAAATCAGCAATTAGTTCTCATTTTAACCCTGTTTCATAGCCAGTACTTGTCTTGAGAAGAGTTTTTATAAAACCCATAAAAAAAAGAAGGAATACTTTATTGAAAGCAGAATCTCTATTTAATCGGCAGGTTCTTAAGGAAGGTGACAACATTGGGATTCCGCTATAAAAGAAACAGGAACAATGTAACAGACAGCGTTGGCCTGTTGATCTCCATCCTGCTACGCTACCCGGAAGTAGCTACAATTAATTTTGATCCTGATCGCCATTTACTGAAGTTTACCTTCATATACTTACAGGAGCTGAGCAATAATGAATTTAATACCATTAAAGAAAAATTGCTGAACAGCATCGAAGTATACAATCACCTGGAAGGTAAAGAGACGAGATTTATCTCCCTGACACGCCGGGCTTGCGGCAACCTCACCCTGCTTGAGGTACAACGGGATCTGGATACCCTCGCCCAGGAGGAAATAAACCTGATTGTTGAACTGTTTCGCCAATACTTCAATAAAAACCTTGTTACGGAAGATCACGAGCATTTAATTGAAGAAGACCTGCTGGCCCAGGAAGAAATGATTGATAACATGCTGGAGAGCATCAAAGATTCGACCGAGGATAAATATCTCTTTGCCTTCCGTGAGGAAGGAAAGGTTCTGGTATTCAACAAATAACAGGAGGAAACCTCTTGCGCCTGCTGATGATTGGTGATATTGTAGGACGTCCCGGTCGTCGTGCCATCAAGGCTAATCTAAGCGAGTTAAAAAGGGAATTCGATCTTGATCTAATCATTGCTAACGGCGAAAATGCCGCTGGAGGCAACGGGATCACAAAGGACGTCGCCCAGGAACTGTTTTCGGCAGGGGTGGACGTTCTGACCATGGGTAACCACGTCTGGAATATCAGAGAGGCCTACGAATACATAAACAGTGAACCAAGAATCATCCGGCCGGCAAATTATCCGCCTGGTACGCCCGGGATTGGTTCCAGTGTTTTCGAGACCCGACGAAAGGTAAAGGTTGCTGTAATCAACCTGGCCGGGCGGGTTTTCCTTCAGTCCCTTGACTGCCCCTTCAGAAAGGTGGATGAAATCCTGCCCAGGGTCAAAAAGGCAGCGCAAGTTGTAGTGGTGGATTTTCACGCCGAAGCCACTTCAGAAAAAATTGCCATGGGCTGGTACCTGGCAGGTAGAGTATCCGCTGTGGTGGGTACCCATACCCACGTGCAAACCGCAGACGAACGCATTTTACCCGGGGGAACCGCTTATATAACAGACCTTGGTATGACCGGGCCGTTGAATTCCGTACTTGGCGTAAAAAAGGAAATAGTTATAGAAAAATTTAAAACCCAACTCCCGCAGCGCTTTGAAGTCGCATCCGGTCCGTATCAATTTAACGCTGTTATAATTGATATTGATGAATATTCAGGCGAGGCCTATGCTATTAAACGGATCCAGAACTACGAAGAATGATTGGCTTTAACTCCTTATAATCTTATAATATAGTACCTTTCAGGGGTAGGCCCGGGTGGTAGATCCCGCCCCTTTCAAAGGCTATTAAAGGACTTAAATTTTTCAAGCCGTCAAAAGGTATTTTATATCTATTAGCGAATATAATTTCTGTACAGGGAGTTCAGGACATCAAAACTATTGACGCTAATAAGGAGGTTGCTCGAATGGAAGTTCGAATGGAAGTATTAAAGGTTTCAGCAAAGTCCAACCCAAACTCTGTAGCTGGCGCCCTGGCAAATGTTCTCCGGGAACGTGGATGTGCAGAAATGCAAGCTATTGGTGCAGGTGCGCTAAATCAGGCTGTAAAAGCAGTAGCTATTGCCAGAGGTTTCGTAGCACCCAGCGGACTTGACCTGATCTGTATTCCCGCCTTCACAGACATCATTATTGATGGAGAAGAAAGGACAGCAATCAAGCTTATTGTAGAACCAAGGTAGTTTTGTAAGCATATATTTATTTAATTAATTGCTTCCCGTCTTCTCCCTACAAGTAAAGAATACGAATTGACTTCTTATTTTATTATAGCCGCTTAAAACGCGGCTTTTTGTATTAGCCCTGTTGTAAATTGAGATGATTGTACAGAATAATTATATTAACTGGTTTAGCCAGGGTGAGCACAATATAATGGGGGAGCCCTGTTGTGGAATGTTCTCAGCCTGCAACGGGCGGGACATAGCCCAGGCTGGCAAAGGCGGGTTATACAGGCAATGAAAAGATAGCGACAAAAAGTTCGGAAAAGGTTTTTTTGGGGGTGTTGGGAGCAGGTATAAAATAGAATGGCGTCGAACTCTAAGGAAATAAGGTGATCGCGTGCAGGCAGACTTGCACATTCATACTACTTACTCAGACGGGCTCGATCCTCCGGAAAAGATCGTCTCACTTGCTAAATCCGCAGGTCTGGGCGCCATCGCTATCACAGACCATGATACCCTGGACGGTATCATTCCTGCTGTAAAAGCAGGGAAAGAACAAAACCTCGAAGTTATCCCGGGAATTGAGGTTAGTTCTGAATACGGTGGTGAAGAAATTCACATTCTTGGTTACCTGATTAGGCTGAATCACGAAGAACTTCTTGACAAACTTTCGCTGTTCCGCGAGAACCGGATAGACCGCATCAAAAAAATGATTCAAAAGCTCCGGAACCTTGGTTTTGAGGTTGACCTAAACAGGGTTCTCCAGATTTCAGGTTCAGGCTCCCTGGGGCGCCCGCACCTGGCGGCAGCCCTGTTGGAGACGGGTGCAGTTAAGTCCACCGCCGAAGCCTTCAACCTCTATATCGGTGCGGGACGCCCGGCCTATGTGCCCCGTTACAAGCTTACCCCCGCCGAAGCAATCCAGTTAATCCATTCCGCCGGTGGGGTCCCGGTACTGGCACATCCGGGATTAAACCGTTCCTTACAATTGCTCGGAGAACTGAAGGCAGCAGGACTTGCCGGCCTGGAAGCCTATCATCCAGCCCATACCCGGGAGCAGGCTGCCTGTCTTGTCAGGCTTGCCGAGGCAAACGACCTCATCGTAACCGGTGGTTCCGATTACCACGGCCCGGGGCACCCGGCCGGATGCAGGCTGGGTTCAGATACCGTACCCTGCAGCGTTGTGGCTGATTTAAAGAAAAAGGCCCGATCACCAAAAGAGATATAAAAAAGTTTTTATCAATTCCAGTATTCTCAAAAGGGGATGTAAGAGATGAACAAGGCCAAGCGGATAGCTAGATTTGCTTCTGGCATTTTTAATGAGATGGAAGCAAAAAAACGAGCTGTAGAGGCAAGGGGTCTTAAGGTAATCGACCTTGGCGTGGGTAGTCCTGATCTTCCCCCTGCCCCCCATATTATTGAAGCTCTTCAACAATCGATCAAAAACCCGGCTCACTACCGTTATACTCTTACAGGAACCAGGAGGCTGCACGAAGCCCTGGCCGGTTGGTATAAAAGGAGGTTCAATGTTGATTTAGACCCGGACAAGGAGATACTTGTTTTAATGGGCTCCCAGGATGGGTTGGCCCATTTGGCCCTGGCTTATGTGGATCCGGGCGATATCGCCCTGGTTCCCGATCCCGGCTATCCAATTTACAGCTTCAGTATTCTGATGGCCGGGGGAGAAATCTATCCGGTGCCGCTTCTGGCAGAGAACAATTTTTTGCCTGATTTCAATGAAATACCAGCTGAGGTTGCTGCTAAAGCCAAGCTGATGTGGTTGAATTATCCCAATAACCCCGTTGCTGTTTCAGCGGACAGGGAGTTTTTTGAACGCGCCATCCAATTTGCCCGTAAATACAACATCCTGGTTTGCCATGACGTTGCTTATGCTGAACTGGCCTATGACGGTTTTAAGCCCATGAGCTTTTTAGAAGTTCCCGGGGCCAAGGAAATGGGTGTTGAGTTTTACTCTTTATCCAAAACCTACAACATGGCCGGCTGCCGGATCGGTTTCGCCGTCGGCAACAGTGAAGTCCTGGCAAACCTGGCTATGATCAAATCCAATATTGATTACGGCGTATTTCTGCCTGTGCAGGAAGCCGGTATTGCAGCCCTGACAGGTCCCCAGGATTGTGTCGCCAGCAACGCCCGGGCCTACCAGAGGCGCAGGGATATACTGGTGGACGGGCTGGCCGAATTAGGCTGGAAGATACCTAAACCAAACGCCTCAATGTTCCTTTGGGCGCCCTTGCCGCCGGGATATACCTCTTCAACCCAGTTTGTCGCCGACTTTTTAGAAAAAACAGGTATTGTTGTTATCCCAGGAGTGGCCTTCGGTAGCCGGGGTGAGGGATATGTCAGGATTGCCCTGGTTCAGGACGAAAGCACCCTTGCCGAAGCTGTGGAGCGTGTCCGTAAGTATTTTCCATTTAACTCCTAACCCGGGCTCGGCCTTATCTACTACCTGCAGGCTTTCTTGAAACCAGCCGATGTCTATTCCCGGCGATCTCGGCATATACTAGTTTTGAGATGCCTGTGAGGTGATGGATCAGTGGAAGATAGGGTGGATATTACCTATCTGAGGCACAGAATTCAAGAACTGGAAGAAAAGATCGAACAACTGCGTTTGAGCCGCAGGGTACTGATGAACCTGATTGAAAAAATTGAGAAAGACAAATTAGGTTTCTTAAAACGCCTTGAAAAGGAAAACCGCAAGCTTCAATTGAACAATTATCGCTATGCCAGGTGGTTGTTGAGAAAAAACCGTCAGATTGTTGAACTGGAATCAAAGTTACAGGATTATGCCCTGCACAATTCAGCAAAAAATTAGTTATCCACAGATTTATGCACAACGCGCCAAAAATTGTTAATATTAGCAAATTACGATAATAACTACAAAAAGGTGACATCCATGGACCCCGGAGAGGGTCTATTTTTATGATCATTTATGGTATAATTCTCTATAATCTTAGATTAAAATGGAAAACCTTATTCGAGCAAATGCTAGGATATTTTGAAGGCGGTGGATTATGCGGATAGCTATAATTGATGGACAGGGCGGGGGCATTGGCAAGCACATTACTGAAAAACTCCGCCGGGAGTTGCCTGAACATATTGACTTACTGGCCCTTGGCACCAACGCGCTGGCAACTTCGGTAATGCTCCGGGCCGGTGCCAATGAAGGGGCCACAGGTGAAAGCGCCGTTATTTATAATGCCGGAAAGGTGGATTTAATTGTAGGCCCCATCAGCATTATTGTACCAAACGCCATGCTTGGTGAATTATCCCCCGCAATGGCGGTAGCCATCGCCTCAAGTCCAGCCCACAAGATCCTTTTACCTTTGCACCGTTCGGGTATTGAAATTGTTGGCTTAAAACCCGAACCGCTGCCTCACTTGATTGAGGAACTGGTTAGAAGGGTAAAGGAATTTATAGCGTGATTTAAAGCTAAGCCCGGGCTTTGATGGCAGGACTTTTGGCTTTGGATGTTGAATATTTTAAATATTAAGCCACAGGCCCCCCAGTGAGGGGATATTTAGGTAATCAGGTGTAAAACCTGAGCGATCCCGCCACTGTAACCGGCACAAAGTTTCACCTCACAACCCCAGAACGGGCTTGGTTTGAGTCTGACTTAATCTGCCGGAAGCCAGGATACCTGCCTGTGGATTTCGCCCGGTACCTTCGAGGCAAAGGAGCCAGCGGGTAAGATCGCCCGGTAAGAACCTTCGCTCCATAAGGAACGGGGGTTTGTCTATTTTTATCCTGGTTAACTGGCTGGTGAGGTTATGAGAGGCAAGCTGATCCTTGTCCTGGGAGGAGCCAGGAGCGGGAAAAGTAATTTCGCAGAGCAACAAGCGCTCCGGCTGGGAAAACGCGTTACATATATTGCAACCGCTGCCGTAAAGGATGGGGAAATGGCAGAACGGGTACAAAAACACAGGGCAAGAAGGCCTGCTACCTGGGAAACCGTTGAAGAGGAAAAAAACGTTATTGATGTGATTAGAAAGGGGCAGAAAGGTGATGTTTTCATCCTGGACTGCGTCACCCTCTGGCTTACCAATTTACTTCTGGACCAGTGCCCTCCGTTCCAGGATGTTCCTGCTCCCAGTGAAAACGTTCCGGTTTCCTCAAAAAAAGAGGCCTGGATCCTGGAGCAGGCTCATCTGTTGGGGGACTCTGTAAGCAATGGAGCTGACTTGATTATGGTTTCCAACGAAACCGGGCTTGGCCTTGTCCCGGAAAATCCACTGGCTAGAACCTTCCGGGATCTGGCCGGAAAGGTCAATCAAATTCTGGCCTCCAAAGCTGATGAGGTTTATTTTATAATTGCCGGTCTTCCCCTTAGGATTAAACCTTTCACCGGATAAAATGGAGTGATGGCAGGATGAAAGCTAAGTCAATCATGGTCCAGGGAACTGCTTCCCATGTTGGAAAAACTGTGCTGGTTGCTGCATTATGCCGTATTTTTTTCCAGGATGGCTATCGTGTAGCCCCCTTTAAATCCCAAAATATGGCCCTAAACTCTTATGTTACAAAGGACGGTGGAGAAATAGGCCGGGCCCAGGCTGTCCAGGCTGAAGCTGCTGGGATAGAACCTACCGTAGATATGAACCCGATACTCCTAAAGCCCACAGGAAATGCTTCTTCCCAGGTGGTGGTGCTGGGCAGGCCGGCAGGTAATTTCCCCGCCATGAAGTATCATACTGAATTTGCGCCAATGGCCCTGGACATTATTAAAGGGGCGCTGGACCGGTTGAGGACGGAAAACGATCTGATTATCATCGAAGGTGCTGGCAGTCCCGCCGAAGTGAATCTTCAGGAACATGAAATTGTGAACATGCGCATTGCCAGGATGGCCGGCGCACCGGTTCTCCTGGTTGCAGATATTGATAAAGGTGGCGCCCTGGCCTCCCTGGTGGGCACCCTGGAACTTGTTGCCCCGGAGGACCGGGACCGGATTGTGGGGTTTATAATTAATAAGTTCCGCGGGGATCTTAACTTATTCCGGCCCGCTATCGATTTTCTGGAAAAGAAGACGGGCAAGCCTGTTTTGGGTGTGGTCCCGTATTTTCAGGACATCCGGATCCAGGAGGAAGATACGATACCCGAGGACAGGAGCAGGGCTGAACAGGTGGGGGAACTGGGAACAGTTGAAATAGCCGTAATACGCTTACCGCATATTGCTAACTTTACCGATTTTGATCCTCTGGAAGATGAGCCTGATGTGCGTCTCCGTTATGTTGGCGGCCCTGACTTTTTGGGCCGTCCTGATCTGATTATCCTACCGGGCACTAAAAACACAATTGAAGACCTGGACTTTTTGAACCGCACAGGCCTGGCCGGTCAAATCCTGGAGCAACGGAGAGCAGGCACACCCATCATAGGAATTTGCGGCGGCCTGCAAATGCTTGGCAGAGAATTAAACGATCCCCTTCATACTGAGTCGGAACTCCCCCAAATAAAAGGTCTTGGCCTGCTGGACATAACCACCACCTTTGCACCCGATAAGATTACCAGTCAGGTTGAAGCTGAAGTTGCTGGTTCCGGATTTTTTTTGTACGGGGCGCCTGCATCCAGGATCACGGGCTATGAAATCCACATGGGTAGAACAGAGTTAGGCCCCGATTTGAGGCCTGCCTTTACAATCCTGATGAGGTCAGGCGAAAAGGTTTATTTCCCGGATGGCGCTGTTAGCCGGGACGGGCTGGTTTTTGGTACATATATTCACGGCATCTTTGACAACGACAGCTTTCGCAGGCATATAATCAATACCCTGCGCAGGAAGAAAGGACTTGAACCCCTTGCGGTCTCAGGAACCAAATCCGTACTGGAACAACGGCGCCAGGACTTTGACAGGCTGGCAGACCTGGTCCGCAACAGCCTTGATCTACATAAACTATACCAGGTGGTGGGGCTGGCGGGCCCCGCCCGGGGTAGAAAATAAAGATGCCTTTAGATGCAGGTTGCCAGGTTTTCCTGGCCTATTTGCTGGACCTGGCCCTTGGAGACCCTCGCTGGCTGCCCCACCCGGTGGTTTTCATGGGCAGGGCCATTGAATTTCTTGAACGCTTATGCCGTCTTGCCTTTAAAAGCCCGGCTCTCTTACGGGCAGCCGGAGCCTTGACAGCTTTTGTGATTGCAGGCGGAAGCTGGCTTTTTACTTTCTTCCTGCTGCAGTGGTCCAGTTCCTTGAACCAGTGGCTGGGGCAGGCCCTCTCCATCTGGCTCATTTATACAACACTGGCTACGCGGGGCCTGGCCGGCGCTGCGAAAGAGATCCATTCAGCTTTAATTAAGGGGGACCTGGCCGAAGCAAGGCGAAAAGTAGGCTGGATTGTCGGCAGGGATACGGATAAGATGGACAACAGAGATGTCACCAGGGCAACCGTAGAATCCGTTGCCGAAAATATTGTAGATGGAATCATATCTCCAATATTTTACGCACTAATCGGAGGTGCCCCCCTGGCCATGGCTTACCGGGCGGTGAACACCCTTGACTCCATGCTGGGCTATAAGAATGAGCGCTATATAGACTACGGATGGGCTTCAGCGCGCCTGGACGACCTGGCCAATTACATCCCGGCACGCCTGACCGGCCTACTCTTACTGGCTGCGTCATCCATCTTAAGGATGCGTTCTAAAGGAGCGCTGGCGGCCATAATCCGGGATTCACGGCGTCATCCCAGTCCCAACAGCGGCATTCCGGAAGCCGCGGTAGCCGGCTCCTTGGGAGTCCGTTTGGGCGGTTTAAACTATTACCAGGGCCGCGAATCTTTCCGGGCTTACATGGGGGAAGACCTGGTTCCCCTGGAGCCGGCTCATATTCTCCAGACGGTAAAACTGATGTATCTGACCTCGGCCCTTATGGTCCTGGCAGGGATGCTTATTTTTGTCTATATCTAAGTTTTGCTGATTAACAACAGGGAGCGCTCATTATTGAAAAGTATTCTCCTCGCCTTTTACCACTTGACAAGGCTGCCCCTGCCCGCCGTGCCCTTTGATGAAAAATCCTGCGGCCGTTCCACAGCATTTTTCCCGGCTGTGGGTCTTATCCTGGGCTTAATCCTGGCAGGCCTGGCCTGGGCGTCCCAGTGGTGCTTTCCAGAGCAATTCAGGGCCGCCCTGCTTGTAACAGGTATGCTTGTTTTGACTGGAGGCATTCACCTGGACGGCTTCATGGACAGTATGGATGGCCTCCTCAGCGGCCGCCTCCGGGAAAGAAAGCTGGAAATCATGCGGGACAGCCGGGTGGGTGCCTTTGGTGTAATCGGAGCTATTTGCCTGCTGCTTACAAAATACACTTTATTCCTGGGATTATTGGGCATGCCCGGCCAGACCTTAACCCGGGTACTGATTACGGTGCCTGCTTTGAGCCGGTGGAGCATGGTCCTTGCCATAACTACTTTTCCCTATGCCAGGCAGGAAGGTTTGGGTAAGGTATACACAGATAATGCAGGCAGGAAAGAACTGCTCATCGCCACCCTGATTGCGGCCCTGGTGGCCGGGCTATCCCTGAACATGCTGGGAGCCTGGCTGATGTTAGCGGGAGCAGCCTTTACCATCCTGGCCGGCAGGAGGATAACCCGCGCCCTGGGCGGGCTCACCGGGGACATCTACGGCTTTACCAACGAAATGACCGAGGTTGTTTTGCTTGCACTTATATATCCTTACCTGTGCTTGAACGCTGGAATATAGAATGTACTGGAACAGGTTCCCCCCGGTACATTAATGGAAGGAGTTTTGACGTGCGGCACCTAGAGCACATACACGGGGGGAACGTTAACCTCGCCTCCCGCAGGTATAATATCCCTGTTCACGAATTACTGGATTTCAGCGCCAATATTAATCCCCTGGGTCCTTCGCCCAAATCAGTTTCAGCAGTCATAGACAACCTGGGCCTGATCAGCAGCTACCCCGATCCGGACTGCACTGAACTAAAGTCTGTACTGGCGAGCCACCTGGGCATCCGGGAAGAGCTGCTACTCATGGGCAACGGGGCAGTGGAGTTGATTTACCTGCTGGTACGCGTACTTGAAGCCAGGAAGGCGTTAATTCCTGTCCCCACTTTCAGCGAGTACGGCCTGGCCATGCTGAGCCAGGGAGGTGAAGTCCTGGAGATTGCCCTGGATGAAAAAAAAGGGTTTCGCCTCCCTCTGGATGATCTCATCAGGTCTTTAGACTAGGTGGACCTTATCTTCCTCTGCAACCCCAACAACCCCACAGGCCGCCTTCTGGACAGTAAAACAATCGAATACATCCTGGATAAGTCTTTCAGCCACGGCGCCATGCTCCTTGTGGATGAAGCTTTCATGGACTTTATCCCGGAAAAGAAACGTTTTTCAGTAATGAACAGGGTGGGGGAGTTCCCAAACCTTGCCGTCCTTTACTCCCTGACTAAATTTTTCGGCATTCCCGGCCTGCGCCTTGGCGCAATTGCAGCACCTGAAATAATAATCAACAGGATGAAAACTGCCAAAGACCCCTGGAACGTAAATGTCCTGGCCCAGGTGGCCGGTGTGGCCGGCCTGCGCGACCAGGACTATATGGAAAGGACGGTCAAGCTGGTGCGCCAGGAAAAGCAGTTTCTCTTCCGGGAATTAAAGCGCCTGCCAGGTTTGAAACCGCTGCCCGGTGCTGCTAATTTTTTCCTGGTTGAGGTCACAGAAAGCGGGCTGACCTCAGATAAACTTACGGAGCTGCTGGGCAGGCGGGGAATCATGGTCAGAGACTGCAATGGCTTTGCGGGGCTGGCGGGGCGTTACATCCGGGTGGCGGTGAGAACTCACCCGGAGAACATCAAGTTAATTAATGCTCTTAAGTCGATCCAGGAGGAGATTTGTTAAATGAGCTGCCGTGTTTATTTAGTCAGGCATGGAGAAACAGAGTGGAATACCATCATGAAAGCCCAGGGGCATACTGATGTGCCCCTTTCGGATAACGGGCGCCGCCAGGCAGATTACCTCGGTAAACGCCTGGCCAGGGAAAAATTTGAGGGCTTGTATGCCAGCGATTTAAAAAGGGCCAGGGAAACAGCCGCAATTATTTCCAAACACCTGCAGCACAACTGCCTGGAAATAGAAACCCTCCCCGAACTTAGGGAACTTAATTTTGGGAGATGGGAGGGTATGACCATGCAGGATGTTGCAAAGTTTTTTGATGACGACTATAAACGGTGGTGGGAAAACCCTGTCTCCGTAAGGACCCCTGGCGGTGAAACCATGGCTGAGCTGGCCGAAAGGTGCCTGGGCGCCCTTAAACAGATCGTCCAGCGCCACAGGGAAGGTAATGTCCTGGTCGTATCCCACGGCGGGCCCATCAGAATCATTATTGCCAGCGTCCTGGAAATGGATTTAAACAAATACTGGCGGCTCCGGATGGATAATGCCAGTCTCAGTATTATCGACTTCCCGCAGTGGGAAAAGGGCATTCTCATGCTCTTTAATGACTGCAGCCATCTTACCTGTAGCGGCTATCAAAAGTAAATCCTAACTAACTAATGTTTGAAAGAAGAGTAATATGCCCTTTCGCCTGGAAACCGGCCTGCAGATAATAAGGTTCTTTCGAAAGACCCTTTGCTCTGAAACTGAACACCGGCAGCGGGTTAACAGGCAAAGGCCGGTTTGATTTAACTAATGGCAAACTGTTGAGCAAACCCGCAACTCCAGGGCACCAGCTTGGGGGATGGATTGGCGGCGGGCTTAGATTTTGGAAAACAATACCCGCCCTCCGGCCATGACCAGGTGGAGATCATAATCCTGGTCCAGCAGGATCAGGTCTGCGTCAAATCCATCAGCAATCCGCCCCTTACTGGTCAAGCCCAGAATACGGGCAGGATTCGTAGAAGCAAGGCGCACGGCCTGGGGTAAAGTGAGCCCGCAGGCACGGGCCATATTTTTCATGGCCGCCAGCAGGGGAACGGTACTCCCCGCAAGCCTGCCACCGGCCATGGTTGCCCTGTTCCGGCTGACTTCAATGTCCCGGCCCCACAGCCTGTAACGTCCCTCCGGCAGCCCAGCCGCTGCCACAGCATCACTGATTAAGAGCAAACCATCCCTTTTCAGCTGCCACAGCATTTTCAATAAAAAGGGATGAATATGCACCCCGTCAGCAATAACATCTACGGAAAAACCCTTGCAGAAAATGGCTGCCCCTGCGGGTCCCGGTTCCCTGTGATGCAGCCCTGCCATGGCGTTAAAGATATGGGTGACATGCCTTAAGCCCATTCTCCCGGCTTCAATTGTTTCTGCAAAGCTTGCCCCTGAATGGCCCAGGGCAGGAATAACCCCACGGGCAGCCAACATTTCTACAACCTCCAGTCCACCCGGCAGTTCAGGGGCCAGGGTTACCATTTTAACCATCCCGCACCCAGCAGCCAGTAAATCTTCAGCAGTTTTCAAATCAGGCTGTTTCAAAGCTTTCTGTTCCAGCGCCCCGCTAAAACGCGGGTTCAGAAAGGGACCCTCCAGGTGTGTGCCCAGGATCCGAGCCCCCTTTTCCTGCCCGGCAAACCGCGCCACCGCACCCAGGGCATCAGCCATTTGCTCCAGTGGCGCAGCAGCAACAGCAGCAACAAGCCCGGTGGTACCATACCTTCCATGGTAGGCAGTGACCTGCTCGAGGGACGCGCAGGTTCCGTCCAAAACGTCGGCGCCGTACCCGCCATGCACGTGAAGGTCAATTAAACCCGGGGCAATATAAAGACCTTCGGCGGCAGATATGGTTTTTACCCCGGGAGGAAGCTCCTCGCCGGTTTTTAACAACCTTATTTTACCCTTTGATACGGCCAGACCATTATTGGGCTCAAGGGTTCCGGTCACCATCGTACCGTCGCAAATGACCAATTCATCCGTGTTCAGAATTACCGTCTCCTGCCTGACCAGTTTTTCCATTTTCGAGTTATTTCAGAGTAAAACGCATGGATTGACCTCCCCGTGGAAAAATAACATTAGAGGGAGGTGTTTTAATGGAAAGCAACGATTCCTTTTATCAAAGCCGTGTTCCATGGAGCAGCGAGCCTAGTTTAAAGGAAATTACCCGGGAAGTTGGAGTGGATTTCGACCGTTTTATCGAAGGTCTCAAGGAAGAGCAAAGTGATTCCGAGATGGCCGAAGAATTTAATGTCCCGGAAGAGTTAATCTATCATCTCAGGGATCATTTCTATACCCATGGAGTTCATTCAATTGTGGGACAGGACTGATCTGTTTTTGGGCCAGTTGACCACACACAGCTAACAGGGTACCGGCTTAAGGGAGGGGGAGAATATTAAGAGAGGTGCCATGGGAAAATCTCCCTGACACCTCCTTTGCTGCCTCCGGCTTTTTAAACCTTTGCGCCGCATTCAGAACAAAATTTAGCCCTGTCTGGGAGTTTGGCTCCGCACTCTTTACAGCTAACTTCTTTTTTTAATTTTGCGCCGCATTCCGGGCAAAACTTAGCCTTTCCATCAAGGGGCGCTTCACATTCCGGGCAAGTGGCACGAATTGTTTCAGCCCAGTTTTCCTGGCTTAGCTTTTTATCTTCCTGTGACATCCTGGCGTGAGCCCAAACCTCCTCTACAGAACGGCTCGCCTGGGCTGCCGACATCTCCACACTCAGGTCCGGCGCACACTGCTTGCATAACCCCCTCCTGGTATTCCAGCAGCTCTTGCGGCAAACCCAGGAAGAACAACGCGGGCACTGGACAAAATCCGGCTTCAATATCTCCATGGCTTCTCTAAAGGCTTCATCGTGCGCCTTTTCCCAGGAGGCGGAGCGAACCCTCTCGCCGATATTGGCGGCTCTACCCAGGACTCCACCGAAAAAGCTACCCGCAGCATCAAGCACATTCGCCACTTTACCGGTCAAGGAGGCCTTGAAAGGCGTACGGTAACCAGTACCGCAGCGGTCGCAATAAAACTCAAACTGGAACCCTTCACTTGTACTCAGGTCACTATAGTTTCGGGTAAACTCAATTTTATCCGCCATACATTATTCTCCTTTCGCCGTAGAGTCCACTGGTCTACCAGGGAGTATAATTATATCTAAAAAACACCACCACCATTATTCTACAAAAAGATAGTAATTCCTACTGCATATGCCCGAAAAGCTGTTTATTCTCAGGTTATCTTGAGCTATTTGAGAGAATAACAGGGCTCCGGGGCTAATGCAGAATAATGAGGTTTATGCTATAATAGACCAATACTATTTGCACGCATATGCCGGTTTGAACGGCGGGGAGGTATGGCTTAATGTGGCCGGGAAAATTTGATAAAATGGGGCTTACTTTCGATGATGTCTTGATTATTCCAGCTGCCTCGGAAGTTTTGCCCAGGGAAGTGGATACAACTACAAACCTCACAAAAACTATAAAACTCAATATTCCTATTATGAGTGCCGGGATGGACACCGTTACCGAATCAAGGATGGCCATTGCCATTGCCCGTGAAGGTGGTATAGGTGTAATTCACAAAAACATGTCCATAGAACGCCAGGCCCTCGAGGTAGATCGGGTTAAGCGTTCTGAACATGGTGTGATTTCGGATCCGATTTACCTAACACCGGACAACCTGGTTCGCGAAGCGCTGGTTTTAATGGAGAGATACCGGATCTCCGGAATTCCGGTTACCGTTAACGGGAAACTGGTGGGGATCCTGACTAACCGCGACCTTCGTTTTGAGCGGGACTTCAGTAAGAAAATCGGGGAGGTCATGACGAAGGATAATCTTGTAACTGCTCCAGTGGGTACAACCCTGGAACAAGCTAAAGTTATCCTGCAAAAATATAAAATCGAGAAATTGCCTATTGTTGATGATGAATTTAATTTGCGTGGCTTAATCACCATTAAGGACATCGAAAAATCACGGCAGTATCCCAGCTCAGCCAAAGACAAACGGGGCCGCCTGTTAGTAGCTGCTGCAGTGGGCGTCAGCTCCGACACCATGCAAAGGGTGGAGGCCCTGGTAAAAGCAAACGTCGATGCTATAGTCGTGGATACAGCTCACGGCCATTCCAGGGGAGTCCTGGAGACCGTTTCCAAAATAAAGGGAATGTATCCGGAAGTTTCCGTCATTGCCGGCAACGTAGGCACGGCAGAAGGGACCCGGGACCTCATTGCAGCAGGAGCTGACGCCGTCAAGGTGGGAATAGGACCTGGTTCCATATGCACCACCCGTGTTGTTGCGGGAGTCGGTGTTCCGCAAATAACGGCGGTATACGACTGCGCCCAGGAAGCAGCTAAACATGATATACCGATTATAGCAGACGGGGGTATCAAGTATTCCGGCGATATCACAAAGGCAATCGCTGCCGGAGCAGATGTGGTAATGCTGGGAAGCATCCTGGCTGGCACGGAGGAAAGTCCTGGAGAGCTGGAGATTTACCAGGGGCGCAGTTACAAAGTATACCGTGGGATGGGTTCCCTTACCGCTATGAAAGAAGGTAGTAAGGACCGCTATTTCCAGGAACAGACGGACACTGAAAATAAACTGGTGCCCGAAGGAGTTGAGGGTCGGGTGCCCTATAAAGGTTCTTTGTCTGAATCTGTGTATCAGCTGATTGGTGGTCTGAGAGCAGGCATGGGTTATGCCGGGTGCCGCAACATCTACGAATTGAAAACCAAAACAAGATTCATTCGCATTACATCTGCCGGGCTTAAAGAAAGCCATCCCCACGATGTCATGATTACAAAAGAAGCGCCGAACTACAGCATACGTTAAGTCATTGGGGAGCCTCCCGGGATAAGAACAACTGAAGGTCTAAAACCTCTCTTAGAAACGGGTTGAAAAGCATTAGAACCTGCACATCACCGGAATAATCCGGGGATTGCAGGTTCTTACTTTTAAGGGAGACTTTTAAAACAGGTTATTTTCAAATAACATGGCCTCAAAAAGATCGATGGCGTCTTTTTTTACATTTTTACCTACCCGTACCATAAAAACATTTGCCGGGTGTTCAATGATGTCGGGGTCGTCAGTGGCTCTTCTTTTCAAGCCTACGGTCCCAAAAAGCTTAGCCAGCATTTTTTGATAATTAAACATTTCCAGGCGGCTGTTTTTTAAGTCCCAGTGCCAGCAAAACTCAATGGTAACAACGATATAGTTTTCTAATACGGGATTAGTAAAAGCTTCCTTCAGGAGGGCTTCGGCAATCCCATATCTTCGCCAGTCCGGACTGATTTCGATGCCCCCCAATTCCAGGATAAGCGGGTGTTTACTCCATCTGCTGTATGGATCAGGATAATGGAAAGTAAGGTAACCGATTATTTCCAAGCCATGCCTGGCAATATAAACCATCCCTTCAGGCAATTTCGAAATTGCAATGAGCGCCTCTTTTTGTTTGGCAGCGGGACGAAAGTTTGTCAGTTTTCTGTTCATGAAGAGGCTTTCCAGCTTGGCCGCCTTGACGGGGCCTTCCAAAAAAACCTCTCCCTGGGAAGTTTGTATCGATTCAACTTCGGAACAGGCTATGCTCATAGGGTTCACCTCTGGAGGCCTATATTATAATTCCCCGCGCTACCGCTGAAGGTTTAATATCGACAATTCGGACCTCATTTTAGACCTTTCAGATTTATTATATGGCATTAGGGAGTTTTTAATCAAGTTATATATTCCTTCCTTGAACTGTTTTCCAAATAAATAAATGTAGAACAATGGAGAAATTATTTTATATTATCAATTATGTTAAAAAAAGGAAATTAAGTGGTACTGGTTGAATCTTCTTATAGGACACAAAAATCATCCAAGGAAGGTGAATCTCTTAAATGGGTGGGAAACTTAATTCCCTGACCGATGTCTTGAAAAAAACACTTTTCTTTTTTGAAGCCCTGACGGTAGCTGAGCTGGCCCCCCATGTCCAGAGGAAGATGTTGAAAGACTATTCCCTGCCGCAGGTGGAAGAAAAGATCAGCCTTTGCCTCAAGCAGAACAACTGTTTTTACCGGGAAAAGGATTACTGGCGCTTAAACCTGGAAGGGAACAAGGAAAACGATCAGTTCTATGCCCTGCTCCTAAAAAAAGGCCAGCCCTTAAACCTTCGTGAGATTTCAAAAAACACCGGCAACAAGAAGAAAAAAACAAAAAAACTGCTTTCGGAGGAAGCCAGCCTGATTAGCGACGGGAGGTTTATCCAGCTGGACAACGGCTATTGGGGTTTAACTGAATGGGAGGTTGAAACAAGCCATTACTCGTTAAAAAACCTGGTTATTAAAGCAATGAAGACTTACCCGGGTGGACTCTCTTTGCAACAGCTGCATAAAGTTATTAATGCCTGGCGTGAAACTGATCTCAAGACCCTTGAAGGTATTCTTCGAAAACTGCCCTATTTTGAATTGGTTGGTGAGGGGGTCTGGAGCTACAATCCTACGGTAAGGGTTTTGTATGAAGATTTACTAAAAAGGTTTCTGTCGATCATCAATAAGCAAAAAGAACGCTGGCACCGCAGTAAAGCACAGTGGAAAAACAAGTATGATTCACTTCAAAAGCACTACCAGGAAGCGCTGAGCGGAAAACAGGAAGCCGCAGCCGCGCTGGCTGAAAAAATGGAACTGGAGGGCCGGCATGAACACTTATTAACCCAGATGGCTGAAAAAGACCTCCTTCTCTCATTACGCAAGAGAGAAATCCTACGTTACAGGGAACACATCAACAAACTGGAAGCAAAAGCCAACAGCATTCTTTACCAGTGCCGCCTCTGGGTCAAACGGGCAAGGGAAGCGCAGGAAGAAATCTCAAGACTAAAGGAACTCCTGGCTAAAACCCAGGGAAGCCTCGAGAGCCTTTTCACCAAACTCCAGCAATATAAAGAAAAAGACCGGGAAAACAAGGCCAAGATAGCTGAATTGAAGGAGCAGTACAGCACCAGGATAGCCGAATTACAAAACGAAATTGTTGAACTAAAACAGAAGGCAGAGCGGGAAAGAACCTCCCATATTATAGAACAACGGCGCCTGCAGGAAGAAATAAACACCCTGAGCAACGACCTGAAAAAGGCGCTCAAGATGGAAGAGGAACGACAGAGATCCTATCTCCTGGTACAGCAGGAGCTGGCCGCCGCCAGGGAAGAAAACAGTGAAATTGAAAAGAGGTTAAAAAATCCCCTGGTGCGCTTTATTATCAAGATCTGCGGGTTTTTTAGCAAATATTACAAGCAATCTGCCTGATCTAGGTAGTTTTAGGCTGGTTATCCCCTCCGTCAGGGCCAAGGATCATAATACAGTTATTTCGCTCCAGTTATTCCCCTCACGGCTGCAGTCACAAGGAGGGGTTCCCTGGTGCCTTGGAGCTCACTCAGGATAGCAGTCACCCCTTTTCAGGGCAGGAGGTGAAACAAGATCTACCTGTGGAAAATTATTGGCTGTTGAATAAAATAAAGCGGAATCCATCAAAATTAAACTTACGGGTTCCCACTCCAAGATTAAAGCTCACCACAGCATAAAGGGAGATAACTCTTAACACATTTAAAAAAGAGGGGAGTAAGATCTTGATTTATTTCGACAGCGCTGCTACATCCTGGCCAAAACCCAGGGAAGTCTGGGAAGCGATGGAATACTGCATCAAATTTGCAGGGGCCAATCCGGGCAGATCCGGGCACCAGATGTCAGTAAAGGCAGGCCGTCTGGTGGATGAAGCCAGGGAGCTCCTGGCCTCGCTTTTTAAGATCCCGAATCCCGACCGGATTGTGTTTACCTTAAATGCAACGGAGGCTTTGAACCTTGCCCTAAAAGGCCTCTTGAAAGAGGGGGACCATGTCGTAACCAGCTCCATGGAACACAACTCGGTGACACGCCCGCTGCACGTTTTACAGAAGAGAGGGGTTGAGGTAACCAAGGTCCGTTGCCAGGCGGATGGTTCAATCAGATTAAAAGATATTGAAGCAGCGTTAAGACCGAACACAGCCGCTGTAGTAATTACCCATGCCTCAAATGTTACGGGAACGCTCATGCCCATTGCTGAGATAGGTCAGCTCACTAAAAAAAAGGGGATACGCCTGATTGTGGACGCTGCCCAAACAGCAGGAGTCTTCGATGTGGATGTCTCTTTTATGGGCATCCACCTGCTGGCCTTCCCAGGCCACAAGGGTCTTTACGGTCCCCCTGGAACCGGTGGCCTGTATATAGCCGAAGGCCTGGAACTGACACCTCTTAAGGAAGGTGGCACAGGCAGTTATTCAGAAATCCCGGACCAGCCGGATATTATGCCCGAGCGTTATGAAAGCGGCACAATCAACTCAGTGGGTCTGGCCGGTTTGGCGGCAGGCTTAAAATTCATCAGAAGGGAGGGCATGGAGCAGATTAGAAGTCATGAAATGAACTTAACCCGGCGTTTTCTGGAAGGGGCAGCAGAAATTAAGGGACTCACTGTGTACGGTCCAAAGGAGCTTTATGCCAGGGCACCCGTAGTTTCCTTCAGCCTGGAGGGAAAACCAGCCGGAGCAGTTGGGACCTTGCTGGATCAAGAATATAAAATCGCCTGCCGGGCCGGCCTGCACTGTGCCCCGGACGCTCACAAAACTCTAGGTACATTTGAGCAAAAGCTAGTTCGTTTCAGCTTTTCCTATTTTAACGATGAAAGAGAGGTGGACACGGCCATCCGCGCCCTTAAGGAAATTGCCGCCATACCGGCGGAGAAATTCAATAAAAAAGAGGATAAATCCTGCGGCTGTTGAGTAGTGGTTCCAGATCTCAAAACTCTCAAAATTCGATGCCCTGGCGTGCCTCTACACCATGATAGTAGGGGTGATTCACGAGGGTAACATTGCTGACCACATCCCCCATTTCAATGATCTCCCTGGGTGCGTAACGGCCGGTAAGGACAAGTTCCATTTCCTCAGGCTTATTTTTGATCAGCTCCAGAACATCCTTTAACGGTACCAGCTTAAAGTCCAGGGCGACATTGATCTCATCGAGAATGACCAGATCATAGTAGTTTTCTGCGACCACCTTTTTTGCCAGGGCCAGCCCCTCAAGGGCCAGGCGGATGTCTATCTCAGCCGGCTCTTCCTTGCTTACAAAGCTTTCCTGTCCGGACTGAACGATGGTCAGGTCCGGAAGGTATTTTTCCGCCGCCTTGATTTCCCCGTAATTCTTGCTTCCCTTCATGAACTGAAGCATGAAGACTTTCCCGCCGTGGCCTATAACCCGCAGGGCCAGGCCCAGGGCAGCTGTTGTTTTCCCTTTGCCGTCCCCCGTATAAACATGGACCATGCCCCTTCTCTTTGCTTTTATTCCCACTGCTTTGCCTCCTTGAGGGTCTTTTAACCTGTTAAACACTCCGCACCGGCTTGAAAACGTTTTTTCCTCCTCATTAAATCCGTAAAAGCCTCCAGCCGGGTTGTCATTCCAGCTTTTCCGGTCTGCTCATCCAGGAAAAAAGTGAGCACAGGAATATCATAATCTCTACTAACTCTGGTCAGGATGGTCCTGGCAACAATTTCCGGGATACAGGTAAAGGGCGCCAGCTGGATGATACCATCAAAACCCCGCTTGGCATAAAGGATGGTATGGCCTATGGAATCACGGCCGTGCCCGCCGACCAGTTCCGGCAGGTAGGGAGAAGCTGCCTCTTTTACGGTCAGGCCATGGGTTGTCTCATTCCAGGTATTGTCCCGGGTCCAACCGGTCAGAAACATGGATCTCTCCACCTCAACGCCAAGATTGCCCAGAGTTTCTTCGATCTCCAGGTTACTTGCCGGCTCCAGGAGGACATAGATCTCACCGACAATCCCTACCCTTAAGACTTCCCTGGATGGATCCTGGGGGATACTGCGCAGGGCTTCCAGGGCCGCCGCCTCCGCTTCAACGATTTGCTTCATGGTATAGGCCCCGCTAATCCAATCCAGCACCTTCTTATATACAGCAGTTGTGGTGCCGGTCTTTATTTCCCTGGGCCGGACCACGTGGCTTAGCTTCTCGGCGTTGTCCAGGGCCTGGAGCATGCGCCAGCCGCGCTTGACACGCTCAATGATTCCTTTTATGGAAACGCGGGCTTTGTTCAGAGCCCTGACGTTCTTAATAAAATTAAGAGGGTAAAGGCGTGGCGGTTCGAATACGATCATTTTTAGATTATAACCCAGATCCTGTAAAATTTTGTGGTGGAGCATGGCGTATTCCCCAGCCCGGCAGGGACCCACACCACCGCTGGTAACTATTGTTTCTGCTCCCATTTCAATGACTTCAAGATATGTACCCATTAATATTTTGAGGGGTAAACAGGCAAATTCAGGGGAATAGCGTACGCCCAGGTCCAGTGTCCGTTTATTGGGACGGGGAGGGACTACAACTTCATTGCCCAGATCCTCCAGCAGCAATTTAAATGCCCGCCAGGACTCCCCCATGCGGGGAAATGTTATTTTCGACATGATTCTGCCTCCTTCCGCCGCCTGACCATATCGACGAAAGCCTCCAGGCGGGTAGCAATTCCCGCTTCACCTGTATGCTCATCTATCATCAGGGTCATAAAGGGAACATTTCTATACTGCTTGGCTTTCAATTCAATCAGTTTGTTAAGCAGTGAATCCGGGCCGCAGGCGAAAGCTGTTATATGGAGAATCCCGTCAATGCGGCCTCGCTTGAATAACAGGTGCGCCGCCTTAAGGGCAACATCGCTGAGGGTCCAAAAAAGCCTCTTGGGCAGGTCGCAGTTCCTTTGCAGGGAAAGCAGGGCAGGATGAATATTCTCGGCTGTCATAACCCTAACACCCAGCTGACGAAGCCTTTCAAGAATATTGACGCTGATAAAACTGTCGTAAATAGCGTAAGGGTAACCTAGAACCGCAAACTTGAGGTTCACTTTGGTGGTTGCACTGCCGGCTTTAGCAGTTCTAGGATTTTTTAGTATTTCCATAGCTTCCAGGGGGCTAAAGCCTTTGCGCAACAGCCGGTTAAAACGGTAATGCACGCCCAAAGCCTTTAGATAGGCCTTAATCGAGGTTATTTTACCGGCACCAAAATATTTGCCGATTTCAATATAGGCCTTTAATAAAGAAAATCGTCCCTGACGGCTGTCCATGCGCACATCGATTATCGGCGGCAGATTATCAACAGAATACCTGATCATGTCCGGCAAACCCAGGAATTTAGGACAATAAACAGTTTTTCCATTGAGACATACTACCCTGGGAATAAAGAGATAATCTACTTTTCCCTTTAAATCCGTAACGTGACCGTAGTACAGCTTGATAGGTACACAGACATCCGCAAGGGCTTCACGGATCCCATCGTCAAGGATACTCTTGGTTGTCCTGCCGGAAGGAATCACCTGGACACCGATTTCATTAAAGAAGGCCTGCCACATTGGATAATAAAGATAGAATAATAATGCCCTGGGAATGCCTACTTTAACAGCCAACCGGTTTATCCTCCTTTTGTCTCTTAACACTTGTAATTTAACCATACTTAACTGGAAAGCAGGTTATACCTGCATCTTCTTAACTCTATAATTCTCGTCTCACCAACAAATTCCTCCAGTAATCCTTAACAATTCAAAGGACTCCATTATTGGGGATAGATTAAACTACCAGAATTAAAAAATAAAAAAGATGCCTGCTAAAGGCACCTTCTACTCTGGGAAATACGGCCGGGTGTCAATGGATGGGGACACGGTGGGCTTTTTTCAGGCTCCTTTCACTTTTCGGCATCCTGATTTCCAGCAGCCCGTTCTGCAGGGTGGCCCTGGCTTCTTCCGGCTTAATCTCGGCAGGGAGGGGGAGGGTACGGCTAAAGGAACCGTAATACCGTTCTGAATGAAACACATTGTCTTCCTCCAGATCATGGAAGCGCTTAAATTCTCCCCGCAGATTTAAGGTATCGGGCGTCAGGGTAACTTCAACGTCATCCTTGGACTGAACCCCGGGAAGTTCAGCAGTAGCCACTACTTCACTGTCGGTCTGGTAAAGGTCTACCCTGGGCCCGTAGGGTTCAGGTCCCCCCAAAAAATTCCTTCTTAGAAAGTTCTGGTCAAAGAATCTGTACATTTGATTCCTGAGATTAGAAATTTCCCCAAGGGGATCCCAGCGCATAATGCTCATCTAATCACCTCAATATAATAATTTAAAATTTATTAATAAATTTCTCGCTTCTACCCGTTTTTATACGTTTATTTCTTAGTAAAGATAGAAAACTAAAAGGAGGGAAAAAAAGTTCCTTGCCGAAAATTGTTAAGAAAGATCGACCAGGATCTTTCAAAGCCAGGCTTGGCAAGGAAAATGGCAATCTAATTCTCTGTTGGAAAGGTGAAATCAATTGTCCGATTTAAAAGAACGAACAATCTCGTCCGAAGTGATTTATCGCGGTAAAATCATCACTCTGAGAGTCGATACCGTGGCCCTGCCCCAGGAGGGCCAAACAGGCATCCGGGAAGTAGTAGAACATGCCGGGGCAGTAGCTGTGGTACCTGTGACCGAACAGGATGAACTGCTGCTGGTCAGGCAGTACCGGCACGCAACCGGCAAAACCTTACTGGAAATACCGGCAGGCAGGATTGAGCCCGGCGAGGACTTAGCAGAATGCGCCAGGCGTGAATTACTGGAGGAAACGGGATATTTGGCAAGAAACCTGGAAAAGCTGCTATTTTTTTATAGCACACCGGGTTTTACAAATGAACAGCTTCACATCTACCTGGCTACCGGTTTAACTCTGCAAGAGCAGGACCTTGATGAGGACGAGTTTATCGACGTCCAGAAGGTCCCTTATCAAAAAGCCCTGGACATGATCTGGAGCGGAGATATTTGCGACGCCAAATCCATTGCGGGCATACTGGCAGCGCATTATCTAAAAAAAATTAAACCGGCAGGTTCTTTCTAAAACCCGCCGGTTTTTAGTAACTTATCTTACGGTCTGATATTCTTCAAAAACTATTTCTTGACCTGAGAGGCGGGCCAACCGTGGTCCAGGTGCTTGCTTATCCAACTCGGGAGCAAACCGCCGGTCAGCAATACTGATTACAGTGGGAGCAAGTTTCAATGCTATTACCTTTGCCGAACGATCACCACCTGCTCCGGCGTGAACCACCCCCCGGCAGCTCCCCATAACCATTACGCTGCCGCCGGATACAACCTCAGCTCCAGGATGAACATCACCCAGAACAACTACATGTCCCGGGTACTGGACACGCTGTCCGGAACGAAGGGATCTTTTAACCAGGTAGGCAGCCTCTCCTGAAGTAGGTACCGCTTTAGGGGCGTTAACTGCCTGTCTTGAAGATTTTTTTGAAAAACCGGTTTTCAAGAAAGCCTGTTCTGCTTCAGAGTTGGGTACCATCCCAAATTGACGGCAGATATTTTCCAGTTCGCTCTTCTGATTCTCCGGGATTGCCTGCTGGCCATTAAAAAAGGAAAACTTGGCACCTTTAAAAAAACCTTTGGCTGCTTCCATCTTTTTTAAAAGGGTGTTGCGGATCTCTTCGTATTCGCGGTTTGGATCGAGGACAATCACGAGGCCGTTCCTTGTTCCTTTAAATACAACCGTGTCCCTACCCATAATGACCACCTCTCTTCCACATATTTCATGCGAATAAAGTAATATTCGATTTCTTTTGATCTTTTCCCTCTTGGTTTTGTAAGTTAAGAAGAAAAATTAAATAAAAGAACGAATCTTTGCGGCAATTCTGTTTTAACTCGAAGGTCTTGTGGATATAAAACAAAAAAACCTTCTTTTTTCATTTCCAGGCGTATTCCCTGGACAATTCGAAGGGACATTTAATGCAGGTACAATTTTAATCAGGATAATACCCTTGCCGGGCACGGGGATTTAAGAGGGGAATAAATGAGAGTCTACCAGGTAGCTGCGTCAATTATCCGTCACAAGGACAAAATTCTGATCGCCCAGCGGTTAAAGGATGCTCACATGGGTTTGAAGTGGGAATTTCCCGGAGGAAAGATTGAACCGGGTGAAAGTGTCGAAGATTGCTTGAGAAGGGAATTAAAAGAGGAGCTTGACCTGGAAATTGAGGTTGATGGCGAATTCACCGTTATTGAGCACCAGTACGAAGACATGAAGATCTTCCTTCACTGCCACTGGTGCCGTTATCTGGGCGGGATAGCAAAACCGAAGGAATGCCGGGCCTTTAGGTGGGTAAATTTAGAGGAACTCAAGGATTACGATTTTGCCGGCGCCGACCAGAAAGTCGTCCGTCTCCTACTTGAGAAGCATGAAAAAGCATTGCCAGGCCACGGGACCCGGCAAAAGTAGTCTAAAAAACGCTATCGAGACATATAGCAGAAACTGGGCTGACAATCGGGGATGAGGTTTATTAAAGAGGTTCATTTAAAGGGCAGCAGGTAACCTTCCCTGGAAAACTGCAATGAGGAAGGTTGCTGGAGCAACCGGATGGCAGGTAGCTCCGAGATGTCCTTGTAAACACTTTCAGAAACCAGCATTTCTGAAAGGTGGAGGGTGTTTTTAATCCGGATTATCCGGGCCTCACGCAGGCTAGCTAAACCAAGACTTTTTTGACAGGCCCGGAGGACAGCCCGGTCGTCGGGCAGCACCATGGGCAGCATAGCCCGTTGGACAAAGGTACTGGTAAGGGCATTTGTATAAACAGATTTCCTGTCAAATTTGGCCGCAAGACGTTCGGTTGTGAAATCTGCCAGGCCAATGCCATAGGCATTACCCTTCGTCTCCGGGGTCAGGTCCAGGACTGCAATTCTCCTGATCCTGGGTGATGCCGGCTCAGGCGCCCCCTGGATCCGCAGGCGACCGATCACATTGGTATCCATACCTGTACCGCTGATATTCTTACCAATCTCATCCACAATTAAAATATCCAGATCATCTACAGGAAGCCGTGGAAGGTAGCTGCGGGCTTCTTCAAGAAGGGTTTTTTCGGCGTTGACAAAATCCTCCGGGTTAATTGCAGCCACTTTAGCCGTCTGTTCATAAGCATCTTCCAGGATGGCCAGCCCCAGTACCACCGGGGCTGCTTTAAGCACACACTGGCCTCCTTCGGCCACGGCCTGGGAGAGCTGGTCAGGCCGGCAGCGGTGCAGGGATGCCGCCCCCCGCGGCCCCCCCAGACCCACAGCCAGCATTTTCAGCAAACCGCTTTCATGATCTCCATGAAATGAAGTATGGGGCTTTACCCGGTTAACAACGATTATTGCATCACATTTCAGGACACAACTGTTTAGATACACATCTCCGTAAAAGGCCCGCCCGACTACAAAGCAGTCCGTCGAGCAGAGCAAAGCCGCCCCTGTGCTGTCTTCCGTGATCCCCAGGGAGCTGAGCAATTCCCTCTGGCCCTCCGGGCTGCCCCCGCCGTGGCTGCCCATAGCTGCAATTAATACCGGACGGCATCCCAGAGATTTAACATAGTCTGCTGTTTTCCTCAGGATTGTAACTATGTTGCGAATACCCCTGCTCCCTGCGGTAATGCCCACTGTCATCCCGGGTCGCAGTTTTTGATCCAAAGCCGAGGAAGCCAGGGCGGCCTCTACCGCCAATCCAGGGTCGGGCAAGCCCCGGGGCGGAAAGATCTGCAGGACCTTGTACATGCGTGGGAACTCATCTTTATTATTTAACTCGTCCGTCCTCATCCTTGTTATCAGATCCAAAGGATACCCCCTGAACATTTACGTTCACCTGCAGGACTCTCAAGCCGGTCATGTTTTCTACGGCAGCTTTAACGTTGCTTTGAACCTTACCGGCTACTTCCTGAATCCGGGCTCCGTAATCTACAATTATAGAGAGATCAATTACAGCTTCTTTTTCTCCTACATCTGCCTTTACACCTTTGGAAAGGTTTTTGCGACCGAGCCTCTCCGCAATGCCGCCCGCTATACCGCCGCTCATAGCCGATACCCCTTCAACCTCAACAGCGGCTAGACCAGCTATAACCTTGACCACATCATCAGAAATCTTGATCGAACCAATACCGTCCCCTTTAAGGACATACTGATTCTCAGGATAATCCATTCAAGCACCTCCCAAGTGTTTTATCAAAATTATACCATCTGGTTATATTTGGAGTCCATAAAAAGGGAGGTAAAGATTTTTTCACAGGAATAATAGCTAAAGGAAAAGCTCTCTTTAAGGTAGAATATTCTCTTTTATTTAAAAAATGAAACAAATTACAAGGAGGAACTGCTCATGTCGCTTTACCGCACGATGTTGTTTACACCCGCCAATGATCTGCGCAAAGTAGGCAAGGCCCTCATGTTAAATGCGGACGGAGTGGTTTTGGACCTGGAGGATGCTGTGGCTTTCAGTGAAAAAGCCAGGGCCAGGCTGGCACTAAAGGAAGCCCTTGCCCTCCCCCGTGCTTGTGACGTTTTTATCCGGGTCAACAGCGCTCAATCAGATTTTATCCTGGCAGACCTGCTAGCTTCTGTAACAGAGGGAGTTAAGGGAATTGTCCTGGCCAAGTCCGAATCCGCTGAGGAAATCCGGCAGGTGGACTGGGTTATTGGACAGCTGGAAAAAGAAAGGGGGCTTCCAGCCGGTTCCCTGGAGATTATCCCCTTTCTTGAAAGCGCGAACGCAATTGTTAATGCTTACTCCATTGCTTCTGCCTGTAAAAGGGTAAGCAGACTGTTCTTTGGCGGCGTAGATTACGTGCTCGATATAGGTACCAGTTTTTCCAAGGGCGGTTCAGAAATCTTTTATGCACGGGCCCAACTTGTCGTTGCCTCCCGGGCAGCCGGCATCGAAGCACCCATTGATACGGTTTATCCGGACTTTAAGGATATTGAGGGACTGGTTGCCGATGCCAGGGCGGTACGCCAGATGGGATTCCAGGGAAAACTGGCTATTCATCCTAACCAGATTGGACCTTTGAACGAAATATTCATGCCTACTGAAAAAGAATTGGCCTGGGCCAGGAAGGTAGTTGCTGTTTTCGACGAAGCTGAAGCAAAAGGACAGGCGGTTCTGCAGGTAGACGGTAAGATGATCGAATATCCAATCGCCAACCGGGCCAGGCGAATCATTCAATTAGCAGAGCTTCTGGCGCAAAAAGAAAAACAGCATTAAATCTAGAGTAAAGGATTACAATAAACAGCAGGGGAATTATGTCCTTTTGCCGCAGAGTTTAAGACGCAGCTTACAACCTCAACTTACAGCAACACCGGGTTGTTAAATATAATGTATAGGCCTTTTATAGCCGGCCAAGGAGGCTTCTGCCATGCTGAAAAGTAAAGTACTGTTGCCCAGCGATGGTTCGTCCACTTCGCTAAAAGCTGCAGCTTATGCCGCCCGGCTGATGAAAATGAACAAGGACATGAAACTGTCAGTACTTGTGGTAGTGCCGGGGGATAATGTTTTGGTGAGTTCAAAAAACAGGGGGGAAAACATTTTGGAGTCCCTTGCCCGGGAGATTGAGGACAGGGGAAGGGAGATCCTGCAAAAAACCGTCGAGATTTTCAGTAACGAGGGCTTACGCGTCAACGGCTTGATCGACAGGGGAGACCCTGCAGAGGTGATTCTCGCTCATGCAGAACGGGGGAATTATGATCATATAATTATGGGTAGCCGCGGTGTCAGCGAATTGCGGGGTGCGGAACTGGGAAGCGTTAGCCACAAGGTGATTCACCTGGCCAACTGCAGGGTTACCCTGGTTAAATAGGCTAGTCTGCGATTTTACGAACATACAAAACAATAAAGGGCAGAATGGAAAAAAACTCTTTCTTCCCGAATTGAATCAGCCAGATCATATATTCTCTCAGAACTACCCAGGAAGGTGCGGGTTTAAGCAACTCGTCCCTCAATCCCAGGAGGTTTGAGCGGGCTTCCTTAAGACGAGCGGGATCCTCAATCTTTGAAAGGATCTGAGCGATGGTCCGGTCCAGGGGCGAAGCCTCCTCCGAGTTCAAGATGTCCTCTAAATTACTGGACAAATCTGCAAAGGCTTCCCTGTGTCCCTCCTCCGGTAATTTCGTTCCTGAACCTCTCTGGCGGTTTTTCAAATCTTTGATCAGGTTTTCCAGGTACTCCTTTTTACAATTGACGATTTCAATATAATCTTCCCGTCTCTGGCGCTCAGAGTAGGATTCAAAAACAGAAAAGCAACCCTCCCGTCCAGCCTGCTCAAACCCGTGCCGTTGACTTGACTCATTTCCGTAAATCCGGTCAATAATCCTGGCGGTAAAGTCTTCCCAGAAGGTATACTCCAGTCCGTAAGGGGCTTTTGTAAGAATATTATCAATGTCCTTCAATTGCATTTCAAGTAATTGAATAGCTGCTTCCAGATCCTCAATCCGCTCTGACAAAGCTCTTCCCTCCTTACTAAACAACCTAAGCCGTTATCGCATGAAAATTATATCATGATCAAAGGGCAGGCGGAAGATGCTAAAAGAGGCCTCCAGGGGGCCTCTTTTTAAAGAATTCTAAAGAATTCTTTCACACCTTTGCTGGGCTTCTTTCAGAAGGGTGCCGGTCTTATCACACAACTCCATTAAGCGGGCCTTTTCTGCATGACCCTGAGCGGGCAGCTGAGCCAGCACCGAGCCCATTTCCATTATGCAATCCTGGGCATTCCGGATACAGTTTTTAATCTCTGCCCTTTCGCTTGTGTCAACCATGGACTCACCTCCGGTTAATATTAATTAAAATTATTTCTCATTTGTCTTTATTTATACCGTTGGAGGTGGTCCGGATTTAACAAACGAAACAGCAACGCAGCAGGAGCGGCAGCGGCAGAAAGATAAAATATAAAGATAAAATATAATGAGGGCAGGTTTTTACTGTCTTTTCAGGATCCAGTATGGGATCCAGCATCAAAGCCTGGTTATCTCCAGGATCGCAGGGCCTTTGACCTTCAACCTGACCTTTTCACCTATTTTCACCCCTTCGCCCGTTCTCAAGCTGGCCCTGCCCGAATAGATTTCGCCACCGGTTCTGAAGGATAAAGCATAATAAGTAGGCAGCCGTTTACGCTCAATACATATACCCTCAAAATCGCTGGTAGGTGTTGTTAGATGAAATTTTATAAAGCGGTAGCCGGCAACTGTGGCCGTAATGAGCAGTATTAATACTCCCGTGGTCTTAAGATCTTGATTTTCGATTACTGAACCGACAACTGATATGATCAATCCAGCCAAAACAGCTATACTACCTATTCTTTCCAGCAAGTAAATCACCTCCCGGCATTATTTATCCTGAGACAAGCTATAGCCATTTTATGGCCCTGCTTAAATAACGACGCTGGATTTACACCTGATCTTCTAGAAAAATTGCCGGATTCCTACAGGATTGGTCATATAATTAGATGAATTTTTCCAGTTACAGTTTTATAATGTTTACTTACCGTTAAATCTATGCCTGTCCTTTTCATGCCAGTAACTTTATTAACTTATAATTAAACTCCTTTGAAACCATATTATATTGATGATTAAAATTTTAAATATTTGCCATGACTACTTTTTACTATTATAATGGTTTTGCGACTTTAATCAGGAGGATAACAGTTCCGTGGGATTATACCATATTAAAACCTTCGGCTGCCAGATGAACGAACATGATTCAGAAATACTGGCGGGAATCCTTGAGAAGATGGGATACGCTCCCGTGCATGATGTGGATAAGGCAGATATTATTCTTTTAAATACATGCTGTGTTCGTGAAACAGCAGAACATAAAGTATTTTCCTATTTGGGGAGACTTCGTTCCCTAAAAGAAAAAAATCCAGACCTGATTATTGGCGTATGTGGTTGCATGACCCAGCAAGAAGGCATGGCCTCAAGGATCCGCCACCTTTTTCCCTACGTCGATCTTGTTTTCGGAACACACAACCTTCACCGTCTAGAGGAGTATCTCACCAGGATCAGCGGGGCAAGGGAGCACGTTGTGGAAATCTGGCCATCCCCCGGAAGTATTACGGAAGGCCTCCCGATCAAAAGGAAAGCGGGGGTCAGTGCCTGGGTAACCATAATGTACGGCTGCAATAACTACTGTACATATTGCATTGTGCCCTACGTCAGGGGCAGGGAAAGAAGCCGCAGGCCTGAAGAAATTATTGCTGAAGTAAAAGCACTGGCCCAAAATGGGTTTAAAGAAATTACTTTACTGGGACAGAATGTTAACTCTTACGGAAAAGACCTGGAGGAAAGACTTGATTTCGCCGAACTGCTAAAGAGACTGGAGGAAATAGAGCGGATTGAAAGGATCCGTTACATGACATCTCATCCCAGGGATTTTAATGACCAACTGATCGAAACCATTGCCTCCTCCAGCAAGGTTTGCGAGCATTTTCACCTGCCGGTTCAAGCCGGAAGCAATAAGATCCTGAAAAAAATGAACAGGGGCTATACCAGGGAAGACTACTTAAACCTCGTAGCTAAAATAAAAACGGTGCTTCCACGCTCTACAATTACAACGGATATTATGGTAGGATTTCCCGGGGAAACAGATGACGACTTTGAACAGACATTGGACCTGGTCAGGCAGGTCCGCTTTGACAGCGCCTACACCTTTATCTACAATACCCGCCAGGGCACGCCTGCATCAAAAATGGCTGAACAGGTTCCTGAAGAAAATAAAAGACAGCGGATCCAAACCCTGATCAGGCTGCAAAACGGGATCAGCCTGGAAAAGAACAGGGAGTACGTGGGATCTACCGAAGAAATTCTGGTGGAAGGAAAAAAAGTGAAGGATGAATTATACCTCTGCGGCAGGAACAGGGGCGGCAAAATGGTCTTTTTCCCCGGCGAGGAGAGTTTAATAGGCCAGATAGTGCCGGTGAAAATTGAAAAAGCCCACTTGACCCACCTAGTTGGCTGCAGGGTATAAGTTGAGGGGCTAATCAGCCCTTCTTTTACTAAGGGCAAAGAGCCATCAAAGGCAGGAGGTGAAAAAATGTCTGTAACCGTATACAGTAAAGCAAAAGAGCTTGCAGCAGAGCTTTCTAAATCAAAAGAACTGCATAATGTCAGAGAAGCTGAAGCGAGAATGCTTCAAGACCCCGAAGCCTGGAGCATTATCGACTCCTTTCAGAAAAAACAGCAGGTGTTCTATATGCTTCAATCCCAGGGGCAAACCATAACAGAAGCTCAGAAGAAAGAATTAGAAGAACTGGAAAAACAAATGGTAGAAAACCCCTTGATTTTCGATTACTTTAAGGCACAACAGGACTTTGAACAGGTTTTAGAAAGAATTAACCGGATCATTGGAGAATCCATAGGATTAGGGCCGGAATGCAACTGTGAAAGTGAATGTGCCGAAGGTTCCTGCGACTGTAATGGCTGTTAATAGATCTTAGATAAACTTAACACGCTCTCTTATGGATCCAGATTTGGCATTATACCTGTGAACACTTGAGGATGGTCCTTAGAGGGACTTTTTATCCAATCCTTCCAAAGGGGCTAATAACCCTTTAATGGGGGGTTTTTCTTTTGGTTTACAATACCATATGATATAATGAACACCAGGAGGGGTTTCGGTGAGTTTTACGCCGATGATCAGGCAATATCTTGAGATTAAGAAGCAGTATCCGGACGCCATTCTTTTTTTTCGGCTCGGTGACTTCTATGAAATGTTTTTTGACGATGCCCGGCTTGCTTCCCGGGAACTCGAGATAACCCTGACCGGCCGGGATGGGGGTGCAAAGGAGCGTATCCCTATGTGCGGCATCCCCTACCACGCTTCAGATACATATATCGCCAGGCTAATTGCCAAAAAGTATCGCGTGGCGATCTGTGAGCAGGTGGAAGATCCCTCTCTGGCAAAGGGGATTGTCAGGCGGGAAGTAACCAGAGTTATCACCCCGGGTACAATCATGGACGGGCAATTGCTGGACTCTAAAATGAACAATTACCTGGCAAGTATAGCCCGGGGAGAGGAAGGCTTAGGTCTTGCCGTTACTGATATTACCACAGGACAGTTCATGGTTAACTCCTTTCCGGAGGTAAGGGCGGAAGCAGCCTTGCTGGAGGAGCTCTCCCGCCTGATGCCAGCCGAGATCATTGTGCCCCTTTCAGAAATAGATTCTTTCACTAGAATAATAAATACACAGGGTACACTGACGGTAAATGGATACAAGGATATAGCCTTTGAGCCGGGTGCAGCCGCCAGGGCGCTGGAAAACCAGTTTGGCCCGGACACTTTGAAAACACTGCAAACCTCCGAAGCAAGGCGATCTATTCCGGCTGCAGGTGCCCTTCTTTGTTTTCTCAAGGAAACACAAAAAAGAGACCTGACGCACATCCGGGAGGTTCAATTTTGCCAATCCGGGCAATACCTGCTCCTGGATACGGTAACCCGCCGCAATCTGGAGTTGACCCGCTCCCTTCAGGATGGCTCCGTAAAAAACACATTGCTCTCAGTCCTTGATTACACCGTTACCGCAATGGGTGGAAGGCTAATCCGGAACTGGATTGAACAACCGCTGCTGGATCTTGAAAAAATCGAGTCCAGGCTGGCAGCTGTAGAAGAACTGGTCCACAAGCCACTTTACCGTTCTGATCTCAAAGATGAATTAAAGCAGATTTACGACCTTGAGCGGCTGGCCGGCAAAATTTCATATGGCTCCGCCAATGCACGGGATCTGGTGGCCTTAAAGAAATCCCTCGGTTACCTCCCGTCACTGAAGAAGCATCTGGAACAGGCTGAATCAACCCTGTTACAAGAAACGGGCCGCGACATCGACCCAATGCCGGAAATATGGGAACTCCTTAATGCGGCCATCGATGATGACCCACCCGCTTCTTTAAGAGACGGCGGCATCATCAAAGCAGGCTATAACGCGGAAGTGGACCGGCTCCGCAAAGCCGGGCGGGAGGCTAAAACCATGCTGGCCGGGCTGGAAGAACGGGAAAGGGCCCGTACCGGCATCAAGTCGCTAAAAGTAGGGTTCAACAAAGTCTTCGGTTATTATATTGAAGTAACCCGCGCAAATTTAGCTCAGGTTCCGGAAGATTACCAGCGCAAACAAACCCTGGCCAATGCGGAAAGGTTTATCACGGAGGAATTAAAGGAGTACGAAAACTTGCTCCTGGGCGCGGAAGAACGCCTGACCCAGCTGGAATACAGCCTCTTTCTTGAAATCAGAGAAAAACTAGCCGCTGAACTCCCACGCATTCAGCGTTCCGCTGCCGCCGTAGCCAGGGCCGACGCGCTCTATTCCCTGGGAGAGGCAGCGGCCGCCGGGAATTATACCAGGCCCCGGGTGAGCCGGGACGGTTTGCTGGAGATTAAAGACGGACGGCATCCTGTACTGGAAAAAGTAATTGGACCTGAACGGTTTGTACCCAATGACTGTGTGATGGACAATGAGAAATGCCGTCTTCTTATTCTTACCGGTCCCAATATGGCTGGAAAAAGCACATACATGCGCCAGGTCGCTTTGATTGTTTTAATGGCCCAGGCCGGCAGCTTTGTACCTGCCTCGCTGGCCCGGATACCCCTTGTGGACCGGATTTTTACCAGGATCGGGGCCTCGGACAACCTGGCAGGCGGGCAAAGCACCTTTATGCTGGAAATGGACGAATGCCGCTCAATTGTAACAGGGGCAACCAAGAACAGCCTGATTATTATGGATGAGGTGGGGCGGGGAACCAGCACATACGACGGAATCAGCATAGCCCGGGCCCTGATTGAATACATCCACTTAAAAATTGGTGCAAAAACGTTGTTCTCAACCCATTACCACGAGCTGACCGACCTGGACCAGATTCCCGGAATTGCCAACTTCAATGTTGCGGTCCAGGAAAAGGGAGATAACATTATCTTTTTAAGGAAAGTAATCAGAGGCAAAGCCGACCGCAGTTACGGTATTCACGTAGCCAGGCTGGCCGGGCTGCCGGAAAGCATAATCCTGCGGGCAACTGAAATCTTGAAATACCTTGAATCATCAAGAGAAACCCGGGAACAGACTGCGGCAACCGGGGAAAAGGGGGAGTTTTCGGCTCAGGACCAGAATCTGGAACAAAACAGGTTCAGGGAAGCAATGGTTATTGAGGAACTGCGCAGCCTGGATCTTATCAATATGACACCACTGGAAGCTATCAACCGGCTCCACCAGCTGCGCCAGGAGCTGGAGAAATAAGATAGATATGTCTGAACAGGTTTTTAGCTGATTTTGATGAGGGGGAGGAAAAATGAACGTCGGTGTGGATGTTGGGGGAACTTTTACCGACGCAGTGCTTCTGGAAGACAATAAGGTTCGCGCCACTGCAAAGGTGCCCACCAAAAAGGACCTTTTAGAATCTGTTCTGGAAGCATTTGATATTGTCCTCAAAGGTGTTAACACAAAAGAGCTGGAAAGAATTGTTTTCAGCACAACGATGATTACCAACTTGATTGCAGAACGCAAGTATGATAACGTCGCTATATTACTAATACCAGGTCCGGGCTTAGCCCACGAAACTTACTATTTTGGCACTGCTGTACATATCCTGTCCGGAGCCATTGACTACCGGGGCCGCGAGATTGCCCCGCTTAACGACCGTGAAATTGAGTCAATCCTGGCAGACCTGTCCAGGTTGGGATACCATAGGGTTTGCGTGGTTGGCAAGTTTTCACCCCGTAACACTACCCATGAAAAACGGGTTGCAGAAATTATAAAGAAAAAATATCCAGACTGGAAAATAGACCTTGGCTCTCTGATCGGCGGCCAGTTAAACTTCCCCAGGCGAGTGACCACAACATACCTCACCAGCGCCACCCGGGAACCCTACCAGCACTTCATCAATTCTGTCCGGCAGGCACTGGCGGTACGGAAAATCGACGCCGACGTTTTCATTTTGAAAGCTGACGGAGGAACAATGCCCCTGGAAAACGCAGAAGAGCTGCCTGTGGAAACGATCTTCTCGGGGCCTGCCGCCAGTACCCTGGGTGTCCAGGCACTGATCCCCCCCGGGGAAACGGCTGTGGTTGTAGATATAGGCGGAACTACCACCGACCTGGCCTTGATTCTGAGCGGCCAGCCTCTCCTTTCATCCAAGGGCGCCAAGGTTGAGAACCAGCTCACACAGGTTCGCACACTTGCTGTGAAGTCTGTTCCGGTTGGAGGTGACAGCGCTTTACAGCAAGTGGGCAATGCTTTGGTCATTGGCAGCGGCAGGCTTGGTCCCGCCTACTGCATGGGCGGACCGGCGCCGACTCCCACCGACGCCCTCCGGGTCCTGGGGTTAACTGAGCTGGGGGATCCTGTGAAAGCCGAAGAGGCTATGACAGGTCTGGGTAAACCCCTGAACCTCAGTGCTCAGGACACCGCCAGGAAGGTTATTGAGATGGTGGTGGAAAGGATCGCCTCAGAAGTTAATAATATGTTTCTGGACTGGGAGCAGGAACCTGCCTACAGGGTATGGGAAGTCCTGCAGAAAAAGAAGGTCAGGCCTTCCCTGGTTGCCGGGGTGGGTGGCGGTGCTTCCGGGTTTATCAACCAGATTGCCGCAAAACTTGGCTGCGATCCCTACATCCCGCCCTATGCCCCGGTAGCAAACGCCATTGGTGCTGCCGTAGCCAGGCCTACAATGCAGGTCAGTCTCAGGGCTGATACAGAACAAAACTACTATATAATCCGGGAAGAGGGATTCCAGGATAGGCTTAAGGACAGGCATTTTAACGAGACAAAGGCTCTTGCCCTGGCCAAAGAAAAACTCATCCAAAGGGCTGCCAAATACGGGCTGGTTGTTGAAGCCGGGGAAATTGAAATTATCCACAGGGAAGTGTTTAATATGATCAGGGACTGGACAACAACCGGCAGGCTCATCGACATCACTGTTCAAACTCCCCGGGGAATCACTGGCAGGATAGAGGGGGGTGTATAAGATGAAAAAACACCAGGACAAACAAACCGGCTTAATCTTTTTCCCCGCCTTTGACTGGGCTATCTCCCCCACTCATCCGGAAAGGGAAGAACGCCTCCTCTATACCAGGGACCAGATTTTTGAAGAAGGGATTATGGACCTTCCCCAGATTCTTGAATTTACAGCATCCCTGGCCTCAATCCATGATATCGCCAGAACACATTTTTGTGTGCCCAGGGTTGAGGACCAGACCACAGAAGCACACTTGATTGCAGCCGGAGCTGCGATCCTCCTTGCTGACAGGATCGTAAACGGCGAGATTAAAAACGGCTTTGCCCTGGTCAGGCCCCCAGGTCACCACGCCATGCGGGTGATCCACGGAAACCGGGGTTTCTGCAACATTAATAATGAAGCCATCATGGTGGAATACCTGCGCAGCCGTTACGGCATCAAGCGGGTGGCCATTGTTGATACCGATGTGCACCACGGTGACGGTACCCAGAACATCTTCTGGCATGACCCGGATGTGTTATTCATATCCTTCCATCAGGACGGGCGGACTATTTATCCGGGCACAGGATTTATCCATGAACTGGGCGGCCCGCGGGCCTTTGCCCGGACGATAAATATTCCGTTGCCCCCGGGCACCACTGATGAAACCCTCCTTTACGTGGTTGACAATCTGATCCTGCCGATCCTGGAGGACTTTAAACCTGATTTTATAGTTAACTCGGCGGGGCAGGACAATCATTTTTCAGACCCCCTGGGTAGCATGAGGATAAGCGCCCAGGGTTACGCAAAACTAACCGATAAACTCTGCCCGGACCTGGCCGTGCTGGAGGGAGGGTATGCCATTGAAACCGCCCTTCCTTACGTGAACATGGCCATCATTCTGGCCCTGGCGGGGCTTGACTATACCAAAGTACAAGAACCGGATTATTGGCCCGGACGCTTCAAGGAAAGCTCCGACCGCTCCAGTCAGGTGCGCAAACTTGTGGAGCAAATACTCCATTACTGGCATATGCGGGATAAAATGTCGCCGGACTCAAGGTACATCCGCGGCAAGTTTTACGAAAGAAACATCAGGATTTTCTATGATACCGATTACATTGAAGAACATCAACTGGAAAGGCTGAAGCTTTGCGATCACTGCCCCGGTTACCTATCCATTGAGTCCTCTGCCAGTCACGGTTTGGGAAGGTCCGGCAAAGCCATGTGTCTTTCCGTACCTTTTACAGCCTGTACAAATTGCAGATCCGAAGCAATAGAGGTTTACCACCAGGCTAAAAAAAGAGGTACCCACCGGTACGTTTACCTTCAGGATAAGTCCCAGGATATCTTCTTTGGCTATGATGCCGGGAGCGGGAAGGAGTGGCAATCGGGAGGCTAGTTATTCATGCTGCTGACGCAGACCGGCAGGAGGATGAAAAATGTCTGTTTTCAGGATAGCAGGTGGGCATTTTGCCTAAAATTACAATCCTCGATCCCCAAACAGCAAACCTGATTGCCGCCGGGGAAGTGGTGGAAAGACCCTCCTCTGTGGTTAAGGAACTCGTGGAAAACTCAATAGATGCCGGGGCCAAAAGGATTGTTATCGACATTGAGGAGGGAGGACTGGCATCCATCAGTGTTTCTGATGACGGTTGCGGGATGACTGGAGAAGATCTGGTCCTGGCCTTCCAGCGCCACGCCACAAGCAAAATAACCTGTTCCCATGACCTGCGCCGGATCGAAACCCTGGGATTCAGGGGGGAAGCACTTCCCAGTATTGCTTCCATTTCGAGGATGTCAGTAACCACCAGGATGCACGGCGACCTAAAGGGTAGCCGTGCCACAATTGAGGGCGGCAAGATCGTCGCCGTGGAGCCGGCGGGGTGCCCCGCCGGCACCACCGTACTGGTAAAAAATTTGTTTTTTAACACACCTGCCCGGCGCAAGGCAATGAAAAGCCCCTCCTCGGAAGGTTCACTGTGCGGGGAATTGGTTTCCCGCCTTGCTTTAGCCCGGCCGGATATCCGCTACGAAATGAAAATCAGGGGCAGGCGTGTATTCTACTCGCCGGGTTCCGGCCGCCTGTTGGACGCCGTGACAGCCGTTTACGGCAAACAACTGGCAAAGGAGATGCTCCCGGTTAGTTCTGCTGAACCAGGAATAAGCCTGACCGGGCTGACAGGTAAGCCATCCTTGAGCCGCAGCAGCCGCAGCCACATCACTATAACTATCAACGGCCGATATGTACGCTGCCCGGTTATAACCGCAGCAATAGAGGAAGCTTACCGCTTCCTGCTGCCCCAGGGTCGCAGGCCTGTTACCGTGCTGGCTCTAACGGTAGACCCGGAGCTCCTGGACGTAAACGTGCATCCTGCTAAATTAGAAGTCAAACTCCTGGAAGAAAAAAAAGTTGCCGACCTGGTGACCCTCGCCCTCAGGGAAGCGCTCCGGGTAAAAGAAATCATTCCGGCCACAAAAGTAAGCCGGCCCTTTCTTGAATCAAAGGAACATAAGGAAAGCGGTCTTCAATTAACCATTAACCCGCAACAAGACCAACAGGTTCCTCCCCGGGAGCCGGAAATGGTGGTCTCTGAACTGGTCACGGCAAAATACGAAACTACAGGCTCCGGCCTATCCCCCGAAGCAGCAGACCGGAGCAAAAAAGAACCCTGCCCGGAAGAGGCAGAACCAGCTGAAGAAACGACCGGAGCTTTGCCCAGGAAAAACGAACTGCCTGTTTTAAACGCCCTGGCTCACCTGCCTCCCGTTTATATTCTGGCTGCAGGAGGGGAAGGACTTTATATTGTAGACCAGCATGCTGCCCACGAGAGGATCCTTTATGAGAGCTACCTAAACCAAAAGGGTCCTAAACAAAGCCAGTGTCTCCTTATTCCGTTAATGCTGGAGCTTGATTATAGAGATGCAACAGTCCTGACCCAGCGTTTGATCTGGTTTTCCGATGCCGGTTTTATTCTTGAACATTTTGGTGGCAATTCTTTTTTGCTCAGGGGCGTCCCCACCTGTTTTCCTGCCGGGCAAGAGAAAAATTTATTCCTGGATCTTCTTGACTATTTCAGAGAAAGAGGGCAGGAGCTGGCTCAGGCTGATTTTGAACACCAGCTTTATGCCTCGATAGCCTGCAGAAATGCCGTCAAAGCAGGAGAAAAGCTGTCCAAATCTTCTATGGATGCGCTCCTGGAAAGCCTGGCTCAAACTGAAAATCCCTTTACTTGCCCCCATGGAAGACCTACTATAATTCATTTATCTTACAGGGATCTGGAAAACCGCTTTAAACGTTAAAATCCTTCAAAAGGAGCAATGGAGACTTGTCGGGTCCTCAGCAGAAAAAAAGCTTCGCCGTTACCACCTCTCACCGGCCCTCAAAGGCCACCATCGACCTGGCTAAGCATTTTGCAAAAAAATTGGGAGTACCTTTTGTAGAAAGGAATGATTTATCCCAAAAGGCCCTGGCTGATACTCTAAAGGTAAGGGGCCTTGTGGTTGTCTCTGCCAACCGGGTTTCTTATTTTGAAGGAGGTCGAGAGTTTTTTTTCCATCCAGGCCTTGCCAGTTTGCGTATAAAGGAACTGAAAAATGGGAAAACTGACCAAATGATTAAGGCCATGTCTTTAATTCCCGGGGATTATGTCCTGGACTGTACTCTGGGTCTGGGTTCCGACGCCATTGTCGCCAGCTATGTTGCAGGCGTCGAAGGGAGGATCACCGGATTGGAAGATTCCAGTGTCATAGCGGCACTGGTTCAACACGGCCTGGCAAATTATCCCGCACCTGAAAAGGACCTGGCCCTGGCCATGCGAAGGGTCAGGGTAATCAACATTAATCACAAAGAATACCTTGCCGGTTTAGCTCCCCAAAGTTACGACATCGTGTACTTTGACCCGATGTTTCGTATACCCAGGTGCCATTCGCCCGCCATAGATTCCATCAGGCCACTGGCCAATCCGCACCCCCTGGACCGTGAAACTATCGACCTTGCCCTTAAGGTGGCGGCCAGGAGGGTCGTTATGAAAGAAAGACGGGGAAGTACCGAATTCCAGCGGCTGGGGTTCCACAGGATTGAAGGAGGAAAATACGCTCCTGTTGTCTACGGTGTAATTGAAAGGAAGCGCCTGTGAATGGGTGATAACATTCAGAAACTTCCCCCTCTTGTGGTAATTACCGGACCCACAGCCACCGGTAAGAGTGAAGTTGGCGTGATGGTAGCTGAGAAATTGGGCGGGCAAATCATTTCTGCCGATTCAGCCCAGGTTTACCGGGGCATGGATATTGGTACGGCCAAACCCACTCCTGCTGAGAGGCAGGGCATAACCCACCATCTCATTGACATCGTGGATCCGGACCAGGAATACAGCGCAGCGCTGTTTCAGGAGCAGGCTCGGACAATTATTTCAGATCTAACCAGGAGAAAGATCCTGCCCGTCATGGTAGGCGGAACAGGACTTTATATCCGCGCTGTAATTGATCCATTCAATTTCAGCAACACTAAAGGAGACCCTCTTTTGCGGAAGCGTCTTTTAAAAGAGGCCACTCTTCACGGTCCTGAGGCACTTCACGGAAAACTTTCGGAGGTGGATCCCGTCGCGGCCTCGAGATTGCACCCCAGGGATTTGAGACGGGTTATTCGCGCCCTGGAGGTTTATTATTTAACCGGGGAAACCATATCCAGCCACCAGAGCAGAGATGAAACCGGCAAACCCCTGTACAACCTTTTTATGTTTGGTCTTACAATGGCCAGGGATAAGCTCTACAAACGCATTGAAGAGAGAGTGGACAAAATGATTGCAGCGGGGCTTATTGACGAGGTCCGGCGGCTTTTAGAAAAAGGCTATAGCCCGGAACTGAGTTCTATGCGCAGCCTGGGCTATAAAGAGATAATTAAATATCTTTCAGGTGAACTAACCCTGGAACAGGCTGTAGAAATTTTGAAAAGAAACACCAGGCGTTTTGCCAAAAGGCAGTTAACCTGGTTTCGACGGGATCAAAGAATAAAATGGCTAGATCTGGATAAACTGGGTGGCTTAAACATAGCAGCCCAGAAAATAACAGATTCACTTGAAGGAGTATTATAAGGTTTGTAGAAAGACATAAAGAAAAAATATCCATCGGAGGGAGCTCCTAAAATGACAAAACCTCAAATCAATTTACAAGATGCCTTTTTGAACCAGGTCAGGAAGGAAACTATCCCCGTTACCATTTTCCTTATAAACGGCTTTCAGCTAAAAGGATTGGTCAGGGGCTTTGATAACTTTACGGTCATCCTGGAAAGCGACGGAAAACAACTCATGGTTTACAAGCATGCTATTTCTACAGTTAGCCCGCTCAAACCGGTAAGCACGTCATTCTCTGAAACAAAGGGCTCCTAGCTCCTAGATTACTCCTAGATTACGACACGGCTGGCCTCTCCACCGAGAGGCTTATTTATTGGTCGTAAAAGTCCACCCCCGGCGTATACTGTTAATAATGGATAGCCCATAGGGAGGTGGCGGAGCCCATTGAAAATTAATATTTGGAACAGCCACGAGCCTGACGGCAACACTGCGCGAAGGGGTGTCAAAAAAACCCAGAAAACGCAATTTTACATTCAGCCCGCCAGCAAAGCTTCCCGTGCTCCGGAAGAATCCCGGGAACAGAACAATGCCCGGGAGATTTTGATGGAGTTAAACAACCTGATCGGGCTTCATGAAGTAAAAAAGTTAATCATGGAAATCTATGCCTTTGTAGAGATTCAAAAGAGAAGGCAAAGGAAAAGACTGGCCACAGAGCCTCTGGTGCTGCACATGATTTTTAAAGGGAACCCTGGTACGGGAAAAACTACCGTGGCAAGGATCCTGGGTAAGCTTCTGAAAGAGGTGGGTGTACTCCCCAGGGGCCATCTAGTCGAAGTTGAACGTGCCGACCTGGTGGGAGAGTATATCGGTCACACTGCACAAAAAACCAGGGAGCAGATAAAGAAAGCCCTGGGAGGAATCCTTTTTATTGATGAGGCCTATTCCCTGGCCAGGGGCGGTGAAAAAGACTTCGGGAAAGAGGCCATTGACGCCCTGGTCAAGGGGATGGAAGATCACAGGGACAACTTGATCCTGATCCTGGCCGGCTATCAGGAAGAAATGGACTGGTTTGTAGAAATTAACCCCGGTATGCGTTCCCGTTTTCCCGTGCATATATCATTCCCCGATTATACCACCGGAGAACTTCTGACCATAGCAGAATCAATGCTTAAACAAAAGCAATACGTCCTTTCCAACGGAGCCAGGGAGGAACTCCGTTATGCTATCGAAAAAGAACATAAGCGCCATGAGCATAGCGGCAATGCAAGGCTTGTCCGGAATATGATTGAACGGGCCATCCGCCGGCAGGCAGTCCGCTTGCTGGAACAAAAAGGTGAGCTCAGCCGCGAGGATCTTATGCTTATTACAAGGGAAGACATAAGAGGATTCCAGGAGGAATAGTTTAAAGGTATAATTAAAGTAAAATAATTGAGATAGAAATAATTTATTAAATCAAGGAGAAATTAATGTCTAAAAGATATGGATATAGCCTGGAAGAGTTAGCCTGGGAAGTAGAGGAAGAAGTCCAGCATATTTACCGCGCTATTGAAAAAAGAGCACTTATTAATCATGCCAAGGTACTGAAAGCCTTTAACAGTGCCCGGGTCAGCGACTTTCACCTCAAGGGGACAACAGGTTACGGGTATGGTGATTGTGGAAGGGAAGTCCTGGAAAAAATTTATGCTGATATTTTCAGGGCCGAGAAAGCCCTTGTGCGGGGCCAGATAGTCTCAGGTACCCATGCCATTGCCCTGTGTCTGTTCGGAATCCTGCGCCCCGGGGACGAACTCCTGTTTGTACAGGGAGAACCCTATGACACCCTGGGAGAAATGATCGGGCTACGCGGGCAAGCATACGGTTCACTGCGGGAATTCGGGATCATATACCGTCAGGTTAATCCCACCCCTCAAGGTATAGACTATCCCGCTATAAGACAGGCTTTGAACGAAAAGACAAGAATGGTTCTGCTCCAGCGTTCAAGGGGTTATGGGAAAGGTCTATCCCTTGGCATCAATGGCATGCGCTCTGTTATCAAATATATCCGTCAATTAAAGCCAGATACGGTTATTTTTGTTGACAACTGTTACGGTGAGTTTGTGGAAGAGGAAGAACCCATTGAAGCGGGTGCCGATCTTGTAGCCGGCTCGCTGATTAAGAACCCCGGAGGCGGGCTTGCTCCAACCGGAGGTTATGTGGCAGGACAGGCCAAATATGTGGAGATGGCTGCCAACAGGTGGAGCGCACCGGGCCTTGGTGCTGAAATCGGGCCTTCAGCGGAATATCAAAGGCTCCTTTTTCAGGGACTCTACCTGGCCCCCCATACTGTGGCGGAAGCATTAAAGGGTGCTGTTTTTGCAGCAAGGTTATTTGAAAAGCTGGGTTATGAAGTTTCACCTGCTTATAACGAGCAGCGGCATGATATTGTCCAGGCAATCCGCCTTGGTAGTGCGGAAAAAATGCTTGCTTTCTGCAGAGGCCTGCAGTCTGCTTCCCCGGTTGATGCCCATGTGCGGCCAGAGGCAAGCAGCATGCCGGGTTATGATGACCCGGTGCTCATGGCTGCGGGAACCTTCGTCCAGGGGGCATCCCTCGAGTTGAGCGCCGACGGCCCGCTCCGGCCACCCTATGATATTTATTTTCAGGGAGGGCTTTCCAAAGAATATGTCCGCCTGGCAGTTCTCGCAGCAGCAAGGGAATTGCTTAATTATAACGGTTAGAGAATAAGGTAGCCCTGAAGGAGTAAAAATTGGCAATATAAAATGGCAGTAGATTATGGTAGCTTTTTGCAGTGGATATTTAGAATTATTAGAAATTTTAGTTTTTTAAGAAGGGTTTATTATATTTTCGTCAAAAGCTTAAATTAGTCCAAACATAGTTAAGGCGTGGTGCTGTTATGAATTTTAAGCAATTGGAGGCATTCTTATGGGTGGCCGAACTGCAGAGCTTTACTAAAGCAGCCCGTCAGCTGTATATAAGTCAGCCGGCCATTAGCTTTCAAATTAAAGCGCTGGAAGAAGACCTCCAGGCGCCATTGTTTCAACGCGGGGATAAAAAGGTCATGCTCACAGAAGCAGGGCGTATCCTGTACCCTGAAGCCAAAAAAATGCTAAGGCACTATCAGAAGATCAAAGAAGGCCTGGAGAATTTGAAAGGTCTAAAAACAGGACATCTAATGGTCGGCGCCAGCACCATCCCCGGCGAGTATATCCTTCCTCTGTTAGTTGGCGGGTTCAAGAACAAATACCCGGGGATAGAAATCACATTAAAGGTCGCCGGAAGCACTCAGGTAGCCAGGTGGGTTCGGCAAAGGGAGATTGACCTGGGTTTTACCGGTGTGCCTGTTAATAATGAGGGCATCCATTGTGTCCCCTGGTTGAAGGATCAGCTGGTGCTAATCGTGCCACCCTCTCACAAGTGGGCTAATCTGGCTCATGGCCTTGATGTTGCTGAATTAAAAAACGAAACCATGATTCTGCGGGAACAGGGCTCAGGAACGCGCCGGTCACTGGAAAAAAAACTTGAGGAAAAAAATATAGAAATGAATAAAATACCCTGCGTCATGGAATTGGGCAGCACCCGGGCAGTAATCACAGCAGTTGAAGCGGGACTGGGTGTGAGCATTGTTTCCAGATATGCCGTTCAGGACGCCCTGGAACTGGGCAAAGTTGTCGAAGTTCCACTGGTTGGGCTGGATTTAGCCAGGTACCTCTACCTGCTCCGGCACCCCCAGGGACCAGGAGGCTTCGCCGTTGAAGCTTTCGGAGAATTTGTAAGTGACAAGGATAACTGTAAACGCTTCCTGCGACAGTAGGGAGCGTTTGTAGTTTTATTAGTTTTATTTTGTCTATTTTGCTTATTAAGTTCTAAAATAGCAGGAAATTTCGAAGTTTTTGTCTAAATATATCCCACGGAGATTTTACAATGTTAAAAATAAAGCCAAAGTTTTTCACCCTGCGCACAAAAATGGCCATACTTTCTTTTGGTTCAGTTTTCCTGGCGATCGTAATCGGAGGTATCATTGTAGTCCACAAGATATCTGCCACATTTGAGAAAGAAGCCGGGATGCGCGCCATGGCCATAGCCCGTACTCTGGCTCAATTCGAGGAAATCCAAAAAAACATCGGAAAGCCCGAAGGAGCAGAGGTCATCCAGCCGATTGCCGAGCGTACACGCCTGGCTACCGGTGTTGAATACATCGTTATTGTAGACATGGAAGGAATCCGCTACTCGCACCCTCTAGAAGAGCGGATCGGCAAAAAATTTACTGACGTTGATCTAGGTCCGGCACTGGCAAACAATGAGTATATTTCCAGCGCAGAAGGGGTACTGGGGCCTTCAGTACGGGCTTTTGTACCCGTTAAAGTTGAAGAGGGCACCCGCCAGGTGGGCGTTGTTGTGGTAGGGATTTTAATCCCCACAATGGGAGCCCTGTTAAGGACCATCCAGACACAGCTTTACTACTCCCTGGGCACGGGTTTGCTTGTCGGCCTGCTGGGCTCTCTTTACCTAGCCAGGAGAATAAAAAAAGCCATGTTTAGTTTGGAACCAGAGGAAATAGCAAGGCTACTGGAAGAGCGGGTAGCAATTTTCCAGGCCATGGGTGAGGGTATCATTGCCATTGATCGAGATAACCGCATAACCGTTGTAAATCAAGAGGCCCAGCGAATCCTGGGCAAAACAAGTGAAGAATTGCTCGGAAAGATGATAACAAGCATTATACCCTACTCCACACTGCCAGAAGTCCTTAAAACAGGGGAAGCACAAATTAATCATCAAATGGTTTTGAATGATACGATGGTCCTGGTTAACAAGGTGCCGGTACGTTTTAAAGGTGAAATCATCGGTGCAGTAGCAACATTTCAGGATAAAACCGAGATAAATAGACTGGCTGAAGAATTGACCGGGGTAAAAGCATTTATTGAAGCCTTGAGGGTTCAGAATCATGAACATAAAAACAAGCTCCACACCATAGCAGGCCTAATCCAGTTGGAAAAGTACGACCACGCCCTTGATTATATCTTTGGTCTTTCCGAAGAACAGCAAGAGATTACCGAGCTCTTAACAAAAAATATTCGTGACGACAGCATTGCCGGGCTACTCCTGGGCAAGTATGAAAGGGCTAAAGAGCTCCGTATAAAATTAGAGATTGACCGGAGTACCTGTTTCAGGGAACTTCCGTCCTGCCTGCAAAGAGGAGAACTTGTAATAATCATTGGCAATCTGCTTGAAAACGCCTTTGACGCTGTACGTATGGAAAAATCGGGACGGCGGAAGGTATTCTTTTCAATGCTGGACACCCCTAAGGGTCTGACCATTACTGTAAGGGACACGGGTCCGGGCATTCCGGCAGAAAGGCGGGAAAGTATCTTTCAAAGGGGTTTTTCAACAAAGGGTTCGGCCAACTGCGGCCTGGGTCTTTACCTGGTAAAACGTTATGTTAACATGTGTGGGGGGTCAATATCCATCCAGGACGCAGATGGCGGAGGTGCTGTTTTTAACATTAACATCCCAAAAGAACAGGGTAGTCAAAATAATCCGAGTCAAGAAGGTGATTGTTAATGTCCCAGATAGATGTTTTAATTATTGAGGACGACCCCATGGTGGTTGAGGTAAACCGGGGCTTTATTAATGCCGTGCCGGGGTTCAGGGTGGTGGGGGTGGCCCGTACCGGGCGGGAAGCCATCGAGTTAGTGAAGGAACTGGTTCCCGATCTTGTTCTCCTTGATATCTATCTCCCCGATATTGACGGCGTAACTACACTTCAGGAGATCAGGCGGTTCGGTCTGCCTACGGATGTAATCATTATTACAGCAGCTCATAACGCCGAAACCATCCAAAATGTTTTTCGCTACGGGGCCATAGACTACATCATAAAACCCTTTAAATTTACCCGTCTGAAAGCTGCCCTCAATTGTTATGCTACTTTGCACAACCGGTTTAAATGCCAGAGCCAGATGACCCAGAATGAAATTGACAGTTTAGGATTAAGCCGCGGGCAACAGCAGGATGAAGGCGTTCCGAAGGGGTTGAATGAAATAACGCTTAAGCAGGTTTACCTGTACTTACTTAAGGAAGGAACTGCCTTATCGGCTGAGGAAGTTGCTGAAGGCGTCGGACTGGCCCGGGTTACAGCCAGGAGATACCTGGACTTTTTAGAGAAATCGGGCAGGGTAATCCTGGAACTGCAATATGGTTCCGTAGGACGTCCAGTAAACAGGTATAGAACCCTGGAATAGATTAATGACTTTAAAAACCAATATTCATTTTATTAACTAATCATTGTACTCTGGCAAAAACTTTTATATATTTAAACCTGACCCGTACTTAAAAACAAAGGTTAACGGGGAGGTGAAGGGCGTATTAAAAAAGAGTATCCGGGTTTGCCTGTTACTGCATGTTATAATCTTGCTCATTATCTTTGCCGGGTGCAGTAAGCGGGTAGAGGATTCGGAACAGGTTAGCCCGGAAGAAAAAATTGTAATCAAGTTTTCCCATGTGGTCGCTGAGAACACACCCAAGGGGCTGGCTGCCCAACGTTTTGCAGCGCTTGTAAAAGAGAGGACCAACGGGAAAGTTGAAGTACAGGTATTTCCAAACTCCACCCTGTACAAAGACGGTGAAGAGATCCAGGCCCTTCAATCAGGGGCCGTGCAAATGATTGCGCCTACCACATCCAAGTTGTCGGGGTTGTTTCCGCAATGGCAGATATTTGATCTGCCTTATGCTTTCCCGGATGAGGATACTGTCCACAGGGCCATGGACGGCTATATCGGTACCCAGTTATATCAAGGGTTGAGCCTGCAAAAAATGAAGGCTTTGGCTTTCTGGGACAACGGCTTCAAACAAATGACCAATAGCCAAAGGCCTTTAATTCACCCGTCTGATTTTCAGGGATTAACTTTCCGGGTTATGATTAATAGTAATGTTTTAAAAAGACAGTTTGAGAAACTCAACGCACAGCCTGTTGAAGTATCCTTTGACGACCTCTATCGCGCCCTGGAATCCGGGGAAGTTGATGGAGGCGAAAACACTATGTCTAATATCTGTTCGAAAAACCTCTATAAAGTACAACCCTACCTGACCATATCAAATCACGGTTACATGGGATACGTAGTTATAACCAATAGCGATTTCTGGTCAAGCCTTCCGGAAGACATCCGGTCCCTCCTGGAGGAAACATTGCTCGAAGTGACCCACTGGGAACGTGAGCAGGCTTCCCTTATGAATCAAAGGGACCTGGAGCATATCATTTCCTCTGGGTATGTCCAGGTACACTACCAGTCCGAAGCAGAAAAAAAAGAGTGGGAACAGGCTCTTAAACCCCTCTATGATGAATTCAAATATGTAATTGGAGAAGATTTGCTGCGCAGCATTGAAGATTTAAAGAAAGGATAGGCTGCTGCAGCCATGTTTTATATTTTTGATGCTTATCAAAAAACACCTCATTAAAGAAATGGTGTTTTTTGTCTTTTTCTAGTGGATTTTCCGGATCAGGCCGATTACTTTACCGAGAATTTGAAGTTCATTTACATAGATGGGTTCCAACAGGCGGTTTTCCGGCTGCAGGCGGACCCGGTCCTTCTCCTTGTAAAACCTTTTTACCGTAGCTTCTTCCTCAAGTAAAGCCACAACGATATCTCCATTGTCGGCATCTTGCTGCCGCCGCACCACAACCAGATCCCCGTCCAGAATTCCGGCATCAATCATACTGTCTCCACGCACAGCAAGCATAAAGAACTCTCCTGGGCCGGTGAAATGAACCGGCAGGGAAAAGGTCTCGTCCCTGTTTTCCACAGCTAAAAGGGGAACGCCGGCTGCCACATGACCCAGCACTGGAATATTGACGCATTCGATCCGGTTTTCCGGAAAACCATCAAGGACTTCCATGGCCCTCGGCTTAGCAGCATCACGCCTCAAATATCCTTTTTCTTCTAACTTTTTAAGATATCCATGCACAGTTGAGCTAGAGCTCAATCCTACCGCCTGACAGATTTCCCTGACCGAGGGGGGATAGCCCTTATTACGGATGTTTTCCTTGATAAAAGCTAGAATGGCTGCTTGTTTCGGGTTTAAATCACTGGGCATAACCTCACCAGCCTTATATACATTTTTTTTTGCAGTAATTATAACATATTTTGCTGCGTTATAAAACGCTTGTTCGCATCTTTGTTAAAAATTTAAATTAATATTTTTTTAACTTTTAGAAGGATGCATCCCCTTATTGTAGAATGAATCAAAAGATGGTTTACAATGTCAGGAAGGGGGGCCTGGATGCAAAAGTATAAAGTAGCTATCGTTGGTGCAGGGAAAGGCGGTCATTCTATTTACAGGATGCTAAAAAAGATGGATGAAGTCGAGATAGTCGGCATAGCCGATATAAATCCTGACGCTCCTGGTATGGAGGCCGCACGTAAAGATGGTATCTTTGTCACAACAAATTATAGTGAGCTCACCATGCTTCCGGACGTGGATATTATTATCGAAGTTACAGGAAACCAGGCTGTAAAAGAACATATCCTGCAGAACAAGCACAAGTGTACGGCATTGCTGGAGTCAAAGGCCGCTAATCTAATGATGATTGTGCTTAAAGAAAAAGAAGAGATGGCTGAGCTCACAAAAGTCCAAGGTGAACTATCGGCTATTTTAAACTCTATGCAAGAGGCTATTGAAGTAGCGGATATGGATGGAACCATCAAATATGTTAACCCTGCTTTTACCCGCATTACAGGCATACCCGAGAAAGAAAGGATTGGCCAGAATATCTTTGAAAGCTCCCCGGACGGGGCCCTTGCCCAGTTATTAAAAACTGGTAAGCTAGTTTTTGGCCAAAGAACAAGAGTGGGTGGAAGCAACGCTGAAGTTGTTGCCAACTCCGCTCCCATCATTGTTGACGGAAAGATGGAAGGCGGCGTTGTGGTTTTTCAGCATTTTACAGATATAATGAATATGATGGAAGAATTGAAAAAGAGCACTACCATCATAGAAAATCTAACAGATAAACTGGGACAGGTAACCACAAGCAAGTATTCCTTTGAAGATATTATCGGAAACAGCGCAGAAATAAAAAAATGTATCAACCTGGCCGAAAAGTCTGCCCGCACTAATTCAACAGTGCTCCTCCTGGGTGAAAGCGGCACCGGGAAGGAATTATTCGCCCATTCCATTCACCGCGCATCCATGCGGCGGGAAAACCCATTTATTAAAGTTAACTGCGCAGCAATACCGGAAACGCTTCTTGAGAGCGAATTCTTCGGTTATGCCAAAGGTGCTTTTACGGGTGCCACGAAGTCCAAAATAGGGAAGTTTGAACTTGCCCATGGCGGAACGATTTTCCTGGACGAAATTGGAGATATGAACCTCCTGCTTCAGGGCAAATTACTGCGCGTATTACAAGAAATGGAATTTGAGCGCGTTGGGAGTAATCAGACTATTAAAGTGGATGTCAGGGTAATTGCAGCCACTAACCGGAACCTGCGGGAGTTGATCCGCCAGGGCAAATTCCGGGAAGACCTGTATTACCGGTTAAATGTCGTTGAAATTACCATTCCTCCCCTGCGGTCGCATAAAGAAGACCTGCCTGCACTGGTAAATAACACGATCGTCAAGCTCAATAGAAAGCTAGGTAAAAAAGTGAAGGGCCTCTCCAAAGACGCTGAAGAACTACTTTTTAGTTATGACTGGCCAGGTAATGTCCGTGAGCTTGAAAACGTTATTGAGCGGGTGATGGTAACCGTTGACGATGAAATTTTGGTGAAAAAGCACCTTATCCAGCACATCAACCAGTTCAGGATTCTACCGGAACGTGATGTTGATATAATGCCCATAGATCAGATGGAGGAAATGCTAATACGCAAGGCCTTAGCCAAATACGGCAACACAGTAGAAGGTAAAAGACGTGCTGCCCAGGCCCTTAACATATCCCTGGCAACACTTTATAATAAATTGAAAAAAATAAAATCTTTGCCTACTAAAATTTAGAATCGATTACTAAGATTAAGAAAGGCTGCTTTTTTCAAGGGATAAGCCTTTCCCTGTTCTACAATTTAGAATTTTTTTATTAGTATTTATTTTTTTATTCGTTCCGGCATACGAAAACTATAGTTTGACAATATTCAAGGATTAAGCAATAAACATAAGGTTGGCGAGGTCTCAGTAGCTATGGATTTATGGTAATTAGCAGGATCAGGATCATGGTACGGATCTTGCTTTTTATTTTTTAGGAAAACAGGAAGCAACATTACAGCAAAGGGGGGAACTAAAATAAAAACCATTAACACCAGTGCGATTACGGAAGCCGTAAAGCAAATGTGTCAGGAAGCGAACTTCAACCTGGGCAACGATGTGATGGAGGCTTTTAAAAAGTTTCAGGAGACTGAAACATCCCTCACTGGCAAAGAAATTCTGCAAATCCTGATCAAAAATGCTGAGATTGCCCAGGAAGAGCAGGCACCAATGTGTCAGGACACAGGTTTTGCCGTAGTTTTTGTCGAACTTGGCCAGGATGTGAGGATCGAAGGTGGAAACTTAGAAGATGCCATCAATGAAGGCGTACGTCAAGGTTACGTCGAAGGCTACCTGAGGAAATCCATCGTTGGTCACCCGCTGGAGCGCAAAAACACCGGAGATAATACACCAGCGGTTATTCACACTAAGATCGTCCCAGGGGATAAACTACGTATAATCGTAGCACCCAAGGGTGGCGGCTCTGAGAATATGAGCGCAATCAAAATGCTCAGACCCGCTGATGGTGTTGAAGGCGTCAAGAAATTTGTCGTAGACACGGTCAAGGCAGCAGGTCCTAACCCCTGTCCTCCAGTTGTGGTAGGTGTGGGCATCGGGGGAACCTTTGAAAAAGCTGCTCTGCTAGCCAAAGAGGCTCTGTTAAGGGAAATTGGTTCAAAGAGCAAGTATCCCGATATTGCTAAACTGGAAGAAGAGCTTTTAGAGGAGATTAATAAAACCGGGATCGGGCCCCAGGGTCTTGGGGGCAGAACCACGGCGCTTGCGGTGCATATAGAAATATTCGCAGCTCATATTGCCAGCCTGCCTGTAGCGGTTAACCTGAACTGCCACGCGGCCAGGCATAAAGAAATAGTCTTATAAGGCACTTAATAACCCCGAGGTAATGCTTTAAAAACAGGGGAGGTGAAATGATTGACCCAGATAAGGCTTACTACCCCACTGACCGATGAAATGGTCGAAAAGTTGAGGATAGGCCAGCAAGTCCTGTTAAACGGAACCATTTATACAGGGCGCGATGCAGCCCATAAAAGGCTGGTAGAACTGATTAAACAGGGGAAAGAACTTCCCTTTGACCCTAAGGGGCAAGTCATTTATTATGTTGGCCCCACTCCGGCAAAACCAGGTAAAGTTATTGGTTCCTGTGGACCAACAACCAGCTACAGGATGGATCCCTACGCGCCGGAACTATACGCGCAGGGACTAAAGGCAACTATTGGTAAAGGAAAAAGGTCACCGGAAGTAATCAAGGCCTTAAAGCAATACAAGGGTGTATATTTTGCAGCAATCGGCGGAGCTGCTGCACTCATCGCCAAAAGCATAAAATCAGCAAAGGTTATTGCTTATGAAGATTTGGGTGCGGAAGCCATCCACGAACTGGTTGTAGAGGATTTCCCAGTCGTAGTGGTGAATGATGTACTTGGCGGTGACCTCTACGAAGAGGGAATTAAGATTTACGCGGCTAAATAAAAAAAATTAGTTGAGGACATAACCTTGTTCAAGAATAAGAGTCATATATAAAATCAAAATACAAGCCCGAATGGGTGATCGCCCGACCAGAAAGGATTAATAGGTTGGGCTAGGTTCTTTTGAGTAACTAAACAGTACATCTATTTTTTGAGCAGGTTGACTTAATTCTATTTACGGGCAAGGGGTAAAGCAATAAGCTGGTAAGTAGAAGTACAGTATTATCCATGATTTGACTACCGTTTTAAAACCCATCTCCACTTAAGTCTATTAAGCCAGTTCAAAGGCGAATTTACGGGTTTTTTAACTTAAAAAAAATACGCCTATAAGAACTGGCTTAACACTGTTGCTAATGCCGGATGAACTGCAAGTATAGCGGGTTAGGACCACCTGAAACAAAGCCTTTTCAAACACTATAGCCAGCCGCCCCTAAAAAAATAAGGGTCAGGATCTGGGTCTTGAATATTGATACTGCCGGGAAATGCCTGGCACAGGAGCGGCAGAAGGGAGGGAGCTGAAAAAGAGTAAGGATAGTATATGGAGTTAGTGTTATGAGAATATAAAAGCCAATCAAGTTGCGTAAATCATTTAGCCAAGGCACTGTGTGGGTTGGTATGGACCTCTGAAATAGGGAATAGGAGTCAAAAGCAGGATTAATTGCTAATTCATATAAATAGTTCGGCGTTTATTTATATTTAAAATAATGCGTTAAATAGACAAGAGGGGAGAGATTTAGCCAGTGAAACTGTTCGAGTATATGGGGAAAGAGCTTTTTGCCAAGTACGGTATACCGGTACCGAAAGGCAGAATGGCTTCCACCCCGGAAGAAGCTGCCAAGATTGCTGCGGAAATTGGTGGTCCATGTGTTGTAAAATCCCAGGTCCTTTCAGGCAAGAGAGGTAAAGCTGGTGGAATTAAATTTGCCAATACTCCCGAAGAAGCCCAAAAAGCTGCAGAAGAAGTCTTAAGCATGACCATTCAGGGGCTGCCCGTCCAGGCTGTACTGGTCGAAGAAAAACTTAAAATTGATAAAGAGCTGTACATGTCCATAACAATTGACGGTTCAGCCAAACAAGCAGTGCTTATTGCATCCGCTTACGGCGGAATGGACATTGAAGAACAGCCAGAGGAATACATTATTAAGAAGCACATCGATCCTGAACTAGGCATGATGCCATTCATGGCCCGCGATGTTGTAAGAAGAATGGGCATTCCTATTAGAAGCCCACATGGACAAGAAATTATCAAAATTATTCAGACCCTCTACAAGATCTGTCTGGAGAAAGACGCCGAACTGGTTGAAATTAACCCGCTGGTATTCAGCGACGACAAGGTAATTGCCGCCGACTCCAAAGTTACTATTGACGACGACGCCTTGTTCCGCATGAAAGACCTGCCCATAGTAGATGACAGATCCCCTGCAGAAAGAGCTGCCAAAGAACTCGGACTCTCCTTTGTGGAATTGGATGGGGATATTGCCGTGATGGCCAACGGCGCAGGTATTACAATGGCCACCCTCGATACCCTGCAGGCTTACGGCGGCTACCCGAAAAACTTCCTGGACTGCGGCGGCGGCACCGGCAGAGAAGCCACAGCCAAGGCCCTTGAAATTCTTTTGAGCTTAGATCCCAAGGCTGTTTTCATAAACATCTTCGGTGGAATTACCCGTTGTGATGATGTTGCTAACGCTGTCAAGGACGTGTATGAGGCGAGGGGCGGTTTCCCTGTACCTGTAGTTATCCGTCTGGTCGGGACTAACCAGGATATCGGCCGGGAAATTTTGGCGTCAATCGGTGTCGAAGCCTTCGACTTCATGGAAGACGCTGCCAGGAAGGTTATTGAACTCGTCTACAACAAGTAGATTTGGTTTTCTGTGCTGAAATCCCCAGAAGATCTTGATAAGGGAGGAGTAGTAAATTGGCTATTATTATTGATGAGAATACTAATGTATTAGTCATGGGAATAACAGGCAAACAAGCCTCTTTCCATACTAAGCAAATGCTCGCCTACGGCACCAAAATAGTAGCAGGGGTCACCCCAGGAAAAGGCGGAGCTACTGTTGAAGGTGTGCCCGTATATAATACCGTTCGCGAGGCCTGTGAAAATCACAAAATCGACGCCTCTGTAATCTTTGTTCCCGCTCCGGCAACCAAAGACGCCGCTTTAGAGAATATTGAGGCCGGTATAGGTGTTGTCGTCATCATCACTGAAGGCGTACCGGTTTACGACGAGATTGAGATTGTAGCATACGCAAAACGCAAAGGGGCTATCGTCCTTGGACCGAACACCTTCGGTATCGTGTCCGGCGGCAAGTGCAAGATAGGAATTCCGCCCAACCAGTACTTTATCGAAGGCAACGTAGGCGTGGTTGCCCGCTCCGGCACCTTAACCTATGAAATTACCGGGAACCTGACAGCCAACGGTATCGGCCAGTCCACTGTTGTAGGTATGGGCGGCGACAGAGCAGTTGGACTCACCTTTATTGATGTCTTAAAGATGTTTGAAAAGGACGACCAAACCAAGGCTGTTGTTATGATTGGTGAAATTGGTGGTAACAACGAAGAAATCGCTGCTGAATATATTAAGGAGATGACCAAACCAGTGGTTGCCTTTATAGCCGGAAAGAGCGCGCCTCCGGGCAAGCGGATGGGACATGCCGGCGCCATTATTGAAAGAGGCAAGGGAACCTACCAGGGCAAGGTTGAGGCACTGACTGCGGCCGGCGCCAAAGTTGCTCCTCTGCCATCTGATGTTCCCCAGCTGGTTAAAGAGGTTCTTGGGATTAAGTAGATAAGTGGAAGGAGGAGGTATATTTGTTTAGAGAAGATCAACTGGAAAAAATCGCTGCGAAGAAAGAGACCTGGGCAGCGAAACTGGAAGCAACCAAGAAAAAGCGTCCAGAAAGGCAACCCCAATTCGCTACCGATTCCGGTATAGAAATCAACACCGTTTATACTCCGCTTGATCTAAAAGATATGGATTACGAGCGCGACCTGGGATTGCCCGGGGAGTATCCCTTTACCCGTGGCGTACAACCCAACATGTACCGTGGCCGTCACTGGACCATGCGCCAGTACGCAGGTTTTGGTTCTGCCGAAGAAACCAACCAGCGCTTCCGCTATTTGCTGGAACAGGGTCAGACAGGCCTGAGCTGTGCCTTCGACCTGCCTACCCAGATTGGCTATGACTCGGACCATCCCCTGGCACAGGGCGAAATTGGTAAGGTTGGTGTGGCCATCGACTCCCTGGCGGATATGGAGACTCTTTTTGATCAGATCCCCCTGGGCAAGGTCAGCACATCAATGACCATCAACGCACCTGCAGGCATCTTACTGGCAATGTATATCGCCTGTGCGGAAAAACAGGGATTTGACAAGTCACAAATTAACGGTACCATTCAAAACGACGTTATCAAGGAATACATCTGCCGCGGTACTTATATTCTTCCTCCGGAGCCCTCAATGCGGTTGATCTCCAACATTTTTGAGTACTGCTCCAAGGAGATTCCCCAGTGGAACACCATCAGCATCAGCGGATATCACATCCGTGAAGCTGGAGCCACAGCAGCCCAGGAAATAGCCTTCACCCTGGCCAACGGTATCGCCTATGTCGATGCTGCAATTAAAGCCGGCCTGGATGTAGATACTTTCGCACCTCGCCTTTCCTTCTTCTTCAACGCTCACTTGAACTTCTTCGAAGAAATAGCCAAGTTCAGAGCAGCCCGCCGCCTCTGGGCAAAAATTATGAAGGAGCGTTTTGGAGCCAAGAACCCACGTTCCTGGACTCTCCGCTTCCATACCCAGACTGCCGGCGTCAGCCTGACCGCACAGCAGCCCATGGTGAACATCATGCGGACTGCCTTTGAAGCTCTCGCCGCTGTACTGGGCGGCACCCAGTCCTTGCACACCAACTCCTATGATGAAGCTCTGGCACTCCCCAGCGACGAGTCAGTCAGGATCGCACTGCGCACCCAGCAGGTTATCGGGTACGAAATCGGTGTCTGTGACGTAGTTGACCCGCTTGGCGGCTCGTACTTCGTCGAATCCCTGACCAATGCCCTTGAGGAAAAGGCCTGGGATTATATCAATAAGGTCGACGCTCTAGGCGGCGCAGTTAAAGCTATTGAGTATATGCAGAAAGAAATCCACAATTCTGCATACCAATACCAGCTGGCCGTCGACAACAAGCAGAAAACTGTCATCGGTGTGAACAGCTTCATCATGGAAGATGAAGAAAAACCCAAAGACCTCCTGAAAGTCGACCTTTCGGTTGGAGAACGCCAGAAGGCTAAACTTGCTAAGGTCAAAGCGGGAAGAGACAACGCAAAGGTCGAGTCCCTGCTGAAAAATGTAAGGGAAGCTGCTCTGAGCGACGCCAACCTGATGCCGGTCTTTATTGACGCGGTCAAGGAATACGTCACTCTCGGCGAGATCTGCGGCGTCCTGAGAGACGTTTTTGGCGAATACAAGCAGCAAATCGTATTCTAGGAGAGGAGGAAAGTTGATGAGCGAGAAACGCATCCGCGTTCTGGTCGCAAAACCAGGTCTTGACGGTCACGACAGGGGCGCCAAGGTGATTGCCCAGGCATTAAGGGACGCAGGTATGGAAGTTATATATACAGGGTTGCGGCAAACCCCGGAACAAATTGTATCGGCAGCTGTGCAGGAAGATGTTGATGTGATTGGCATGAGTATTCTTTCAGGCGCCCATGGAACCCTGTTCCCCGAAGTAATTAAACTTCTTAAAGAGAAGGGCGCAGGAGACATCCTTGTAATAGGAGGCGGGATTATTCCCGAAGATGATGTTCCGGCATTAAAGGAAGCCGGTATTGCTGAAATCTTCGGCCCCGGAACTCCTTTGGAAAATGTTGTTAATTACATTCGGGAGAATGTGAAAAACTAACACAAATAATGCGAAAAACATGGGCGGGCGGGCCGGCTAACCGCCGTGTTCCCGTCCCGCTCCGATAGGAAGTGATAGGTGGCTGCTTATTCAATATTTAATATGGAAGGGGGATGCCTCGTGATTAAGAAGATTGACCACATCGGCATAGCTGTGAAGGACCTCGAAGCAGCCTTGAAGCTTTACGAAGAGGTGCTGGGGCTGAAATCTGTTGGGACAGAAGTTGTGGAAGAGCAAAAGGTTAAAGTAGCCTTTTTACCCACAGGCGATAGTGAGGTTGAGCTGCTGGAGTCAACATCGCCGGACGGCCCCATTGCTAAGTTCATTGCCAAAAATGGCGAGGGAATCCAGCACATTGCTTTCAGGGTTGACAACCTGGAGCAGAAGTTGGCGGAACTTAAAGAAAAAGGCATCCGTTTGATTGATGAGAAGCCGCGGTACGGAGCAGGTGGGGCTAAAATAGCCTTCTTACACCCGAAATCCACCTTTGGTGTACTCATCGAACTGAGTGAGCGCGACTAGATTGGAGGTAATAGTATGCAGGAAATGCAGGAGAAGCTGGATCTACTCACTAAGTTAAGGCAGCAGGTCGAAGCTGGCGGCGGCCAGAAAAGAATAGACAAACAACATGCAAGCGGGAAAAAGACAAGCAGGGAGCGGATTGACGCGCTTTTTGATCCGGGCTCCTTCAGAGAAATTGACGTCTTTGCTGCAACAACAGACGACTACAATAAGGTAAACGGCGAAGGTGTGACGTGTGGCTACGGCACCATCGCAGGGCGCAGGGTATATATCTTCTCCCAGGACTTTACCGTTATCGGCGGCTCCCTGGGACGGGTTCATGCCGCAAAAATCTGTAAGGTTCTCGATATGGCCATGAAGGTCGGAGCCCCTGTTATCGGCATTTGTGACTCGGGCGGAGCCCGCATTCAGGAAGGCGTGGATGCCCTTGACGGATACGGCCAGATCTTTTTCCGGAATACCATTGCTTCCGGAGTGATCCCGCAGATTTCCGTAATTATGGGTCCCTGCGCCGGCGGAGCGGTTTATTCCCCGGCCCTGACCGACTTCATCCTGATGGTAGCTAACACCAGCCAGATGTTCATTACCGGACCGCTGGTAATCAAAGCAACCACCGGTGAAGAAGTCAGCATGGAGGCCCTTGGCGGAGCGGCAACACATAACCAGATCAGCGGCGTTGCCCATTTCCTCGCCAATAACGAGGATGAATGTATTGCCCAGATTAAAACGTTGCTCAGCTACCTGCCTTCGAACAACCTGGAAGATCCGCCCACCTATGCCCCTGCCGAGCCCGCGCTTGACAAGGAGACCCTGGTATCGGTGGTACCTACCGATCCCAATAAAGGATATGAAGTCCGTGACGTCATTAACGCTATTGTGGACGCTGGATCCTTCTTTGAAGTACACCAGTATTACGCTACAAACGGCGTAGTAGGCTTTGCCCGGATTAACGGTCAGGTTGTAGGCATCATTGCCAACCAGCCCAGGATCCTGGCAGGTTGTCTGGATATTAACGTATCGGACAAGATTGCCCGCCACATCCGTTTCTGCGACTGCTTCAACATTCCCATCGTGACCTTTATGGATGTGCCCGGGTTCCTTCCTGGAGTTCAGCAGGAGTATGGTGGAATTATCCGCCATGGTGCCAAAATGCTCTATGCTTATTCCGAGGCCACAGTGCCCAAGATCACCATCATTACCCGCAAGGCTTACGGCGGAGCATACCTGGCTATGTGCGCCAGCGCCTTGAGGGCTGATGAAGTTTACGCCTGGCCCACCGCTGAAATTGCCGTTATGGGACCGGAAGGCGCAGTTAACGTGATTTACCGCAAGGAAATTGCAGAGGCAGAAAACCCCGTTGAAGAGCGCAAGAAACTGGTACAACAATACCGTGAGCGCTTTGCCAACCCCTACATTGCCAGCGCAAGGGGATTTATCCAGGATGTAATTGATCCGCGGGACACCCGGGATAGAATCATCAACGCCCTTCAGAATCTAGCCAATAAGCGCGAGACCAGGCCCAGGAAGAAACACGGTAATATCCCCTGCTAGTGCAAGTACGGGCACGGAGGAGGAAAGCAGATGTCGGAAACAAGTTCAAAAATTAAACCGGAAGTGGTTGCTGCTATCTCGGTAGCCCTGGCTTTATACGGTTACTCAAGCGATAAGGGTTACCAGGCTACCAAGATTACTAAATGCCAAAACCTTTGGAAAAAGGCCGGCATTATCGAACTTATGCTTGGCCGTGAAATAAATAGGGATTTAGTATAGAGTCGACTAAACTCAACGCAACAAGTAGAGGCCTACAATTAGGAGGGGAAACTGTATGCAAAAGTTTAGAATTAAGGTTAACGGTGAAGTATACGAAGTAGAAGTTGAACAAATTGGTGGAGCTACGGTGGCAGCTCCAGCACCTCCGCCGCCAGCTCCAGCACCAGCTCCGGCGGCTCCGCCCCCGGCACCGGCTGCAGCTCCTGCCCCAGCAGCAGCACCCGCAGCCGCTCCGAAAGCAGCCGCTCCTCCAACTCCAAAACCAGCTGGCGGTGATGGAGCAATATGTGCTCCGATGCCTGGTACAATACTGGAAATCAAGGTCAATGTTGGCGATACTGTATCGATAGGTCAGGTCCTCCTGATCCTTGAAGCCATGAAGATGGAAAACGAGTTGACTTCAGATAAAGCCGGCACTGTTAAGGAAATTAAAGTAACCAAGGGCCAGGCTGTCAACGGTGGAGATCCACTCATCATTATCGGCTAAAAAATAAACCCAGGTGGAGGCGTAGTTTAAGCGTCTCCACCTCCAGAAATTATTTAACTAACCAGTTGGGAGGATGGGAGTTATGATTAAAAGAAAAAAGATTACTATTGTCGGCGCTGGTAACGTTGGGGCCACAGCAGCACACTGGGCAGCAGCAAGGGAACTGGGCGATATTGTTCTGTTAGACGTAATTGAAGGAGTTCCCCAGGGTAAAGCTCTCGACTTAATGCAAGCAGCCCCTGTAATGAAATATGACTGCAATATAATTGGAACTAATAACTATGAAGATACCGCTGATTCGGACGTTGTCATTATTACTGCCGGTGTCGCCCGTAAACCTGGAATGAGCCGGGATGACCTTCTGAATACCAACTACAAAATCGTATACTCAGTGGCTGAAAACATTGCCCGGTATTCACCGAACTGCATCATCATCGTCGTATCCAACCCGCTTGACGTTATGACCTATACCGCCTTTAAGGCCACCGGCTTCCCGCCCAACCGCGTCTTCGGTCAGGCTGGCGTACTTGACTCCGCCCGTTTCCGGACCTTCGTTGCCATGGAACTGGGTGTATCGTTTGAGGATGTCCATGCCCTAGTCCTTGGCGGTCATGGTGATACTATGGTGTCGGTACTCAGCCATGCCAATGTCGGGTGTATACCTGTAACCAAGTTAATACCTCCCGAGCGCCTGGCTGAAATCGTTAAGAGAACCGCCAACGGTGGGGGCGAAATCGTGAGCCTCCTGAAGACCGGCAGCGCTTACTACGCCCCTTCAGCCTCCGCAGTAACCATGGCTGAAGCAGTGCTGAAAGACAAAAAGCGGATCATGGCCGTGGCAGCATATCTGAACGGCGAATACGGCGCCAAGGACATTTACACCGGTGTACCATGTATTATTGGTGGCAACGGCGTAGAAAAGATCATTGAAATAGATCTGACACCGGATGAAAAAGCCGCTCTGGATAATTCCATCCAAGCCGTTCGTAACCTTATGAAGGTAGTCGGACTGGGTTCTTAAACAAGTCCGGTTAGCGAGAAAAGGGGAGGATTATAAGATGGCAAATGAACCTACAAAAAAAGAGCCTAAAAAAGGCCCAAAGGCTGTATTGATAACCGACACTACTTTCCGGGATGCACACCAGTCCCTTCTGGCAACCCGGATGAGAACCGAGCACCTTATCCCGATTGCAGAGAAACACGATGAAGTCGGGTTCCATTCAATGGAAATGTGGGGCGGTGCAACCTTTGACACCTGCATGCGCTTCTGCGGTGACGACCCCTGGGAGCGTCTGAGGGTTATCAGGCGTCACCTTAAAAAAACCAAAACCCAGATGCTGCTGAGAGGACAGAACATTGTAGGTTACAGGAACTACGCCGATGATGTGCTGATTGAGTTCATCAAAAAAGCCGTTTATAACGGCATGGATATTTTCCGCTGCTTTGACGCTCTCAACGATTTCCGCAACCTGGAAGTAGCAATCAGGACTGTCATCGACGAAGGGGCACACGCCCAGGGTACAATTTGCTATGCCATCAGCCCCGTCCACACGGTTGAGCACTATGTGGAAAAGGCAAAAGAGCTGGCAAGCATGGGCGTCCACAGCATTTGCATCAAGGATATGGCGGGGATCATCGCTCCCTACGTCACCTACAACATTGTCAAGGGCATGAGGGACGCCGGGATTACGCTCCCAATTCAGCTCCACTGCCACTATACCAGCGGTATGGGCGCTATGGCTTATTTGAAGGGAGTAGAAGCGGGAGCCAACATCATTGACTGCGCCATATCGCCAATGTCCGTACAGACTTCGCAGCCTGCCATCGAAGTTATGTGCTCCACATTCGCGGGAACTGAATATGATACAGGCCTAGACCTGAGAAAGATGGTTGAACTCGCTGATTACTGGAAGGAAATTCGCCCGCTTTACAAAGAGTTCGACCTGGCCCAGAAATACCCGGATGCCGGTATCCTGGTTTCCCAAGTTCCTGGCGGCATGATGTCCAACTTCCTCTCGCAGTTAAAGCAGGCCAACGCTCTGCACCGCCTGCCCGAGGTGCTTGAAGAAATGCCGAGAGTGCAGGAAGATTTCGGCTGGCCCCCGCTGGTCACGCCATCCAGCCAGATCGTCGGTTCCCAGGCTGTTTTAAACGTCCTGATGGGCCGCTATAAGATGTGCACCAACGAAGTGAAGCAGTACATGCGCGGCTATTATGGCAGGCCTCCTGCTCCCATTAATGAAGAGGCCCGCAAGATGATCATCGGTGACGAAAAGCCCATTACCTGCCGTCCGGCTGACATGCTCGAACCGGAACTGCCAAAGGCCAAGGAACTGATTGCTCATGTTATGGAAAAAGAAGAAGACATTATTTCCGCCGCAATTTATCCGCAGGTAGCGCCCAAGTTCCTTGAAGAGAGAATGGCCAAAAAGCTCAAAGTCGACATAGAGCTTGCCAAACAAAGCACTCAGTTCTATCCTGTCTAGGATAAATATCTACACTTCCCGGGACGGCACGCTAAGTCCGTCCCGGGGACTAAAAACCTTTTATTATCCAAGAAATAAAAAACCTAATTACTTATAGGAAAGGATTAATATAAAAAGGGGGCTTGTTTATTTAAATGGCTAAAGTAATGCAAACCATGGACGGTACGAAAGCAGCAGCTTATACGTCCTATGCTTTTACGGAGTGTGCATGTATTTTCCCCATTACTCCGTCCTCTCCCATGGCCGAGTATGTAGATGAATGGGCTGCCCAGGGCAAAAAGAATATTTTCGGCCAAACAGTAAAAGTTGTGGAAATGCAATCTGAAGGAGGAGCTGCAGCAGCCCTGCACGGAGCGCTTGCAGCAGGTACACTGGGCACCACATACACAGCATCTCAAGGCCTCATGCTTATGATTCCGAACATGTACAAAATCGCCGGAGAGCTGTTGCCGGGTGTTATCCATGTTACTGCCCGGGCACTTTCCACTCACGCCTTGAGTATTTTCGGAGACCACTCCGACGTAATGACCTGCCGGATGACCGGCTTCGCCTTGCTGGCTTCCAGCAGTGTTCAGGAAGTAATGGACCTCGGCGGTCTGGCCCACATGGCGGCCATTAAGTCCAGGGTACCCTTCCTGCATTTCTATGATGGATTCAGGACCTCTCACGAACAGCAAAAAATCGAAGTCATCGATTATGAAGACTTTGCCCGGCTGGTGGACTGGGATGCAATTAAAGCATTCAGGCAAAGAGGCTTGAACCCGGAACACCCGGTGGTCAGGGGAACAGCCCAGAACCAGGATATTTACTTCCAGGCCAGAGAATCCTGCAACCCCTACTACGAGGCAGTTCCTGATATCGTAAATGAATACATGCAGAAAATCAGCGAGTTAACCGGCAGAACATACAAGCCCTTCGTTTACTATGGCGCGGAAGACGCAGAGGATATTATCATAACCATGGGCTCTTCCTGCGAAACAGTGGAAACGACAGTGGATTACCTGTTGGCAAAGGGAGAAAAAGTCGGCCTAATTAAAGTGCACCTTTACAGGCCTTTCTCCAGCAAGTACTTCTTTGATGTTTTCCCCAAAACCGTAAAGAGGATTGCCGTACTTGACAGGACCAAAGAACCGGGCGCACTCGGTGAACCCTTGCTGGAAGACGTTAAATCATTGTTCTACGATTGCGAAACCAAACCATTAATCATCGGTGGACGTTACGGACTTGGCTCCAAGGAACTTGTACCCGCCGACATCATAGCTTGCTTCAAGAACCTGAAGGCCGAGCAACCTAAAAAACGCTTCGTTCTTGGAATTATTGACGATGTAACAAACCTTTCCCTCCCGCGGGAAGAAGCAATCGACGTTACGCCGGAAGGGACTATTCAGTGCAAGTTCTACGGCCTCGGTTCCGACGGTACAGTGGGCGCCAACAAGCAGGCAGTGGAAATTATCGGCAACACCCCTGGTATGTATGCCCAGGCTTACTTCTCTTATGACTCCAAAAAGTCCGGAGGCTATACCGTATCCCACCTGCGCTTTGGGAAAAAGCCCATTAAGTCACCTTACTTGATTACCAACGCTGACTTTGTCTCTTGCAGCAACCAGTCCTATGTCTATACGCTGGACATGTTGTCGGGGCTGAAAGAAGGCGGCACCTTCCTCTTGAACTGTGTCTGGAAGCCTGAAGAACTGGATGAGAAACTCCCGGCTTCCATGAAGAGATACATTGCCAGGAACAAGATCAATTTCTACACCATCAACGCTGTAGATATAGCCAGAGAACTAGGCCTTGGCAACCGCTACAACATGATTATGCAATCTGCCTTCTTCAAACTGGCCAACGTAATTCCTGTGGAAGAAGCCGTTGATGAACTGAAGCGTACGATCAAGAAGACCTACGGCAGAAAAGGCGATGCCATCGTCAACATGAACTATGCTGCTGTTGATAAAGGAATAGATGCCCTTGTTAAGATTGATGTGCCTGCTGCCTGGGCTGATGCAGTAGATGAAGCAGAAGAGGCCAAAGAAGTACCGGAGTTTATTGCAAATGTTCTCCAACCCATGAACAGGCTGGAAGGCGACAAGTTGCCCGTCAGCACCTTTAAGGGTGTGGAAGATGGTACCTTCCCCGTCGGTACTTCCAGGTATGAAAAGCGCGGCGTAGCCGACTTTGTCCCTGAATGGATTAAGGAAAACTGCATCCAGTGCAACCAGTGCGCATATGTTTGTTCCCACGCTGCCATACGCCCGTTCCTGTTAAATGAAGAGGAGCAGAAAAACGCCCCGGCTACCTTTGAAACCATTAAAGCTGTGGGCAAACAGCTGGAAGGTTTGACCTACCGCATGCAGGTGAGCGTATTGGACTGCATGGGCTGCGGAGTATGCGCCAATATCTGCCCAGCCAAGGAAAAAGCCCTGGTCATGAAGCCGTTCGGCACACAATTAGCTGAAGCGGATAACTGGGATTATGCCATGACAGTAAGCATTAAGGACAACCTCTGGAACAAGTTCACTGTTAAAGGCAGCCAGTTTGCCCAGCCGATGCTGGAGTTCTCCGGCGCCTGTGGTGGATGCGTGGAAACCGCCTACGCCAAGCTGGTTACCCAGTTATTTGGTGACAGAATGATTATCACCAACGCTACTGGTTGCTCCTCAATCTGGGGCGGCAGCGCACCTTCAATGCCGTACTGCACCAACGCGGAAGGAAAAGGTCCGGCCTGGGCCAGCGGATTATTCGAGGATAACGCTGAATATGGCTTTGGTGTGTACTTAGGTGTTAAACAAATGCGGGATAAAGTTGCTGACCTGATGAGGGAAGCCATGGCCCTTGATATCGACCCGGCTTTGAAAGAAGCCTTCCAGGAGTGGCTGGACGGCAAAGACGATGCTGAGGCCTCCAAGGCAGCTGCGAACAAAATCATCCCGTTGCTTGAAGGCGCAGATAACCCAATCTTGAAAGAAATCTATGAGAAGAGGGACCAGTTGGTTAAGAAATCCATCTGGATCCTGGGTGGAGACGGCTGGGCTTACGACATCGGTTACGGCGGCCTGGACCACGTGCTTGCCCAGAATGAAGATGTAAACATACTGGTATTTGATACCGAGGTATACTCCAACACCGGCGGCCAGGCTTCCAAGTCCACGCCAACAGCATCCGTTGCCAAGTTTACCGCAGCCGGTAAGCGGACCAAGAAGAAAGACCTCGGCGCAATGGCTATGACCTACGGCTATGTTTACGTAGCCCAAGTGGGTATGGGCGCAGACATGGCTCAAACCCTCAAAGCCATTGCCGAAGCTGAGGCCTACAATGGTCCTTCCCTGATTATTGGCTACGCTCCATGCATTAACCACGGCTTGAAGGGCGGCATGCAAAACAGCCAGAATGAGATTAAGAAGGCTGTTAAAGCCGGATACTGGCACCTGTACAGGTATAACCCGGATCTCAAGAAAGAAGGCAAGAATCCATTTATCCTCGATTCCAAAGAGCCCGATTTCAATTCCTTCAGAGACTTCCTGATGGGCGAAGTTCGTTACGCTTCACTGGCACAATTGTTCCCAGCCGAAGCAAGCGAATTGTTTGCCAAGACCGAACAAGACGCCAGAGAAAGGTACGAATTCTACAAGGGCCTGGCAGAAAAGGCCTAAGCTAAAGTTAAGCAAACTTGCTGTAAAACGAGAAGGAGCCGGTGGACGAAAGTCCAGCGGTTCCTTTCGTTTACCAGCCTGAAAATTGAATTTTCATACATCTGGTTATGCCGTACAGAACAGGCATTTTGGTCAATTATTTAGCGATATTACCTTATATTCCCATTATCGCACAAATAATTATATATTTTTTTTATAGCGCAGGTTATAACGCAGGCCAGCACCTATGCAGAATAGCTTGCGGTTTTTAACCTCATCACATTACAGCCGAATGGTAATCCTGTTTAATTTTTTCCCATTGAGAAATACTAGGAAACGTAATTATATAACCCAGATCTCAGTATGTCTGTAACAAGCTGACAGGCAGCAGGGAGGGGATACTTCTTAAAATGGGGCTCACTTCATGGAACACGCTAAAAATTATTCTAGCCGCAGGAACACCAATTCAAAGCCTAATTTCAGGGAGTGGAGACACCCATGTTTTTTGCAATCAACAGGCCTTGAAAATATTAAGAAATGACGGCATCACTACCAATCTAAAATATCTAAATAATTATCTGGAAGTTATTAATAGGGGAGTCCTTTGGGCTGATCGTGGCTGGAAATACCTGTCACATTATTACGATCCCGTAACTGATTCCGGTCTTGGACCTTTACCCGATGCAAGATTAGAATTTAATTACTACTTTGATAAATCTTTGTCCCTATGGCATAGAGGTAATAAAAAGAAAGCCTTATTTTTCCTTGGAGTTTCTGTTCACCTGGTTCAAGATTTATGTGTACCCCATCACTCCAATGGTATAGCTTTCTGTGGCCATCAGGAATATGAGAAGTGGGTTAATAATAATTATAAGCTTTTTTCTGTCTATTCAAACGGAATTTACAACAGCTTTACATCCCCGACTGAGTGGCTGACATACAATGCCAAAATATCCAGAAAATACTTGCCATACGTGTTATCAACCAGATCAGAATCTTCCTACAGAATGGCCACAGGAGCTTTATTGCCGCTGGCACAACGTACCACAGCAGGTTTTTTTAACTTTTACTTTAATTATCTTAATAATAATAATTAAGTCTTATTAAAATAACTCAACAAATAACTCAACCTTTAAAACCCTCATTTTTTCCTTTCACTATAGAATAAGAACCTTTTAAGCTTAAAATGATGATCTTTATACTCTATCAGGTTAAAATGAATAGGACTACAAGGACTAAGACAGGAATGATAAAAATGACCAAAAAAAAGAAACTACATTTAAGTAAATATCCCATAATATGTATCCTCGAAGAAAATAAAATCTGTGATAACTGCTGTGATTGTTTTGTTTGTGATCTTGATCCCAACAAAGTTTGTGATAGCTGTGCCAAGTGTCTTGATACATCTGATTATAACGCAATAATCATCGATGATATCCTTACTCTTGAAGAATCCGTGGGTAAAAGAAATGAAAAAAGTAGCGACAGAAAAAGCTTTAAAAACAATAAAGATTAGATATCATCAAACCTTTGCTGGATTAGAAATCCTCATAAACATCTTAAACAAGCCTCTTCTTGAATAAGCCTTTTCTCCCTCTTCACCACGCCCTTTTTATGTTCCGATAATAGATATTATGTTAACTAGCTCCTTGTTCAGCCCCGCGCTTCACACCAGCCTCCACCCAAATGAAGGAGGCCTTTTTTTGCCGGCCGTCTTATAAAATTCTCCTTTGTCAACTTCAGCACCGTCAACTGGCTTCAGCCAGGTTAGGGTGCAGTTTGGATTTCATTTGGAGTATAAATACTTCACTATGTTGTTTTCGCTGAGAGGCTGCACTATCCATCCATGTACCATGATTTGTTAGTGTGGATATATTTATTTCCGGGTATTCTATCATAAAACAACTTTAATATACGGAGGGTTTGTTCTATGGGTTTCGTAGAATTGTTTAAGAATCAGAACAAGAGAGAAACCGGCCTTCATGTGGGAGAAGCATTCATTATATGGACACAACTGGTAGCGCGATACGATATATTAGAGATAACCCAGTTTATATTAAGTCATGCAAATGATACAGACTTCAAGGTCCTTGTGCAAAGAGGTTTAAACAATATAGTCATGTCCCATATTAAGAGGCTGGAAGAAACCATGGAGCATTACCAGATTCCTCTACCCCCACGCCCCCCCAAGAGCTATCCCACTCCAAATAATTTGGAGGACGCAAGGGACGAATGGATGTTCCGAACCATTTTTTCTGCCAGCCAGACTGCACTTTTGGTACACGTTAAAGCTATTAACGTAAGTATAAATGATTCAGTGAGAGCAATGTTCATCGATTTCCTTAACCAGGAACTTCACATGTATGATAGTTTAGTGAAATATGGTAAGCTAAAGGGTTGGGTACGTTCCGGACCTCAATATAAACACTAAAGGTAACTGGGGTCAGTCATGCTTTTGAAACTAGCACAGGACATTTTGCCCGCTGAACCACATAGTTGGAAACACTCCCCAAACCCAGGAGAAATCTCTCAACGGACCCCCTGTTGTTTGAACCCAGAGTAATCAGATCGATGTTTTCCTGTTCTGCAAAGCGGACAATAGCTTCTCCAGGATTTTCATTCTTAATGACAATATGTGCGGTTACTCCTTCTTTGCGGACGCTTGCTGCTGCATCTTCGAGGATTTTTTCGAAATAACTGTAACTTTGATTCTCCAGTTCCTTGAGCATGTCCCGGGCAGCATAGCTGTCTATTATCTTAGGCATTTTTACAGAAGTAAATATATACACCTCGGCGTTGCGGGCTTTAGCAATCTCAGTAGCGATTTCCAGGGCTTTTTGAGCCTTCAAACCATGATCATAAGCAACAAGTATTTTTTTAATCATTTAATTCTCCTCCATGATTTATCTTGTTAATGGCAGTACGGTACAGGATTACACGTTTTTTTCGAGTTCTTTTGTTCTGATACATCCTTTTGTTAGCAATACCAATAATTTCCTCGGCAGTTTTACCATCATCTGGGAATACGGCTATCCCGCCGCTTAATCCTATCTTTTTGCAGCCTTGTACGGTTAATTCAGACAGTGCCCTTTGCAACCTTTTTAAGAGAATAGTTGCTCCTTCATAGCCAGTGTTAGGTAAAATTAAAACAAACTCGTCCCCACCGTACCTGACCGGAATATCTATCTTGCGAATATTGAGCTGGATAGTTTCAGAAACAATCCGCAAAACACTATCGCCGGTAGCATGTCCCATATTATCGTTAATGCTTTTAAAATTGTCCAAATCAATAAAAATAACAGCCAGGGGAAGTTTCGAGCGTATAGAGCGTTCAATCTCCAGTGCTAGTATTTTTTCCAGATACCTCTTATTATAAAAATTTGTCAAGGGGTCTGTGTTCGTTAAGTCAATTAGTTGTTGAACAATCCTGTAGACACCATAAGAAAAAAATAAGATACCTCCTGCTAAAAACCCCTTTTTAAAAGTGTCCAATACAATTACAGGTAACGGGAGAATTTCACTAAACAGGTTTATTGCCGAACCAATGGCAATAATACCCATTCCCACCAGGGAAACTATAAGCAGGTTGTCCATATCGTAGGAGTAATTCAATTTCCGGATGGAGAAAAACAAAATCAGCGATGAAAGTAAAAATACCAGGTACAAAAATACTTCATCAAGGTTGTCCAGGTGTGATAATGCAATCAAAATCACAACCCCCATCACGGTAATGAGTTACCCGCTATCTGATAACTATCTAATAATCAATACAGGACATGGAGCGTGCATGGTTACTGCATTGCTGACGCTCCCCAGCAGGTATCCTTTTACCTCGCTGAGTCCCCTGCTTCCAATAACAATTAAATCATATTGGTATTTCCGGGCTACTCTACATATGCAATCGGCTGTTTTACCGCTTTTTACCTTCAGATCAATAGAAATATTAAACCTTTCTAAATCCCTGGCAACTTTTTTTAGCAACTCTTTTGCCTCGGCACGGAACTTATTAATTACCATACCACGGAGATCCAGCGGCAGCACTGGAATTATGTGAATGAGCGTCACTGAAGAACCAAATCTAGAGGCCAGTTCTGCACCATGACGGGCAGCAATTAAAGACTTGCTGGAACCGTCTACTGGTATGAGTATCTTTTTATACATCAGGCAACTCCCCTTACAAGACGGAGCCTATCCTCCACACCAAAATGTTGGATCAGGGTTTGAAAACAAGTTATAGGATTAAAGTGAGTTAATTATAATTACCCGCTCAATCCTGACTCATACCCATTTTAACCTTACAATTAGACAACAATTAGACACTCATGCCGCTGACTCGGCACCAGCAGGGGGATGAAAAATGTCTATATTTTAAGGATAATCTAGTCGTTTACTCCTCTCTTCTTTTCCCCTCTTCTATTTCCACGGCAAGGTTTCCAGAATATCATCCCAGGATATGCTGGTTTGGGGAAGGTGTAATCTATCACTAGCCTTTTTTCTATAGATTGTCTTTCTACCTCCGTTAGGTCCTCATCTTTAAAGGAATCACCAGTTCAAAAACAGTCTCATCATCACCTTTAATCTTATACCGGGAATCCGGTAACCGAAGCTTTTACAGGTTTCTTCAATCAACATGTTTTGAACGCTCTGCTGATATCGTATTGTTATTTATCAGGCAGGTTATCCGGTTCCGGCTTGAGATAGTAAAAGCTTCTTAACCGGATCCTGTTCAGGCTTAAAGGATATCTGTGCTCGTAAAGTGCCCCGTCTTATAAATTTCACGGGTTCTCTTATTATTTTATGATCTTACCGGAGCCGGAATTTAATGGTTTGAGAAGTTTTTTTGCCGCTGGCTTACAAATTATTACCCAGGCTTTTAAAATCAAGTAGCTTTCCCATTTTTGGTTTTAGTTTCAAAACAATGAAAGAGCCGGAAAACGAAAACCAGGACGAACACGCAAGGGTAACCAGAAACCAAGAAAGTGCGCTGGTAGAAGCCCAGGGCTACCAGCCGGACCAGGAATACCTATTTGTCCAGTCAGTATCATCGCCTTGCCCCAGGGCGTGGAAAGAACCGTGCCGCAGTTGCGTTGTCCATAGTATTTTGACAATTGTCTATTACTGTTAAATGAAAACAGCCTTATATTTATCCCGGTCCAACTTATTATGCAGAACGCAAGCGTAAGACCGTCATTAAAAAGTCCATTAAGAAACAGAATCTCTTGGTTACAAGGTTACCCTGAACAAGTAGCTTAAGTTATTTTGTTTTACCGTCATCCTTCTACTGCCAGGTTTATTTTTTTAAAGGGGTCTGGTATTGTTCAGGGTGTCTTTTTCAGGTCGTACCGTTATTTGATTTTCAGGATAGCCTAGTCAATTAGCCCTTCTCTTCTTTTCCTTTCTTCTATTTCCACAGCAAAGGTTTCCAGAATGTCATCCCAATAGATGCCGGTTTTGGGAAGCCGGGGTAATTTATCAGGAGCCTGGGTATTCTTATAGATCATCCTTTCTACTTCAGTTAGGTCCTCATCTTTAAAGGAGGCACCAGTATCAAGAACAGTCTCATCATCACTTTTAATCTTATCGCGGGGAATCCGGTAATAGAAGCTTTCGCCGGTTTCTTCAATCAACATATTATGAACAATTCTGCTAATATCGTATTGTTTAAACTTATCCGGCAGGTTGTCCGGCTCCGGTTTGAGATAGTAATAGACTTTCTTAACCGGATCCTGTTCAAGCTTAAAGGATATCCTGTTCTCATAAATTGCCTCTCTAATTTCGTACTCCATAGGTTTAGCCTCCGTGATGTTTATTCTTATTGTCTTATAAATTACACTGGTTCTATTATTATATTTATTTTCCAGGCTTTTTAAAATCAAGTAGCTTCCCCATTTTGGGTTCGGTTTCAAAACTCTCCGGTGAAATATGTTCAATTTCAGGAAAATAACCCTTTATTTGTTCCATTACGTACCTTATGACCGCCTGAGTCTCCTTGTCCCCATTCTCCCTGGCAAGATTTAAGGCAAGTCCGAAGAGAAGCATCTCATCGTGTGAGAGATTCAATTCATAATTATTTACGGGCAAATCGTTGATTTTAGCCAGGGCCATAAGACAAACACCTGAAATCATTGAAAAAGCCTCATAATTGAATTGTTCTTTCTGTGCCCTTTCATGATTGCTCTTAAGAACGATGATCACCGCATTAAATAAAGTCTGTGTTTTCTCAGGTGGAATTGTTAATTTAAAAAGAGGCGAAAATACGTAACTCTCATATCCAGTCCTGAGGATCAGCTCACCCCTGCTGCCAAGAAGGCAAATTAAGCGCCCGTCCTGAATCTCAATCTCTACCATTGAGCCGTTAATCATCAGTCCCGTGGCAAAATTATTCCTTAACAGGTTTAAAAAATCCTGGTCTTCGCTCTCTACCTTTAAATATTTCTGTTTAAAATAGCGGCTATACTCACCGGGATCGTAATCTACCTCAATATCCTCCAAAAAGATTATACTTGATTCCAGCAGTTGGTCCTCATAGTAGTGTTCTAATAGAATGAACTCATCAAGATATTCCTCCAGAAGCTCAACAATTTCATCAATGTCAAAAACTATTTGGTTGGTTACTAGTGAATAATCCAATTTATGCCCCTTTCTGTAACTTACTTACCGGTTTTTAGTGTGACAGATACCATGTTCGAGTATCTTACTTAAACTTTAACATAGCACCTCCCCCAATAAATTAACATATTCAGGAGTAAAGGGCAACTTTGTTTTATAAATCTTCCTTGACTCCTGGTTTTACTCAATTAATTCAACTTCACAATAATTACAGAAAAGCAGCAGAAACATCGTCCTGCTGCTCCCCTTCTCCCCTCTTGCTAGGTTCGGGGTAATATTGAAGGATCCAGTTTCTTGGACAGGATGTGAATTGCCCTGATAAAACGAACTGTTCCTGTTTTTGCCCGCATTACAACAGAATGGGTTTCAGCTCTTTCCCCACCATATAAGCGTACACCCCGTAAGAGTTCCCCGTCCGTAACTCCAGTGGCAGCAAAAATCGCATCATCACCCTTAACCAGGTCATCCATGGTTAAGATTTTACGGGGGTCAGTAATACCCATGCTCAAGCAGCGATTATAGTCTTCCTCATCTTCCGGGTAAAGGCGGGCTTGCATTTCACCTCCCAGACATTTAAGCGCTGCAGCCGCAATGACACCCTCGGGAGCACCCCCAATCCCGGCGCAGACGTCAATACCCGTATCATCAAAGGCCGTAGATATAGCTGAACCAACGTCCCCGTCGCCAATCAACCTGACTCTGGCCCCTGCCCTGCGCACGCTTTCAATTAACTCCTTGTGCCGGTCACGCTCCAGGATAATCACAACACAGTCCTGTACCCGCTTGTTATTGGCTTCGGCAACTATCTTCAGAGTTTCTTCAATAGGGGCGTCCAGATGGACCTTGCCTGCCGCCCGGGGCCCAACAGCGAGTTTTTCCATATACATATCCGGCGCATGCAGGAGGTTGCCTTTATCGGCGATAGCGACTACAGACATTGCATTTGGAAGACCTTTGGCGAGAATATTTGTTCCCTCCAGGGGATCTACTGCCACGTCCACCTCGGGGAAGGGCGCGTTCCCTACCTTTTCCCCGATATAAAGCATCGGAGCCTCATCCATCTCACCTTCTCCGATAACAACGGTGCCGTTAATGGACACGGTATCAAACATCTTGCGCATTGCGTTCGTAGCAGCTTCATCGGCCTCTTTTTTCCGGCCCCTACCCATCCAGTAGGCTGACGCCAGAGCCGCCACTTCAGTCACTCTAACCACTTCCATTGCTAGTTCCCTATCCATAGTATCACTCTCCCAGATAAAAATTCATAGGAGCGCCTTAATAAGAGGGCAACTCTTATTTCTTAATTTAATCATATACCTATATTCACCAGTTGAACAGGCTTAAAAAAGTAAAATAAATAACATTATTTTACAATTAAAATGAAACTCTTTTTTAAACGAAGCAGGACATCCTGCAGTCGGGGCTGGTTAAAGTTAGAAAATACAATATCTGCTCATTAACCAGTTCAATAATCTGTAAAAATATTTCCCGGGTAGAATGTTTTATCATTTTTTTTAGTTTATTTTATTATAACACCGGGTAGTTTAAGTAAAGACAGTAAAAAAGGAGGATTGACTTGGCTGAAAAAACAGCTGCTCAAAAACCTGAAAATAATTTTTGGCTTGCCGTATCAGCTTTGGCCGGTGTTCCCTTTATCATGGTTCTGGGTAATTCCATGTTAATACCGGTTCTTCCCGAGATTCGCAATGCACTGAATCTAACCTCCGTACAGGTAAGCTTGTTAATAACCCTGTTTTCGGTACCAGCCGGGCTCATTATCCCCCTGGCCGGCCTCATATCTGACCATTACGGCAGGAAGATTGTAATTATATCCGGCCTGGCCCTTTATGGACTGGGGGGAGTAATAGCCGCCGCGTCCTCTGTCCTGATGGATCAAATGGCCTTCCCCGGCATCCTTGCCGGCAGGATCCTCCAGGGCCTGGGGGCAGCTGGAACTGCACCCATAGCAATGGCTCTGTGTGGGGACATCTTTCAAGGAAAGGAGCGCAGCCGTTCCCTTGGGACAATTGAATCATCCAACGGTCTGGGCAAGGTTATCAGCCCCGTCCTTGGATCTGCCATCGGTCTGATAACCTGGTATGCCGCTTTCATCTTTTTTCCGGTTATTGTCATACCAATAATCTTTGCTATCTGGCTGCTGGTCAAAGAGCCCGGGACAAACCGGTCTAAACAAAATGTAGCCAGCTATTTTAAATCATTTAGCAGGGTTTTTAAAGAAAAAAAAGGCTTGCTGCTGTCAGCCTACCTTGCCGGGTCAATCTCTCTATTGGTTCTCTTTGGCATTCTATTCTACCTCTCGGAATACCTGGAGCAGCAATTCAGCCTGGGCGGTGTACAAAAAGGACTGGTCCTGGCCATCCCGGTCTTTTTTATGAGCGCAACCTCCTTTGCCACCGGCTTTATTATTAAAAAAAAGAAGTCCCTGATGCGGTTATTGGTCATAACCGGCCTGGGCATTATAACCGCCTCACTCATCTTCCTGCCTCTGGCCGCCAGTATAATCCTGTATTTTGTGGCCATCTCCATTGTGGGAATCGGCACAGGCATGGTTCTCCCCTGCCTGAATACCCTTGTGACCAGCTCAGCTTCGATAAAAGAACGCGGGCTTATTACGTCATTTTACGGAAGCGTAAGGTTTTTCGGCGTTGCCCTGGGGCCTCCCCTTTACGGTTTCTTAATGGCCAGGGGTACCGGATTGATGTTTTGGAGTTCCGCCGGGCTTTCCTTGCTGGGTGCCGTCCTTGCTGGATTATTCTTAAAGGCTGGGAAATCAGAGCAACAGGGAGCTATGTTTACCCTTATTCCCCGTCCAGCCAGGAAACCCAAGAAGTAGGAGGGGCCAAAAAATACCTGGAATAAAATAAGAAGGTAATAGAGCCTTAATACCCCGGCTAAACCAATAGGCCGGCTTGACTACCACCGGCCCCTAATAATAGCCCTGTCTATCCCTGTACATTGCCGCTGCCACAACAACAGAACTAAATAATACAACAGAACTAAATAATGATGTACGCAAGCTGTTTTATGTGTTGGAAAAGAGCTGATCACTGGCATTATGGTATTTGGAGAAGCTTCTCTTTCTGTTCTTTCAAAACACTTTCATATTGCTGGTTCAGCTGGCTGCGAATTTTCATCCACTCCTCCTGAAATCCCGGCTGGATCTCCGGATTAACCTTTATCTTTTTACCGGACCTTTTTTCTAATAGCTTTACTTGAGCATTGATCTTTTCTGAAAAGTATTCTTTAAACTGGCTGTACGCCTGTGCTAAAGACTTTTCGTAATAATTAAAAAGATGCTCCAGCTGGTTGAATAATTCCTTAACAGCTCGCTTGTTCTTTTTAACAGCTAAGATCCCCTCCATGGCTCTTCTGTTTGTTTCCTTAAAGGTACGGTCAGATGGAAGCATGATATTATACAGCAGGGTTTTTTGAATACCATCGGCTACATAGCCTCTGTAGGGTTCAGGGTGCCTGTCAATTTCAGCCTTAAGATCGTAATCCCGTTCCTTTAAAAAAGCAGCTGCAGCGCGGCTGCCCGCGGACTCATACTCCATTCTGTCAATCTCCGACCGGGGCACTTCCTTTCTCTTGCTGAAGCGTTCCAAAGCCATCTCGTAGGCGGATTTTATTCTATCCATACTCAGTCTCCTCTCATGTTTATTACTTTATAACCAGCCGGCGCACCAGAAAAACAGGGGCAGGCAAAAGCACTATTGTGGCCACCAGGAGCCACACAAGATCTCCTATCAAATGAACCCCCGCCCTACCCATAACGAGGTCCCGGGTAAGGTTTACCACGTGATAGAGGGGGCTAATCCAGGCGGCTTGTTGCACAAAAGCGGGCATCCCTTTAAGAGGGAAAAAAACCCCGGAAAAAAGGAATAGCGGTGTAATGATCAGGGAAAAAAAGTAATTAAAGCTGTCTATATTGGGAACCAGACCTGTCCAGATCATGGACAGAGCTCCAAAAAGCAGGCCTGACACTGCCAGCACAGGGGGCACCAGCAAAGCCCAAGGGGAAGCAACCAGGCCCAGGGCGGCCACTACCAGGAGAATTACCGTGCCGTATAAAACGGACTTAAAAGCTCCGTAAATCAGGTCACCCATAACCACATCCTCGATGCTTGCCGGCGTAGCCAGAATAGCATGATAAGTCTTTTGGTAGGCCATCCGGACAAAGGACCCGTAAGTGCATTCATATGCAGTGGCAAACATGGCCGAAGAGGCGATCAGACCGGGAGCAAGATAGTTCAAGTAGGGTAAACCTTCCATCTGTTGAACGTAAGCTCCCAGTCCAAAGCCGAGGGCACCGAGGTAGAACAGCGGCTCAAAAAAGTTAAAACTTAAACTAACCTTCCAGGTTTTGCGGTAAACTTGAAAATTCCTTTGGAAAACTCGCCATACCAGCCACGAAAGGTCAGGCTTCCGAAAATTCATCCACAAGCCCCCTTCCGGTTAATTTAAGAAATACATCTTCCAGAGTCGCGGGGCGCAGCGTCTGGTGGAAAAAACGGTCTGACACCGGCCTTAAAGCCTGAATCAGGGCCTGTCCATCTGTGGGATAAAGCAGGATTGTGTCCCCGACAATCATATGTTCCTTAATATAGGCACGCCCGTTCTCTAAAATACTGTCCCAAATACCGGGATCCCCTCTGATTTCCAGCAGGGTTTCACCCACGTGCCTGCCGATCAGGTCCCGGGGTCGCCCGCTTTCCAGGATCCGGCCCATATCTATGATAATGAGGCGATCGCATAACTGGACAGCCTCATCCATGTAATGGGTGGTAAGCAGGAGAGTAACCCCGCGTTCTTTGAGACTTCTCAGGCGCTGCCAGACAAGATGCCTTGCCTGGGGATCCAATCCGGTGGTGGGTTCGTCCAAAATGAGGATTTCGGGAGAGTGGATCAGAGCCCTGGCGATGGTCAGCCTGCGCTTCATACCCCCTGAAAGGGTCTCAACCTTTTTATGCTGGTATTCCTCAAGGCCAAAAAAAGCTAATAATTCTTCTGCTTTTAAACGCGCTTCTCTTTTGGGAAGGTTAAAAAAACTAGCATAGACCAGCAGATTGCCCAGCACTGTCAGTTCGTTGTCCAGGTTGTTTTCCTGGGCCACCACACCAATCTTTTTTTTGATTTCCCTGGCCTTTTCTTGCACGTCCATACCCAGGACTTTCAGGATCCCGGACGTTACCGGTAAAAAACAATAGATCATTTTTACGGTGGAAGATTTACCGGCGCCGTTCGGGCCCAGCAAACCGAAGCATTCCCCCTGTCGTACAGAAAAGCTGATGCCTTTAACGACCTCTTTCCCGTTAAAGGCTTTTACTAGATCCCGGGCATAAATCACATCTTCCAATGTGATACCTCCCATACAGGGGTATGGTCACATACACATAATATAAATGTGAGCTTATATGCCCACCTTTGACCTTTTTTTCCTTTTATATTATATCTTTCGCCTCTTTTGAGGTCAAATAACAATATTTCGCCGGCTTATTCCGTACTTTCAGCAGATTTGCACACTTTCCGAAAGGTTTTCAACGCCCTCAAAAGGATTAAATAATCCTTTTGTAGAAAAATTAAGCAGTGCTTTAAAGGGGGAGAATTAACATTGAAAATTTTTGAATTACATTTAAAACATGTGGCAGAACCGGAGTATACAGCGTTGAAGTATAATCAGCTAAAAGTATCATATACCGAGCTGGAAAACCAGGTGGAGCACTATGCCAGGTATCTGGTGCATCTTGGCTTAAAACCAGGGGACAGGGCTGCCATAGCTCTCCCCAACTGTCCTGAATTTATTTACAGCTACCTCGGCATCACCCGGGCCGGGGGTATTGCCGTTCCCCTTAACCTTCTCCAATCACCCCGGGAACTGGCCTTTATGCTTCAGGATGCGGGAACAAGCTTCCTGATAACCAGCGAGGCCATTGGGCGGCAGTTTCAGCAGTTACCCGCCCTACCCTTGACCCCTGTGATCCTGGATCAAACATGCCGGGAACAGATTTCAGCAGCCGGTCCTGCTGCCTTCCCAACAATCAGCCCGGAAACAGTCTGTACTTTTCTTTATACCTCGGGCACAACCGGCCAGCCCAAGGCTGTAATGCTGACCCATGCCAACCTGTTTGCAAACGTCATCGCGATGGATGCTGTTTCCGATTTTGGCCGGGAAGATAACTTTTTAGCGGTTTTGCCCATGTTTCATAGTTTCGGCTGGACAACAAGCGTTTTGCTGCCCCTTTACCTTGGCAGCACCATAACCATTCTGGACAGGTTTATGCCCAAAGAGGTTCTGCAGGTCCTTTCGGAGGAAAAGGTAACTATATTCTGCGGCGTCCCCAGCATGTTTTCCCTGATGCTCAAGCTTCGCCGCACCCTCCCCTTTCCCCGTCAAATATACGCTTTTTCGGGGGGAGACTCCATTAGACCGGAGCATCTAAAAGAATTTGAAAATAAATTTAACATTCCTATCATTGAAGGATACGGCCTATCCGAAGCATCCCCTCTGGTAACCCTAAATCCCATTAAGGGGCTGCGCAAGGTAAAATCCATAGGCATCCCCCTGCCCGGCGTCGAAGTCAGAATAATTGACGAAGAAAACCTGGACCTGCCCCCTGGCGAGGTGGGAGAGCTGATTGTCAAAGGACCCAATGTGATGAAGGGGTATTATAACAGAAAGGAAGAAACTGCAGCCGCCCTGAGGGACGGCTGGCTGCACACCGGTGATCTTGGATACCGGGACGAGGATAATTATTTGTATCTGGTTGGTCGCAAGAAGGAACTGATTATTACGGCCGGGTTTAATGTATATCCCAGGGAAATTGAAGAAGCGCTGGAAGAGTTCCCGGCAGTGGCAGAGGCAGCCGTTATCGGTGTTCCCCACCCAGTTAAAGGTGAAGCTATTAAAGCATACATTCGCCCGGAGGAAGGGCAGAAACTGGACAGGCAGGAACTGCTGCGCTTTTTAAAGAACCGCCTGGCAAACTATAAAATCCCGGAAACCTTTGTGTTTACAGATGACCTGCCCCGGGGCGCCAGCGGTAAAATATTAAAACGCCTGCTGAAGTAAATGAAGGTAGATCTCCCCCAGGCAGCAACGGTACAACGTCTCCTGGGGAAAAATCATTTTAACTGTCCCTTAAAACCTCTGGTGCGGTTTCATAACTCAGGCCTGTTCTTTGCAGTTATACCTGCGGTATGTTTTCCGCCGCCTGACCACCCTGTTTGCCCTTTAACTCACCAAATTGAAAGACAGGCAATTTGCCCCGCGGCGTGTAAGAGGTATGGAGCAGCTTCCTGGACAATTCCCCGAGGGGTTGGCCCAGGAATTCTTTGTAAAGCCTCAATACATCAGGGTTTTCATGGGCTCTCCGCAGTGTTTTGGAAGCATCAATCCGTCCCAGGGCATCAGCCCGGTTATGCCGGTAATCCAGGGATACCACCTTGCGTTCCCTGCTGCCGTATATGGGCTGCCCGCCTCCTCCGACACAGCCGCCCGGGCAGGCCATAATTTCCACGAAGTCAAAGGATTCACCCGCCCTGATCCGTTCCAGCAGCACCCTGGCGTTGCCAGTGCCGTGGGCTATGGCCAGCTTAAGCTTGCGGCCTTTTAAAAAAACTTCCGCTTCCTTCAACCCGCTGAAACCGCGCAATTCTTCGTAGTCGGGGAGATCCGCCTCCTCTCCGGTAGTTAAGTAGTAGGCAGTCCTTACCGCCGCCTCCAGGACGCCCCCCGTGGAACCAAAGATAGCCCCCGCACCGCTGGAAGTACCCATCGGGCTGTCATATTCTTCTTCCTGCAAATCAGGAAAAGAAATATCAGCCTGCCTGATCATCCGGGCAAGCTCACGGGTTGTCAGGACCCAGTCCACATCCTTATACTGGCCCGTACCCATCTCCCGGCGGGCAGCTTCAAATTTCTTCGCCGTACAGGGCATAACTGCCACAACCACGATTTTCTCCGGATTGATACCCTCTTTTCTGGCGAAGTATGTTTTGGCCAGGGCTCCGAACATCTCGTGGGGAGATTTGCAGGTGGAGAGGTTTTCCAGGTACTCCGGGTAAAAATGCTCTGCAAACTTAACCCAGCCAGGACAGCAGGAGGTTAAGAGAGGAAGCTTTCCCCTCCCTTCCAGCCGTTCCAGGAGTTCATGGGCCTCTTCCATAACTGTGAGGTCAGCCGTGAAATCTGTTGCAAAAACCCTGTCGAAACCCAGCCGCTGCAGGGCTGCCACCAGCTTACCCGTAACCACACTACCTACAGGAAAACCGAATTCTTCGCCCAGGGTAACCTGAATTGAGGGGGCAGTCTGCACCACCACGAATTTATCCGGGTCCTCCAGGGCTTCCCAGACAGATTCAATACATTCCTTTTCCACAAGGGAACCGGTGGGACAGGCCAGCACGCACTGCCCGCAGGCAATGCAGGCCACCCTGGAGAGATCCTGCCCGAAGGCGGGAGCGATGATTGTGTCATAATTCCGGTAAAGGGCGGAATACACGTTGATTTCCTGCACCTTACTGCAGATTGCCTCGCAGCGCCTGCACTTAATGCACTTATTGTAGTCCCGGACTATGTAGGGGTTTTCATTCTGCACCTCAAGGTTCTTCATTTCGCCCGTGTATTTTATATTCCGGATACCCAGGCTATCAGCTAAATTCTGCAGCTCGCAGTTAAGGTTCCGGATGCAGGTGGTACACTCGCGGTGGTGGTCGGAAAGCAGCAGTTCCACCATCGTCTTTCGCACCCGCCGCACCCGGGGTGAGGTGGTGTGCACAACAAGGC
>Ga0116181_1000027_pt1 | contig 112384 bp, 100 predicted proteins | sample AD_UKC075_MetaG_FD_89752 | JGI IMG/M metagenome (GOLD analysis project Ga0116181, IMG submission 89752) | Active sludge microbial communities of municipal wastewater-treating anaerobic digesters from USA - AD_UKC075_MetaG | ecosystem: Engineered > Bioreactor > Anaerobic > Digestate | place... | reverse complement strand
GTCAGCCCAGCTCTGCGGCACGGCGCGGCGGCGCGCATTCCTCATCTCCACAGCGACGCTTCTCCCCACGCCCGGGAGCCGGCCAGCGATCACGATCCGGTGATCGCGACCCTGCCAGCTTTGCACTGCCAGAACGTGTTCACGATCTCCTGAGCAGCAACGCCAGGAGTGCCAAGTGGACGAATTGCCGGCGGGTATTGCGTCAGTGCTTGATCCGCTGGCGCGAAGCTATACTTGTGACAGAAGTCCAGGCAATAGCACAGCCACTCGTGATGGTGCGGGCGCTGATTGGCCATGATGTCCCGCTGCGCCAACCGCGCCTCGTAGTGGCATGAATTTTGGCAGATATACAGAAACTATATATAGTCTTCCTGGCTCACAGCTATACATTCAGCCGCTTTATTAATCATAACACCTTGATTAATAAAAATTAATTTTGGTTTAGATGCGGCCGTGTTATAGATCATTTAGCGGGACTATATTAAGAAATCGTATAATCACTTGTTAGAGGCTTATTTGAAATATGCATAAGATTAAGGAAAGCCTATCAGTAATTTTCATAATAATGTTGCTTTTTATATTGATATGGTTTTGCTGGAAATTGATTTTTATCTTTATTGAAGCATTAACTGTTGCAGATTCCAAGATCACTATTCCTGTTATTGGTGGGATTATTACTATCATCGTTGGTCTAATAGCAAACCTATATACACAAAAACAAATCAAGTTACGTGAGATTGATGAAGCACATCGCTCCAAAAAAGTTGAAATATACAGCAATTTTTTAGAAATCGTGCGCAGGATAATCTCCGGAAACAACAAAAACATTCCTATAAAACCTTTAAAAGAAGGTGAATTAATTTTACAAATGACAAAATTTAGGACAGAGATTATTTTATGGAGTAGTCCTAGTGTAATCAACGCATTCCGAAATTTTGAAAGTATAGCTGAAGAAAACACAGGTATAAAAATGCTATTACCAGCAGTTGATCGCTTATATCGTGAGATGAGAAAAGATATTGGTCTTAGCAATAAAGGACTTCCACAAAATCAATTAGTTAAAATATACCTTAAAGATCCTTCTGAACTTGATAGGGCACTTACAAATGTAGATCCCTAACAAAGCCATCAACGCAGACCGCGTTAAGTGGTAAAAAGGAGGAAGCTTCGACAATATGCGGAGAAACATCGTCCTAATCGACTTCGAGAGTGTTCAGCCGGACTCGATTGAAGCGCTGAACTACGAGCACTTCCACGTCTTGCTGTTCTGCGGCGCCAATCAATCGAAAATTCCGTTCGAAATCGCAGCGACACTGCAAAAGCTCGGCCCGAGAGCTGAATATATAAAGATTACTGGTGTCGGACCGAATGCGCTCGACTTCCATATCGCGTATTACATTGGGCGCCTAGCCGCGGAAGACCCAAGCACATTCTTCCACGTTGTATCACGGGACAAGGGTTTCGATCCTCTAATTCAGCACCTCAAGTCAAAGAAGGTCTTCGCTGTCCGCTCTGAATCGATTGCGGATATCCCCATAGTAAAAAATGGCGAAAAAAAGCCACCCACCGAAAGGGCGGAGGCGTTCATCGTTAAGCTCAAAGAACCGAAAGTCACTAGGCCCAGAACAGAAAAGACCATGGCTAGCGCGATAAAGACACACTTCCAGCCGAACGTGGACAAAGCCGAGGCGGCTCAAATTCTGAAGGCCATGATTGCAACAGGGTTCATTTCCGTCCAGGCCGGCAAGATCGTTTATGCCCAATCTGCCACCTAACCAGCTGTTGGAGCGGACGCCTCCGCACCGCACGCTCGTTTGGTAGGCATCCGGATCGTCCCGCAGCAGGCCCTGCTTTAAAGCCGTCATATCCAGCTTGCGCCGCCGAACCTCCGATGGCAGCCACGAAAAAAAGGCCGTCGCAACCACGACGGCCTTTCTCGATCCTGCAGCGACCGGCGGTCGGAACGACCATCCGGTCTCATCGGCATCACGCCGAGTGGATCACTTCACCAGACGGGCCTTCACATAGGAACCCGGCGCGTCTTCGATCACCGGCAGCTTGCCGGTTCCCGGCACGCGGGCCGGCACCTTCTCGCCGGAGTTCTTGCTCAGCCACTTGTACCAATCCGGCCACCACGAACCCTCGGTCTGCTTGGCATCCTTCAGCCACTCATCCGGATCGGCGACCTGCTTGGTGTTGGTCCAGAAGAAATACTTGTTGGCGGCCGGCGGGTTGATCGGGCCGGCGATGTGGCCGGAACCGCTCAGCACGAACCGCACCGGGCCACTGAACAACCGGCTGCCGGCATAATTGGACTTCCACGGAGCGATGTGATCTTCGATCGCCGACAGGAAATAGGTCGGCACCTTGACCTGGCTCAGATCGATCGGCGTACCCAGCAGGGAAATGCCGCCCGGATCCTTCAGCCGGTTGTGCTGGTAGAAGTTGCGCAGGTAGAAGCTGTGCATCTTGGCCGGCATCCGGGTGGAATCCGAATTCCAGTACAGCAGGTCGAAGGGGAACGGGTCCTTGCCCAGCAGGTAGTTGCTGATGAAGAACGACCACATCAGATCGTTGGCGCGCAACATGCTGAAGGTCGTCGCCATCTCGCTGCCGTCGAGGAAGCCCTTGGCAGCCATGCGCTTTTCCAGCGAGGCGATCTGCTCTTCCTCGATGAACACTTCCAACTCGCCCGGCTGGGCGAAATCCAGCATGGTGGTCAGATGGGTGCCGGAGGTGATGCGCGGCGTGCCCTTGGCAGCCAGATAGGCGTTGGTGATGGCAAGCAACGTGCCGCCCAGGCAGTAGCCCAGCGCGTTGACTTCCGGTTCGCCGGTCGCCTGTTCGATCGCATCCAGCGCCGCCAGCGGACCATCCTTCAGGTAATCTTCGAAGCCCTTCTCCGACATCTTCTCGTCGGGATTGATCCAGGACATCAGGAACACCGTGAAGCCCTGGTCGACCGCCCACTTGATCAGCGAGTTCTTGGGGCGCAGATCCATGATGTAGTACTTGTTGATCCACGGCGGGAAGATCAACAACGGCTTCTTGAACACCTCCGGGGTACTGGGATCGAACTGGAGGAGCTGCATCATCTCCGTCTGGAACACCACCTTGCCCGGAGTGGTGGCAACGTTCTTGCCCATCTCGAAGGCGCTGGGGTCGGTCATGCGAATGCTGAGCTTGCCTTTGCCACGCTCGAGATCATCGAGCATGTTCTTCAGGCCATTGATCAGATTCTCGCCGCCGGATTCGATGGTGGCCCGCACCACTTCGGGATTGGTCAGCGCGAAGTTGCTGGGCGACAGCGCATCGACGAACTGGCGGGTATAGAACTGGAGTTTCTTCTTGGTCTTGTCGTCGAAACCTTCGACGTTGGCAACCATGTCCTGTAGCCAGCCGGACGTCAGCAGATAGGACTGCTTGATCAGCGAGAACAGGGCGTTGTCCTTCCAGTCGTCGTGCTTGAAGCGCTTGTCGCTCTTCGGCTCGCGCACCACCGCTTCCAGCGGCTGACCGCTGAACAACGCCGGCAGGGATTTCTGCCACAATTCCAGATAGTTCTGCCACAGGGCCATCTGCGCCTGCGCCAGTTTGGTCGGATCGCTCATGATCTTCTGGGACAAATCCATGAAGGCTTTGCCCAGCGCCATGGTGTCCTGCAGATCGTACATGCCGTCGTTTTTCTGGCGATTCAGGAATTCCTTGACGATCACCTGACTCTTTTCGGCGACATGGCTGAACAGCTGAGCCATTTGTACCGGATCGGGCATCTTCACGTCAGGCAGTTTGGCTTCGGTACTGGTTTTTTCGGCCATGCATTCATTCCTCGTTATGGTGGTTCGTTGGACTTATCGCCGTTATTTTAACTGATGTTGCATCTTTGGCGGCAGAGTATGCCCCAAAAATGACAGGACAGGTCAGCACGGAAACTCCGCGTTGACCTGTCCGTTCAATCATAGAGTGCTGTGAAGCGAGCGTCGCCTTACTTGGCGACCAGGGACTTGAGTTCCTGCAGGCTCTCGGTCACGCGCTTGTTGATGATGGCGAACGCTTCGGTGTTGGACTTGCTGACCATCTCAGCCAGTTCGCGCATGTTGGCCAGCGCCTGCTCGAACGCCTTGCGGACCAGTTCGGCCTGCTTGGTGGTCATGTCCTTCGGGTTGCCCGCGCTGGACAGCTCTTGGGCGACCGACGACACTTCGCTCATGGCCTGACTCAGAATCTCGGCTTGGCGCTGCGCCACCGCCTGCATCCCCTGTACCGCGGCCTGGTTGGCGGCAGTCAGCGCTTCGATATTCTTACGCTGCGCAGTCACGACGGCTTCCATGTCGAAACCGGGGATCTTGACGTCGCCCAGCATCTTGGTCATGTCGAACTTGGTCAGATCGAATTTGCTGAAGTCGAAGTTGGCGAACGGGTTGAAGGGGTTTGGGGTAGACATCAGACATTCTCCACGTTTGGGAATTGATAGAGTCACTATTTATTGTGCGATGCAGCATCAGTAAGGATATTTTGCATCGTGGAAAGCAGGGTGTCAACCAAAATTTTGCAGCGCAGCAATTTCTTTTTTCACTCCTCACGGCCCAAACTTTTGGCGGCGATCTCATAGACATCCGGCGACAAGGCCGGCGCCGCCAGAATGCGCTCAAGTTGATTCCGCATCCCCTGCTGGCGAGCGGAATCGTACTGGCGCCACCGGGTAAAGGCCGCCATCAACCGCGCAGCAATCTGGGGATTGAACGCATCCAACTCCAGAATTCGGTCGGCCAGGAAAGTATAACCGCTGCCGTCGGCCGCATGAAAATACCGTGGGTTGGCTTGTGAGAATACCCCGATCAACGCCCGCACCTTGTTGGGATTGCGGAGCGTGAAGGATTCGTGCGTCATCAGCTGGCGCACCACCTCCAGGACACCGGGCAGGCGGGAAGCGGCCTGCAGACTCAACCACTTGTCCACCACCAACGCTTCATGCCGCCAGTGCTCGTAAAAAGCCGCCAAGGCAGCAACGCGTTCCGGTCCCTCGCAGTTGGCCAGTGGCGCCAGTGCGCCGAGCTGGTCGGTCATGTTGCTGGCGCCATGAAACTGCTCCAGGCACAGGGTGCGCGCTTCGGCGTCGTCGAGCTGCATCAGATAATCCAGACAGACGTTCTTGAGCGCGCGGCGCCCAATGGCAGCCGCGTCGATGCAATAGCCGTCGCGCTCTCGCTCATGCAAGGTCCGGTAGGTCGCCAGTAGCGAGGGCCGCAGCCGCTCCGCCAGAGTCCGCTGTACGAAACGCCGCATGGCGTGAATACCATCCACATCGACGACCTGCATCTGTTCGGCCAGATAGCCCTCGCTCGGCAAGGTCAGCACCAAGGCCAACAATGCCGGATCGGCATCGGCGGAATCCAGCGCTTGGCCGAAGGCGGCGCTGAAGGCATCGGGCAAGTCTCCCTCGCCACCCTGTCGATGCTGTTCGATCAGAGCCAGGATGGCGCGGATCACCAGGGTTTGGCCGGCATCCCAGCGATTGAAGTCATCGCGATCGTGGGCCAGCCGAAACCGCAAGTCGGCGTCGCTCTCGGCGCTGTTCAACTTCACCGGCGCGGAAAAATCGCGCAATAGCGACGGAATCGGCCGAACCGGCACCTCGACGAACTGGAAGGTGTGGGTCGCTTCGCGCAACTCCAGCACCCGGGTCGTCGCTCCCGGCCCATGCTCCCCTTCCAGTTGCAGCGGCAGATCGCAACCCTCGCCATCCAGCAAACCCAGCGCCAGCGGAATATGGAACGGTTCCTTGCGCGGCTGACCCGGCGTCGGCGGGCAGGACTGCTGGATCGTCAGGGCATAGCGACGCGTTGCCGGATCGTACTGGTCGCTCACGGTCAGTTCCGGGGTGCCGGCCTGATGATACCAGCGCTTGAACTGGCCAAGATCGGCGCCATTGGCGTCGGCCATGGCCGCCACGAAATCGTCGCAGGTCACCGCCTGGCCATCATGGCGTCGGAAATAGAGATCCATGCCGCGGCGAAAGCCATCCCGGCCCAGCAGGGTCTGGATCATCCGGATGACCTCGGCCCCCTTGTTGTAGACGGTAACAGTGTAGAAATTGTTGATTTCGATGTAGGAGTCCGGGCGCACCGGATGCGCCATCGGCCCGGCGTCCTGCGGAAACTGGCTACTGCGCAGAATGCGCACGTCTTCGATGCGCTTGACGCCGCGCGAGCCCAGATCCGAGGTGAACTCCTGGTCGCGGAACACCGTCAGCCCTTCCTTGAGGCTGAGCTGGAACCAATCGCGGCAGGTGACCCGATTGCCGGTCCAGTTGTGGAAATATTCATGGCCGATCACGCCCAGGATGCCCTGATAGTCGGCGTCGGTGGCGGTTTCCGGCTTGGCCAGCACATACTTGGTGTTGAAGACGTTAAGGCCCTTGTTCTCCATGGCCCCCATATTGAAATCGCCGACCGCCACGATCTGGTACAGGTCGAGATCGTATTCCAGGCCAAAACGCTCCTCGTCCCAGGCCATCGCTTTCCTGAGCGAGTCCATGGCGTGCTCGCACTGGTCGATGTTGTCCGGCTCGACATAGATGCGCAGCGTGACCTTACGCCCGGAGCGGGTGATGAAGTGATCTTCGATGTGGAGCAGATGGCCAGCGACCAGGGCGAACAGATAGGACGGCTTGGGGAATGGATCGTGCCACGCCATCCAGTGGCGGCCATCGTCCCATTCGCCGCTGGCGACCGGATTGCCGTTGGACAGCAACACCGGATAGCGGCTCTTTTCCGCCACCAGCGTGGTGGAAAAGACCGCCATCACATCGGGGCGGTCGAGAAAATAGGTGATCCGGCGGAAGCCCTCGGCTTCGCACTGGGTGCAGAAGTTGCCGCTGGACTGGTACAGCCCCTGCAGAGCGGTATTGTGTTGCGGATAAATGCGGGTGACGATTTCCAGATTGAAGAATGCCGGCGGATCGAACAAGGTCAGCTGGGTCGGGTCGAGGCGATAGCGATCGGCGGCCAGCGGCACGCCATCCAGATCCAGCGCGATCAGCTCCAGGTGCTGGCCATCCAGCTCCAGCGACGTTCCGACCGGCGTAGTCCCGGCCCGGACCACCCGCAAGCGGGAATGAACCAGGGTGCAGTCGTCGCCCAGCTCAAACCGCAGATCGACCGTCGGAATGAGATAGGCAGGCGGCGTGTAGTCCTTCAGATAAATGGTCTTGGGCGTATGAGTCGACATGGCAGTGGCCTGTTCACCGGTGGATGCACTGCGCGCCGACGCAGCGGCGGTCATCCTGGCAACCGGTTGGTGGAAGGAATTGCGCCATCGTCAGGACATGACAAGGGTATCCCGATCGATTGCGGATCTCGCAAATGGCAATACCGGATTGGACCCGCGTCCTGGCGATATCGCTCAACCATGGACCCGGCCCCATCCGGCACATCAGGCATTGACTTCCTGCAGCACCGGTGCGGGACCGGCGGCGGCGCGACGCCGAGCGCGCGCATCGAGCAGATTCTTCAGCGCGATCAAACCACCCAGCCCCAGAAACGCGCCCGGCGGTAAGATCGCCAGCAGGAAACCGCGATAGTCGCTGACCAAATGCACGGTCAGCTGTTTACCGAACTCGCCGAACAGCAATTCCGCTTGGCCGAACAGGGTGCCCTGGCCGAGCAGTTCGCGCAGCGCGCCTAGCAACACCAGGGCTAGGGTGAAACCGAGCCCGGTCGCGAGACCATCCACTGCCGATTGGGCGACGCCGTGCTTGAAAGCGAAAGCCTCGGCCCGACCAATCACACAGCAATTGGTCACGATCAGGGGAATGAAGATCCCCAACACCGTGTACAGCGCCGGCAGAAAGGCGTGCATCGCCAGCTCGACGGCGGTCACCACGCAGGCGATCACCATGACGAACACCGGGATTCGCACCTCCGGGCGCACCAGCTTGCGGATCAGCGAAACGGCCACGTTGGACAACAGCAACACCAAAGTCGTCGCCAGCCCCAACCCCAGCCCGTTGACCACCGAATTCGACACTGCCAGCAACGGACACAACCCCAGCAGGACCACAAAGCCGGTGTTCTGGGTCCACACGCCGTTCTTGAGAATCTGCCGATAGCCGATTTCGCTCATGACTGCCGCTCCTTAATTCCCCGTCCTGCTGGGGGCGAACAACTGCTCACGGTGCGTTTGTACATACTCCAAGAACTTATGGGTCGCCTTGACCACGGCGCGCGGGGTGATCGTCGCGCCGGTGAACTGGTCGAATGCGCCACCATCCTTCTTGACCTTCCAACCGTCCGGTCCGGGATCGCTCAAGGATTTGCCGGTGAAGGCCAGAATCCATGGCGAGCGCTTTTCGTCGATCCCGTCGCCCAGCCCTGGCGTTTCCTTGTGCGACAGCACCCGCACCCCGGCCAGCGCACCGTCGGCGCGAACTCCAATCAGCAACTGGATCGGACCGCTGTAGCCATCCGGCGCCACCGGCGTGGCGAACAGCGCCACCGGCTGGCCATGCTTGCGCGCCCGATACACCGTGACCGGCTCCTGGGTGCCCAACCACTCCGGAGCCACTACCTCGATTCGGTCTTCGGTCACGCGATTGTCGTACTGGTCGGCCGGCACCAGCTGGTTCAGGCTGGCCTCCAGCGCGGCCCGCTGCGCCTCGGCGATGATGTCTTTGGTATGGGTATAGGTCACGGCGACCAACGCCGTGCCCACCACGGCGAAGCCGGTCAGGATCAGGGCGGCGACCCCCATGCTGCGCACGAGCGGCTTCATCCCGAACGCGCTCCGAACACGCGCGGCTGGGTGTACAGGTCGATGGTCGGTGCGGCGATGTTCATCAGCAACACCGCGAACGCCACCCCATCGGGATAACCGCCAAAGCTGCGGATGATATAGACCAGCACGCCGATGCCTGCGCCATAGATCAGTCGGCCCCGGGCCGTGGTGCTGGCCGTGACCGGATCGGTGGCGATGAAGAAAGCGCCGTAGATCGCCGCGCCACTCCAGACCTGAAACCAGGGCGGCGCATAGCGTAGGGGATCGACCAGATGAAAGATGGTTGCGATCAACGCCAGCCCGCCCAACATACCGACCGGAATCTGCCAGGCTGCCGTGCGGGTGAAGACCAGCCACAGGCCGCCCGCCAGGAATCCCAGCGTGGCCCATTCCCAGCCATGGCCGGCGACGATGCCGAACACCGGGCTGTTGCGGATCTCGGTCACCGTCAGTCCCAAGCCCAGCTTGGTGCGCAGGACATCGAGCGGAGTAGCGCCGGTCAACCCGTCCAGGGTGATGCCCCCCGTCCCGCCCATGATGATCCGTAGGGTGTCCAGCAGACCCAGGGCATGCGGCTGGCCGACGCCGTACGGAATCAACCAGGCGCTCATCTCGCGCGGAAACGAGATCAACAGCACCACGTAGCCGACCATGGCCGGATTGAAGGGGTTGTATCCCAAGCCGCCGTACAGATGCTTGGCAATCACGATGGCGGACACGACCCCGATGGTGGTCAACCACCATGGCGCCAACGGCGGCAGCGCCACAGCCAGCAACCAGGCGGTCGTCACGGCGCTATAATCGCCCAGATACAGCGCCAGCGGCTTACCGCGCACGGTCAGCACCGCCGCCTCGGCCACCAGCGCCACGACGGTCGCGAGCGCCAGATTGATCAGCACGCCCCAGCCGAAGAACCAGACCAGGGCCACAATACCGGGCGTCATCGCATAGAGCACCCGACGCATTACCTGACCGACGCTGCGATCGGCCAGGACATGGGGAGAAGTTACCGTCTTGAAGCGCATGGCCGCCTATTCCGACCGTTCAACATTGACAGCAATCGACGCCGGGGCAGCCGACGCCGGTTCAGCCGGGGACGGGCCCGCTGTGGCACCATCCAGCGGTGATGCGGCGCGCGGCGGCGCTTTCTGTCGCAACTTGGCTTCCCGCTCGCGCTGCTCGCGCTCCAGCCGCTCCATGCGCGCCTGATGACGCCGCCGGGCCAGTTCGGCGCGCTGCTTTTCCTTTTCCAGCGCCCAGATCTCGTTCTTGGCGTAGCGGTAATACTGCACCAGCGGGATGTGACTGGGGCAAACGTAGCTGCAACAGCCGCACTCGATGCAGCTAAACAGATGGTAATCCTGGATCTTGTCGAATTCCTTGGCCCGCGCATGCCAATACAGCTGTTGCGGCAACAGATTAGCGGGACAGACCTCCACGCAGTCGCCGCAGCGGATACACGGCATGACCGGCGGTTCCACCAGCGCGTCGGCGCCGACCGCCAGGATGCAGTTGGTGGCCTTGGTCACCGGAACCCCGTCGCTATGCATGGCAAAGCCCATCATCGGTCCACCCATGATCAGTCGTTCGACCCCTTCCCGATAGCCGCCGCAGCGGGCGATCAGATCGGCGAACGAGCTGCCCAGCAGAGCGTCGATGTTGCGCGGTTGGGCGATGTGGCCGGTGACCGTCACGATGCGGGAGATCACCGGTTCACCATGAGCGACAGCGCGATGCAGGGTATAGGCGGTGGCGACATTGAAGCACTGCACACCGATGTCGGTCGAACGGCCGTTGACCGGCGCTTCCTTGTTGGTCAGCAGTTTGGTGAGCTGCTTGGCGCCGCCGCTGGGATAACGGGTCGGCACCGGCCGCACCTGATAGCCGGTCCCGCTACAGGCCGCATTCATGGCGGCGATGGCCTCCGGCTTGTCGTCCTCGATGCCGATCAGCACCTCGCGCGGCTGCAGCAGATGCGCCAGGATATGGATGCCGGCGACGATCTCGACCGCCCGCTCGCGCATGATCAGGTCATCGCAGGTCATCCACGGCTCGCATTCGGCCCCATTCAGGATCAGCTGTTCCAGCCGTTCGCAATGACCGCTGAGGTTCATCTTGACCGCGCTCGGAAACACCGCCCCACCCAAGCCAACCACGCCGGCGTTGCGCACGAAATTGCGCAGATCGCTGGGATGCATCCGTTGATAATCGACCGGCGTCCGCTCGATCCAGCGATCCTGGCCATCGCTCTCGATGGTCACGCACCAGTCCGGCAATCCGGACGGATGCGGCACCGGCTGCTGATCGACGGCGACCACCCGACCGGAGGTGGGCGCATGCACGGCGGCGCTGACATAGCCATCCGGCTGCCCGATCATCTGTCCCTTCAATACCCGGTCGCCGGCCTGCACCAGCGGCTTGGCGATCGCGCCGACATGCTGGCGCAACGGCACCACCAGGCGCTCGGGCACCGAACCGGGCAAGATGGTTTCCCGGTTGGATTCAGTCTTGTGGCGAACGGTCTTCAGGCCACCATGGAACGGAAACGGCGGGGTCATGCAGCGGCCCTGGCCTCGGCGGCGGGATAGACCCATTTCCAGGTAGTGATGGTCGGCGAAATGGGCTGCATGTGGATGCAGTCGACCGGACAGGGCGCCAGGCACAGTTCGCAACCGGTGCATTCCCGAGCAATCACCGTGTGCATGTGCTTGGCCGCGCCGAGGATGGCGTCGACCGGGCAGGCTTGAATGCACAGGGTGCAGCCGATGCAGCTTTGTTCGTCGATCACCGCCACCATCTTCGGCTTCTCCGGGCCGAGATCCGGATCGAGCGGCTTGGGATCGCGGCCCAGCAGATCGGCCAGAGCGGCAACGCCCCCTTGCCCACCCGGCGGACATTGATTGATATCGGCCTCGCCGGCGGCGATGGCCTCGGCGTAGGAGCGGCAGCCGACATAACCGCACTGACCGCACTGGGTCTGCGGCAGCAAGGCATCGATCCGTTCGACTACCGGATCGCCCTCGATCTTGAAGCGAATCGCCGCAAATCCCAGCAGCAGGCCCGAAGCCCCCGCCAATGCGCCCAACGCCACAATGGCCACGATCATCATCATCTTATCCTCGCACCAGTCCGGCGAAACCCATGAACGCCAGTGACATCAACCCCGCCGTCACCAAGGTGATAGCCGGCCCGCGAAAATGCGTCGGGACGTCCGCCACCACGATCCGCTCGCGCATGGCCGCGAACAGCACCATGACCAGCGAGAAGCCGATAGCCGCCCCGAATCCGTACAGCGCCGACGCGATGAAGCCGTGTTGGGCCTGCACGTTCAACAAGGCTGCCGCCAACACTGCGCAGTTGGTGGTGATCAGCGGCAGATAAATCCCCAGGGTCTGGTACAGCAGCGGGCTGGATTTGTGCACCACCATCTCGGTGAACTGCACCACCACGGCGATCACCAGGATGAAGGCGATGGTGCGCAGATACTCCAGCCCCAGAGGAACGAGCAGGTAATGGTCGGTCAGATAGGCGCAGATGGACGACAAGGTCAGCACGAAAGTGGTCGCTAGGCCCATGCCCATGGCGGTTTCCAGTTTACGGGAAACTCCCATGAAGGGGCACAGACCCAGGAACTTCACCAGGACATAGTTGTTGACCAGGATCGTGCTGATCAAGATCAGGACATATTCATTCATGACTCGCGGTGCTCCGCTGTCGGGCAACACGGTTCGGACATACCGGCATGGACCGGCGCTCGCGGACCGGATCTCCGCTATCTCGATTCCGTCCACTCGGAACGGCCTGGACCGACCCGATCGTCCGGAACATGGCTAATTTAGCAATTGCTAATGTAGCAAATTCCCCTACCCTTGTCGTCAGGGTCGGGCCGCCGGTCTGAGGCGCGGCCCGCCTCCATCGGGACCGACCCTCAAGCGGACTTGTCACCATCCAGCAGGAGAAATTCGATCAAGGCTTTCTGGGCGTGCAGGCGATTCTCGGCCTCGTCCCATACCCGGCTTTGCGGGCCATCGATCACCTCGGCGCTGACTTCCTCGCCGCGGTGGGCGGGCAGGCAGTGCAGGAAGATGGCGTCCGGTTTGGCCTGGGCCATCACCTCGGCATCGACCTGAAAATGGGCGAAGTCCTGCATCCGGCGCGATTGCTCCTCTTCGCGGCCCATGCTGGCCCATACATCGGTCGCCACCATGTCGGCGTCGCGGGCGGCGGCTCGCGGATCGCGCAGCAGCACGACCCGGCCCGCGGCCTGCTTCAGCAATTCCGCATCCGGCTCGTAGCCGGGCGGCACGGCGATCCGCAGCTGCAGATCGCACATGATGGCGGCGCTGATATAGCTGTTACACATGTTGTTACCGTCGCCGATCCAGGCCACGGTCTGCCCGCGAATATCGCTGCCGCGATGCTCGATCAGCGTCTGCAGATCGGCCAGCAGCTGGCAGGGGTGGTTAAAGTCGGTCAGGCCGTTGATGACCGGCGCTGTGGAGTAGGCGGCGAAACGCTCGACCTTGGCATGCTCGAAGGTGCGGATCATCACGACGTCCACCATACTCGACAACACCCGGGCGGTATCCTCGATGGGCTCTCCCCGGCCCAGCTGGGTATCGCGCGGCGACAGGAAAATGGCGCTGCCACCCAGTTGCGCCATGCCGGCTTCGAAGGAAATCCGGGTGCGGGTGGAGGCTTTTTCGAAGATCATGCCCAACACTTTCTGTGGAAACGGCGCGTATGACTCACCCCGCCGATGTTGGGCCTTCAATTCTTGGGCGCGGCGCAGCACCTGCTGCAACTCCGCGGGCGATAGGTCGAATAGACTGAGAAAATGGCGTGGTTTCATTGAATATTGATTTGTAAGCCGTTCTCGGAAACCAAAACGGCAGCGATTCAAGGCTGCCGTCGGTGTTGATCTATAGTAGGTTAGTTTCTTCAGTGAACGCGCACAAGCGCATACCAGCGAGATTCCGAACATGCAGGCAAATTTTTGTCCCCGTTGCGGCAATCCCCTGCGGACCGCCGACGTCAACGGCCAGATGCGACAGCGTTGCGACGTGGCGGACTGCGGTTACGTCCACTGGGACAACCCCGTGCCGGTGGTCGCCGGCATCGTCGAGCTGGATGGTATGGTCGTGCTGGTCCGCAATCAAGGCTGGCCGGACAAGATGTACGGCCTGGTCAGCGGGTTCCTGGAAAAAGGCGAAACCCCGGATGCGGCTATCCTGCGCGAAGTGCGCGAAGAACTGGGCTTGGATGCTCAAAATGCTCGTTTCATCGGCTATTACCCGTTTTTCGAAATGAATCAGTTGATCCTGGCCTTTCACGTCGCCGCCAGCGGCGACATCGTCCTGGGCGAAGAGCTGGCCGACATCCGACGGGTCGCCGTCGACCGGCTCAAACCCTGGGCCATCGGCACCGGTCCAGCCGTTCGCGACTGGCTGGCGGCTCGCAACGGTCAGGTCACGGAAACGATGGCCAGTCATGCCGCCCTGCGCGACTGGCTGGCCCGGCAAACCTCCAACCCCTGAGGGCTTTCGATCATGCTCGCCTTCCTGCCGGCGCCGGTTCGCGCCGCCTTGGCGTTCCTGCTGTTCATCCTGAACACCCTGTTCTGGTGTACGCCCCTCTACCTCGTGCTGCTGGTCAAGCTGATCGTGCCCAGTCGGGGCTGGCGCGAGTTCCACGCCCGCCTGCTGGTCAGCATCGCCGAGTCCTGGATCGGTTGCAATAACGCCATCATGGGCCTGACCCAGCGCATCGAATGGGATGTGCAGGGTCTGGACGGCCTGCGGCGCGACGACTGGTATCTGGTCAGCTCCAACCACCAGTCCTGGGTCGATATCGTGGTCCTGCAACGGGTTCTCAATCGCCGCGTTCCCTTCCTGAAATTCTTCATCAAGCAACCGCTGATCTGGGTGCCGGTGCTGGGCGGCGCCTGGTGGGCGCTGGATTTTCCCTTCATGCAACGTCATTCGGCCGCCTATCTGGCCCAACACCCCGAAGCGCGCGAGCAGGACTGGGAGACCACGCGCCAACGCTGCGAACGGTTCCGCAACACGCCGATCTCGATCCTGAATTTCCTGGAAGGAACGCGGTTCCGACCGGACAAGCATGCCCGCCAGCAGTCGCCCTACCGCCATCTGCTACGCCCCAAGTCGGGCGGATTGGCCTTCGTACTGGAAGCCCTGCCCGACCGGGTTCGCCATCTGCTGGATGTCACCATCGTCTACCCAGATGGACGCTGCACCTTTCAGGATCTGTTCGGCGGCCATATCCGCCGGGTGATCGTCCGCGTCCGGCAGCTGACGATTCCGCCGGAGCTGCTGGGGCGGGACTATCGCCATGACGCCGAATTCCGCGCCGCCATCCAGCACTGGATCGGCCAGATCTGGACCCAGAAGGACGCCCTGATCGACCAGTTGCTGCCACCCGCCGACCGGACAGCGGCCTGATCAGTTCTGGGCGATGGCCTTGAGCGTCTCGGCGTACTTGTCGGCGTCGGTCGTCCGCAGCAGCCGCCGCACCACCCCGTTCAAAACGCCGACATCGCTGTCCTGGATCACGCGCTTGATCTCCAGCAGCGCGGTGGGGTGCATGCTGAACTCGGTCAGCCCCAGTCCTAGCAACAGGCGGGTGTAGCGCGGATCGCCCGCCATCTCCCCGCACAGGCTGACCGGAATACCCGCCTTGTGGCCGGCCTGGATGGTGTTGTGGATCAAGCTCAGCACCGCAGGGTGCAGCGGATCGTAGAGATAGTTGATCTCATCGTCCACCCGGTCGATGGCCAGCGTGTACTGGATCAGGTCGTTGGTGCCGATCGACAGGAAATCCAGATAGCGCGCGAACTGAGCGGCGCACACTGCCGCCGCCGGGATCTCGATCATCCCGCCGATGGGCAATGCCTCGTTGAAGGCCAGACCCCGATCGCGCAGCTCCTGGCGCGTTTCCGCCACCAGCCGCAACACCTGGAACACCTCCTGGATGGTGGACAGCATCGGCACCATCATCCGCACCGGGCCATAGGCCGAGGCCCGCAGGATGGCGCGCAGCTGAGGACGAAACATGCCCAGATCCTTCAGGCACATGCGAATCGCCCGCAACCCCAGCGCCGGATTGGTGCTGACCGGTCCGCCACGCCCGCCGTCCACCTGCTTGTCCGCGCCGAGATCGGCGGTGCGGATAGTGATCGGGCTGCCTTCCAGCACCTTGATGACGTGCAGATAGGACGCCAGGTGTTCCTCTTCGTCCGGAACATCGTTGCGATTCATGAACAAGAACTCGGTCCGGTACAGACCGATGCCGTCGGCCACGACATCTCGCACCGCCGCCGCGTCCTCCGGCAATTCGATGTTGGCGTAGAGCCCGATCGCAATGCCATCGCGGGTGACCGCCGGCTTGCCCTTGAGCTTGCTCAGCTCTCGCTGTTGCTGACGCTCTTCCTTCTGCTTGTGACGGTAATAGCGCAGGATACGCTCGTCCAAACCGACCAGCACCACCCCCTGGCGACCATCCACGATCACCGGCTCGTCGTGCCCTAGATAAGCCCGCGCGTTGCGCGCGCCCACCACGGCCGGAATGCCCAGGCTGCGCGCCAGGATGGCGGTGTGCGACAACGGTCCGCCATATTCGGTCACGAACGCCAGCACCCCCCGATGCTGCATCAGGATGGTGTCGGCCGGGGTCAGATCGTCGGCGACGATGATGCGGCCTTCCAGCCGGCTCGGCGCCAGATCGGCATAGTCGGGATCGCTCAGATAGGACGGATCCTCGGCCATCAGAATGTGCTGAACCCGCCGCACCACATGGTCGACGTCGTCCTTGCGGGTGCGCAGATAGGGATCGTCCATCTGCTCGAACACCTGGACCAGCGCATCGCGCTGCAATTGCAAAGCCCACTCGGCGTTGCACTTGCGTGTGCGGATGAAGCCGATCGGCGCTTCACTGAAGGTCGCATCCTGCAACATCAGCAGGTGGGTATCGATGAAGGCCGTGACATCGTTCGGCGTCGTAGCCGGAACGCGCGCCCGGATGTCCTGCAGTTGCTGGCGCGCCACCTCCAGGCCAGTCAGAAACCGCTGGACTTCATCCTCGACGATAGCGTCAGGAATCGTGTATTCGGTGATTTCCAACTGGTTGCGCTGCAACAGATACGTCCTGCCGATCGCGTAACCACGGGAAACACCGATGCCATGCAGCGAAAATGGCATGGGGCCAACCTCTTATTCGTCCTCGTCGAAACGGCGGAGAATCAAGCCTTCGAGATGCTCGAGCGCCTGCTCGGCCTCGGGACCGCTGGCGTGTAGTTCCAATCGAGCGCCACAGGCAGCCGCCAGCATCATGACGCCCATGATACTCTTGCCGTTGACCGCGCGCTCGCCGCGCCGCAGCCGGATCTCGGCGTCGAATCCGGATGCCAGCGTGACGAATTTGGCGGCGGCGCGGGCGTGCAAACCCAGCTTGTTGATGATGGTGACTTCCCGCTTCAGCACTTCGGATTCTCCATGTCCTGGCGCCGACCCGAACCAACCGGGCAGCTTTTGTTTCATTTTAGCTCCCGATGGCGGACCATGACATGTTGGCGAATATCGTTGAAAGAGCGCGCCAGCGCCTCAGCGATGAACACCGAGCGATGCTGGCCGCCGGTGCAACCGATGGCGACGGTCAGATAACTGCGATCGCTGAGCGCGAACTTCGGCAACCAGCTGGCCAGGAACTGGCGCAGATCGGCGATCATGGCGGCCACCTCCGGCTGGCGCTCGAGAAAATCGATCACCGGCTGATCGAGGCCGGTCAGCGGGCGCAATTGCGCCTCCCAATGCGGATTGGGCAAGCAACGGACATCGAAGACGAAATCGGCATCGACCGGCACGCCGTTCTTGAAGCCGAAGGATTCGAACAGCAGCGACATCGCCCCACCCGGCGTGTCGTGCACGCGGGCGCGAATCAACTCGCGCAACTGATACAGGTTAGTGTTGCTGGTGTCGATGATCAGATCGGCGCTGGCCACGATAGGCTCCAGCAGATGGCGCTCCTGGCGGATGGCTTCCCGCAAGGGCAGACTGCCCAGATCCAGGGGATGACGGCGGCGCGTCTCGCTGTAGCGCTTGAGCAGGATCTCGTCGGCAGCCTGCAGGAACAGAACCTCCACGGTCAGGCCACTGGCGCGCAGCTCGGTGAGCGCGGCCGGGAACCGGCTCAATTCGTCGAAGAAATTGCGGGCGTCCACCCCCACCGCCACTGTCGGTGGCAGCTTGGCGCTGGCGGCCAGAATCTCCTGGACCAGCGGACCGATCAGATTGAACGGCAGATTGTCGACACAGTAGCAATCCAGATCTTCCAAAGTTTGCAGGGCGATGGTTTTGCCGGACCCCGACAGGCCACTCACGATAATCATTCGCATGGCGTTGCCCTCGCCATGGCCTTCTCCAGCCGTTCCATCATGTCTTGCTCGGCCCGATAGCCGTTCAAGCGCAGGATGTGGTCACGCACCGCGCATTCCACCAGCACCGACAGATTGCGCCCTGGAGCGATCGGCAGGGTGATCATCGGCACCCCGACCCCCAGGATGACCTGGGTATCGCGCAAACCATGCAGCCGGGACTCGGCCGGCGGGGTTATCTCTTCCAGCTTGACCAGGTGCAGGATGAGCCGCACCCGCTTGTTGCGCTTGATGGCACTGTCGCCGAACATGCGGCGGATGTTGAGAATGCCCAGGCCGCGCACCTCCAGCAGATCGCTGAGAGTCGGTGGACAGGTGCCCTCCAGCACATCGGGTGCGATTCGGGTGAGGTTGGGCGTATCGTCGGCGACCAGACGATGGCCGCGACTGATCAGTTCCAGGGCGAGCTCGCTCTTGCCGACGCCGCTGCCGCCGGTGATCAGAACCCCCAGCCCGAACACCTCCAGCAGTTCGCCGTGCACCACGGTGGACGCTTCCAGGCTATGGCGATAGTTGTACAGATGATCCAGCACCACCGCCGGGGGAAACGGCGTATACCACAGCGGCGTATCGGTCTCGTCGGCGCCAGCCCGCAGCGCCTCGGCCTGGCCCAGATCGCCACACACCAGCACCGCACCGCTCAGCGCGCTCAGCAAATCGCCGATCAGGCTGTCACGCGCTGCAGGCGCCAGGCGGCGCAGGAAGGCGGTTTCCTCCGCCCCCAGAATCTGCAGCCGGGGTGGATGCACCCAGTTCAGACGTCCGAAGAAGGGCGCATCGACCTCGGCTGGCAGCCATAGCGCGCGCGCTGCGCCATCTGCGCCTCCCACCCAGCGTAATTGCAGCCCGACTTCCATGTCGTGGAAGACGGTTTGGGCGTTGACCGCTTGATTCATGGCAAGGACAATGTGGCGGGTTTCCAGTCCCGCAGCCGCTCGAACAGCAGAAGATCGGAATCGGTCTCCCGCAGCTGCTGGCAGAACGCCCGGTCACTGAACATTTCGGCCATGTGGGCGAGAATCTTGAGATGTTCGTCGGTGTAATGGTCCGGCACCAGTAGACCGAAGACCAGATCTACCGGTTGCCGGTCGATGGCATCGAAGTCCACACCCTTCTTCAGCTTGATGAACGCCCCGATGGCGCGCTGGCTCTGGCTGAATCGGCCATGCGGCAAGGCGACGCCATGGCCCAGTCCCGTGCTGCCGAGACGCTCCCGGCCGATCAGGCTGTCGAAAATCGGCCGTGCCGACAGATCCGGCTGTCCGGTGGCCAACAATTCGCTCAAGACTTCGATGACCCGCTTCTTGCTGGCCACCTCGCTATCGCACACGATCCGCTCGGGAGCGATCAGGTCGGTGATATCCATGGTCACATCCGCATCTCACGGCTCGGGATAGCTGCGCGCCTTCTCACCACGATGCTTGTCCGTCAGTTTTTCCTTGTGCTTCTTGATCTGACGGTCGATCTTGTCGCTCAGGGCGTCGATCGCGGCATACATATCCTCGTCCTCGGCGTCGGCGAATAGCTCGTTGCCGGCCACATGGATGGTGATCTCGGCCTTCTGCACCAGTTTATCGACGCTGAGAATCACCTGGGCGCTGGTGACATTGTCGAAATGCCGTTCGATGCGCTCCAGCTTGTCGTTCACGTAGCCCTGCAAGGCTGGCGTGATTTCCACATGGTGTCCGCTCAGTTTGACCTGCATGACATGGACTCCTGCTTGACGGGTCCTGGTTGCGATGGGTAATGGAATCGCCCACCCTTGCGCGCCATCCGCGCCGGCCGGCCGAAGAGAATGCTTTCGAACCGTGACGGCGAGCGCGCCCCCGACTCCCGTTGATGCCCCCCGAGGGGCGAAATCCCCGTCCATTCAGACGAGGCGCTTGCGATCCGAGGAGGATGGAATGGACATCGCTTCTCGGTATTTTGCCACCGTCCGCCGGGCGACCTGAATCCCCTCCGCGCTCAACAACTCCGCGATTCGGCTGTCGCTGAGCGGCTTGCCGGGATTCTCGGTCTGGATCAGCTTGCGAATCATGGCCCGGATGGCGGTGGAGGAACATTCTCCGCCGTCGCTGGTTCCGACATGGCTGGAGAAAAAGTACTTCAGTTCGTAGATGCCGCGCGGCGTGTGCATGTACTTTTGCGTGGTCACGCGCGAAATGGTCGATTCATGCATGCCCAGCTCTTCGGCGATGTCGCGCAGGATCAGCGGCTTCATGAATTCGTCGCCCCGCTCCAGGAAATCCCGCTGGCGCTCGACGATGCAGGTGGCCACCTTGAGCAGGGTTTCGTTGCGGTTCTGCAGGCTTTTCAGGAACCAGCGCGCTTCTTGCAGGTGGTTCTTGAGATAGGTGGCGTCGCCGTTTTGTCCGCCGCGCCGCGCCAGGGCAGCGTAGCGGGCGTTGATCCGCAGCTTGGGCGTGTTTTCGGCGTTGAGTTCGACCCGCCAGGCATGGCGCTGCCGATAGACCAACACGTCCGGCACCACATACTGCGGCGAGACGTTGGACAGGCGAGCGCCGGGATGGGGATCGAGCGACTGGATCAGGCTAACGATGCCCTGCAGCGCCTCGCGCGAAATCTTGAGCCGGCGCATCAAGCCGCTGAAATCATGCTCGGCCAGCATGTCCAGATGCTGCTCGACCAAGCGGCGGGCTTCGGCCAGCCAGGGTGTCTCCTCCGGCAAAACCTCCAGTTGCAGCAACAGGCATTCGGCCGGACTGCGGGCGGCCACCCCCTGAGGATCGAAGTGCTGCACCCGCTTCAGCACTGCCTCGATCTCCGCCAGAGTCACGGCAAATTCATTCTGTAGCCCCTGGCAGATCTCTTCCAGCGTCAGGGTCAGATAACCCGAATCGTCGATTGCGTCGATGATCGCCGTTGCGATCGCCATCTCCCGTTCGTCGAACGGCGTCAACCGCATCTGCCAGTACAGGTAGTCGTGCAGGGACTCGCCCGCGCCGGCGTAGCGCTCGTAGGGGTCCCAGTCCTCATCCTCGCCCCGCGAAAAACTGGTCGCGCCATCGTAAGATTCGTAGACGTCCTCCCAGGCGCTGTCCACCGGCAATTCGTCGGGCAGGGTATCCCCCGCCGCACTGATCTCGGTCTCGGCACTGGATTCAGCGGCCACCTGCGCCGCCAGGGTTTCCGGCTGCACCGGCAACTCCTGGGGTTCGTCAGTCCGCTCCAACATCAGATTGGAGTCGAGGATCGCCTGTATCTCCACTTGCAGATCGAGACTGGACAGCTGCAACAGGCGGATGGCCTGCTGCAATGGGGGGGTCATGGTCAGTTGCTGACCCAAACGTAACTGCAATGACTGTCTCATAAGTGTTCGATCTTGCTTCGAGCCGTGTCGCTTCGCTAACCATAATCCTAGCGGGTTTCAGCCATTCGCAGGTGCAAAATCGCTTGGCCGCCATACCCAAGCTCTGCACCGGTTCACAGCTGGAAGGATTCGCCCAGGTAGACCTGCCGAACCTGCCGATTGGCGAGGATCGCGGCCGGGTCGCCTTCGGCGATGACGCGCCCCTCGTTGAGAATATAGGCGCGATGGCAAATCCCGAGAGTTTCCCGGACATTATGATCGGTGATCAGCACCCCAATACCTCGCTCGCACAAATGGTTGATGATGCGTTGGATATCCAGGACCGACAAAGGGTCGACGCCGGCGAACGGCTCGTCCAGCAGAATGAACGACGGATCGGCCGCCAACGCCCGAGCGATCTCCACCCGCCGCCGCTCGCCGCCCGACAGGCTGATCCCCAGGTTGTGGGTCAGATGGCCGACATGGAGTTCGTGCAGCAACTCCAGGGCGCGGGCGCGGCGATCGCTGCCAGTGAGATCGCGGCGAGTTTCCAAAATCGCCAGCACATTGTCCAGTACCGTCAACCGCCGGAACACCGATGCCTCCTGGGGCAGATAACCAACCCCCAGACGCGCCCGCACGTGCATCGGCAGATGGGTGAGATCGCGGTCGTCCAGCAACACCCGCCCTTCGTCGCAGTGGATCAGGCCGACCATCATGTAGAAGCTGGTGGTCTTGCCCGCGCCGTTTGGTCCCAGCAAGCCGACCACCTCGCCGCTGGCGACCTGCAGCGAGACGGCGTCCACCACCACCCGTCGGCGATAGCGTTTGACGACCTCCTTGGCGATCAGCTGGGCCATATCAGGGTTTTTTCTTGGCGGCGGCTGGCGCAGTTTCGGCGGCCCGCGGCTGGAGGATGAACTGGATGCGGCCGTTGTCTCCGGCGCCGCGCGCCCGCACCATGTCGTTCTTGAGATCGTACTCCACCCGGTCGCCGGTAAAGGTGTCTTGGCCCTGCACCAAGCGCGCACCGCCGCTCATGATGACCTTGGCGCCTTCCACATCGTATTCGACCCGTGGGCTGGTTCCCTGGATCTCCGGCTTGTCGACCGCCTGCTTGTAACGCAGATTGGCCGGATTGCCAGTCGCATCCATCCGCTGGAAATTATTGTCCTTGACATAGATGGTGACGGTATCGGCGGTCAGACGCATCGAGCCCTGGGTGATCACCACATTGCCTTCGTAGACGCTGATCCCGGTCTTCTGATCCAGCTGGCCGCGACTGGCCTCCAGATGGATGGGTTGGGTGCGGTCCTCCGGCAGGCCCATGGCCACCGGGGCCGCCAACGCCAGAGCGCTCGCCAGTCCGCATTTAACGCTTGGGCGGTTCATAGACACCTCTTACCTCGGAGAGCAGTTCCAGCCGTTCTTCGTTCAAAAAAGCCTGCAAGCCGACCGACTGCATTTCGCCGCCTGGGGTGACCGCCCGGGCCGGCGCGGCGGTCTCGGCATAGCGTTCGGCGGGCCGGATCAGGACATCGCGGGTGGTGATCGTCACCGGCGGTTTGCCGCTCTCGGCCAAGCGCGTCATCACCACCTTGCCTTCGAGCCGCACCACCTGATGGTCGGCCGCCACCCAACCGCGCTCGGACTGCACCCGCCACTCGCGGGTCCGACCGTCCGGCTGATACCAGTCCATCGTCGGCTGCTCGACGCGCGTTCCCTGCTGCCCAGGCAGTTGGGCCATGCCGGGCGCTTCGACCACATATTCGCGCTGGCCCGCCATGTTGAGGCGCACCGCCCGAACCTGCTCGGCAACCAGCACCGGCTCCCGGTCATCGACCGGGCTGGGCTGACGCAGCGAGGATTCTACCCAGCGCAATAATCCATAGCTCACGCCCACCGCCAGAACCAGTCCGGCCAGAACCAGACTGCCGCGCACCGTCACGCCCTGTAACACGGCTTACAGATAGCGCTCGCGCACGGCCGCCAATTGACCGCGTGCCTCCAACACCAGTTCGCAGACATCGCGCGCTGCACCGCGTCCGCCCTGGCTGGGGGTTCGCCAGTGGGCGTGCTGCTGGACGAAAGGATCGGCATCTTGCACAGCGATGGCCAGGCCCACCTGGGTCATCACCGGCAGATCGATCAGATCGTCGCCCACATACGCGACCTGCTGGGGCGTCAGGTTCAGCCGCGTCAACAGGCTATCGAACGCTGCCCGCTTGTCCTGGATGCCCAGATAGGCGTAGCGGATGCCAAGATCGATCATGCGCCGCTCCACCGAAACCGCGTTCCGGCCGGAGATGATGGCAACCTCCACCCCGCTATCGAGCAACATCCGGATACCATGGCCATCGCGAATATGGAACGCCTTGTATTCATTGCCATCATTGCCCATGTACAGACGACCGTCGGTCAGGACGCCGTCCACATCGAAGATCACCAGCTGGACCTGGGCGGCCTTGCTCAATACGTCGTGCATCGTTCCTCTCTCGTCGATCGGCGACTACAGCACGCCAGCGCGCAATAGATCATGCATGTTCAGGACGCCAGCCAGATTGCCAGCAGAGTTTACCACCGGAAGCGCGTTTATTTTGTATTGTTGCATCATCTGCAGCGCCTCGGCGGCCAGGGTGCCGAGCGCGATGGTCTTACAGTTTCGGGTCATCACCGCATCGACCCGGGCGGTCAGCACGTCCACCTGCCGATCCAGCGCCCGCCGCAGATCGCCGTCGGTGAAGACCCCCAGCACCCGCTGGGCGTCATCGACCACCACGGTGGTTCCCAGCCCCTTGCGACTCATCTCTAGCAGAGCGTCCTTGAGCAGATCGTCCGGCGCGCTGCACGGCATCTGATCGCCCGTATGCATGACATCGTCGGTCAGCAACAACAGACGCCGGCCCAGCCGTCCGCCTGGATGAGAGCGGGCGAAATCCTCGGCAGTGAAGCCACGGACCTCCAGCAAGGCCACCGCCAGGGCATCGCCCATCGCCAGGGTCGCGGTGGTGCTAGCGGTCGGGGCCAGACCCAGGGGACAGGCTTCCTGGGCGACGCTGACGTCGATGTGCACGTCGGCGGTCTGGGCCAGGGTCGATTCGGGATTGCCGGTCAAGGCGATCAGCGGCACGGCCAGGCGCTTGATCAGCGGCAACAGAGTCAGGATCTCGTCGGTTTCGCCGGAATTGGATAGCGCCACCACCACATCCTGGGCAGTGATCATGCCCATATCGCCGTGGCTGGCTTCGGCGGGATGCACGAAAAAGGCCGGAGTACCGGTGCTGGCCAAGGTGGCGGCGATCTTGCCGCCGACATGGCCGGACTTGCCGATGCCCAGGACCACGATGCGGCCCTGGCAATGCAGCATCAGCTTGCAGGCGCTGACGAACCGGTCGTCGACGCGATCCTGCAGTTGCGCCACCGCTTGCGCTTCGATGGCCAGGACCTGATGGCCCAGTCGTTTGATTTGGTCGGGATGCATAGGGATTCGACGGAGGGTCGCAGATGACCCGTAAACACCAGAGGGCGGCTAGCGCCGCCCTCTGCTACTGCTTCACCCGGCAGCGTGATCGCCCACGCGCCGGACCCTTCAACCGCTTACGGCTTGTAGTCGCCTTCCAGCAGCTTGGCGTGCGCCGCCGCCAGACGAGCGATCGGCACCCGCGGCGCCGAGCACGACACGTAGGTCAGGTTGGCATAGTGGCAGAACCGCATCGAGCGCGGATGACCGCCCTGCTCGCCGCAGATGCCGACCTTGATGCCCGCGCGGGTCTTGCGGCCGTTCTCGACCGCGAACGACATCAGCTGGCCAACGCCAGCGGTGTCCAGGGCTTCGAACGGGTTGTCCTTGAGGATGCCGGCCGAATTGTAGAACGGCAGGAACTTGTTCTCGGCGTCCTCGCGCGAGAACGAGAAGGTGGCCTGGGTCAGGTCGTTTGTACCGAAGGAGAAGAACTCGGCCACGCCGGCGATCTCCTCGGCCCGCAGACAGGCCCGCACCACTTCCATCATGGTGCCGAACTCGAAATGCACCTTGACCGCGTACTTGGCCTCGACCTCGGGCAGCACCTCGTCCACCAGGGCCTTGACCCGCTTCAATTCCTCCACGGTGCACACCTGCGGCACCATGATTTCGGGATGGACGTCGACCCGCTCCTGCACGCATTCCGCCGCCGCTTCCAGAATGGCGCGGATCTGCATCTTGTAGATTTCCGGATAGGTCAGGCCCAGCCGGACGCCGCGATGACCCAGCATCGGGTTGATTTCGTGCAGGGCGCGCGCCTTCTGCAGGATCTCTTCCTTGCGGGCCAGCACATCGGACACCAGATGGCTGTCGTTGAGGATGCCCAGCTGTTCGACCGCCTTGGGGTTGACCTGGGCGAGGATCTGGCTGATCGCCTCCAGACCTTGCGCAGTCTGGCGCAGATGACGCAGATGCTCGATATCGTCGATCAGAGTCTGCTCGGAGGGCAGGAACTCGTGGATCGGCGGATCGAGCAGGCGAACCGTCACCGACCGCGGCGCCATGACTCGGAAGATTTCCTTGAAGTCGCTGCGTTGCATCGGCAACAGCTTAGCCAAGGCAATCTCGCGGTCTTCGGTAGTCTCGGCCAGAATCATTTCCAGCACGATCGGCAGACGCTCCTTGGCGTTGAACATGCGCTCGGTGCGGCATAGACCGATGCCCATGGCGCCATAATTGGACGCGCGCTGGGCGGCTTCCGGGGTATCGGCGTTGGCCATGACCTTGAGCTTGGCGACTTCGTCGGCCCAACTCAGCAGCGTGCGCAATTCCGGGGTGAATTCCGGCTCGACGGTGGGAACCGCGCCGAGGAACACGCGACCGGTGCCGCCATCGATGGTCACGACATCGCCTTCATGCAACACCTTGTCGCCGATGATGGCCTGACGCTGATGGACGTTGACCAGGATGTCTTCGGCGCCGACCACGCAGGGCTTGCCCATGCCGCGCGCGACCACCGCCGCATGCGAGGTCTTGCCGCCGCGACTGGTCAGGATGCCGACCGAAGCGAAGAAGCCGTGGATATCTTCCGGCTTGGTTTCCTCGCGCACCAGGATGATCTTTTCTCCGCCTTCGCGACCGCGCTTCACGGCGGTATCGGCATCGAACACGATCTTACCGGCGGCTGCACCCGGCGAAGCGCCCATGCCCAGCGCGGCAGGCGCGATCTTCTGTTTCGGGTCCAGCTGCGGGAACATCATCTGTTCCAGCGATTCGGGATCGATCCGCAGCAGCGCCCGCTCGCGGTTGATCAAGCCTTCGTTGGCCATTTCCACCGAACTGCGGACCATGGCCTGGGCGTTCATCTTGCCGTTGCGGGTCTGCAGGCAGTACAGCACGCCCTTTTCGATGGTGTACTCGTAGTCCTGCACTTCGTGGTAGTGGCTTTCCAGCTTGTTGCGCAATTCGACCAGCTGCGCATACAGGGCTGGTATCTCGTCCTTCATCTCGCCCACCGGCTTGGGGGTGCGGATGCCGGCCACGACATCTTCACCCTGGGCGTTGACCAGATATTCGCCATACATCACGTTTTCGCCGGTGCCCGGATCGCGGGTGAAGCCGACGCCGGTGGCGCAGTCGTTGCCCATGTTGCCGAAGACCATCGTCACCACGTTGACAGCGGTGCCGCTCGCCATATCGGAGGTGATCTTGAATTCGCGCCGATAGTCGACCGCACGCTGACCCATCCACGAGCCGAACACCGCCTTGATGGCCAGTTCCAGCTGCTCGTAGGGATCCTGCGGGAAGGGCCGGCCGGTCTGATCGTGCACGACCTGCAGGAACAGTTGGCCGATGTCGCGCAGATCCTCGGCGCTCAGGCCCACATCCACCTTCACCCCGGCGCGACGCTTGATCGCTTCGAAATGTTCGTCGAACAGTTCATCGGGAACGCCCAGCGCGATCTTGCCGAACAGCTGGATGAAACGGCGATAGGCATCGTAGCCAAAACGATCGTTGCCAGTCTGTTTGATCAGCCCGGCCAGGGTGATCTGGTTCAGGCCCAGATTCAGGATGGTGTCCATCATGCCGGGCATGGACATGGCGGAACCGGAACGCACCGACACCAGCAGGGGATTGTCGGAACCGCCGAACTGCTTGCCGGTCGACTGCTCCAGCCAGGCCATGTTCTCACGGACATTGTCCATCAACCCCTCGGGCAGGCGGTTGTTGGCGATGTAGTCCAGACATGCCTCGGTGGTGATCACGAAGCCCGGCGGCACGCGCAGGCCGATCTGTGTCATCTCACACAGATTGGCGCCCTTGCCGCCAAGCAACATTTTGTTTTTGCCATCCCCTTCGGTGTACTTAAAGATGTACTGCTTCGCCATGACCCTACCTTTGCGTGATGGTGGTTGACCATTTCAGTCCACGCCCGCCGCTGGTAACAGCCAAGCCAAATCCCGGCGGCGACGTATCGTTCATAAAAGATAGTCGTATGATTTGCGAATTGCCAAGCTTCGCCGACGCGAAAATCTACCGAGGATTTGACTTGCTGGCGACTTGACGGGAAACTGATAAACTTTATCAACCTATCAGTCTTTTAGACTTTATTAATATTCCGTTACGGATCCGCCATCCGTCGCCATGCCGATGCCCAATACTCCCTTTTCTCGCAGCGACCCGCCCGATCCGCCACCGCTGATCACCGTGCGCGGCCTGACGTTCTACCGCGGCGACCGGGCCATCTTCCGCGACGTGGATCTGGACATCCAGCGCGGCAAGGTCACCGCCATCATGGGACCGAGCGGCGCCGGCAAGACCACCCTGCTACGCCTGATCGGCGGCCAGATCCGCCCCCACGCCGGCCGGATCGAGGTCGACGGGGCCTGCGTCCACGAGCTGGGCCGCCGCGAACTGTATCAGTTGCGCAAGCGCATGAGCATGTTGTTCCAGAGCGGCGCGCTGTTCACCGATCTGAGCGTGTTCGACAACGTCGCCTTTCCCCTGCGCGAGCACACCCGCCTGTCCGAAGCGCTGATCCGCATCCTGGTGTTGATGAAACTGGAAGCGGTCGGTTTGCGCGGGGCGCGCGATCTGATGCCGAGCGAGCTGTCCGGCGGCATGGCCCGGCGGGCGGCGCTGGCGCGCTCCATCGCCCTGGACCCGATGATGATCATGTACGACGAGCCGTTCTCCGGCCAGGACCCCATCACCATGGGCGTGCTGATCAAGCTGATCCGCACTCTCAACGACGCCTTGGGACTGACCAGCATCATCGTCTCTCACGACGTCAAGGAAACCGCCTCCATCGCCGACTACATCTACCTGCTTTCCGAAGGGTCGATCGTCGATCACGGTTCCCCGCAGGCGCTGGAACGCTCCCGTTCGGCCTGGGTCGAACAATTCCTGCACGCCCTGCCCGACGGCCCGATGTCCTTTCACTATCCGGCAGCCGCCTACGCCCAGGATCTGTCGTTGGCGCAGGAGCCATCCCCGTGATCGACGGTTTGCGACGGCTGGGACGGAGCACCCTGTTCTGGTTGAATCGGCTGGGGCGGGCGACGCTATTCCTGTTGCGGCTGCTGAGCGCCCTGCCCACCTTGGCCAAGCGGCCCGGCCTGGCCATCAGACAACTGTATTCGGTGGGTGTGCTGTCCTTGCCGATCATTGCCATGTCCGGCCTGTTCGTAGGCATGGTGCTGGGCCTGCAAGGCTACGCTAACCTGGTCGATTTCGGCGCGACCTCCAGCCTGGGCCGGGTCGTGGCCCTGTCGCTGGCGCGCGAACTGGGACCGGTGCTGGCGGCGCTGTTGTACGCGGCACGGGCCGGCTCGGCGTTGACGGCCGAAATCGGCCTGATGAAAGCCACCGAACAGCTCTCCGCCATGCAGATGATGGCGGTGGACCCCTTCGCCCGCGTCTACGCGCCGCGCTTCGTAGCCGGGATCATCGCCATGCCCCTGCTGGCCGGCATCTTCACTGCGGTCGGCATCCTGGGCGGCTATTTCGTCGCGGTTCAGCAGCTGGGCGTCGACAGCGGAGCGTTCTGGTCGCAGATGCAATCGACGGTCAAACTGTTCGACGACGTGATCAACGGCGTCGTCATCAATAGCGTGGTCTTTGGCTGGGTTGCCAACTGGATCGCGGTATTCGAAGGTTACGATGCGATTCCCACCTCGGAAGGCATCAGCCTGGCGACGACTCGCACGGTGGTCAATACCTCCCTGGTGGTGTTGGCGGTGGATTTCGTGTTGACGGCCCTCTTTTTCGGAGTCTAGATCAATATGGGCGCCTTCAAAAAAATGGAGCTGGCTGTTGGGGTGTTCGTCGCCCTGGGGCTGGCCGCTTTCTTCATGCTGGCGATGAAGGTCAGCAATATCGCCGAACTGGGCGAGGATAAAGGCTACAAGGTCACCGCCCGATTCGAGAACATCGGCGGTCTCAAGGTCCGCGCGCCGGTCACCCTGGCCGGGGTACGCATCGGCCGAGTGGTCGGCATCGGCCTCGATACCCATACCTACGAAGCCGTGGTCACCCTGTCGATCGAGCCCCGGTACGACCGGTTACCGACCGATTCCAGCGCCAGCATCCTGACCTCGGGCGTGCTGGGCGAACAGTATGTCGGGCTGGAACCGGGCGGCATGGATGAGTATCTGAAGAACGGCGGCGCTTTAAAGCTGACACAATCAGCCCTGGTGCTGGAAAAATTGATCGGCCATATGCTGACCAACGCCGTATCGGGCGACAACCCGCCCGCCAAGACACCGTGAAACGCGGTTCCGGCGAGCGCGCCCGGCGATAGTCGAGAGAGGGTCGTTGCAAGGGAGTTATCGGATTTATATGAAGAAAGCAATTGCTTGTGGTTTGTTGCTGCTGACGCTGATCGGCAACGCGCTCTGGGCCGCCGTCGCGCCTCCGCAGCAGGTGGTGCAGGAGACGTCGACCCGCATGCTGAGCGCGTTACGGCAAAATTATGCGGCGCTGAAACAGAATTCCAGTCAGATCTATGGGCTGGTCGATCAGATCGTATTGCCCAACTTCGATTTCGAGTTGATGTCCCGCTGGGTGCTGGGCCGAGCCTGGCAACAGGCCACGCCGGACCAGCGCAATCGTTTTACCCAGGAATTCCGCACCCTGCTGGTCCGCACCTACGCCAAGGCGCTGCTGGAGTACGCCAACGACGATGTGCGGATGTCGCCGCAATCGGGCGCGGTGGATGGCAATGAAGCAACGGTCAAAACCGAAGTCCGGGTGAAATCCGGCCAACCGATCCAGATCAACTACAGCATGCACCTCGCCAACGACGCCTGGAAGGTCTATGACGTGACCGTCGATGGCGTCAGTCTGGTGACCAGCTACCGTGGCACCTTCGCCACCCAGATCCGCGACAAAGGCATGGATGCGGTGATCGCCGACCTGCAGCAACGCAACCATGGCGCGGGGAATGCTCGCTGATGGCTACGGCGACCACCGAGCGCGAGGGCGATACCTTGCGGGTGCAGGGCGATCTGGATTTCGATTCGGTCGCCACGCTGTGGAACGAAACCGAGCCGTTGTTCGACAGCAACCCGCCGGCCCGGATCGACCTGCAGGGGGTTCGCCACGCCAACAGCGCTGGCGTGGCCCTGCTGGTCGCCTGGCTGGGCCAGGTCCAGCGCCACCGCAAGTCGGTGATCTTCGTCAATACGCCGGCCCAGATGCGGGCCATCATCGAAGTCGCCGATCTGGATACCGTACTGCCTCTTGCCTGATGGCCGGACGTTCCATCCCTTCCCCCGATTCCGGTCGTATCTGCCCCCTATTTCCAGTCCGTTAGTGAGTTGAGTGGTATGCAATCCCAAGACATCGAGCGTCTGATCGAGGAACAACTGCCGGGTGCGCGGGCCATGGTCCGCGGCGACGATGGCGTCCATTTCGAAGCCATCGTGGTCAGCGCGGACTTCGCCGGCAAATCGCTGCTGCAACAGCATCGCCTGGTGTACGCGGCGCTGGGCGGACGGATGGAGCGCGAGGAGATCCACGCCCTGGCGCTCAAGACCTACACGCCAGACGCCTGGCAACGACTGCCGGCCTGACGCCAGGACAACACTTTCATGAGCAAACTGATCATCAATGGCGGAGTCCCGCTGCAGGGCGAATTGCGAGCCTCCGGCGCCAAGAACGCTGTATTGCCGATCCTGGCCGCTACCCTGCTGGCCGATGCACCCGTCACCATCCGCAACGTCCCGCACCTGCAGGATGTCACGACCACCATGGAGCTGTTGGGGCGCATGGGCGTGGATCTGGTGGTGGACGAAAAGATGAATATCCAGGTCGATCCGCGCACCATCCAGAGCTTCCACGCCCCGTACGAGCTGGTGCGCGCCATGCGAGCCTCGATCCTGGTGTTGGGGCCGCTGCTGGCTCGCTTCGGCCAAGCCGAGGTTTCCCTGCCCGGCGGCTGCGCCATCGGTTCGCGGCCGGTCAACCTGCACATCAAGGGCCTGGAAGCGATGGGGGCCGACATCCGGGTCGAGAACGGCTATATCCGCGCCAGCGCCGGCCGTCTCAAGGGCGCGCGAATCGTGATGGACATGGTGACGGTGACCGGCACCGAAAACTTGCTGATGGCCGCTACGCTGGCCCAGGGCACTACCATCATCGAAAACGCCGCGCGCGAACCGGAAGTGGTCGATCTGGCCGAATGCCTGAACGCCATGGGGGCCAAGATCGATGGAGCCGGCAGCGATACCCTGGTGATCGAGGGCGTCGAGCGTCTCAACGGCGCCCACTATCAGGTGCTACCCGACCGGATCGAAACTGGCACCTATCTGCTGGCCGGCGCCATCACCGGTGGCCGGGTCAAGGTCAAGGATACCCGCCCCGATACTCTGGAAGCGGTGCTGCGTAAACTGGAAGAAGCCGGCGCCTGGGTCAACACCGGTCCCGACTGGATCGAAGTCGACATGGCGGGTCAACGCCCGAAGGCCGTGCGCATCCGAACCGCACCCTATCCCGCTTTTCCCACTGACATGCAGGCCCAGTTCATGGCGCTCAACGCCGTGGCCGAGGGCGTCGGTATGATCACCGAAACCATCTTCGAAAACCGCTTCATGCACGTCCACGAGCTGCACCGGATGGGGGCCCAGATCGAGCTGGAAGGCAACACCGCCATCAGCATCGGCATTCCCCACCTGACCGGCGCGCCGGTGATGGCCACCGATCTGCGCGCCTCGGCCAGTCTGATCCTGGCAGCGCTGGTCGCGGAAGGCGATACCATCGTCGATCGGATCTACCACATCGACCGGGGCTACGATTGCATCGAAGAGAAGCTGTCGCACCTGGGCGCGCGCATCCGCCGCACACCGAGTTGAACTCCCTATGTCCCTCACGCTGACGATCGCCCTATCCAAGGGCCGCATCTTCAAGGAAACCCTGCCGCTGCTGGCTGCGGCCGGCATCGTACCCATCGACGATCCCGAAACCAGCCGCAAGCTGATCCTCGACACCCAGCAGCCGGATGTGAAACTGGTGATCATCCGCGCCACCGACGTGCCGACCTACGTGCAATACGGTGCGGCCGATCTGGGCGTAGCCGGCAAGGACGTGCTGCTGGAACATGGCGGCGAAGGACTGTACGAACCGCTGGACCTGAACATCGCCCGCTGCCGCCTGATGGTGGCGGGCCATCCCGGTCACCAGCCGCGGCTGAGTCGTCCCCGCATCGCTACCAAGTACCCCAACACCGCCCGCCGCTGGTTCGCCGATCAGGGCCGCCAAGTGGAAGTCATCAAGCTGTACGGCTCGATGGAACTGGCCCCGCTGGTCGGGCTGGCCGACTACATCGTCGATGTGGTCGATACCGGCAACACGCTGAAAGCCAACGGTCTGGCGCCGCTCGAGCACATCGCTGATATCAGCTCGCGCCTGATCGTCAACAAGGCCGCCATGAAGATGAAGCACGCCCGTATCAAGGCAGTCATGGCGCAGATGGCGGCGGCGATCGGCGCTTAAGCCGACCCTGCCGCTGCCTTCTTTCCCGCTCACACCAGGAACCGGCCATGTCGAACCTCCAACGCCTGAACACCACCCATCCCGACTTCTGGCCACGCCTGGAGGCACTGACTGCATGGGAAGGCGTCGCCGATGACGCCGTGACCGCCACGGTGCGCGACATTCTCGCCCAGGTGCGGCAGCGTGGCGATGACGCTCTGCTGGAATACACCCGCCGCTTCGACCGCCGAGACATCGAGCACGCTGCCGCGCTGGAAATCGCCCCGGCCCGACTGCAGCAGGCGCTGGCGACCCTCCCGACCGCGCAACGCACGGCGCTGGAAACCGCCGCCGCCCGCATCCGCGCCTATGCCGAGCGGCAGAAACAGGAGTCCTGGACCTTCACCGAAGCCGACGGCACGGTGCTCGGCCAACAGGTGACGCCGTTGGATCGGGTCGGGGTCTATGTGCCCGGTGGCAAGGCGGCTTATCCTTCCTCGGTGCTGATGAACGCCATTCCCGCCAAGGTCGCGGGCGTGCCGGACGTGATCATGGTGGCCCCAACGCCAGGCGGCGATCTGAACGAACTGGTGCTGGCGGCTGCCGCCGTAGCGGGCGTGGATCGCGTCTTCACCCTCGGCGGGGCGCAGGCGGTCGCGGCCCTGGCCTACGGCACCGCCACCGTGCCACGCGTAGACAAGATCGTCGGGCCGGGCAATATTTACGTCGCCGCTGCCAAACGCCAGGTGTTCGGCCTGGTCGGCATCGACATGATCGCCGGTCCTTCGGAAATCCTGGTGGTCTGCGATGGCTTGACCGATCCTGACTGGATCGCCATGGACCTGTTCTCGCAGGCCGAGCACGACGAGGACGCCCAACCGATCCTGATCAGCCCGGATGCTGCCTTTCTCGACCAGGTCGCGACCCACATCGACCGCCTGCTGCCCGATATGGAACGGCGCGAGATCATCGCCGCTTCGCTGAATCGGCGGGCGGCGCTGATCCAGGTACGCGACATGGCGGAAGCGGTGCAGGTGGTCAACTTCATCGCACCGGAACATCTGGAACTGTCGGTGGAAAACCCGGAAGCGCTGCTGCCGTCGATTCGCCACGCTGGCGCGATCTTCATGGGCCGCTATACGCCCGAAGCGCTGGGCGACTACTGCGCCGGCCCCAATCATGTGCTGCCGACATCGCGCACCGCGCGCTTCTCCTCGCCGCTGGGGGTCTACGACTTCCAGAAGCGCAGCAGTCTGATCAACTGCTCGCATCCTGGAGCGATCGCCCTAGGCCGCACCGCTTCGGTTCTGGCGCGTGGCGAGGGTCTAACCGCCCATGCCCGGTCGGCGGAATTTCGGTTGAAGTGACTCTCTCGTCTGCCACGAGGAAAGCGCCCGCCACGCTGATGAACTGGCGCTCGCCAAGCTGCGGGAAGGCTATCGATAAATAAACATCTTTGTATATCATAGCCTCCATGAACAGTAACCAGTTCAAAGCCTGGCTCCGCCAGCAAGGCTGCACTTTCGAAACCAAACCGGGCGGTTCCGGCCATTTGATCGTACGGTTGGGAGATCGAAAATCAGAAATCCCTATGCACGGCTCTGGCAAGGAGTTAAAGACGGGACTGGTCGCGGGTGTAAAGAAACAACTGGGTCTGAAATAGGGAGGGGGTACGATGCTCATCTATCCTGTGGTACTAGAACCGCAACCAGAAGGCGGCTTCGTCGTAACCTTTCCGGATGTGCCAGAAGCGATTACGCAAGGCGAGGACGAAACTGAAGCATTGCTGATGGCCGAGGATGCGTTGTTGGTCATGTTCTCCGCGTACATGGACGACCGCCAACCCATTCCCGAACCTTCCCCGCTCGATGGCCGGCCCGGCGTGGCGCTGAAAGTGGTGGCGACCGGCAAGGTAGCGCTCCACAATGCCATGCTAGCAGCCGGCAAGCGCAAAGCCGACCTGGCGCGGATGCTGAACCTGGCGCCGACCCTGGTCGACCGTCTGCTGTCCCTGCATCACAAGAGTCGTATCGAGCAGATCGAAACTGCCCTGGCCGCGCTCGGCAAGCGGCTCGTGGTGGATGTACGCGAAGCAGCCTGAAGCGCGGGACCGGACCGGCCCCGTCCAGAGAGGAAACCGCATCCTTGAACAACCGTTACTGGAGCCCGGTGGTCCACCGGCTGACGCCCTATGTACCGGGCGAACAACCGAAACTCGACAATCTGGTCAAGCTCAACACCAACGAGAACCCCTACGGTCCCTCGCCACGAGTACTGGAAGCGATACAGGCCGAATTGTCCGACGCTCTGCGCCTGTACCCCGATCCAAACGCCGATCGGCTCAAGCACGCCATCGCCGACTATTACGGCATCACTCCGGCCCAGGTCTTCACCGGCAACGGCTCGGATGAGGTGCTGGCGCATCTCTTCCATGGGTTGTTCCAACACCCAGCGCCGCTGCTGTTCCCCGACATCACCTACAGCTTTTATCCAGTCTACTGCGGCCTGTACGGCATCGACTACGAAACCGTACCGCTGGCTGCCGATTTCAGTCTGCGCGTCGCCGACTATCTGCGCCCCAACGGCGGCATCATCTTCGCCAACCCAAACGCGCCGACCGGCTGCCTGTTGCCGCTGACCGACATCGACTGGCTGCTGCAACGCAATCGGGATTCGGTAATCGCCATCGACGAAGCCTATATCGACTTCGGCGGCGACAGCGCGATCACCCTGGTCAACCGCTATCCCAATCTGCTGGTCACCCAGACCCTGTCCAAGTCGCGGTCCCTGGCGGGTCTGCGGGTCGGCCTGGCAGTGGGCCATCCCCAGCTGATCGAAGCCCTGGAGCGGATCAAGAACAGTTTCAACTCCTATCCGCTCGACCGGTTGGCCATCGCCGGAGCGGTGGCGGCCTTTGCCGACCGGGCCTATTTCGAACGGACCTGCCAGGCGGTGATCGCCAGCCGCACCGAGCTGGTTACGGCGCTGACCGCGCTGGGATTCGAGGTCCTGCCCTCGGCAGCCAACTTCGTCTTCGCCCGTCATCGCCACCGCGACGCCGCCGCCCTGGCCACCGCTCTGCGCCAACGCAGCGTGATCGTCCGCCACTTCCGCCAACCGCGCATCGAGCAATTTCTGCGCATCACTGTCGGTGCACCGGAACAAAACGCTGCACTCATCGCTGCGCTCGGCCAGATTCTGGCGGAAAATCCACCATGCAACTGAACGAACTGGTCGCCTATACCGATCGCCTGCTGGGCGTGGCGAACTTCAACGACTATTGCCCGAACAGTCTCCAGGTACAGGGGCGGCCGGAAGTCACGACGCTGGTCGGTGGCGTCACCGCCTGCCAATCCCTGCTGGATGCGGCCATCGCCCAGCAGGCGGACGCCGTGCTGGTCCATCACGGCTATTTCTGGAAAGGCGAAAACCCGTGCATCACCGGGATGAAACGCCGCCGACTCGCCACCCTGCTCCGCCACGACCTCAGCCTGCTAGCCTATCACCTGCCGCTGGACGCCCACCCAGAACTGGGCAACAACGTACAACTGGCGCGGGTGCTCGACCTGACCGTCACCGGCATCACCGGCGGCCATGGCCGCAGTCCGGGACTGGTGATGCTGAGCGAGCCGACCGTGCCGCTGCGCGGAGAAGAATTCGCCGCCCGCCTCGCCGCCCGCCTCGACCGGGAACCGCTGTACATTGCCGGCGGCGACCCGGCGATCCACCGGCTGGCCTGGTGCACCGGCGGTGGGCAATCCTTCATCGAAACCGCTCTCGATGCCGGCGCGGACGCCTTCCTCACCGGCGAAGCCTCGGAGCAGACCGTGCATTTCGCCCGGGAAAACGGCCTTCATTTCTTCGCTGCCGGCCATCACGCCACCGAACGCTATGGCGTGCAGGCACTGGGTGCGCACTTGGCCGAACGCTTCGGGTTGCGATTCATCTTCATCGATATCGACAACCCTGTCTGAGCCGGATCGCCCCCCGGCCACGCCGAGTTTCCGCATTGCATCCGCCGGGTCGGTCCACGTTGAAACAGCCTGCATCTCCGACGACGCCGCGCTTTGGGCGACAAGCACATAGACCCTAATACCCAGCTTAAGGTATAGTTTTGCCGCACCGTGAAAACCACGGGACGGGGGCTTGTGCCCAGGGAGTTCGCGCGCTGCCCGGCGCGCGCCCCGGAAAGCCGTCGGTTTCGGCCAGACGACAATTTCCACGCTGGGTCCGGCGAACGCCAAGACCGTGCAGACCGTGCGAGTTACCAACCCCTCTACATCAACATATAAATCAAATAGGAGACTGCGTATGAGTACGGTAGATGACGTCGATCTCGGCCGACGCCGCTTTCTGACCGCTACAGCTACCGTGGTCGGCGGCGTAGGCGTGGCGTTCGTCGCCGTTCCATTCTTGAAATCCTGGTCGCCCAGCGAGCGCGCCCAGGCCGCCGGTGCGCCGGTGGAAGCGGATGTCAGCAAGCTGGAAGAAGGCGCCATGATGACCATCGAGTGGCGTGGTAAACCGGTCTGGCTGCTGAAACGCACTCACAAGATGCTGGACGACCTGCCCGGCCTCAAGGATCAGCTGCTCGATCCCAACTCCGAGACGGCGAGCCAGCAACCCAAATACGCCCAGAACCTCTATCGCTCGATCAAACCCGAGTTGCTGGTGCTGGTCGGCATTTGTACTCATCTCGGCTGCTCGCCCACGTTCCGCCCCGACATCGCGCCCGCCGATCTGGGTCCGGCCTGGAAGGGAGGTTACTTCTGCCCATGCCACGGCTCCCGCTTCGACTTGGCCGGCCGCGTCTACAAGGGCGTGCCCGCGCCGAAGAACCTGGAGGTTCCCCCCTACCGGTTCCAAAGCGACTCGCGGGTATTGATCGGCGTTAATCCGGAGGCTGCATAATGGCTAACACACAAGGCACGACCGGTCTGGTCGGCTGGATTGACGAGCGCTTCCCGCTGACCAAGATGATGCGGGAACATTTGACCGAGTACTACGCGCCCAAGAATTTCAATTTCTGGTACTACTTCGGCTCGCTGGCGCTCCTGGTGCTGGTCAATCAGATCCTGACCGGCATCTGGCTGACCATGAACTACAAGCCCTCCGCCACGGAAGCCTTCGCGTCAGTCGAATACATCATGCGCGATGTGGACTGGGGCTGGCTGCTGCGCTACATGCACTCCACCGGCGCTTCGGCCTTTTTCATCGTCGTCTATCTGCACATGTTCCGCGCCTTGATCTACGGTTCCTACAAGAAACCGCGCGAGCTGGTGTGGATCTTCGGCATGCTGCTCTTCCTGTGTCTGATGGCCGAAGCCTTCATGGGTTATCTGTTGCCCTGGGGCCAGATGTCCTACTGGGGCGCGCAGGTGATCATCAACCTGTTCAGCGCCATTCCGGTGGTGGGTCCGGACCTGTCGGTGTGGATTCGCGGCGACTTCGTGGTGTCCGACGCCACCCTGAACCGCTTCTTCTCGCTGCATGTCATCGCGGTGCCGCTGGTTCTGCTGGCGCTGGTGGTCGCACACATCATCGCCCTGCATGAAGTCGGCTCCAACAATCCCGATGGCGTGGAAATCAAGAAGGTCAAAGGCCCGGATGGCAAGCCGCTGGACGGCATTCCCTTCCATCCCTACTACACCGTCAAGGATCTGGTCGGGGTTATGGCCTTCCTGATTTTCTTCGCGGCGGTGATCTTCTTCATGCCAGAGATGGGCGGCTATTTCCTGGAACATCCCAACTTCGATCCGGCTGATCCGCTCAAGACCCCGCCGCACATCGCGCCAGTTTGGTACTTCACGCCTTTCTACGCCATCCTGCGGGCGGTGCCGTCGTTTGCTGGAACCCAGGTCTGGGGTGTGCTGGCCATGGGCGGGGCGATCGTGTTGCTGTTCTTCCTGCCGTGGTTGGACCGCAGTCCGGTCAAGTCGATCCGCTATCGCGGCTTTGCCTTCAAGTTGGTCCTGGCGGCGTTTGTGATCGCGTTCCTGATTCTGGGCTACTTGGGCGCGCTGCCGACCACGCCGGAGCGCACCACCCTGGCGCAGGTCTGCTCCGTCGTTTACTTCGCGTTCTTCTTCCTGCTGCCGATCCTGCCGGCCATCGAAAAGACCAAGCCGGTACCGGAAAGGGTGACTGAAAAATGAAAAGAATCATCTTCGCAGTCATGTTCCTGGCCCTGCCGTGCCTGAGCTTCGGGGCCGGCGGAGAGGGCTATCCGCTCAAGTCGGCACCGATCGACCCCCACGACAAGGCATCGCTGCAACGGGGGGCCAAGCTGTTCGTCAACTACTGCATGGGTTGCCACTCGCTCGAGCACCAGCGCTACAATCGCATGGGCCGCGACATCGGTCTGACCGATGAACAGGTCAAGGAAAACCTGATCTTCACCGGGGCCAAGGTCGGCGACACCATGAAAAACGCCATGCCCAAGGCCGACGCCAAGCGCTGGTTCGGCGTCACCCCGCCCGACCTGACCCTGATCGCCCGGTCACGCGGCGTGGACTACCTCTACACCTACCTGCAAACCTTCTACCAGGACCCGAGCCGACCGTTCGGGGTCAACAACGCGGTGTTCCCCAACGCGGGAATGCCGCATGTGCTCTGGCAGTTGCAAGGCATGCAGAAGCCCATCTACGAGGTCCACAAGGACGCCTCCGGTCATGAGACCAAGGTCCTCAAGGACTTCGAACTGGTGCAACCGGGTAGCATGAGCCCACCGGAGTTCAAGGAAGCGATGGCCGATCTGACCAACTTCCTGGCCTACGCTGGCGAGCCGATCAAGCTGGAACGGCAGAAGATCGGCATCTGGGTACTGCTGTTCCTGGTCCTGGCCTTCGGGGTGTTCTATCTGCTGAAGAAAGAATACTGGAAGGACGTGCACTGACCGAACAAGGATTGGCAGGCAGGCGGCGGAGCCGCGGAGCCCATGTGCGTCCAACAGCTTCCGCGGCCTTGCTTGGCCAATCCGATCATTTCAAATTTTCGACAGATCGATCATGACACCAACTCGGCCCTATCTGATCCGCGCCCTTTATGAGTGGATTGAAGACAATGCCTTGACCCCTCATATCCTGGTCAATGCGGAATTACCGGGGGTAGAAGTCCCCAAGCAACATGTCCGCCAGGGCCAGATCGTGCTCAACATCAATTCAACAGCCGTGCGCGACCTGCGTCTCGGCAACGAGTGGGTCGAATTCAACGCCCGCTTCGGCGGCATCGCCCGCACCGTCCGGATTCCCGTAGCTGCCGTGCTGGCAATCTACGCCCGCGAGAATGGCCAGGGCATGGCCTTCGGCGAAGAAAAAAGCAACGACGATCCACCGCCGACGGAACCGCCGGATTCACCGCAGCCTGACAAACCCACCACTCGCAACAAGCCGGTTCTGAAGATCGTCAAGTAACCGCAGCACCGCGTCACCGTCAATGGATGTACTCGAAAATAGTGACGACCTGACGCACGCCGCCGACCTGACTCGCGACCCTGGTGGCGGCATCGGCCTCGGCAGGCCGCACCAACCCCATCAGATAGACCACGCCCTGCGAAGTGACCACTGTGACCCTGCTCGGGTCGAAATCCGGAATGTTGGTGATCGAGAACAGCGCCGCCTTGACCTTGGTGGTCAGCACGCCATCATTGCCCTGGGCGGACAGCGAGCGCGGCGGACCGACCACCAGTTCGTTATAGACCTCCCGCACCGGCGGCTCGACGCTGCGGGTGATCTGTTCGGCCTGGAGTCGGACCTGCGGGGACGTCACCTCGCCTGTCAGCAGCACCGCGCCGTTGTAGCAGGTCGTACTGATCAGGTTGCCGGGCGGCAACTGCCGGTTGAGCAGATCGTAGACCTTAAGTTCAATGGTCTGATCGTCCACGACGGTGCCGGTGGTGCGGCGATCATGCGCCACGCCGATACCGGTCGCCGCCCCCGTCACCAAGATACCCGCACAGCCGGTCAGCCCGACCGTGGATAAAACGACGATGCCCGCCAAGCGTATCCATGACATCACGATGACCCCCTTGCGAATAACAACCAGTCCACCAAATCACAGAGACAGTGGATGATCAGGATGTGCACCTCTTGAATCCGGGCCGTCGCCGTCGCGCCAACCCGCAGTTCGATATCGTCCGTACCGAGTTGCTGAGCCATCCAGCCCCCATCGCGCCCGGTCAGAATGATCGTGCTCAATCCCAATTCCCGCGCCGCATCCATCGCCGCCAGGACATTGGGCGAATTGCCGCTGGTCGAAATGGCCAGCAACACGTCGCCAGGACGCCCCAATGCGCGCACCTGCCGAGCGAAAATCTGCTCGAAGGCGTAATCGTTGGCGATCGAGGTCAGCGTCGAGCTATCGGTAGTCAATGCGATCGCGGCCAGTCCCGGCCGCTCGATTTCGAAGCGGTTGACCAGCTCGGCGACGAAATGCTGGGCGTCGGCCGCCGAACCACCATTTCCGCACACCAGAATCTTCCCGCCCTGCTTCAATCGCTCGGCCAAGTGCTCGGCCGCCTGCACGATGCGCGGCCCCATCGCTTCCAGGGTGTGTTGCTTGGCGGCGATGCTGGCGGCGAAATGCTGCTCGATACGGGTGAATGGTTCCATGATGACATCCGATTGAATTTCGATAATGGCGGCAAGCTTAGCGCATCCACCCGCCGCGATGCAGCCATCCCATCGCCAACCCGATCGGCCGACTTCGCCCGAACCAGCCTACAATCGGTAAATTAACAATCGCTTACCGTTTCATGGCTATCGCCGCCGCCACCGCGTGCTGTCGCGTAACGCTGACAAAATTGCTAGAGTCTCGCCGGCTCGAATCGCCTGCCGCTAAAATGGCATCCACTACCCGACCGCCGTGACCGCGCGGGTTTGATCGAACCGAATCGTTTCCCCCTTGCCGAGCGAAGTTCCTGCATGACCGAATCCATGGCCGCCACCGATGGCACCGAACGCATACCGCTGAAAATCTTCACCGAGAAAGCGTACCTGGACTATTCCATGTACGTCATCCTCGACCGGGCGCTACCGCATATCGGCGATGGGCTGAAGCCGGTGCAACGCCGTATTATCTACGCCATGTCCGAACTGGGCCTGAACGCCGGCGCCAAGCACAAGAAATCCGCTCGCACCATCGGCGACGTGCTCGGCAAATACCATCCGCATGGCGACCTGGCCTGCTACGAAGCCATGGTATTGATGGCCCAGCCGTTTTCCTACCGCTACCCGCTGGTCGACGGCCAGGGTAATTGGGGATCGCCGGACGATCCCAAATCCTTCGCCGCCATGCGCTACACCGAAGCGCGGCTGTCGCCCTTTGCCCAGGCGTTGTTGGCGGAACTCGGTCAGGGCACGGTCGACTGGACGCCGAATTTCGACGGCACCCTGGAAGAGCCCGCCCTGCTGCCAGCTCGGCTACCGCATGTCCTGTTGAACGGCGCGACCGGCATCGCGGTCGGCATGGCCACCGACATTCCGCCGCACAATCTCGGCGAAGTCGCGGCGGCCTGCGTTCACCTGCTCGAACACCCCGACTGCGAGATCGACGATCTCTATCAGCGAATACCGGCGCCCGATTTCCCCGGCGGCGCGGAAATCATCACCCCGCGCGAAGAGCTGCGGAAACTGTATCAGACCGGCAATGGCGCGGTGCGCATGCGCGCCCGCTTCGAACGGGAAAACGGCGATGTCGTGATCACTGCCTTGCCGCACCAGACCTCCGGCGCTCGGATCATGGAGCAGATCGCCGCCCAGATGCGCGACAAGAAGCTGCCGATGGTCGAGGATCTGCGCGACGAATCCGATCATGAAAACCCGACCCGGCTGGTGCTGGCGCTGCGTTCGAACCGGGTGGATGCCGATCTGGTGATGGATCACCTGTTCGCCACCACCGACTTGGAAAAAAGCTGCCGGGTCAATCTGAATATGATCGGCCTGGACGGTCGGCCACAGGTCAAGAATCTCAAGCAGATCCTGGAAGAATGGCTGCGCTATCGAATCGCCACGGTGCGCCGTCGGCTGGAATTCCGCCTTCATCAGGTCGAACAGCGCCTGCATATCCTCGATGGCCTGTTGATCGCCTTCCTGAACCTGGACGAGGTGATCCGCATCCTGCGCACCGAGGACAAACCCAAACCGGCGCTGATCGCCCGCTTTCAGCTGTCCGACGCACAAGCCGAGGCGATCCTGGAAACCAAGCTGCGCCATCTGGCCCGCCTGGAAGAAATGAAACTGCGCGGCGAGCAAGACGAACTGCGCCAGGAGCAACAGCGCCTGCAACAGTTGCTCGGCTCCGAAAAGCGACTGAAATCGCTGATCCAAAAAGAAATCCAGGACGACGCCAAGCGTTATGCCGATCCGCGCCGCTGCGTCCTGGTCGAACGGCGACCGGCGCAGGCACTGGATGAAACCAGTCTAGCACCCAGCGAGCCGATGGTCGTGGTGCTGTCGCAAAAGGGCTGGGTGCGGGCAGCCAAGGGGCGCGAGATCGACGCCACGGCCCTGAACTACAAATCCGGCGACGCCTACCTGGCGCAGGCCCAGGGTCGCAGCAATCAATCCGCCGTCTTTCTGGACAGTACCGGCCGGGTCTACACCCTGCCAGTGGCGGGACTGGCTTCGGCCCGTGGCTATGGCGAGCCGCTCACCGGTAAGCTCAGCCCTCCGGATGGCGCCAGCTTCATCAACGTGCTGATGAGTAATCCCGAGGATCTCTATTTATTGGCAACCGACGCCGGCTACGGCTTCGTCTGCGCCTTCGACGACATGCTCAGCCGCAACAAGGCCGGCAAGCTGATGCTGACCGTACCCGACGGCGCACGCATCCTGCCTCCCCTGCCCATCGCGGCGCTGGACACCGACCGGCTGGCTGCCGTCAGCAGCGATGGACGGCTGTTGCTGTTCCCTGTCCAGGATCTGCCCCGGTTGGCCAAAGGCAAGGGTAACAAGATCATCGACCTGCCCAACGACGAACGACTGGTGACGCTGGCTCTGCTGCCGCCGATGCGAAATCTGATCCTGACCGCCGGCAAGCGCGACTTGAAACTGAAACCGGCCGATCTGGAGGGTTACACCGGCGAGCGTGGGCGGCGCGGCAAACCACTGCCGCGCGGCTTTCAACGAGTAGAGCGGATGACCGTGGCCGAGTGACCGCGCCCGCGCCACCACCACAACCGATAGCCCAGCAACACCGACAACAGGCCGCCATATAACAGCGGCTCGCGGAGGTCGGCCTTGACCAGCCAGGCGTAGTGCAGCACGCCCAGTACTGCGATGAGATAAACCAGCCGGTGCAGGCGCTGCCAGTTCCGCCCCAGCCGCTTCATCATCCCGTTGGTGGAAGTGACCGCCAGCGGGATCAGCAGCAGGAATGCCGTGAAACCGACCGTGATGTAAGGCCGTTTGGCGACATCGGCAACGATGGCTTGCCAGTCGAAAAACTGGTCGAAAACCAGGTAGACAGCGAAGTGCAGACAGACATAGAAGAAGGCGAACAGGCCCAACATCCGCCGAAAGCGCTGCAATCGGTTCCAACCGCTCAACCGTCGCAGCGGCGTCACCGCCAGCGTCAACAGCAGGAAACGCAGACTCCAGTCACCGGTGCGATGACTGAGCGTTTCGACCGGATTCACGCCCAGCTGTCCTTGCCAAGTCAGCCATAGCAACCAGGCCAACGGCAACAGGCAGGCGACGAACACCAGGGGTTTGACGGCCAGGGAAAACCAGCGATCTATCTGTAGAGCCATGACAAGACATGACAACAGGCCGTCGGAGCGGTTCAGTGACGCAAAAAAGCCGGAACATGCGCTCCGGCTAAAGAACCACCAAAGGAAGGTGTGGAGAAGAACAACATCTTAACGATGTCAGGTATAAGTGTAGTGATGATTGTTGCATTGCGTCAAGAGTTTTCGGCAGTGCAATAAAAATTTTTCCGCGCAAAAAAATGCCGAGGGGTTCGTGCGAACGCCTCGGCAAAATAACCACCAAAGTGAGGATTGGAGGACAACATTCAAGAGGAATGTTGCAGTGCAGTATAAAGCAATGCGGCAGCGCGTCAAGCACTTTATATGGTCATTTCATCGACCGCCAACGCAAACCAGCACAATCGCTCACCCGTAATTAAATGATTTTGAAGCCTTAACCATGCCGCAGGACAATCTTGCCCAACTGTTGGGCAGCCAGCAGGCGCTGGTGCGCGGCGACCACCTGATCGAACGGGAAGACCTGGTCGATGACCGGCTCGATCCGGCGCTCCGCAACAAAGCGCAGCATGGCCGCGAACTCTTCCGGTGAACCCATGGTGGAACCGATGATGTGCGCCTGGCGGAAAAACAGCTTGGCCATCTCCAGTCCAGTCGGCGGATTACCAGCGGTCGCGCCGTAGATCACCAGTCGACCGGCCGGCTTAAGCACCGCGAAGCATCCTTTGAAAGCCGCGCCTCCGGTCCCGTCGATGACCACATCCACCCCACCGGTCAGCTTGGCCAGTTGCTTGTCCCAGTCATCGGCCCGGTAGTTGACGCCGCCGGCCGCCCCCATCTGCCGGGCTTGTTCCAGCTTGGCCTCATCGCCACTGGTCACGAACGCCCGCGTCCCCAAAGCCACTGCCCACTTCAGAGCAAAGGTCGCCACACCACCGCCGATGCCGGTCACCAGCACGGTTTCCCCGGCTTGCACAGCGCCCTGGGTCACCAACGCCCGCCAGGAAGTAAGCCCGGCCAAGGGGATGGCTGCGGCCTGCTCCCAACTCAGAAAGGCCGGCTTGGGAAACACATGGCTGGCGGGCACACAGATGTAGTCGGCGAAGGTACCGGGGTCCGGCATACCCAACACCCGAAAGCTTGGGCTGGGAAAGCGCGGATTCGCGCCCCAATCGTAGGCCGGATAGAGCATCACTTCCTGGCCGAGCCATTCCGGCGGCGCACCCGGTCCCAGTTGATCGACCACGCCGGCGCCATCCGACCCCGTGGTGCAAGGCAGTTTCATGCCTGGATACTGGCCGAAGGTAATCCAGACATCGCGGCGATTGAGCGCCGAGGCATGCAAGCGCACCCGGACCTGGCCAGGCCCCGGTTCCGGGGTGGCGACCTCGACGATGCGCAACTGCTCGGGACCACCGAGCTGAGGGAGAACGACGGTTTTCACGGGGTAGCTTCCTTCAGGTCATTTCGGTTTTTTCGCAGCCAGGCGATGACGTTTTCCCGCCGCCGCATGATCGGCCATTCGAATGTGCGATAGACCAGCGCGGACAGCAGATAGCTCCCCGCGATCATCAACGCCATGCAGCATAAAACACCGAGATTCGGGCTATCCGCAAAATAGCGGGGGAACACCAAAGTCTGGATCATGTTGTAAATCAAAAAGTTCGACAGATACATGGAATACGACCACAGCGCCGTTTTCCGCAACAGACCACCGATCGAAGTCCGCTCGGCCAACTTCAGCTCCAACATCCAGGGCACGATCAGCATGAAGCCCAGGGAAGTGACGCTGAATTCGACCGTCTTGAGGAAATAGCTGTGATCGAAATCCAGTCGGAAATAGCCCAGTAGGGAAATCGCCAGACAGATCACACCCAGCCCAAACAAGGGTTTCTGCCAACGCCCGCGCCAGATGCGGTCGATGAACCAAGACAGGTAGATGCCATACATCAGCGCATCGAGCCGGAAGATCACCACCTTGCGGATTCCTCCATCCCAGGACAGGGCCGGATCGAGCGCAGCATCGACCAGACGCAGCACGGTCGGCCCCAGGAACAGCAGAGCTCCCGCCGTCAGATAGGCGGTCGCGGGCTGCAACCGCACCTTGCGCAGCAGCACGATCGCTAGCGGAAACAGCAGGTAGAAATATTCCTCCACTGCCAGACTCCAGGACTCGGGGAAAAAAGCCGGATGGGGCCAAGCCAGATTCTGGGAGAAAATCAGATAGTAAGCCCATGATTCCGGCCAAGTCGCATACTGAAAGAAATACCACAGCAGATTCAGCGCCAGGAACAGCAGGTAACACGGCAGGGTTCGGAACCAGCGTCGAATCCAGAACGACAGCAACCAATGGTCCGCCCCGGACCCAACCCACTCGCGGATGATCCGCCCGATCAGAAACCCGCTCAGGATGAAAAACAGCTCCACGCCCCAAAAGCCGCAGAAGTAGCTGATCTGCTTGACGGTCGCCGCCTCCGGCGCAAGCTGGATCACGAAGAACAGCGCATGGCAGCTCACCACCAACAGGATGGCGGCGGCCCGCAACACGTCGAGACCGTAGTTGCGACCGAGCTGGCGCGGTTCGCCTTCGCGCGCATCCGGCAAGGGAACGGGCATCGCGGACAACTCAGACAAGGGGGGAGTTCCTTTTCTCGATCCTGTCCGTCCGGCGCGGACGCAGGCGGGTTTGGATGAATGAGGCAGGTTTCATGGGCTTCGAGCGACGCCGACCGGGTGTCATCGTTTGGCTGGAGCGAGGCTCCGACAACCGGATCAACGGCAGCGGACACCGACGGTTGACCAGTCATGATACCCAGTTTGCCTTGGCGGCGGCAGCGGATCGTGCGCAGCAATTTACGCAGCCTTGCGTTCACTTCCAGTCAAAATGTTCTAACTTTAGTAAGCGAGCGTTGCCGGTGGCGATCCCACACATAAGAACAATTCCGGCCCACGGTGCTGGCAACCACTGAATTTTCCGCCGCATGGCGGAGATAGCCTTCACCAACTTTCAATTGACCACCAGAGATGCACGATGACTGACAAGCCCATCAACATGACGCGCCCGCTGGACCTCACGCACGAAAAGCGCAACGTTGGCCCACAGCGTATCCAGCGACCGATCTATTCGGACCTGCTACCGACCTGCAACAACGCCTGTCCGGCAGGCGAGAATATCCAGGCGTGGCTGGCGCTCGCCCAAGAGGGGCGCTTCAAGGAAGCTTGGCAGAGCCTGACCGAAAACAACCCCATGCCGGCCATCCACGGCCGGGTGTGCTACCACCCGTGCGAGTCGGCCTGCAACCGCGGCAAACTGGATGCCTCGGTCAGCATTCACGCGGTCGAGCGCTTCCTGGGCGACATGGCCCTGCAGGAAAACTGGCAGTTCGAGGTGACCACGCCGCCCAGCGGCAAGCGAGTGCTGGTGGTGGGAGCCGGCCCCAGCGGCCTGTCCGCCGCCTATCATTTGGCCCGCATGGGCCACAGCGTCGAAATCCACGAAGCCGGGCCGATGGCCGGCGGCATGATGCACTTCGGCATCCCGGCCTACCGCTTGCCGCGCGACATACTGGACGCCGAAGCCAAGCGCATCGAGAACATGGGCGTCAAGATCGTCCTCAACCACCGGGTGGACGACCTGGAGGCCGAGAAGGCGGCGGGCAACTTCGACGCCATATTCGTGGCGGTCGGCGCGCACATCAGCAAGCGCACCGAGATTCCGGCGCGCGACGCCGGCAAGATGTTGGATGCGGTCAGCTTCCTCAAGGACGTGGAAACCGGCAATCCGCCGAAGCTAGGTCGCCGGGTCGCCATCTACGGCGGTGGCAACACCGCCATGGACGCCGCCCGCGTCGCCAAGCGCCTCGGTTACGAGCCGCTGATCATCTATCGCCGCGACCGCGAGCATATGCCGGCCCACTCCTTCGAAGCCGACGAGGCGCTGGAGGAGGATGTCAAGTTCCACTGGCTGCGCACTATCAAGAACATCGACCAGACCACCTTCACGGTCGAGGTGATGGAAGTCGACGAAAAAGGCCGGCCGCGCCCGACCGGTCAGCTCGAAACACTGGAAGCCGATGCGCTGATCCTGGCACTTGGGCAGGATGTGGACACCAGCTTCATGACCAAGATGCCGGGCGTGGAGATCAAGAGCGACGGCGTGGTGGTGGTCGACGATCAGATGATGACCGGCTATCCCGGCCTGTTCGCCGGCGGCGACATGGTGCCCTCCGATCGAACCGTCACCATCGGTGTCGGCCACGGCAAGAAAGCCGCGCGCCACATCGACGCCTGGCTGCGCGGCGGGAGCTACGCCAAGCCGCCCAAACACGACCTGGCCACCTTCGACAAGTTGCACGTCTGGTACTACACCGACGCCGCCCAGCGTCCGCAGAGTCATCTGGACATGAAACGGCGCATCAGCGGCTTCGAGGAAGTCGTCTCTGGCCTGAGTCAGAAGGAGGCGCTGTACGAGGCCAAGCGCTGCCTGTCCTGCGGCAACTGCTACGAGTGCGACGGCTGCTACGGCTCCTGTCCCGAAGACGCCATCATCAAACTGGGACCGGGCCTGCGCTATCGCCACGACTACGACCTCTGCACCGGTTGCGCGGTGTGCTTCGAGCAGTGCCCGTGCCACGCCATCGAAATGGTTCCCGAGCCGGCCGGAGAGTAACGGACCTCCACCCTCGCCCCCGGTGGGCGAGGCGTCTCATTGATCCAGTATCCACCGCCCCCGGCTACGGCGGGCCTAGAGAAGAGAAGCGCAATGACCGAACGGCAAGTCACCACCATTGACGGTAACGAAGCGGCAGCCTACGTCGCCTACCGGGTCAACGAAGTCTGTACCATCTATCCCATCACGCCCTCCTCGACCATGGCCGAACTGGCCGACCAGTGGGCGGCGGAAGGCATCAAGAACATCTGGGGCACCGTGCCCCTGGTCATGGAGATGCAGCACGAAGGCGGCGCGGCCGGCGCGGCCCACGGCGCCCTGCAAACCGGTGCGCTGACCACGACCTTCACCGCATCGCAGGGGCTCATGCTGATGATCCCCAACATGTACAAGATCGCCGGCGAACTGACCTCGGCAGTGTTCCACGTCGCCGCCCGCTCCCTGGCGACCCAGGGCCTATCCATCTTCGGCGACCATCAGGACGTCATGGCGGTGCGCCCGACCGGCTTCTGCATGCTGGCCTCCAGCTCGGTGCAGGAAGCGCACGACATGGCGCTGATCGCCCAGGCCGCCACGCTGGAAGCGCGGGTGCCCTTCATCCACTTCTTCGACGGCTTCCGCACCTCGCACGAGGTCAACAAGCTCACCTTGCTGACCGACGACGAGATGCGGGCCATGATCCGCGACGATCTGGTGCTGGCCCACCGCGCCCGGGCGCTCAATCCCGACCGGCCGTTCATTCGCGGCACCGCCCAGAATCCCGATGTCTACTTCCAGAGCCGCGAAACGGTCAACCCGTTCTACGCCAAGGTACCGGGGATCGTGCAGGCGGCTATGGACAAGTTCGCCGGCATCACCGGTCGCACCTATCATCTGTTCGACTACTTCGGCGATCCGCAGGCCGAACGGGTGATCATCCTGATGGGTTCCGGCACCGAAACCGCCCGCGAGACTGCCGCCCATCTCAATCAGCACGGCGAACGGGTGGGCGTAGTCCAGATCCGGCTGTGCCAACCGTTGTCGGCTCCCGATTTCCTGGCCACCCTGCCGGCCAGCGTCAAATCTATCGCGGTGCTGGAGCGCACCAAGGAACCCAGCGCCAGCGGCGAACCGTTGTATCTGGAAATCGTCAACCTGCTGATGGAAGCTCACGCCGCCGGCACCCTGCCGACGCCGGCGCTGCCGCGCATCATTGGTGGCCGCTACGGACTGTCGTCCAAAGAATTCACCCCGGCCATGTGCAAGACGGTGTTCGACGAGCTGCGCAAGAACCAGCCCAAGAACCACTTCACCGTCGGCATCGTCGACGATGTGGCGCACACCAGCCTGGACGTGGATCCGAGCTTCGACATCGAGTCCCACAAAGTGGTACGCGCCATGTTCTTCGGACTGGGGGCGGACGGCACGGTCGGGGCTAACAAAAACTCGATCAAGATCATCGGCGACGACCCGGAATTCTTTGCGCAGGGTTATTTCGTCTACGACTCCAAGAAGTCCGGTTCGCAGACGGTTTCGCACCTGCGCTTCGGCCCCGATCCGATCCGCGCGCCCTATCTGGTGCAATCGGCCAACTTCATCGGCGTTCACCAATTCAACTTCCTGGATCGGGGCGACGTGCTGAAACGGGCCGCGCCGGGCGCGGTGGTGCTGCTCAACACCAGCCCGCACGAACCCGAAGAAGCCTGGGACCGGATTCCGCGCCCGGTGCAGGAAGAAATCATCGCCAAGAAGCTGGAAATCTACGGCATCAACGCCGAAAAGGTGGCCCGCGACAACGGCATGGGGACGCGGATCAACACCATCATGCAGACCTGCTTCTTCGCCATCTCCAAGGTGCTGCCGCGCGACAAAGCCATCGACAAGATCAAGTACTCGATCAAGAAGAGCTATATGCGCAAAGGCGAGGAGGTGGTGCGCAAGAACTTCGTGGCGGTCGATAACACCCTGGTCAACCTGCGTCAGATCGCGGTACCGGCCCAGGCGACCAGCACCCGCCAGCTGCCGCCGGTCGTGCCGGCCGCCGCGCCGGCCTTCGTGCAGAACGTCACTGCCATGATGATGGCCGGTCGCGGCGACGAATTGCCGGTCAGCGCCCTACCGATCGACGGCACCTATCCCAGCGGCACCACCAAGTGGGAGAAGCGTAATATTTCCAACTTCGTGCCGATCTGGGAGCCGAACATCTGCATCCAGTGCGGTAACTGCAGCATGGTCTGTCCGCACGGCGTCATCCGCTCGAAGTTCTACAACGAAGTCGGGCTGGCCGACGCGCCGCAGGCGTTCAAGACCGCGCCCATCGACGCCCGCGGCTTCCCGGAAATCCGCTACACCCTGCAGGTCTACCTGGAAGACTGTACCGGCTGCGGTCTGTGCGTCGAGGTCTGTCCGGCCAAGAGTAAGGAACAGGCCAACCGTAAGGCCATCAACATGGCGCACAAGGAACCGGTGCTGGAAAACGAGCGGGCCAATATCACCTTCTTCGAGACCCTGCCCGAGGTGGACCGCGGTCGGGTGGATTTCTCGACGGTGCGCGGCGTGCAGTTCCTGCCCCCGCTGTTCGAGTTCTCCGGAGCCTGCGCCGGCTGTGGCGAAACGCCCTATCTCAAGCTGCTGTCGCAGCTGTTCGGCGACCGCCTGCTGGTGGCCAACGCCACCGGCTGTTCCTCCATCTACGGCGGCAATCTGCCGACCACACCGTGGTCGGTCAATAGCGAAGGCCGTGGTCCGGCCTGGTCGAACTCGCTGTTCGAGGACAATGCCGAGTTCGGGCTGGGCTTCCGTCTGACCGCCGACAAGCATCTGACCTATGCCCAGGAGTTGCTGCGGGCATTGGCCCCGCAGATCGGCGAAGATCTGGTCGACGATCTGATCAACGCCGAACAGGTCACCGAGACCGACGTCCGCCGCCAGCGCGGCCGAGTGGCCGAACTGAAGCAGCGCCTGAAGGAACTGCCCGACCCGCGGGTCCAGCATCTGTTGTCGATCGCCGATCAGCTGGTGCGCCGCAGCGTCTGGATCGTCGGCGGCGACGGCTGGGCCTACGACATCGGTTCCTCCGGCGTCGACCACGTGCTAGCCAGCGGCCGCGACATCAACATCCTGGTGCTGGACACCGAGGTGTATTCCAACACCGGCGGCCAGATGTCGAAATCGACCCCGCTGGGCGCCGTCGCCAAATTCGCCGCCGCTGGCAAGCAGATCGGCAAGAAGGACGTAGCCCTGCAGGCCATTTCCTACGGCAACGTGTTCGTGGCGCGGGTGGCGCTGGGGGCCAATCCGCAACAGACCCTGCTGGCCTTCCGCGAAGCCGAAGCCTATCCAGGGCCATCGCTAATCCTGGCCTACAGCCACTGCATCGCCCACGGCATCAACATGCAGCGCGGCCTCGATCAACAGCATCTGGCGGTGGAAAGCGGGCACTGGCCGCTGGTCCGCTACAACCCGGCGGTGCGCGAATCCGGCGAGAACCCGTTCATCCTCGATTCGGGACGGCCGAAGATCCCGCTCAAGCAGTACGCCTACAACGAGGTGCGCTACAAGGTCCTGGCCCACACCAATCCCCAAGAGGCCGAGCATCTGATGGAGCTGGGCCAGCAGGCGATCAACCAGCGTTGGTCGGTCTACGAGGAAATGGCGGCCCGTGGTGGCGCGACATTCCAGCCGAAGTTCAAACCATAAGGGCTCCTGGGGTCGCCGGTGGAGTCGCGCCGGCGGCGCCCGCCATCCAATCTCGCAGAAATCGAAGGAACCATCATGGACTTACGAACCACCTACATGGGGATCGAGCTGCAACATCCCATCGTGGCATCGGCCTCACCGCTGTCCGCCAGCGTAGCCAACATCAAGCGTCTCGAAGACGCCGGCGCCTCGGCCGTGGTCATGTTCTCGCTGTTCGAAGAGCAGCTGCGCCACGAAAGCGCCTCGCTGGAATACCTGATGACCGCCGGCACCGAGAGCTTCGCCGAGTCGCTGAGTTATTTCCCGGAGATCGAGGACTACACAGTCGGTCCAGACAGTTATCTGGAATTGCTGCGGCAGGCGTCCAACGCGGTCGATATCCCGATCATCGGCAGTCTGAATGGAATCACCAACACCGGCTGGATCGAGTATGCCCAGCTGACGCAGGAAGCGGGCGCCAAGGGCATCGAGCTGAACATCTACTACATCCCCGCCGACCTGACCACCAGCGGCCGCGAGGTCGAAGAGCGCTACATCGAGATCGTCAAGGCGGTCAAGGCGGCGGTGACGGTGCCGGTCGCGGTCAAGCTCAGCCCCTTCTTCAGCGCCATCGGCTCGATGGCCAAGGCGCTGGACGATGCCGGGGCCGACGGCCTGGTGCTGTTCAACCGCTTCTATCAGCCCGATTTCGATCTGGACACGCTGGAGGTCGCCCCGAACCTGCAATTGAGCGCGTCGGACGAAATTCGCCTGCCCCTGTTATGGATCGCGGTGCTGTACGGTAGGCTGCGGGCCTCGCTGGCAGCGACCCGCGGCGTGCACACGCCAGTGGAAGTGGTCAAGTATCTGATGGCGGGCGCGGACGCGGTGATGACCACCTCGGCCCTGCTCAAGAACGGCATCGACTATCTCACCACGCTGCGCGATGGCCTGAAAGCCTGGATGGAGATGCGCCATTACGACTCGGTGGCGCAGATGAAGGGCTCGATGAGCCAGCGCAACGTCGCCGACCCCACCGCCTTCGAACGCGCCAACTACATCAAGACCCTGGAAAGCTACCGGAGCGATTACAGCTAGGCGGCCATCGCCGATCCGGTGACTAGGTAAGGTTGATTGACCTCATCGCTTGGAGGTCCTAAAGGGATTGCAGGAGCAATCCCTTTTTTTATGCGCTGCGGCAAAAGGCCGCACGCATTCACGTAGCAGCTTGCCCAGAGCGAATCGGTCATCCGTCGGGGTGGCAAACCGACGTTCAGCCGGCCACCGCGCCGGGCAACGGATGGCCGTCGTCGTCCAGCAGGATGTCCACCCATTCGTCACGGGAAATCCGGCGCAAGTCGATGATCGACCATGGAATCAGGATCATCGCCGCCAGAATCCAGGCGATGAGATGCCAGATCCAGCCGCCGCCGGGAATGAAGGTCCCGGCCGCGACGAAAAAGCCGGTGACCCCATAAAATCGGTAGGCAGCCTGTTGGGTGTAGTGACCCACCTTGGGATCGGGATGGTGCCGGTTCATGGCGTAAACCAGCATCGAAGCGCCAAACCAGAAGATCAGCAGGGGGAAAGGGATCAAAATCGCGATCAGGTTGCCGTAATTCATCAGAGCGGCCGCTCGTTTGGCGGACGAGGCGCGCGCCACCTTGCCGATGACGGTCTCTTCGCTTTGCTCCAATGGCTCCAGGATGTGCATGATCGAAATCCTTCAAGTGGGAAGCGGGCATGGTTGTTATCGTTCCCGTGCATGTTCGGAAACTCGCCCAACCTTGTCAATCGACGGGCGCAACCCGTGACCATGGCCTGGCTGGACCGCCTGCAACGGGGCCTGTTGCCGCCTCTTTGCCTGTTGTGCGGCGCGACCGGCACTATGGGACGCGACCTGTGCGCGGCCTGCGACGCAGCCCTGCCACGCAACCTCGCCGCCTGTCCGCGTTGCGCCCTACCCCTGACGGGCGCTGTGGTCGGGCTTTGTCCCCACTGTCAGTCGCAACCTCCGCATTCGGCTCAAGGCTTCGATCGGGTATTCGCGCCATTCCGCTATCAACCGCCCATGGATTTCCTGATCCTTCAGCTGAAATTCGCAGGCCGGCTGAGCCACGCCCGCCTGTTGGGCGAATTGTTCGCCGCCACCCTGGCCGAACGCGGCCCGCCCCTGCCCGACGGCATCGTCCCGGTTCCCCTGCATCCCCTGCGCCTGCGGGAGCGCGGCTTCAACCAGGCACTGGAACTGGCGCGCGCCGCTGCCCGCCGTTTCCAGCTTCCGCTGTGGCCGCATGCCCTGCAGCGGGTGCGCCATACCCTCCCGCAAATCCGCCTGAACGCCCATGCCCGGCAATCCAATCCGCTGGGCGCTTTCGCCCTCGGGCAACCGCTTCGGGGAACACGAATCGCCCTGCTCGACGATGTCATGACCACCGGCAGCACGGTAACCGAATGCGCCCGCATCCTGCGCGCCGGCGGCGCGACGGACATCGAGGTCTGGGTCATCGGCCGAGCGGGCAGCACACTCTGAAGCGATCGCAAGCTGTTGCCACCGCGCGCGCTGCGCCCCACCCGCCAGCGCTAACGTAGCGGCTGCATGGAAAAAACTTTACCCTGCTTCCCTAGAATCTCGTAGAATGCCGCGCCAGTTCGCCCCGGCAATATTGGTGCCATGAAAACCACGCTCCCCGCCTTCGATCAGGCCATCCGCTCCCACGACGACCTCCTCAAACGCCGAGGTCTGGTGATTTGGATCGGCGCCGAACCGACCTTCACCGATCGCCATTCCGAAGCAGCGGAATGGCTGTACGATGCGCTCGGCCCCACCAAGGAAGCTAGCGCGCGCCGCATGTTGGCCGAGCTGCTCACCCAAGCTCCCGGGGCCGCGGTCCTGCGCACCCTAGGTCGGCAATACCCCAAGGAAGACCAGCCACGCTGGAATCTGGGGCTTTACCGACGCCGTAACGATCAACCGGTCTGGTCTGGCCCGCCCGACCCCTTGCAGGTTGGCGAACCGCTTATCGCGTCGCCCGCCCTGCTGGAGGAATTCTGGGAGCGGCTGGCCCAGCGCCTCGGCGCGCGGAGCTGGACCGCTCTGCTATTTTCGGTCGAGACCCATCCCAGCCTGCGGATCGTGTTCCGCCGCGATCAACTGCCGCTGTTGGCCAATCCGGAACGGGACCCGCGCCTGGCGCGGCCCAGTCCCCACGGCCAGCCGATCCCGTCCAGCGGAATTCGCGACGAGCTGGCCGAACAGGGGACCTACCTGCTCGGCATCGACTGGCCCGATCCGCAGCGGGGACTGGACGACGTCGCCGTGCCGGTCGTGGAGCTGCCCGCCTGCGACGAGCCCGAGTTCTTCATGAGCCTGCTGGAGGCCATTGGCGAGGCGGCCCGCGATGTCGGACTGCCGGGCCTGGTGCTGACCGGCTTTCCGCCACCAGTCGACGCCTCGGTCGCCTGGACCACGGTGACGCCGGACCCCGCCGTGGTCGAAGCCAACATGGCGCCGGCGCTGGACGCCACCGAATTCCTGCGCGAGAGCCGCACGGGCTTCGCCGCCGCCGCCGCCGCCGGTCTGGCGCCCTATCGCTTGCACTACAACGGCCAGATCACCGATTCCGGGGGCGGCGGTCATCTGACCCTGGGCGGTCCCAATCCGGAAAGCAGTCCGTTCCTGGTCCAGCCGCAACTGCTTCCGGCCCTGTTGGACTACTTCAACCGCCATCCCGCGTTGTCGTTCCTGTTCGCTGGCGACTTCGTCGGCAGTTTCGGCCAGTCGCCGCGTCCCGACGAGCGCACCATCGACATCTTCGAAGAACTCGGACTGGCGCTGGACCTGCTCAAGCGTCAGCGCAATCCGACCCCGGATCTGATCTGGCAAAGTCTGTCGCCCTTTCTGGCCGACCCGTCCGGCAACTCGCACCGCACCGAAATCAACATCGAAAAACTGTGGAACCCCTGGCTCCCCGGTCGGGGGCAGTTGGGGCTGGTGGAATTCCGCGCCTTCCGCATGCCGCCCACACCGGAGCGATTGACTGCCCTGGTCGTCCTGCTGCGCGCCATCGCCGCCATGCTGGCGCAAGCGCCGTACACCCCGAAGCTGGTCCATTGGGGCCGGACCTTGCACGATCGCTTCGCCCTGCCTTTCTATCTGCGCACCGACCTCTGGGAAGTGCTGGACGATCTGGCCAGCGCTGGGCTGGGACTGGGTCAGCCAGTGATGGAGGAATTGCTGGACGAAAGCTACCACTGGTTCGGCGAAGTGGAATTCTGCGGCTGCCGACTGACCGTTCGCCGGGCCATGGAGTTCTGGCCGTTGCTAGGCGACGCCTTCGCTCAGGAACACGGCGCCTCGCGGCTGGTAGACGCCAGCACCGCCCGACTGGAAGTCAGTCTGCGGGCCCGGCCCGGCATGGCGCAGGAAGCGTTGGCCGACTGCCAGTTGACCGTCAACGGCTACCTGCTGCCGCTGCGCCGGGAAGAAGAGATGGACGGAGAAACCTGGCTATACGGGCTACGCTACCGCCGCTTCAAACCCTGGACCGGCCTGCATCCGACCCTGCAGGCGCAAGGCGCGATCGAGCTGGTCCTGAGCCACCCGCAATGGCCGGGCGCGCTACAGGTCACCTTGCACGAATGGCGACCACGGGGCGGCGGTTACGATGGCCTGCCCAGCGATCGGGAAGAGGCGGCAAAGCGACGGACCGAGCGTTTCGTGACCGAAGTCCTCGAAACCGCGCCGGCCACACCGCCACTGCAACCGCCGCCCGGTGCCATCACCCCCTACTGCTTCGACCTGCGTCGGCTGTAACCGCTCCGCATTGATCGACGCCGTGCGCTACGGCTGATCCTGGCGTCTTGCTTCGTTTCCCCGAACGAGGCGTCAGGGTCGCGCGCTGCCATGTTCGCCATGGAGACACTCGCTCGGCCATTAGCACTTCAATCTATCCCATCCCTGGGCGACAGGCGCATAATATTCGCTATTTCAATAAAAGCCCCAAGGAGCGTCTTGAATCATGAGCGTCGAAACCATCACCACCCAGCCGTTCAAGGATCAAAAGCCCGGCACTTCGGGGCTGCGCAAGAAGGTCAAGGTCTTCGAAACACCAAACTACCTGGAAAACTTCGTCCAGTGCATCTTCGACACACAACACGAACAGCCGGATGCGCCTCTGGTCGTCGGTGGTGATGGCCGTTACTACAATCGGCAGGCGATCCAGAAGATCCTGCGCATCGCCGCCGCCAATGGCTGTACGCGGGTCATCCTGGGACAGGGCGGCATTCTCTCGACGCCGGCCGCTTCCAACCTGATCCGCCAGCACAACGCCCGCGGCGGCATCATCCTGTCGGCCAGCCATAACCCCGGCGGCCCGGACGAGGATTTCGGCATCAAGTTCAACACCCCCAATGGCGGCCCTGCGCCGGAGAAAGTCACCGAGGCCATCTATACCGCCACCCTGCACATCAACCGCTACCATACCCTGGACGAGCCCGACATCGATCTGGACACGCTGGGCCAGGTGCTGGTGGGCGACATGGAAGTCGACATCGTCGATTCGGTCAGCGCCTACGCCGACCTGATGGAGCGGTTGTTCGACTTCGACCAGATTCGCGCCCTGTTCCAATCCGGCTTCCGGATGCGCTTCGACGCCATGCACGCGGTCACCGGCCCCTACGCACGCGAGATCCTGGAAAATCGGCTGGGCGCGCCGGTGGGCACGGTGGTCAACGGGGTCCCGCTGGAAGACTTCGGCGGCGGCCACCCCGATCCGAATCTGGTGTACGCCAAGGAGCTGGCCGACTACCTGTTCGGTCCCGACGCCCCCGATTTCGGCGCTGCCTCGGACGGCGACGGCGACCGCAACATGGTGCTGGGCCGCCACTTCTTCGTCACTCCCAGCGACAGTCTGGCGCTGTTGGCCGCCAACGCAGCGCTGGCCCCCGGCTACAATGGCAACATCAGCGGTATCGCTCGCTCGATGCCGACCAGCCAAGCGGCAGACCGAGTCGCGGCCAAGCTGGGCCTGCCCTGCTACGAAACCCCGACCGGCTGGAAATTCTTCGGCAATCTGCTCGACGCCGGCAAGATCACCCTGTGCGGCGAGGAAAGCTTCGGCACCGGCTCCGATCACGTGCGCGAGAAGGACGGTCTGTGGGCGGTGCTGTTCTGGCTGAACATCCTGGCAGCGCGTCGGCAATCGGTCGCCGAGATCGTGCGCGAACACTGGCGCATCTACGGACGCAACTACTACACCCGCCACGACTACGAAGCGGTCGACAGCACCGCCGCCAACGAGTTGGTCGATACTCTGCGCAGCGCCAGCGCGACCCTGCCCGGACAGCAGCTTGGCTCGTATACGGTCGATTACGCCGACGACTTCCGCTACCTCGATCCGGTCGACGCCAGCGTGAGCGCCAACCAGGGCATCCGCATCGGCTTCAAGGACGGTTCGCGCATCGTTTACCGGCTGTCCGGCACCGGCACCCAGGGCGCGACGCTGCGGGTCTATATCGAAGCCTACGAGCCCGATCCCGCCAAGCACGACCTCGACACCCAGCAAGCGCTGGCGGAGCTGATCGACATCGCCAACCGCCTGGCCGGCATCCGCGAACGCACCGGCCGCGAAGCCCCGACCGTGATCACCTGATAGTGATCGCCTGATCGTTCCAGCTCCGGCCCGAGACGCCTCCAGGGATGGAGGAAGCTGCGTTTTGGCCGCTATCCCACCTGCTGCAACCACCGCCCGTCCACCAGGCACCCCGATGGGCGGGTGGTTTGGTCGTCCTTCGCGCGCAACTCCCTCTACAAACCGATCGAACTTCTGGTAATCTTTCTTATCCCACCGATTGCGTTTATCCCCTCAGCTCCCGCTTTCATGGCTCCGATGTCCCGTACCCGCATCAAGATCTGTGGTATTACCCGTCCTGAAGATGGCGTAGCGGCGGCTGAGCTGGGCGCAGACGCAATCGGCCTGGTGTTTCATCCCGCCAGCGCCCGGTTCGTGACGCCGAATCAGGCGCGGCAGATCATTCGGGCGCTACCGCCCTTCGTCGTCACGGTGGGGCTGTTCATGAACGCCGAAGCCGCTGCGGTGCGGGCCGTGCTCGACCAGATCCCGCTGCAGCTGCTGCAGTTTCATGGCGACGAGGATCCCGACGATTGCGCCGACTTCGGCCTGCCCTATCTCAAGGCGGTGCCGATGGGTGCAGGGGCCGATATCGGCGGCTACGAGCGCCGTTTCGCGACCGCTGCCGGCCTGCTGCTGGACAGCCACGGCGGCGAACGCATGGGCGGAACCGGCCAGACATTCGACTGGAGCCGGATTCCCACCGAGCGCCACAAGCCGCTCGTCCTGGCGGGCGGACTGCATCCTGGCAATGTCACTGAAGCTGTCCGCCGGGTGCGGCCCTATGCGGTGGATGTCAGCAGCGGAGTGGAAACGGCCAAGGGCGTCAAAAACGCCGCATTGATGCGTGCATTTATACGAGGTGTGAACGATTGTGAAAGCGACGCGTAACGAGGTGGATTTCAGTCAGTTTCCCGACAGCACCGGCCATTTCGGCCGCTTTGGGGGCCGGTTCGTCGCCGAGACCTTGATGGAAGCCTTGCTCGAGCTGGACCAGGCATGGCAAACCTATCGCAACGACCCTGCCTTCCTGACGGAACTGGACCAAGATCTCGCCTACTACGTCGGTCGGCCTTCCCCGCTCTACCATGCCGAACGCTGGAGTCGGCGGCTGGGCGGTGCGCAGATCTATCTCAAGCGCGAGGACCTCAATCACACCGGCGCCCACAAGATCAACAACACCGTCGGCCAGGCCCTGCTGGCCAAGCGGATGGGCAAGACCCGCCTGATCGCCGAAACCGGGGCCGGTCAGCACGGCGTGGCCTCCGCCACGGTCGCCGCCCGGCTGGGCATGGAATGCGTGGTCTACATGGGTTCCGAGGACATCCAGCGCCAAGCCCTGAACGTGTACCGGATGCGCCTGCTGGGCGCGACCGTGCAACCGGTGACCTCCGGTTCGCGCACGCTCAAGGACGCGCTCAACGAGGCCATGCGCGACTGGGTCGCCAACGTCGACAACACCTTCTACATGATCGGCACGGTGGCCGGCCCCCATCCCTATCCGCTGATGGTGCGCGAGTTTCAGGCGGTGATCGGTCGCGAAGCGCGCGAGCAGATGCTGGCCGCGCAGGGTTGCCTGCCTGATGCGCTGGTAGCCTGCGTCGGGGGCGGCTCCAACGCCATCGGTCTGTTCCACGCCTTCTTGAACGATGCCGACGTCGCCATCTACGGAGTCGAGGCAGCTGGTTCCGGCATCGAAACCGGACGTCATGCCGCCACACTGTGCGCCGGCCGGTCCGGCGTGCTGCATGGCAATCGGACTTACCTGCTGAACGACGACAACGGCCAGATCATCGAAACCCATTCGGTCTCGGCCGGGCTGGATTATCCCGGCGTCGGGCCAGAGCACTCCTGGCTGAAGGATATCGGCCGGGTGCAATACGTGGCCGTCACCGACGCCGAGGCGATTCAGGGTTTCCACGACCTGACCCGCATCGAGGGCATCATTCCGGCGTTGGAAAGCAGCCACGCGCTGGCTTACGTCACCAAACTGGCCCCGACCATGCGTCCCGATCAGCGTATCGTGGTCAGCCTGTCCGGCCGCGGCGACAAGGACATCTACACCGTCGCTGCGCTGGAAGGCATTCAACTGTAAGAGTCTTGCCCCATGAATCGCATTACCCGCCGTTTTCAGGAATTGCATCGCGCCGGTCGCAAGGCCCTGATCCCCTACATCACCGCCGGTGATCCGCGCCCGGAAGCGACCGTGCCCATGCTGCACGCCCTGGTGCAGGCCGGCGCCGACATCATCGAGCTGGGCGTACCCTTTTCCGACCCGATGGCCGACGGCCCCGTCATCCAGAAAGCCTGCGAGCGGGCGCTGGCGCACGGCATGTCGCTGCGCCGCGTGCTGGAACTGGTGGGCGAATTCCGCCAGACCGATCCGGAGACGCCCGTGGTGTTGATGGGCTATCTCAACCCGATCGAGAGCATGGGCTACACCGACTTCATCGCCGGCGCTCACGCCGCCGGGGTGGACGGCGTCCTGACCGTCGATCTGCCGCCGGAAGAGGCCGCTGAGTTGATCGAGCCGCTCCAGGCCGTCGACATCGCGCCCATCTTCCTGCTGGCCCCCACCAGCTCCCCCGCGCGCATCCGGCGCACGGCCCGCATGGCGCACGGCTATCTCTACTACGTCTCGCTGAAAGGCGTGACCGGTTCGGCGGCGCTCAACCCAGCCGAAGTGGCCGAGAAGCTGGCCGAGATCCGCAGCTATACCGATTTGCCGCTGGGCGTCGGTTTCGGCATCAAGGACCCGGCAACCGCCGCCGCCATCGCACAAGTCGCCGACGCCGTAGTCGTGGGCAGCGCCCTGGTCAGCAAGATGGATGCGCTGGCCCAGGATCCCGAACGGATGTACCGCGAAGTCGCGGCTCTGCTCGCCGCCATGCGCCAGGCCATGGATCAGGGTCCGTCCCCGGAACCAAAAGCCGGCAGCCACAGCCCAACTACCCCATGATCGACTTCCCTAGCCCGACTTCACGACGCGCCTTATGAGTTGGTACGAAAAACTCGTTCCCTCCCGGATCCGCACCGACGGCCGCAACAACAAGCATCAGATTCCCGAAGGACTCTGGAGCAAGTGCGAGGACTGCGGGGCCGTGCTGTACGGGGCCGAACTGGAACGCAACCTCCAGGTGTGCCCCAAGTGCGGTTTTCACATGTACATCGGGGCGCGGAAGCGTTTGCGGAGTTTTCTGGACGAAGGCGAGCTGCTCGAAATCGGCGACGACATCGAGCCGCTCGATTTCCTCAAGTTCAAGGACGGCAAGAAATATCGCGATCGCCTGGCTCAGGCGCAGAAGACTTGCAACGAAAAGGATGCCCTGGTGGCCATGCGCGGACTGCTCAAGGGCATGCCGGTGGTGGCTGCCGCGTTCGAATTCGAGTTCATGGCCGGGTCGATGGGTTCGGTGGTCGGCGAGCGCTTCGTCCGCGCCGCCCAGATTGCCCTGAACGAGCATATCCCTTTCGTCTGCTTCACGGCCAGCGGCGGCGCCCGGATGCAAGAGGCGCTGGTCTCGCTGATGCAGATGGCCAAAACCAGCGCCGTGCTCTCTCGGCTGGCCGAACATGGCGTGCCCTACATCTCGGTGCTGACCCATCCGACCACCGGCGGCGTCTCGGCCAGCCTGGCCCTGCTGGGCGATCTCAACATCGCCGAACCCAAGGCCCTGATCGGCTTCGCCGGTCCCCGGGTCATCGAACAGACCGTGCGGGAAAAGTTGCCCGAGGGCTTTCAGCGCAGTGAGTTCCTGCTGGAACACGGCGCGATCGACATGATCGTCGATCGTCGCGAACTGCGCGACCGACTGGCCAGCCTGCTGGCGATGCTGGTCGGTCGTTCCGCCGCCGTCGCCTGAGCGCGTTTATCGAAGCCGAGTTGACCGGAGCCGAACATGCGGTTCGCTACGCTGGACGATTGGCTGCGCTGGCAGGAGACCCTGCATCCCCGCACGATCGAGTTGGGCCTGGATCGGGTGCGGGCAGTGCTACAGCAGCTGCAGCCAGAGCCCCCGCCCTTCATCGTCATCACCATCGGCGGCACCAATGGCAAGGGCTCCTGCGTCGCTCTGCTGGAGGCCATGCTGCGCGCCGCCGGCTATCGGGTCGGCGCTTACACCTCGCCGCACCTGCTGCGCTACAACGAGCGAATCCGCATCGACGGAGCGGAGGCGGACGACGCGGCGCTCTGCCAAGCCTTTGCCCGCATCGACGCCGTCCGGGGCGAGCGGTCGCTGACCTATTTCGAATTCGGCACCCTGGCCGCGCTGGAGCTGTTCTGGAAAGCCGGCATCGATATCGCCCTGTTGGAAGTCGGGCTGGGCGGGCGGCTGGATGCGGTCAACGCCGTAGACTCCGACGCCGCGCTGGTGGTCAGCATCGATCTGGATCACACCGAATGGCTCGGTCCGGATCGCGACAGCATCGGTTATGAAAAAGCCGGCATCTATCGACCGGGCCGCCCCGCCCTGTGCGCCGATCCCGCACCGCCGCAACGATTGATCGCGCACGCTGCCACCATTGGAGCGCGCCTGCAATGCCTCGGGCGCGACTACCGATTCGCCCGCGACGGCGACGTCTGGCGCTGGCAGTCGGGCGAGGCGCGCCTGGATGATCTGCCATTACCGGCCTTGGCCGGCGCGCATCAGCTCGGCAATGCCGCCGCCGCCATCGCCACGCTGGCCTGCCTGAGCCAGCGCATCGCCGTTCCACCCGCAGCCATCCGCGCCGGACTCCAGCATGTGCGTCTGCCCGGCCGCTTCCAGATCGTTCCGGGTCCGGTCGAGTGGATTCTGGATGTTGCCCACAATCCGCATGGCGCCACCGCGCTGGCCGCGCATCTGCGGGAACGGCCCTGCGCCGGGCTGACCCACGCCATCTGCGGTCTGCTGGCCGATAAGGACGCCGGTGGTGTCATCCAGGCTTTGACCGGCGTCGTCCACGACTGGTACACCACCACGCTCGACGGGCCGCGAGGCCGCTCGGCCGTTGAACTCGCCGAACTCCTGAGCGCTATCGGCGCTCGAGCTGCTGCCGCCGGCGATGTCCTGAGTGCTTGCCAGGCGGCTCGCGCCAGCGCTGTCCCGGGCGACCGTATCGTCGTGCTGGGTTCGTTTCACACGGTTGCTCCGGTGCTCGCCGCCCAGCCGTGGCTGCTTTCCCCCTTGTCGCCATCACGGGAGACCTGATCTTGGACAATCGCTTGACCCAACGCTTGGTCGGCGCCGGCGTGATCGCGGCGCTGGCTGTCATCTTCGTGCCCGAAATGCTGGAGCGGAAACCGCGACCGGCGTCGTCGCCCGTGGCCGAAACCCCGGCCGCACCAGCGCCGCCAGCGCCCAGTACTCCTGCACTGACCTTCTCCTCCCAACCCGCGCCGCCGCCCGCGCCGGAGACACCGCCCGCCGCCGAACCGACACCGCCAACTCCGCCCACGCCAGTTGCCGAAACACCGACACATCACGAGTCCCCGTTGCCGCCGATATCGCCGACTCCAGCGCCGGTCCTGCCGGCCCAGCCCAGCCAGATCGACACCGCCAGGACGGCGCAGGAGACCAAGGCTGCGCAAGATGCGGCAGCGGCTCGCGCCAAAGCCGCGCAGGAAGCCAAGGCCAAGGCCAAGGCCGAGGCCGAGCGCATCGCCGCCGCCAAAGCCAAGGCCGAAGCCGAGCGTATCGCCGCCGCCAAGGCCCGCGCCGAAGCGGCCCGCCGCACTGCCCAGGCCGAAGCCGCCAAAGCCCGCGAACGGGCCGAAGCCGACCGCAGCGCTACCGCCAAAGCCGAAGCCGCCCGCCTGGAAGCGACCCAAGCGGCGTCGACTCCACCGCCGGACGAAGACGACGAAGAATCGACGGCTTCGCAAGCCGAGGTCGCGCGCGCGGCCAAAGCCGCCCGCGCCGAAGTCGCCCGCGCCGAAGCCGCCCGCCGCGCTGCCCAGGCCGAAGCCGCCCGTCGTGACGCTCAGGCCGAAACCGCCCGCCGCGAGGCCGCCCGCGCCGAGGCCGCTCATCGCGAAGCGGCCCGCCCCAAAGCGCCCTCGGCATTGCCCAAGATCGAATTGGTCTCCCGTTCCGAAAACGCCTCGCCCGCCGCGAAACCGCCCGCGCCGCCCGCCGCTGCCAAACCGCCCCGGCCCCAGCCGCCGCAGGAGCCGGTCGCGAGCGCTCCGACCCGAGGTGGCGGCACCGTGGTCGGCAGTTTCGCCATTCAGGAAAACGCCTATGCCGTGCGCGACGACTACCGCAACCAGAATATCCGGGCCGGCGTCGAACGCGTCACCGTCAACGGCCGGACCCTGTATCAGGTGCGGATCTGGCGTTGAACCTCGCATCACCCGCCGTTTCCGCATCCGGCTCTTTCTGCTAGGATTAAGACTCCTTGAAACGGCGAGGGCGCAGGGTGCCGACGTGGCGCAATCCGAGGCTGGACACCACAACATATGAACTGGGCGGACTATCTCATTCTTTTCATCGTCGCCCTTTCCATGTTGATCGGGCTGTGGCGGGGCTTGTTGCGCGAGGTGATTTCGCTGGCCACCTGGATCGCCGCCTTCGCCATCGCCTATCTGTTCGCCGAGGATGGCGCTGTCCATCTCACCCCTTACCTCTCTACCCCATCGCTGCGGATTGCGCTCGCCTTCGGCGGTCTCTTTCTGGCCACCTTGCTGCTGGGGGGACTGATCGGAATCCTGGCGTCCTACCTGGTGCACTATACCGGGCTGACCGGCACCGACCGGGTGCTCGGCATGGTCTTCGGTCTGGCGCGCGGCTACACCATCATCGTCCTACTGGTACTGGCAGCGGGACTGACGCCCCTTCCGCAAGATCCTTGGTGGCAGCAGTCGAAGCTGCTGCCCTATTTCCAGGATACCGCTCTCCAGTTGCGAACTTTACTGCCGCCGGAGTTGACCCAATACTTCCGCTCTTGAGCGCCCATCCACTCGTTCCGGTCGTGGGGCTGACACCCCTTTCCAAGGACTCCTGGCGGCGACAATCGCGATTGTCGCCTGATTCTCTTCCAGGACGCTGCTCTCCAGTTACGGGGTTTCCTGTCACCGGAGTGCGCCAATGCTTTCGCGCTTGCATTCGTACCCAATGGCGGCGATCGGCCGTCCATGACGATAGGTAGCGACAGATGTGTGGAATCATCGGTATCGCAGGGCGTAGCCCAGTCAATCAAAGCCTGTTCGACGGCCTGACCGTATTGCAGCATCGGGGGCAGGACGCCGCCGGCATCGTCACATGCGACCATAGTCGATTGTTCCTGCGTAAGGACAACGGCCTGGTGCGCGATGTCATCCGTACCCGCCACATGCGCCACCTGAACGGTGACATCGGCATCGGCCATGTGCGCTATCCGACCGCCGGCAGCGCCGATTCGGCCGAGGCGCAGCCGTTCTACGTCAATTCGCCGTTCGGCATCATCCTGGCCCACAACGGCAATCTGACCAACGCCGCGCAGCTCAAGGACGAACTGTTTCGGTCCGATCTGCGCCATATCAACACCCGTTCCGACTCGGAAATCCTGCTGAACGTGTTCGCCCACGAGCTGCAGCAACGCAGCCGGTTGTCGCTGGACGCCGAGGACATCTTCGCGGCGGTGGCTGCAGTCCATCGCCGGGTTCGCGGCGCCTATGCCGCCATCGCCCTGATCGTCGGCTTCGGGCTGGTCGCCTTCCGCGATCCCTACGGTATCCGGCCGCTGGTGTTCGGCCGTCGCGAATCCGAGGACGGTGTGGAATACATGGCGGCTTCCGAAAGCGTGGCGCTGGACGTGCTCGACTTTCAGCGCATCCGCGACGTGGCGCCCGGCGAGGCGGTGCTGTTCGATCTCGACGGCCGGCTCCATACCCGCCAGTGCGCCGAGCGCCCGATCTATGCGCCCTGCATCTTCGAATTCGTCTACTTGGCCCGGCCCGACTCGATCATGGATCAGGTCTCGGTCCACAAGGCCCGGCTGCGCATGGGCGAATATTTGGCTGAGAAGATCCTGCGGGTCTGGCCGGAACAGGATATCGATGTGGTGATCCCGATCCCCGACACCAGCCGCACCGCCGCCCTGCAAATGGCCTCGACCCTGGGCATCAAGTACCGGGAAGGCTTCATCAAGAACCGCTACATCGCCCGTACCTTCATCATGCCGGGGCAGAAAACCCGCAAGAAGTCGGTGCGGCAAAAACTCAACGCCATCGATCTGGAGTTCCGCGGCAAGAACGTGTTGCTGGTGGACGACTCCATCGTGCGCGGCACCACCTCCGGGGAAATCATCCGTATGGCCCGTGACGCTGGCGCGCGCCGAGTCTATTTCGCCTCGGCCGCGCCCCCAGTGCGTTATCCCAACGTCTACGGCATCGACATGCCAGCCGCCCACGAATTGATCGCCTACGGCCGCAGCGAGGATGAAGTGGCCCGCGCCATCGGCGCCGATCGCCTGATTTTCCAGGATCTGGCCGATCTGGAAGAAGCGGTCCGGCGCGGCAATCCAGCGCTGCAACGCTTCGACACCTCCTGCTTTACCGGCGAATATGTCACCGGCGATATCGATCAGCCCTATCTGGACTGTCTGGCCCGCGAACGGGCCGATTCCGTCAAGAATGCCGGCGACAGCATGGATAACGCCATCATCGACCTGCACAACAACGACTGAGCCATCACCTCTCAGCTGGAGACTCTGGCCATGCCACCTTCCGACGATCTTCCTGAACTCGGCTTCGCCAGTCTGGCGGTGCGCGCTGGCCAGACCCGCACCCCGGAAGGCGAACACGCCGAACCGATCTTCGCCACCTCCAGTTTCGTATTCGCCAGCGCCGCCGAAGCCGCGGCCCGCTTCAGCGGCGCCACGCCCGGCAACATCTATTCCCGCTTCACCAACCCGACCGTGCGGATGTTCCAGGATCGGCTGGCCGCGCTGGAAGGCGGCGAGAGCTGCATCGCCACCTCTTCCGGGATGGCGGCGATCCTGGCGACCTGCATGGCCCTGCTGAAGAGCGGCGATCACATCGTTTCGGCCAATAGCATCTTCGGCAGCACCATCTCGCTGTTCACCCACTATCTGAGCAAGTTCGGCATCGCCACCAGCTACGTGTCCCTGTCCGACCCAGCCGCCTGGGAAGCGGCCATCCGCCCGGAAACCCGGCTGTTCTACCTGGAAACGCCGTGCAACCCGCTGATGGAGCTGGCCGACATCCAGGCCCTGGCCGATCTGGCGCACGCCCACGGCATTCTGCTGGTGGTGGATAACTGCTTCTGCACCCCGGTCCTGCAGCGGCCGTTCACGCTCGGGGCCGATCTGGTCATCCACTCCGCCACCAAGTATCTGGATGGACAGGGACGCTGTGTCGGCGGGGCGGTGGTCGGGGATCGTCAACGGGTCGGAACCGACATCTATGGTTTTCTGCGCACCGCCGGCCCGACCATGAGCCCGTTCAACGCCTGGGTCTTCCTCAAGGGACTGGAAACCCTGCAACTGCGGATGCGCGCCCACAGCGCGACCGCGCTGCAACTGGCCCAATGGCTGGAAACGCAGCCGGCGGTCGAGCGGGTCTACTATCCGGGATTGCCTTCGCATCCGCAGCACGAACTGGCGAAACGGCAACAGAGCGGGTTCGGCGGCATCGTCTCCTTCGAGCTGCGCGGCGGGCGACAGGCAGCCTGGCGGCTGATCGACGCCACCCAGCTGATCTCGATCACCGCCAATCTAGGCGACGCCAAGACCACCATCACCCATCCGGCCACCACCACCCACGGCCGACTGACGCCGCAGGAGCGAGAGCGCGCCGGCATCGGCGAAGGGCTGATCCGGATTTCGGCGGGTCTGGAAGAGGCGGCAGATCTGCAGGCCGATCTGGAACGCGGTTTGCGGCAGCTAGCCTGAACCCGTTGACGCTGGCCGGCAAAATGATCAAGGCCCTCACCTTCGACCTGGACGACACCCTGTGGGATATCTGGCCGGTGGTGGAGCGGGCCGAGGCTCTGCTGCACGACTGGCTGGCCAGTCGTTATCCCCGTATCCCGCAACAGTTCACGGCACTGGAATTGCGGGACTTATCCGCTGAAGTAATCGCCGCCCGCCCGGACCTGGCCCACGATCGGACCTGGTCGCGCAAGGCCGCGCTACAGCTGGCGGCCCAACGGGCCGGTTATGCGGAATTCGACGTCGAAGGCGCTTTCGAGGTGTTCTACCGCGCCCGCAACACCATCGAACCCTTTGCCGAGGTGCGCCCGGCCCTGGAGCGACTGGCTCGGCGTTATGTCCTGGCCTCCCTGTCCAACGGCAACGCCGACCTGCGATTGATCGGGCTGGATGACCTGTTCAGCATGTCGCTCAACGCCATCGACGTGGGCACCGCCAAACCGGAACCGCTAATGTTCGAGGCGGCCAGTCGACTGCTCCAGCTGCGCCCCGATCAGATCGTCCATGTCGGCGATCACCCGGAGCATGACGTATGGGGTGGCCAACAGGCCGGATTTCACACCGTGTGGGTGAATCGCACCGGCCGGGACTGGCCCGGTGGTCCCAGGGCGGAAGCGGAAATTAGTGATCTGACCGAACTAGAGGCCGTGTTGGCTGCCTGGGAAGCGTCCCCCTCTTCTCAGGCGTGACTCACCACGGAATCGCTGCGCCATCCCGGAAGAAGCCGCCGGTCGGACCATCGTCCGGCAGAGTCGCCGCCCAGACGATTCCGGCTACGCCCTGTTCCACCGTCCGTTCGGCTTGCGGCCCGCCCATGTCGGTGCGCACCCAGCCGGGGCAGACCGAATTGACCAGAATATTATGGCCCTGGGTCTCGGCCGCCAAGATGCGGGTCAAGGCATTCAGTGCGGTCTTGGAAATCCGATAGGCCGGCGATTTGCCTTCCATCTCGCTCAGCTGCCCCATGCCGCTGGAGACGTTGACGATGCGGCCATAGCGCTGCTGCTTCATCAGCGGGACCAGTTCCTGCGCCAGCAGCAACGGACCGTACAGATTGGTCTTCAAGGTCATCGTCAGCGTTTCTAGGCTGGTCGTGAATACGCTGGAACTGCCGACCTCATCGCCACCGTGGCTGTCGAGAAAAACGCCGGCGTTGTTGACCAGAATATCCACCCGGCCACAGCGGCTGTGAATAAATGCGCCCAATTCGGCCACGCTGCCTTCGGCCACGACATCCAGGGGATGGAACAGGACATCCAACCCTTCCGCCAGCAACCGATCCAATGCGGCCTCGCCCCGGTTGGCGTTACGGCTGGTGACGATCACCCGAATATCCCGTTTGGCCAATTGCCGGGCTGTTTCGAGCCCCAATCCTCGATTGGCGCCTGTCACCACGGCCACCGGCTTGGCGTTTTTATCGCTCAACATCGTTCTACCCTCCAACCGCCCTCCTGGCGATTTGCTTCAGCATGTCATTATCGAAATGGCAGGGATGCGTTGTTTTATTCACACCACTTGTTGCAAATCTTAACAACATCCTATAACAAGAGAAACAAAAAACCCTCACCGCCAGGGTGAGGGTCGTGAGTCGCTCGGGCGCAACCCTCCGATCCAGGAGGGTTGCGGCACGGATGGCATCAGGTATTGATCTTGTGGATGGCGTGGCCGTGGACCGACAGGGCGGCTTCGTGCATGGCCTCGTACAAGGTCGGATGGGCATGGATGGTGCGGGCCAGATCCTCGCTGCTGGCATGGAATTCCATCGCCAGCACCGCTTCCTGGATCAGCTCGGAGGCAAACGGGCCGATGATATGGCAACCCAGCAGCTCGTCGGTCTGCGCGTGAGCCAGCATCTTGACCATGCCGGCGGCCGCTTCCATCGCCTTGGCCCGGCCGTTGGCGCTGAACGGGAAGGTACCCACCTTGTAGGGGATACCCTCGGTCTTGAGCGCCTGCTCGGTCTTGCCGACCCAGGCGATTTCCGGGTTGGTGTAGATCACCCAGGGAATAGCGTCATAGTTCAGGTGCCCATGCTTGCCGGCGAGGTTCTCGGCCACCATGACCCCTTCCTCGGACCCCTTGTGCGCCAACATTGGGCCGCGCACCACATCGCCGATGGCGTAGACGCCCGGCAGGCTGGTCTCGCAATCGTCGTCCACGTGGATGTAGCCGCGCTCGTCGAACAGCAGCTCGGCCTCGGGGGCGGCGACATTGTCGGTGTTGGGCCGGCGACCGACCGAAACCAGCAGCTTGTCGACCGTGATCTCATGATCGCCGTCCTTGTCCTTGAACGAGACCTTGACCCCGTCGGGGGTCTTCTCGGTCGCGGTCACCCGCGCGCCCAGCCGGATATCCAGCCCCAGCTTCTTGAACTGACGGAAAGCATCGCGGGCGATCTGCTGATCGGCCAGGGCGAGGAACTCGTCGACCGCTTCGAACATGATGACCTTGGAGCCGAGCCGATTCCACACGCTGCCCAGCTCCAGGCCGATCACCCCCGCGCCGATCACGCCCAGGGTCTTGGGCACCTCGTGGAACGACAGCGCCCCGGTCGAATTGACGATCAGCCCTTCGATGTTGTTGACCGGCGCAGACCCGATATCGATCGGCTTGGAGCCGGTGGCGATGATCACATGGTCGGCGTTGACCACATCCACCGAACCGTCATGCGCGGTGATTTCGACCTGCCGGTCGGCCAACAGCTTGCCATGGCCTTTCAGCCATTCGACCCCGTTGGCCTTGAACAACGCGCTGATGCCGTTGGTCAACTGCAGCACGATGTCTTCCTTGCGCCCCATCATCTTGTCCAGATCCAGGCGCACGCCTTCGACATGAATGCCGTGGCTGTCCAGACCTTCCAACAGATGATGGTACTCCTCGGACGACTCGAGCAGGGTCTTGGAGGGAATGCAGCCAACGTTCAGGCAGGTCCCGCCGAGCGCAGGATCGCCCTTGAAATTGATCCACTTCTCCACGCAGGCGGTCTCCATCCCGAGTTGCGCGCAACGAATCGCCGCCACATAACCGGCTGGCCCGCCGCCGATGACGACCACATCATAAGTCTTAGCCATTGCTGACACCTTAATTATTTCAGTGGGTTTTTTAGGAATAAGGGTCCGCGTCAGACGTTCAGGAGGATCCGGGCCGGATCTTCGATGCACTCCTTGACAGTGACGAGGAAGGTTACCGCTTCACGACCGTCGATAATGCGATGGTCGTAAGAGTGGGCCACGTACATCATCGGACGAGCCACCACCTGGCCATTCTCGACCACGGCCCGGTCCTTGGTGGCGTGCATGCCGAGGATGCCGCTCTGCGGCGGATTCAGGATCGGGGTCGACATCAGCGAGCCGAACACGCCGCCATTGGTGATGGTGAAGGTGCCGCCGGTCATCTCTTCGACGGTCAGCGTGCCTTCCTTCGCCTTCTTGCCGAACTCGCCGATGGCCTTTTCGATATCGGCCAGGCTCATCTGGTCGGCGTCGCGCAGAATCGGCACCACCAGACCGCGCGGCGAGGATACCGCCACACCGATGTCGTAGTAGCCGTGATAGACGATGTCGTTGCCGTCGATCGAGCCGTTGACCGCCGGGAAGCGCTTGAGCGCCTCGACCACGGCCTTGACGAAGAAGCCCATGAAGCCCAGGCGGACGCCGTGCTTCTTCTCGAAGCTGTCCTTGTAACGGGCGCGCAGCTCCATCACCGGTTTCATGTTGATCTCGTTGAAGGTGGTCAACATGGCGGTGGTGTTCTTGGCCATCAGCAGGCGCTCGGCGATGCGGGCGCGCAGGCGGGTCATCGGCACCCGCTGCTCCACCCGGCCGCGCGTGTCGGGGGCCACCGGCGCGGGGGCCGGAGCCGCCACCGCCGGAGCCAACGACACCGGAGCCGACGCCGCGGGCGCGGCGGCGGTCGAGCGACCGTCGAGATAGGCCAGCACATCGGCTTTGGTGACCCGACCACCGCGACCGCTAGCGATAACCTTGCTGATATCCAGGCCGTGTTCCGCCGCCAGGCGACGCACCGCCGGGCTGAGTCCTTCGAGATCGACCTTGCCGGCGGGAGCTGCTGCGACAGCCGCCACCGGGGCCGGCGCGGGTGCTGCAACCGGCGCGGGTGCGGCGGCCGGAGCCGACGCCGCGGCGACCGCACCCTCTTCCAGGGTGGCGATCACGTCGCCGGTGGTGACGACATCGCCTTCCTGCCGCAGGATCGGACCCATCACGCCATCCGCTGGAGCAGGAATATCCAACACGACCTTGTCGGTTTCCAGATCGACGAGATTCTCGCCGCGCTTGACCGGTTCGCCCGGCTTCTTCTTCCAGTTGACCAGGGTACCGTCGGAAACGGATTCGGGCAGAGTAGGCACTTTCACTTCTGTGGTCATTTTATTTCGTTCTCTATTTTTCGGGTGATTGCGGTCTTCTGGGGTGGTGGTTACTGTCCCAGGGCCTCGTTGACAAGCTGATGCTGCTGCTCGACATGGACGCTGTAATACCCTACGGCTGGCGAAGCCAGAGGGATGCGGCCCGCGTAGCGGACGGTCAGTCCCGGCTTCAGGCCACGCTCCAGATGGTGCAGGCTCTGATACCAGGCGCCCTGGTTCTTCGGTTCTTCCTGGCACCAGGCGACGTCATTCAGATTCGGATAGCGATCCAGGATCTGGTTGTACAGCGCCTGCGGGAACGGATAAAGCTGCTCGATCCGGATGATGGCGACATGCGCCAGCTTGCGCTCGCGCCGGGCTTCCAGCAGGTCGTAGAAGACCTTACCGCTGCAGGCCACCACGCGGGTAATCTGCTCTGGATCGTGCGGATCGATCTCGGGAATGATTTCCTGGAAGCTGCCCTCGGTCAGATCCTCGAGCGAATTGACTGCCAAGCGGTGCCGCAACAAGCTCTTCGGGCTCATCACGATCAGCGGCTTGCGGAAACTGCGCTTCATCTGCCGCCGCAGCATGTGGAAACACTGCGCCGGCGTCGAGGGCACCACGACCTGGATGTTGTTCTCGGCGCACAGTTGCAGATAGCGCTCCAGTCGGGCCGAGGAGTGCTCGGGACCCTGACCTTCGAAACCGTGCGGCAGCAGCATCACCAGGCCGCACAGCCGATCCCACTTGGTTTGCCCGGAGGAGATGAACTGGTCGATCACCACCTGAGCGCCATTGGCGAAGTCGCCGAACTGGCCTTCCCAGACGATCAGCCCATTCGGCTCGGCGGTGGCGTAGCCGTACTCGAAGGCCAGCACCGCTTCTTCGGACAGAATGGAGTCGATGACGATGAAGTTCGGCTGGCCGGGATAGAGATTCATCAGCGGGACATAGCTGCTGCCGTCCTTCTGATTGTGCAGCACCGAGTGGCGATGGAAGAAGGTGCCGCGTCCGCAGTCCTGGCCGGAAATGCGCACCTGATAACCTTCCTTGATCAGGGTGGCATAGGCCAGGTTCTCGGCGAAGCCCCAGTCCACCGGCAAGGCCCCGGCCGCCATCTTGCGGCGGTCGTCCATGATCTTGGCCACGCGCGAGTGCATCTCGAGGCCGGCCGGCACTTTCAGCAGGCGTTCGGACAGATCGCGCACCACCGACAGCGGCACGGCGGTATGCACCGGCGCCGCCCAGTCCTCGTTGAGGAACGGCGTCCAATCGATCGAGTACGGCCCCTTGGTCGGCGGCAGCGTCGGCCGCGACACCTGCCGACCCGCGTCCAGATCGGCGCGATACTGGGTCTGCATATCCTGGTAATCGCTTTCGGTGACGACGCCCTCGGCGATCAGTTTCTCGGCGTACAGGGCCGCCGTGGTTTTCCGTCCCCGGATCTTCTTATACATGACCGGCTGAGTGGCGGCTGGCTCGTCGGCTTCGTTATGGCCCAGACGACGATAGCAGACCATGTCGATCACCACGTCCTTGTTGAAGGCCATGCGATATTCGACCGCCAGTCGGGTGACGAACAGCACCGCTTCGGGATCGTCGCCGTTCACGTGGAAGATCGGGGCCTGCACCATCTTGGCCACATCGGTGCAATACAGCGCCGAACGGGTATCCAGCGGGTTGCTGGTAGTGAAGCCGATCTGGTTGTTGACCACGATGTGGATGGTGCCGCCGGTCCGGTAGCCGCGCACCTGCGAGAACTGGAAGGTCTCCATGTTCACGCCTTGGCCGGCGAAGGCGGCGTCGCCATGGATCAGCACCGGCATAGCCGAATTGAAGGGCGGCGTTTCCGCGCCCGGCGCCCGCCGCCGCTCCATGCGGGAGCGCACCGACCCTTCCACCACCGGATTGACGATTTCCAGATGCGAAGGATTGAAAGCCAGCGCCAGATGGACCGATCCGCCCGGCGTCGACACGTCCGAGGAGAAACCCATGTGGTACTTGACGTCGCCGGCGCTGCCGATCCGGTGCTTGCCCTCGAATTCGGCGAACAGCTCGTTGGGCGACTTGCCGATGATGTTGACCAGCACGTTCAGACGACCGCGGTGGGCCATGCCGATGATGATTTCCTGCACGCCCCGACCGCCGGCCTGCTGGACCAGTTCGTCCATCATCGGGATCACGCTCTCGCCGCCTTCCAGCGAGAACCGCTTCTGCCCGACATAACGGGTGTGCAGATAGCGCTCCAGTCCCTCGGCCGCCACCAGCCAGTGCAGCAGCTCCTTGCGCTGGGCCGCGTTCAGATCCAGCCGGGCGCGCTGACCCTCCAGCCGCTGCTGGATCCAACGCTTCTCGGCCGTCTCATTGATATGCATGTACTCGGAGCCGATGGTGCCGACATAGGCGTCGCGAACCAGGCCCAGGATCTCGCGCAGGGTCCACTGCGAGGGCGCCACCAACGAACCGGTGTTGAACGACGCGTTCATGTCGGCCTCGCTCAGGCCGTGATAGGCGGGGTCCAACTCCGGCACCGGTGGGCGCTCGCGCAACCGCAGCGGATCGAGATCGGCGGCCTTGTGGCCACGGGTACGGTAGGCGTTGATGATCCGCAATACCGCGGACTGCTTGCCGGCCGCCTCGGGATGCAGGCCCAGCGACTGGGTCGCGCCGGCCTGGGGCCGCAACGCCAGCTGGGCGAAGGAGTCGCGAATGGGGCCATGCGCCACATCGTGGCCACCTGCCCCCTGGGCTTGCAAATCGCGGAAATACTGCCGCCAGTTGGCACTGACCGATTCGGGGTTGTTCAAGAAACTTTCATACAGTTCCTCGATGAAAGCGGCGTTGCCGCCGAACAGGGGCGAACTTTGGCGAAATTGCTCAATAAGTGTGCTCATTGATGATTAACGACTCCTCGGTGGTTGAGGATGCCCATGCGGGATGGCCATGGACGTCATTTTCCCTGGAGCGTGGCGATAGCCGTGTGCGGGCTGCGCCAGTTGTTCTAGGCTGCGGTTTCCGGTCGGATTCCACGGCGTTGCCTGGAATAGCCGCGTCGCTGGGGCCGACACCGGACTGGACCGGTTGGAAACCGTGCATCTCGATCCAGAGCTTTGGTAAGTCGATATATTTGGGCGGTTTTTGGTCGTTGTGGTCGTTTGTTTTTGGGTCTTCGATCTTGGTGTCGTGGACGGCGTGCCATTATAGCCATGGGATGAGCGCCGATAAACCCGTGTTATCGTTTTAACTTTCAGACCTATTCTTTGCCATAGTAAAGGGGCTGCGGTACATTTCCAAACGATGGCATCGGGGCTCGTCGATGTCAGCGCCGCGACGAACGGCTCGACCGCCAGCTTCGTTGCGTGGGTCAGTTTCCATTCAGGAGGGAATCGCGATGGCTTCCGCCAACTTGGCCGTGCAAGGGATACCCGAGTCTTACCAGCCTACCACAGACGAAGAGTACATGAGCGATGCCCAGCGGGCTTACTTCCGCAAGGCGCTGCTGGACTGGAAACAGAATCTGCTGAGCGAAGTCGACCGCACGGTCAACCACATGCAGGACGACTCCTCTACCTTTCCCGACCCCAACGACCGCGCTACGCAAGAGGAAGAATTCAGCCTGGAGTTGCGGACTCGCGATCGGGAACGCAAGCTGATCAAGAAGATCAACGAGTCGCTAGCCATGATCGAGAGCGGCGATTACGGTTACTGCGAAGCATGCGGCGTCGAAATCGGGTTGGCGCGCATGATGGCTCGACCGACCGCCACCTTGTGCATCGATTGCAAGATGCTGGAAGAGATCCGCGAAAAACAGGGTAACAGCAGCGCACCGACGGCCTGACCCCCCATCCGTCGCAGCGGCGTCTTCCCCGGTCATGACGGCAGCCGATTCCGCTCATGCCCTGCCGGTCGACCCACCCCGAGTGCGGGGGCGTTTCGCTCCCTCACCGACCGGGCCGTTGCATCTGGGCTCCCTGGTCGCCGCCCTGGGCAGTTTTTTGGCCGCCCGCCACCAGGGTGGGGAATGGCTGGTCCGTATCGAGGATGTCGATCTTCCACGCGCCATGCCGGGCGCGGCGGACGCCATCCTGCGCAGCCTGGAGCGCTGTGGGCTGGCGTGGGACGGATCGGTGCTGTACCAGAGCCGACGCCTGGAATGCTATCAGGCGGCGCTGGAGTATCTATTGCGCGCCGGACGGGCCTATCCCTGCAGTTGCACCCGGCGGGAGCTGGCCGGCAGTGCACGGGCTCACGACGGCAGTCCGATCTACCCCGGACGCTGCCGCACCGGCGTCCGCCATCCAGACCGGCCCCACGCCATTCGCCTGCGCGTCCCCGATGTCGTGCTGGCCTTCCACGACGCGGTGCAGGGCGACTATCGTCAGCGGCTGGAACAGGAGGTCGGCGATTTCGTGATCCGCCGGGCGGACGGGCTGTTCGCTTACCAGTTAGCGGTGGTGGTCGACGATGCCGCACAAGGCGTCACCCAGATCATCCGCGGCGCCGATCTGCTCGATTCCACCCCCCGGCAGATCTATCTACAAGGACTGCTCGCCGCGCCGACGCCTTGTTACGGCCATCTGCCGCTGGTGACGGACGGCCACGGCGACAAGCTCAGCAAGCAAACCCATGCGCCGCCGCTGGACGACCGGGCTCCCGGCCCGGCGCTGTGGACCGCCCTGCGCTTCCTGGGCCAGCGACCTCCGGCGGAATTGGCCGCCGCGCCCGCCACCGAAATCTTGCAATGGGCCTTGGCGCATTGGCAATTGCAACGAGTACCGGCCAGTATAACCCACCCTTGGAGCAGTCCATTCACCGGCGAATCCTCGCCGAATGGATTGACTCAAGCGGCCAAGGTTATAGACTAGGGAAAAAAATTCCCAACTTGGATTGATGCGGGCCCGATTGGCTTTCGTTATCGTCCGTTTGCGGATATCACAATCCATATATTCCACCGGAGGAGAAACACCCTAATGTCAGAATCCAAGGTTTATCCTGTATCCCCTGAAGTAGCCGCCCACGCCTGGATCAATAACGAACAGTATCTGGAGATGTACCAGCGTTCGGTGGACGACCCGGAAGGGTTCTGGGCGGAACAGGCCAGCAAATTCCTCACCTGGTCCAAGCCCTGGGACAAGGTGCTGGATTGGGACTTCACCAAGGGCCAGATTCGCTGGTTCGACGGTGGCCAGCTCAACGTCAGCTACAACTGTCTGGACCGTCATCTGGAAACCCGTGGCGACCAGGTCGCCATCATCTGGGAAGGCGACGGCCCCGAAGAAGACAAGAAAATCACCTATCGGGAACTGCACCAGGACGTTTGCAAATTCGCTAACGTGCTAAAGAGCCTGGGCGTCGAGAAAGGCGATCGGGTGTGCATCTACATGCCGATGATTCCGGAAACCGCCGTCGCCATGCTGGCGTGCACCCGGATCGGCGCCGTCCACTCCATCGTGTTCGGCGGCTTCTCCCCCGACTCCCTGAAAGATCGTATTCAGGACGCCGAATGTAAGGTGGTCGTGACCTCCGACGAAGGTCTGCGCGGCGGTCGCAAGGTGCCGATGAAGGCCAACGCCGACAAGGCCCTGCAGAGCACCCCGTCGGTCCAGAAGATGGTGGTGGTCAAGCGCACCGGCGGCAACATCGCCTGGACCGAAGGCCGCGATCTCTGGTACGAGGACCTGATGGCCGCTGCCAGCGTCGACTGCCCGCCCGAGCCGATGGACGCCGAAGCGCCGCTGTTCATCCTCTACACCTCCGGCTCCACCGGCAAGCCCAAGGGCGTGCTGCACACCACCGGCGGTTATCTGCTGTTCACCGCGATCACCCACAAGTACATCTTCGACTATCACGACGGTGACATCTACTGGTGTACCGCCGACGTGGGCTGGGTCACCGGTCATTCCTACATCGTCTACGGTCCGCTGGCCAATGGCGCCACCTCGATCATGTTCGAAGGCGTGCCGACCTATCCGGACGCCGGCCGCTTCTGGCAGGTGGTGGACAAGCATCAGGTCAACATCTTCTACACCGCGCCGACCGCGATCCGCTCGCTGATGCGCGAAGGCGAAGGGCCGGTCAAGGCCAGCTCGCGCAAGAGCCTGCGTCTGCTGGGCTCGGTGGGCGAGCCGATCAATCCCGAAGCCTGGGAATGGTACCACCACAACGTCGGCGAAGGCCGCTGCCCGATCGTCGACACCTGGTGGCAGACCGAGACCGGCGGCATCCTGATCACCCCGCTGGCGGGCGCCACTGCCCTGAAGCCGGGTTCCGCCACCCGGCCGTTCTTCGGCGTCTGCCCGGCGCTGGTGGATGCGGAAGGCAACTTCCTGGAAGGCGCCACCGACGGCAATCTGGTCATCACCCACCCCTGGCCCGGCATCATGCGGACCGTGTATGGCGATCATCAGCGCTTCATCGACACCTACTTCGCCATGTACAAGGGCCTATACTTCACCGGCGACGGCGCGCGCCGTGACGCCGACGGCTACTACTGGATCACCGGGCGGGTGGACGACGTGATCAACGTGTCCGGTCACCGCATGGGCACCGCCGAGGTCGAATCGGCGCTGGTGCTGCATCCGGCGGTCGCCGAAGCCGCGGTGGTTGGCTTCCCGCACGACATCAAGGGCCAGGGCATCTATGCCTACGTCACCCTGAAAGTCGGCGTGGAGCCCAGTGAAGCGCTGCGTAAGGAACTGATCACCCATGTCCGCAAGGAAATCGGCCCGATCGCCAGCCCGGACGTGCTGCAATGGGCGCCTGGCCTGCCCAAGACTCGTTCTGGCAAGATCATGCGCCGCATCCTGCGTAAGATTGCCGCCAACGAAGTAGACGCCCTGGGCGATACCTCGACCCTGGCCGATCCGAACGTCGTCACCGATCTGGTCGACAATCGCGCGGTCAAGTAACGGCTTTACTGGCATCATCACAACGATCGGAAGTAATCCTCGGCCCGGCTCTCTCACGAGACCGGGCCCTTTTTATGGCTCCGCCGCCGGCCAGCGCACGCCGGTCTCGGTGATCCAGGCGCTCACCAAACGTGTCGGGGTCAGATCGAAATAGACATTGCGCACAGTCACCGTCGGCCAGTCCGGCACATCCAGTTCGGATGCCGCCATCTCTTCCAGATCGGGCATGGGTTCATCCGCTCCCCGCCACTTGAAACTCTCGCAGCACACGTAGAACGGCACGCCTCGGTCGCGCGCCGCCAGCGCCAGTAAATAGCTGCCGGCCTTGTTAATGACTGCACCGTCGGCCAGAACGCTGTCCGCCCCAATCAGAACAGCGTCGACCTGAGCGACGAACAACCCCATCTGGGCATCGGTGATGTAGGTGGTGGGAACGCTCCAGTCCGCCAGTCGCTCCGCCAATTTCCGACCTTCTTCCAATGGCCGCGCTTCGGTCACGATCATCCGCAGCTCACGATCCTTGAGCAGGCGACACGCTTCCACCACGGTCGAGCTGAAACTATGGGTCATCACCGTGCGTCGGGAACCGAGCAGCTCGGCGGCCTGGGCGGCGCAGTCGGCGACCGCCTGCCGCGAGGCTGCAATCAACGCCTCCGCCTGCTCGGCCGCCGCGACTCGGGCCAAAGCAAGTTCCATCCCTGCGTCGATAGCCGCCAAACCATCCCGCCAGCGGTACAGCAGATTCCGCAGCGGCGCCATGCTGGGCCGGGTCGTGGCCAACTCGACGGCCAACTCGGCCAAACGCTCCCGCAATCGCCTGACATCGGCGACAGGCAGCGTTCGAGCCGCCTCGGCCAGGATCGCCAGAGCGCGCCGGGCCAACTCGCTGGCCCCATGCTGACGATCATCGCGAATTTCCTTAACGGCGAGGTTGAATTGTGTTGGGCTCATTGTTCAAAATTATCCAGCAGGGTCAGAACGAAACTGGCATCGACCAGTACCCGCGCCGGCTGACCGGCACCCCTCCCCCCTTTGAAGCAGGAGATCGGTCATGAGCGATGTGGATCCTACCGTCGGCAACTGGTATCGCAACCTGGATACCGGCAACGATTTTGAAGTCGTCGCGTTCGACGAGGACGCCCAAACCATCGAAATCCAGTATTTCGATGGCGAACTGGAAGAGCTGGATCTGGATTCCTGGTACGACCTGCCGATCGAACCGATCGAGGCCCCGGAAGACTGGTCCGGTCCCTTCGACGAAATGGAACCGGACGACCTAGGCTACGAGGAAGAGGAAGAATTCAGCGACCAGGACGACCTGCTCTCCGATCGGGACGAAGATTGAGTGTCGCCACCCATCCGGACGAATGGAACGTCTCATCCGCTGCCGCAACCTCGCGTGCGGCATCCGGGCCATTGACCCGAGCACGATGGGGAGTGGGTGATCTTGCAGCGTCTCTGCAATTTTCGCCAGGCTTGCGAACGGCGAACGCCGCTGACCTGACCGGAAGGCCGAAGTCGGTTCGCCCGCGCAAATGTGGGGGCGAGCCGTGGCCGGTTCAGATCAGTGGTTTTTCCGACACGAGCAGGCCGTCTTCATCGGCATAGAGATAGTGGCCCGGCATGAAGGTCACACCCGCGAAGCACACCGGAATATTGCGCTCGCCGGTATTGCGTTTGATGGTCTTCAGCGGATGCACGCCCAGCGCCTTGACGCCAATGCCAATCTCGCCGATGGCGGCGGAGTCGCGGACACAGCCATTGACCACCACGCCGGCCCAACCCTGATCCTCGGCCAGCTCGGCCAGTTGATCGCCCAGCAGCGCGCAGCGGGTCGAGCCGCCGCCATCCACCACCAGCACCCGGCCCTCGCCCGGCTCCTCCAACACTTTACGCACCAGGGCGTTGTCCTCGAACACCTTCAGGGTCACGATCGGACCGGAGAACATCATCTCGCCGCCGTAATCGCCGAACACTGGCTCGGCAATCTGCAAGCGGTCGGAAAACTGGTTGCACAGATCGAAAAATTCGTCGCACAGATCGGTCGTTTTGAAATCCATGGCTACTCTCGCGAATGACATAATTTACGGGCGCGGGGAGTCTAGCACACTTGTTCAGGCTCAAGACCGTCAACGGCTGGTGATCTTCAGCTCGATGCGCCGGTTACGCCGATAGGCTTCCGGACTGTCCGACGAGTCGATCGGGTGATATTCGCCCATGCCGACCGCCGCCAGACGCTCCGGTGGAATACCCTGCTGGATCAGATAGTTCACCACTTCCTGGGCGCGGGCAGTAGACAATTCCCAGTTCGACGGGAAACGACCGCGCACCGGCACCCGGTCGGTATGACCCTGCACCTCGATGATGACCGGCAGATCGGCGGGCAATTTGTTCGCCAACTGCTGATAGACCGCGGCGAACTTGTCCAGATCGCCGCGCCCGGACGGCGACAGGGTAGCCTCGCCGGAGGCGAACAACACTTCGGACTGGAACACAAAGCGATCACCAACCACCTTGATATCGGGATTGTTGGCGAACACCTCGCGCAGCCGACCGAAGAAATCGCTGGCATATTTCTGCAGTTCCTCGACCCGTTCCAGCAGTTTCTTCTTCAAGGCGCTGTCCAGCGCCTCGATCCGGCCCTTCTGGTCAACGATGACGGCGTCGCGCTGGGCCAGTGCCTGCTGATTGGCGGCCAGGGCACGATTGAGCCGCTCCAGCTCCGCCGTCAGCCGATCGGCGCGGGCGCTAAGCAAAGCAGCCTGTTCCTGGGCATTGTTAAAGCTCTGCTCGGTCTTGTTCTTGTCAGCGATCAGGGCTTCCCGCAGCGCCTGCACCGCCGCCAACTCGTTGCGCAGCTGCGCCACCAGCTTGTCGCGATCGTTGACTGTCGATTCCAGGTTCTGCACCCGACCGCGCAGCCGCGCTTCTTCCTTCTCGGCGTCGCCAGCCAACCCTTCCAGATGATCGACGATCCGCTGCAACTGACCGATGGCGGTGTCCTTGCCCATGATCTCGCGTCCGATCAGCACCTCGGTGATGACGAACACCGTGATCAGGAACACCAGCACCATCACCAACCCGCCCAAGGCGTCGGTGAAGGCGGGCCAGATATTGAACTCGCTGAGCGACGCATCACGCCGACGGGGCATGGTCCGGATCCTGTGGCCACCCCGGCCGTTGCGCCAACAAATGGGCGATGGTGCGTAATTCGTGCCGCAGGTCAGCGGTGCGGTCGTTCTCGACGTCTTGCAGGGTGGTCCGCAGCGACTCGATCCGTTCGCCCAGACTGGCCACCTGCTCCGCCACCCGGGTCACCCCCTCGCCTCGGTTGGCCAGATATTCGATCGTGGCCGCGATCCGCTCCAGGCGGTCGGTGGTGGACTGCAGCAAAGCCGCCAGATGGCGAGGCGAAATGGTTTCGGTGCTGGCGGTGACCGTCACCACCGGTTGCCACAGCGGCACCAGTTCGCTGACCGCCAGCGTTTCCAGTTGGGCGTGGTAGTTGTTCTGGGCATGGAACAGCTGCAATTCCAGGAAGCCCAGCGCCAGCGCGCTCAGCAGGCCGAACAGCGAGGCCGAGAACGAGGTGCCCATGCCGCCCAGCGGTGCAGCCAACCGATCCTTGAAGTTGGCGATCAGGGTCATGGTGTCGACCCCTTTTTCGGTGGCCAGACCACCGATCACCTCGCGCACGCCGGTGATGGTCAGCAACAGACCGTAGAAGGTGCCGATCAGGCCGAGCAACACCAACGCACCGACCAGATAGCGCACCAGAGCGCGTTGGTCGTCGCCGCGAGTGGCCAGCGAATCCAACAGATAAGGCAGCGTGGTCGAGGCGTCGCCGTGGCTGACTACCCGGTAGACCTTGTGGATGAACTCACTCACGCCGCGCCAGCGCCCGTTCAGCAACAATTCGTCGGCTTGCTTGAGTGGAATTTCGCGGCGACGGGCCTTCAGGGCCACTTCGGCCACCCGGTCGCCGACCCGGACATCACGCCAAGTATCGACCAAAGCCTTGAGGGTGTAGCTCACCCCGAACAGGAACGCGACCGCGATGGTCCCGTTCAGATAGGGGTTGGTCAGGAAAGCAGCGGTCAGTGGTCGCTGGAACAGAGCGCCCAGCGTGGCCAGCGCGGCCAGAAACAGCAGAGAGCGCCACAGATAACGGCTGGCGCCTCGGGCGGAGCGCCGCTCGGGCAAGGTCACGGACATGGGCTATCCATCGAAGGTGCAAACGAGATCATGGGCCATCCAAGCCCTCTCCCGTCCGGGAGAGGTAGAAGAAGTGAATATTAGCGGAAACTCTGGCCCCAACCGCCGGCGAAAGCAATCTGGCCCAGCGATTTGCGCTCGCGCAGAGCCTGTTCCTTCTTGCTCAGGGCATCCGGTAGCGCGTCGATCGAGCCTGGATGGCCGATGGCGACCATCGCCATGCAGGTATGATCGGCGGGAATGTTGAAGCGGGCTTTGGCCTGCTCCGAATCGAAGCCGCCCATCTGGTGCGCCGCCAGCCCCAGGGCGGTCGCTTGCAGGCAAAGATTTTCGGTGGCAGCGCCGGTGTCGTACTGCGCCCAACGGTTCGGTTGGCCGTTGTGGCCGAAGTGGGGCACGGCAACCGACAGGATCAGTACTGGCGCATTCTGGACCCAGATTTGATTGCCTTCGGCCAGGCATTCGAACGCCCGTTGCCAACCGGCGGGATCGCTGGATCGATCCCAGACCAGAAAGCGCCAGGGTTGATCGCCGAAGCAGGATGGCGCCCAGCGGGCTGCTTCCAGCAGGGCGATCAATTGGTCGCGACCAACCGGCTGGGTCGGATCGATGGCGCGCGGGCTCCAGCGACGGGCGATCAGGTCGGCAATGGCGACCTGGGTCACAGCGGGCTTCTCGAACATGCTCAATATCTCCAGTTTATGTCGATTAGTTTTCCGACACTGTGACCACACCAAGCCTCAAAAAAGCGACCACCCGCAAAATTTCCTCCCGCTACCCTCCTCCTGCGCTATGACTCGATGATGGAGCGACAAGCCAAGCAATTTGCCAACCAGACGCTATACTGTGACAGAAGTCCAAGGATTGTGAGGTATCCCATGAGCAACCCGGTCGGTTGGTTCGAAATCTATGTCCAGGACATGCCGCGCGCCAAAGCGTTCTACCAAGCGGTTCTTGGTGCGAACTTCATGAAACTGGAGAGTCCAGAGATCGAAATGTGGGGCTTTCAAATAGACCACTCCAGCTATGGCGCTTCTGGAGCACTGGTCAAGATGCCAGGCGTTGCTTCGGGAGCAAACAGCATACTGGTCTACTTCCATTGCGCCGATTGCGCTATCGAAGCCGACAAAGCGGTCAAGGCTGGCGGCACTTTACAGAAAGCCAAAATGGCCATCGGCCAGTACGGCCACATCGCTTTGGTCAATGATACCGAAGGCAACATGATCGGCCTGCATTCGATGCAATAGCGATCCATTCAGGCACCGCGCTCAAGTCTTGCGCTCTGCTCGCTGCCCGCCCAAATCGCCAGGTTTCTCGCCATGGGACTCGACTGGAATCCAATCGGCAAGCCACAGCCAGGCTGCGAACAGGAGTTCGAGCGCCTGTTCCATATCCTGACCGGCAAACCGAAACCAACCATCTCGATCTTCCAACGCCTCAAACAGGCATTCACCAGACCGGACATCGAGCAGGCCAAGCAACGATTCGAAGCGATTCAAATCACCCCGTACCAAACGATTCAAGCGCCCAGAGTCGGATTCGACGCCATCGCCACCCAATGGGCGCGCGACCGATTCGCCGAACATCCACCCCCCGGCAAAACCCTCGACGACTTCCTCGAATCCTTGCACGGCTACCATGTCGTGCCGCTTTCACCGCCATCGGACGGCCTGCCGGTCTATAGCAATGGACCGGCCGGGTATGTCGAATCCTTCAGCTTCCGAGCGCAATGGCTGGTCATCGAATGCCCGGATATCCTCGGCAAGCAGACGCTCAAGCAGTGTTACGAAAGCGGCCTGGCCCCAGAACTCGCCGACTTGGGAAGGACCCTGCGACACATCGCGACGGCCTATTCGACCACCCATTCAGTGGCACAGGCAGCCGAGGTTCGGGATATCGCAGCGCCGGAAGGCAGCCCGGCCTTCAAAGCTCATCTCCTGTTCTCCGCCGCCAAATGGTGCGAGTGGTGGTCATCGCGAGGACACGGCTTCGAAGCGTACTTTTGACAGATCGCGCCCCACGCCGGAACGCTCAACGCCCGGCGGCGAAAACGCCCCCCAACCCCGACAGTTGAAGCACCTGCGCGGCTCGCGACGGACTGGCGCCATGGGGCGTCACGCCGAGCAGGGGCGCATCCAGCCGAGAACACAGCGTCGCCAGATTTTCCTCGAAGCGCGTCATATTCGGATCGATCCGATTGGCGACCCAACCGGCCAGGGTCAAACCACGCCGCACCACCGCCTCGGCGGTCAACAGGGCATGATTGAGGCAACCCAGGCGCATACCCACCACCAGCACCACCGGCAAGCCCAGAGCCTGCGCCAGATCCGCCGTATCGTAGCGCTCGTCGAGCGGCACCCGGAATCCGCCCACACCCTCCACCCACACCACCTCGGCCAGCGTTCCCAACTGCCGATAAGTCCAGCGAATGACCTCCATGTCGATCGGCCGGCCCGATTCGCGCGCGGCAATATGCGGGGCAATGGGCGGGTCGTACAGAAACGGATTCATCCACTCCAGCGGCGGCGCGATCGAACTGGCGGTGAGCAGCTGCACGACATCGCCGTTGCGGCCATCGGCCTCGACGCCCGCCGCGATCGGTTTCATCCCGACCGCCGTCAACCCCCGTTGCCGAGTCGCATGCAACAGGGCGCAGGTCACATGAGTCTTGCCCACCTCGGTATCGGTACCGGTAACGAAAAATCCGTGCTTTATCATCGAGTCGCAATCAACCAAATCACATCGTAACTGAGCGGCAGGCCATCGACCTCGCGCAACTGTTCGTAGCGAGCGGTCATCATCTGCCACGCGGAACGGCTAAAAGGGGTCGGGCGACGTTGCTCAACTTCGCGCGCCCCGGTCGCCTTGACCCCCTGTAGCAGCGTGCGCACGTCGGGATAATGGCGCCGCACCGGCTGCCGTTGCCAAACCTTGACCGTCCAGCCACCCGCCTGACAGTCGGCCAGCAACTGCTCGGGTGAGGCAACGGTCAACACATGGCTGTAAGTGTCGAGTTCGGCAAAGGCATGGCGCAATTCGGGAAAGTTGCCAGCTCCCAAGGTCGCGACCGCCAGGACCCCACCGGGTTTGAGCACCCGCCCTGCCTCGGCCAGACAGCGGCGCGGTTCGTTCCATTGCCAAGTCAGGCTGGACCAGTACAAATCGAATTGGCGATCGGCCAGCGGCAGCGCCTCAATGTCGGCGCAAATCAGCATCGCCTGATCGTTGCGGGCACGGGCGGCGGCCAACATCGCCGGGGCGAAATCGACCAGCACCAGTCGGGCCTGCGGCCAATGCCGCTCCAGCCAGCGCAGACCATAGCCCGTGCCGCAACCCGCATCCAGGATCGCGCCCGGATCGCCGGCCAAGCCGGAATCGATCAGGCAGTCAGCCAGTCGGTCGCACACTTCCCGCTGCACATCAGCAGCGGCGTCGTAGGTGGTCGCCGCTTGGTCGAAGGCTTGGCGGATGCGCTGCTTGGCCGGTAGCGCGGGACGGGACTCAGGCACGCTCGTCTCGTGCGCAGGCATGCAGAGCCGTTATGAGACTATCGACCTGGGCGGCGCTATGGGCGGCCGACAGGGTGATCCGCAGGCGGGCGGAGCCGACCGGCACCGTGGGTGGACGGATGGCCGGAACCCATAGACCGTGGGCCCACAAACGCTCGGCCAGACTCACGGCGGCGTCGTTGCCGCCGATCACCAGCGGTTGAATCGCCGTCGCCGACGGCAACGCCTGCCAAGGCAGATCGCGTGAGCCAGCCTGCCAGCGCGCGATCAGGTGGCGCAAATGCGCCCGTCGTTCGTCGCCCGCCGCGATCAGCTCCAGACTGGCCAGCAACGCGGCGGCGATCATCGGACTGGAAGCAGTGGTGAAGATATAGGGACGTGCCCGCTGCATCAGCCATTCGATCACCCGCTGATCGCCGGCGACGAAGGCTCCGGACACCCCCGCCGCCTTGCCCAGGGTGCCCATCAGAATCAGCCGGGGCGACGGCGGCAAGCCGCAATGGGCGATACTGCCCTGCCCGCCCGGCCCCAGCACGCCAAAGCCGTGTGCGTCGTCGACCACCAGCCAGGCATCGTAGCGCTCGGCCAGTTCGAACAATTCCGGCAGCGGCGCCAGATCGCCGTCCATGCTGAACACCGCATCGGTCAGAATCAGCTTGCGCCGGGCCTGGCTGCGCTGCAGACGGCTGGCCAGGGCATCGACATCGCAGTGGGGGTAACGCAGATGCTCGGCCCGCGCCAGCAGGGCGGCGTCGATCAGCGAGGCGTGATTGAGCTTGTCGGCGAAAATGGCGTCGTTGCGCTCCAGCAGCGCCGGCGCGATCGCCAGATTGGCCATGTAGCCGGTGGTGAAATACAGCGCCCGCTCCCGACCGACGAAGGCCGCCAGCCGTTCTTCCAGCTCCGCATGCGGGCGCAGGTGACCGCTGACCACATGCGAGGCGCCGCTGCCCACTCCCCAGCGCGCCGCCGCCGTCTGCGCCGCTGCGACGATGGCCGGATGATGGGCCAGTCCCAGATAGTCGTTGCTGCAAAACGCCACTCGCGAGCGGCCATCGACCACTGCGGTCGGACCGCAAGGCGAATCGAGGGTGCGCCGCCGCCGTTGCAGACCGTCGGCGGCCAGCCGGGCAAGACCAGGTTCCAGCTCGTCCCAGATCATGCCAGCGCAGCATCCAGCGCTTCGGCGGCGCGTTCGGCCAACAGGATGGCATCCTCTTCGTCGAGGATGTAGGGCGGCATGAAATACACCGTAGTCCCCAGCGGCCGCAACAACAACTCCCGCTGCAGGGCCTCGCGGTAGAACCGCAACCGGAAATCGGGATCCGGAGTATCGATGTCGGCGGCCCAGATCATCCCGCAGTGGCGGAAATGCCGCACCTGCGGATGCTTGGCCAGGGGCGCCAGCAAGGCGGTGAAGCGGCGGGCGAAATGGCGATTGCGCTCCAACACCCCCTCCTCGGCAAAGATGTCCAACGTCGCCAATGCAGCCCGGCAAGCCAGGGGATTGCCGGTGTAGGAATGGGAATGGAGAAAACCACGGGTTACCGCGTCGTCGTAGAAGGCGTCGTAGACCTCGTCGGTGGTCATGACCACCGACAGCGGCAGATAGCCGCCGGTGAGGCCCTTGGACAGACACAGGAAATCGGGGCGGATGCCGGCCTGTTCGTGGGCGAACAGCGTGCCAGTGCGGCCAAAGCCGACCATGATTTCGTCGCAGATCAGGTGCACGCCATAGCGGTCGCACAGGGCGCGCGCGCGCCGCAGATAATCCGGATCGTACATCACCATTCCGCCGGCGCCCTGCACCAGCGGCTCGACGATGAGGGCCGCCAATTCAGCATGGCGCTCCGCCAGAAAGGCGTCGAGCTGCAAGGCGGCGCGGCGGGCGACATCGACTGCGGTTTCCCCAGGTGCGGCTTGGCGTGCATCCGGCGAGGGCACGGTGGCCGCCGGGCGCAACAGGGGCGCATAGGCGTCCCGGTACAGGCCGACGTCACCCACTCCCAGGGTGCCCAGGGTTTCACCGTGATAGCTGCCGGACAGGCAGACGAAGCGGTTCTTCTCGGGCCGACCGTGGTTACGCCAATAGTGAAAGGACATCTTGAGGGCGATTTCCACCGCCGACGAGCCGTCCGAGGCGTAGAAGCAATGCCCCAGCTGGCCCTGGGTCAACGCCGACAGCCATTCCGACAGCTCCACCACCGGGGCATGGGTGAAGCCGGCCAGAATCACCTGCTCCAGCTGCTCCAGCTGATCGCGAACGGCGGCGTTGATACGCGGATTGGCGTGACCGAACAGGTTGACCCACCACGAGCTGATGGCATCGAGATAACGCCGATCCTCGAAGTCGTACAACCAGGCGCCGCGACCACGGGCAATCGGGATCAGCGGCAACGCCCCGGTGTCGTGGTGTTTCATTTGGGTACAGGGATGCCAGACCGCAGCGCGGCTCCGATCGAGCCAGTCCGGATTGGTCATGATCGACTCAGACGCCGTGCAGGCCCAGCTTGGCGAACAATGCGTTGTCGCGATCCATCTGCGGATTGCTCGTGGTCAGCAACTTGTCGCCATAGAACATCGAGTTGGCGCCGGCCAAGAAGCACAGGGCCTGTTCGGCCTCGCTCATCTGCTCTCGCCCGGCCGACAGACGCACGTAACTGCGCGGCATGGTGATGCGAGCGGCGGCGATGGTGCGCACGAATTCGAAGATATCGGTCGTTTCGGTCCCGGCCAGCGGCGTGCCGGCGATCTGCACCAGATTGTTGATCGGCACCGACTCCGGCGGCGGATCGAGATTGGCCAGTTGCGCGATCAAGCCGGCGCGGTGCAGGCGGGTTTCGCCCATGCCGATGATGCCGCCGCAGCACACCTTGAGGCCGGCACCGCGCACCCGATGCAGGGTGTCGAGCCGATCCTGATAGCTATGGGTGGTCACGACCTCTTCGTAAAATTCCGGCGCGGTGTCGAGATTGTGGTTGTAGTAGTCCAGCCCCGCTTGCCGCAACTGTTCGGCCTGGCCTTCCTTGAGCATGCCCAGGGTCACGCAGGTTTCCAGCCCCAGAGCCTTGACAGCGCTCACCATCTCCAACACCGGCTCCAGATCCCGATCCTTCGGACCGCGCCAGGCCGCGCCCATGCAGAATCGGCTGGCGCCCTGCTCCTTGGCCGCTTGCGCTGCGGTCAACACCGCGTCGAGCGACATCAGTTTCTGGGTATCGAGGCCGGTATGGTGGCGCTTGGATTGCGAGCAGTAGCCGCAGTCCTCGGAACAGTTGCCGGTTTTGATCGACAACAGAGTGGAACGCTGTACGGCGTTGGGATCGAAGTGGGCGCGCAGGCTCTGCTGAGCCTGGAACAACAGATCGCCGAAAGGCAGTTCGAACAACGCCAGCACTGCCTCTACGGTCCAGTCAGGGCCTTGGGAAAGCGGCGGCTGCGCAGGCGCCAACGGGGAAAGAACGGCTAGGTGACTCATGGGCATAGCTCTCGAGGATGATTTGATCCAACGTAAGATAGCATTCTCGCCATTCAGACAAAACCGCCTGGAACTTCGCCATCGCTCTGCCTCTTCATGCATCCGCCATCACACGCATCGTTTTAGACAAAAATTTTATATTTATATAACAGATCATTCACGTAAGCTATTCGTCTCGGATGGTCTAAACTTGTCTTTATCGTAATTGGGGAAGCTTTCCTTGGCCGGAGCTTTTCCTGATCTAGATTCGCGCGAATCTGCTCAAACAACCTACATCGTGCCTCTAGCGAGTGTCATCGTGCGCGCTGGTCCACGGTGCGACCATCAGCAAATTTTAAGAACTTCCCGTTACGAGGGCGGACAGCTTGGCAAAACGATTTAAAGTAGCACGGCAAGGATGCAGAACGCTCGCCCAGAGGGTTTTGATGGGGATTGTGGGAATCGCGGGGATTACAGGAACACCAGCTGGCTGCTTGCCCGTTCACGCCGCATCCGCCTGTTCGATCCTGTCGATCCTATCTCCCGCCAATGATCAGTTGCTGACGTCATACAACGGCATGGACGCTCCGAGCCTCATCCCCGCTATCTTCGGCAGCGACATTGACCGTGAACCAAGCAATCCACCGCAGATGTGGCCAGCCGCCACGGGGTCTGCCGCCCCCGTACTGTCGGATCTGCCCCTCCCCGGCCTGCTCCGCGAAACCGCTCTGCCGGTGGACTACTGCGGGTTGCACCAAGGCATGGCGGCGGCCCTGATCCTGGCGGTGCTGGGGGGTTGGATTTCCCTGCAAACCTACAGCACCAATCGCAAGCTGCGCCACGAAATGCAGGAACGCAAAAGCGCCGAGGCCAAGTTTCGCAGCCTAGTCGAGCAGCGCCTGGTGGGGATTTTCATCATCCAGGACTGCCAGTTCGTCTACATCAATCCCAAATTCGCCCAGATGTTCGGCTATCCGGTGGAAGACATGATGGACCGCCTGGGGCCGCTGGATCTGATCGCACAGGCCGACCAGATGCAGGCCCATGAATATCTCTGCCATCCTCCCAGCAGTGACAATAGCGGGATCCACCACACCTTCAGCGCCATCCGCCGCGATGGCTCCCTCTTCGAACTGGGGATCAGCGGCGAGGCCCACGACTACCAGGGCCGGCCCGCCATCCTGGGCGTGGCGCTGGACATCACCGAACAAAACCGCATGCAGCGCCAGTTGAACTACCTGGCGTTCTACGATTCCCTCACCGAATTGCCCAATCGCGCTCTGTTCTTCGATCGCCTGAACCAAACGCTGGCCTATCACAAGCGCAGCGGCAGCTCATTCGCCTTGATGGTCCTGGATCTGGATGGCTTCAAGGGAGTCAACGACGCCTACGGCCACCAAGTCGGGGACTTGTTGCTGGTGGCGGTCGGGCGGCAGTTGCGCAACTGTATCCGGGAAGCCGACACCGTGGCGCGGATGGGAGGCGATGAATTCACCATCATCCTGCAAGATATCCATCAGTCCGACAACGTCATCCTGGTCGCCAACAAGATCCTCGCGACCCTGACCGAACCGCTGTTTCTGATGGGCTATACCTGCCGCATCAGCGCCAGCCTCGGGATCTGCATTGCGCCGCGGGACGGCAGCGATATGGAAACCCTGTTGAGCTGCGCCGACGCCGCCATGTACGAGAGCAAGGCCCGTGGCAAGAATACCTACACCTTCTATCGGTCGGCGCTGAACAGCGACCGCCTGGCCAAAACGCCGCTTTTGGAGTGGAGCGAGCAACTGCATTTGGGTGTGACGGTCATCGACGAACAACACAGCCAGATGGTGGCATTGCTGAATCGGATCGGCGAAGCCATCAAGCAGGGGCGGGAAGAAGAATCGGTCATGGTCCTGTTCAACGAGCTTGCCGCTTTCAGCCACATGCACTTCGAAACCGAACGCCAGTTGATGGACGAGACGGTCTATACCGATATCGTCGCGCACCAGCAGGAACATCGCAAACTGCTGGAAGAGCTGCACAGCATCAGGGGCCAGTTCGACAGCGTCAGCCCGTTGCTGACCCTGCAGACGCTCAAGGACTGGCTGCGCAGCCACATCATCCACAGCGATCGGGCGCTGGCGGAAGCGCTGATTGCCAGCGGAACCGAGACGGCGACGCAAGAGTTATTTCAAACACTGCACCAGCCCATCGAAGAATAGGCGTCCCGGCATGTCCGATCACCCCGCTGTCACAGCAGTCGCGGACTACCTGCGCGAGCTGCAGGACCGGCTGACTCGTGCGTTGGAAACCAGCGACGGCGCAGCGCGATTTCAGGAAGACGCCTGGCAACGCCCGACCACCGCAGCGGCTCTGGCAGGCGGCGGCCTGACCCGAGTCCTGCATGAAGGGGCCGTATTCGAACGGGCGGGCATCAACTTTTCCCACGTCATCGGCCAGCGGTTGCCTCCCTCGGCCACGGCGCAGCGGCCGGAACTGGCCGGGCGCGATTTCGAGGCGCTCGGCGTGTCGCTGGTGGTCCATCCCCGCAACCCCTACGTCCCGACCTCGCACGCCAATTTCCGCTTCTTCCTCGCCGGTCGGCACGCTGCCGAACCGGTCTGGTGGTTCGGCGGCGGCTTCGACCTGACGCCCTACTACGGCTTCGAGGACGATTGCGTCCACTGGCATCGCACCGCGCAGACCGCCTGCGCACCCTTCGGGCCGGAGGTCCATGCCCGCTATCGGCGCTGGTGCGACGACTATTTTTTCCTCAAGCACCGCAACGAAGCGCGCGGCATCGGCGGCCTGTTCTTCGACGATCTCAACCAGTGGGGCTTCGAGCGCTGTTTCGCCTTCCTGCGTAGCGTGGGCGACCATTACGAACCGGCTTATCTCCCCATCGTAGAACGGCGGTGCGCCCTACCCTATGGCGAGCGGGAGCGGGAATTCCAACTGTACCGGCGCGGGCGCTACGTCGAATTCAACCTAGTCCAGGACCGAGGCACGCTGTTCGGTCTGCAATCCGGCGGCCGAACCGAATCGATCCTGATGTCCCTGCCGCCGCGGGTACGCTGGGAATACGACTGGCATCCCGAGCCGGGCAGTCCCGAGGCGCGGCTATACGACTATTTCCTGCAGCCGCGCGACTGGCTGGCCGCCGACCGGATCGGCGACTGAGAATCGCCGTCCGATCACTGGCCATGCCGAGCGGCTCAGGCTGGGTCCGGGTTGGGGCGCAGCAGGGCGTCGAGTTCGTCGACCTGCTTGGTCCAGTCCGAATCCTCCTCAAGGGCCTGCACCAGGAATTCCACCTGGGCGGGGGTCCACCATGAGGCATGCGGCAGCGCCACTCTGGGATCGAGCGGTCGATGCCAATGGATGAAGGTCGTGATGGCGCTGGCGTCCGACGGCAAACCCAACTGCTCGAACAGGGTGCTCAGGTTGTGCGGCGACGTATCCATGCGATCCTCCTGTTGCGTTTGTGGTGGGGGTGTGGATTAGGGTAGGCCATCAGCGCGGGAGTTCCAGCAGCGCTTCCAGGCCGCCTTGCGGCAGATTGCGCAGCGTCAACTCGCCACCATGGGCGCGGGCGATGTTGCGGGCGATGCTCAATCCCAGCCCGGTGCCGCCGGTATCGCGACTGCGGGAGGTTTCCAGGCGGTAGAACGGCTCGAATACCCGGCTCAATTCCGCTTCCGGGATGCCGGGGCCATGATCGCGAACCGCCAGAGCCAGACGCGTGGGGCTGTCCATCACCACGACAACGGCGTCTTGGCCATATTTCAGGGCGTTGTCGATCAGATTGGTCAGGCAACGCTTCAAGGCCAGCGGGCGGCAACGCAGCGGCTGTTCGGCCGCGCCTTCGATCCGCACTTCGCGTTCGATGTCCTCCGCGTCTTCCTGCAGGGATTCCAACAGCGCATTGAGATCGATCGGCGCCATCGGTTCGCTGTTCTCGCCACCGCGCAGGAAATCCAGCGAAGCCTGCGCCATGTGCTGCATGTCGTCCAGATCGGCCTGGAATTTCTCCCGCAGCGGGGAGTCGTCCAGCATCTCGGCCCGCAGCCGCAAGCGGGTAATCGGCGTCTTCAGATCGTGGGAGATGGCCGCCAGGATGCGGTCGCGGTCCTGAATATAGCGGATCAGCCGATCCTGCATGGTGTTGAAAGCCTGAGCGGCGCGGCGCACCTCCAGCGGCCCACGCTCGGCCAGCGGCGGCCGGCGGATATTGCGGCCCAACTCGGTCGCGGCGTCGGCCAGCACCGCGAGCGGACGGGTCAGGGCCCGCACCGCCCAAGCTGCCAGCACCGCGACCGACACCAGCAGCGTCGACAGAATCAGCAGCAGACGCACCGGCCAGGCGATCACCTCTTCCGGCAACACCTGCTGGAAAGTGGCCACCGCGCCATCGTGCAGGCGCACCTGCACCACGAAATTGCGCAATCCCAGCATCAACTCCCGCATCCGCCGGTGGGGAGGATGCTCGGCCCAGTCGCGCGGCGGCGGCGGTTGGGCGGCCAGCTGCCACAGCGGCCGGTCGATGGGCGGTGGTGGTGGCGGCGGCGGCGGCAGATCGCCGGTGATCTTCACCTGAAACGGCAGCTTCGAACCGAGTTGCCGGATCAGCAGGGCGCGAAACAGCGTCGCCTGATAGCGATCGTCCGGGGCCGACTCCGGTTGCCAGGGTACATCGAGGCTAAGATGGGTGGGTGGCAGATCCAGGGCTGTCACCAGCCGCTGCCGCTCGGCATCGTCCAGGGTATCGAGCAGATTGACGATGGCGGTGATGCGCTGGGCGGCATGGCCACCAAGGGCATGATAGAGCGCCTGTTCGCGATCCTGCAGCAGGATCGCGGCGCTCAGCAGTTGAGCGATGGTCAGGCCGCCGGTCAAGAACAACAGCAGGCGGCCGAACAGGGACTGCGGCAAGAAACGCATCAGTACTCCGGATTGACGTGGGTCGCCAACAGGTAACCCTCGTTGCGGATGGTCTTGATGATGACGGATTCGCGCGGATCGTCGCGTAACCGCCGTCGCAGACGGCTGACCTGCACGTCGATGCTGCGATCGAACGGCGCCGCCTCACGGCCCTGGGTCAGGTCCAGCAGCTGATCGCGATTCAGTATCCGCTGCGGATGGTCGAGAAACACCCGCAACAGTCGATATTCGCTGGCCCCTAGCGGCACCACCACTCCATCGGGCGCGACCAGTTGGCGAGTATCGACATCCAGGCTCCAGCCGGCGAAATGAAAACGGCGGGCTTCGCCGAAATCGGCCTTGCTGCGCCCGCGCCGCAGCACCACCTTGATGCGGGCCAGCAATTCCCGCGGATTGAAAGGTTTGGGCAGATAGTCGTCGGCGCCCATCTCCAGACCGACGATCCGGTCGGTATCGTCGCCCTTAGCGGTCAGCATGATGATGGGGATCTGCGAACGAGCCCGCAGATTGCGGCACAGCACCAGGCCATCGTCGCCGGGCAACATCAGATCGAGGATGATCAAATCCGGCGTATGTTGCTCCAGGACGGCCCAAAGCCCGCGGCCGTCGGCCACGCTGTCGACCTGGAAGCCGTTCCGCCCCAGATAGTCAGTGAGCAGTTCGCGCAATCCCGGATCGTCGTCCACGATGAGAAGCTGGTCAGTCATGATGTCTTGAGCTTCCGAAGGGGGGAAGATCTGGAATTGTAAAGGGATTACAGGACCATAAGAGCAGAATGATACAAATCGCTACAAAATCCCTCTCCTGGCAAAACTCCAGTTACACGGCAGGCGTCTAATAAGCCCATGTTCGATGCAACCAACAAACGTTAAGGAGTTCGACCCGTGAAGAACCTACGCAAGAATTTGTTAGCCGCTGCCGTAGTGACCGTGCTGGGAGTATCCACTCTCGCCCTGGCCGGCCCCGGCGGTGGTTTTGGCCCTGGCAACGATGGCCCCATGGGCGGTGGCCCCGGCGATTGTCCGATGGTCGGTGGCGGTCCCGATGGTCCTGACGGTCCCGGTGGCCCCGGTGGCCCCGGTGGCCGACAAGGGCGCATGGCCATGATGCAACAGTTCCATGCCGAACGGATGGAGCTACTGGAATATCGCCTGAAACTCAAGCCCGAACAGCAGGCGGCCTGGAAAACCTTCATCACCGCCCAGAACGCTCACCATGCCCAAATGGCCCAGGTCCGCGAGGAGATGCGCGACAAGGAGCCCACCACCGCTCTGGCGCAATTCGGGGAGCGCGTGCAGTTCATGGAACAAAGGCTGGCTAACCTGAAGACCATGGCCAAGGCCGCTGGCGATTTCTACGCCACTCTCGACCCGACCCAGAAGAAGGTCATGGACGACTTCTTTCTTACCACCCGGCCGATGCACCGCAAGATGCGGGGATTCGGCGCCCCACCGGTCTCCCTCGACCCAGGAGCACAATCACCCCAGGCACCCCAACCAGCTCAATAAGTAACCCATCGATCCGAACGACCTCAGGGGCGACGCTCGTCGAGCGCCGTCCCTGAGGCTTTTTTGTGGAACTGCATCGTTTTTCTCACTCTTTCCTGCCTGTTCGGCATCCGGCTGCTTTAGAATAATCCGCAGAATTTCTACGCCAATCGAACCCGCGGCATAACTAAGAAGGTAAGGGCGATGCTGGAACACGATATCCAGAAAATCATCGAATTGCGTCACGACACACCTTACGCGGTTCTAGGTCCCCACTACGACAGACAGAAACAGGCGCTGATCATCCGTGCCTTCCTGCCTCAAGCCGAACGAGCCTATGTGTTACCGGTCAACGGCAATGGCAAATATCCGATGCAGCGACTGCATCCGGACGGTCTGTTCGCCATCCACCTGCCAGGGGTCGGAGAGCTGGACTATCAACTGGTCGTCGTCAACGCTGCCGGTCAGTCAACGACCTTTCACGATCCCTACGCCATTCACGAGCCGTCCTTCAGCGCCACCGACGGCCAGGCGCTGCAACGCGGCGTCCTGGAACCCCTGTTTGGCAAGCTGGGCGCACAGTTGCGAGTGAAAGAAGGAATCCTGGGGGTCAATTTCGCGCTGTGGGCGCCGAACGCCAGTCGGATCAGCGTGGTCGGCACCTTTAACCAGTGGGACGGCCGTCGTCATCTGCTGGAACGGCATCCCTCCGGCGTGTGGGAACTGTTCATCCCCGGCCTGGGCCTGGGCGAACTGTACAAATACGAAATCCGCACCGCCGAGGGCGCGGTCTTCCTCAAGACCGACCCGCTGGCTTTCAAGACCGAGAGCTACCCCAAGACCGCCGCTTTCATCTGCGACATCCAGCGCCGCCATGCCTGGAGCGACGGACCGTGGATGGCGCGGGCGATGGAATCGCCCGGTTGGGAACTGCCGGTCACGTTGCACTGGGTCGCCTTCGGCGAGGACACCGACGCAGGACCCGATCGGGTCGCCCGTTACAGTCAGTTGCGCGATATCGTCCTGCCCCATCTGGTGGAACGGCAATTCACCCATGTCGGGCTGACCTTATGGGCCGAGCACGAAACGGTGGCCAGCTATTTCGCCCCCAATCCGCGCTATGGCCAACCCGAGGAGTTGATGGCCTTCATCGACGCCTGTCATCAGCGCGACATCGGCGTGGCGCTCGACTGGATTCCCTCCCAAATGCCGCGCGAGGGCCAGGAGCTGACCTGGTTCGACGGCAACCGAATCTACGACGTCGATGCCCCGGATCAAGCAGAGTCGCTGGCGTTTGCGCTGGACCATCCCGAAGTGCGCAATTATCTATGGGCCAACGCCCTGTTCTGGCGACAGATCTACCACATCGACGCGCTACGGACCGATGCCCGCACCTACGCTGCCCGGCTGCAGGGAACCGGGGCGATACCGGGCTTGCGCTTCCTGATCGAGGAGCGTCTGGCTCAGCCCACCCTGGGAGCGGACGACCGCGCTGCCCTTCTGGAAGGTCGCCATGGCAATCCCCATACCCTGCTGGGACCGCATCCGCTGGGCGAATCCGGTCTGACCGTGGTCCGGGCCTTGCTGCCGGGGGCCGAAGCACCGTGTCTGGCGCCCGTGACCGAACCCATGCTGCTCTATCCCCTGCAACGGGTCGCCGCCGACGGCCTGTTCGAGGCGATCGTCGCCGCCGAATCCTCCACGCTGCGCTACCGCCTGAACGCCACCGAACACGGTCAGAACCATACCTTCGCCGACCCTTACGCCACACCCTTCTCCATTCTGGGGGATCAGGATTGCTATCTGTTCGCCGAAGGCAATCATCACGAGATCTTCGAGAAGTTGGGGGCGCACCTCTGTCAGGTCCAGGACGTCGCCGGGGTCAACTTCGCGGTGTGGGCACCCAATGCCCAGCGGGTCAGCGTGGTGGGGCCGTTCAATCACTGGGATGGCCGCCGCCATCCGATGCGCTTGCGGCCGGGTTCGGGCATCTGGGAGCTGTTCATCCCCGGCCTGGTCGAGAACGAGCTGTACAAATTCGAGATCCTGCCGCGCAGCGGCCCGGCCTTCCTGAAAACCGATCCCTACGCCTTCCACACCGAAGTGCCGCCCGGCACCGCCAGCGTGGTCTACGACCCGACCGACAAGCATCGCTGGAATGATGCGCAGTGGCTGGAACGGCGGGCGCACGGCCGGGTGTGGGAACGACCGGTGGCTATCTACGAGGTCCACGCCGGATCGTGGCGACGGCAGACCGACGGCGAATTTCTCAGCTATCGCGAACTGGCCGACCAACTGATTCCCTACGTGCTGGAGATGGGTTTCACCCATATCGAATTCCTGCCGCTGGCTGAGCATCCCTACGGTCCGTCCTGGGGTTATCAGATTTCCAACTTCTACGCCCCGACCGCCCGCTTCGGCCGGCCGGAGGGCCTGATGGAGCTGATCGATCGCTGTCACCAGAACAACATCGGGGTCATCCTCGACTGGGTGCCGGCCCATTTCCCCAAGGACGCTCACGCCATGGCCTGGTTCGACGGCACCTGCGTCTACGAGCACGCCGATCCGCGCCAGGGCGAGCATCCCGACTGGGGCACGCTGATCTTCAACTACGGCCGCCACGAGGTCGAAAACTTCCTGATCGCCAACGCTTTGTATTGGCTGGAGACCTTCCATTTCGACGGGCTGCGGGTGGACGCGGTGGCCTCGATGCTATACCTGGACTATTCGAAAAAGGACTGGATTCCCAACAAGTACGGCGGCAACGAGAACCTGGAAGCGATCGAATTCATCAAGCACACCAATGCCGTGGTTCACGCCCAGTACCCCGGCGTGATGATGATCGCCGAGGAATCGACCGCCTGGCCCAACGTATCGCGGCCAACCGACATGGGCGGGCTGGGTTTCGGGTTCAAGTGGAACATGGGCTGGATGCACGACGTGTTGTTCTACATGCAGAAAGATCCCGTCCACCGGCGTTATCACCACGACAAGCTGACCTTTGGCATCGTCTACGCCTTCAACGAGAACTTCATCCTGTCGCTGTCGCACGATGAAGTGGTGCATCTGAAGAAATCGTTGCTGGGCAAGATGCCGGGTAGCGCGCCGCAGCAACTGGCCAACCTGCGTCTGCTGTACATGTTCATGTACAGCCATCCCGGCAAGAAGCTGCTGTTCATGGGTGGCGAGTTCGGCCAGCCGGGCGAATGGAATCACGATGCCGAGCTGGATTGGGCACAGCTGCGCCAGCCGGGCCATCGCGGTCTGCAGCGCCTGGTCAGCGATCTCAACCAGCTGTACGCCCGGGAACCGGCTCTGCATCAGATGGACTTTCACAGCGCCGGTTTCGAATGGCTGGACGCTGGCGCGGCCGAAACCGGTGTACTGGTGTTCGTGCGCAAGGCCCGCGACCCACGCGACGCCCTGGTGATCGTGCTGAATTTCTCCGACATGCCACGACCGAACTACCGCATCGGCGTGCCATATCCGGTCGAATACCAGGAATCGTTGAATAGCGACGCCCCCATCTACGGCGGCTCCGGCCTCACCAAGCCAGGCGGCAAGGCCATGGCGAAAGACTATTCCAGCCACGGTCTGCCCTTTTCCATCGTCCTCGACCTGGCGCCCTTCAGCGGCATGGTGTTGAAACCGGCCCCGCTGCAACCGCATTAGCCGCAACATCCGACATCAGGCTGGTCTCCCATCGTCGCCGGACGATGGCCCAGCCTGATCGTCCACCCTCTGCCGGGGCATTCGATCCGCTCGGCCTGCCATCGCCACCGCAATAAAACCCTGTCCCTAAGCCTCACCGTAGACCTTGGCAGGGCATCCTGGCCTCCTCAGTCGCCAAGTGCGGCGATGCTGTGGTCTAAACATCATAAACTGTATCATTATATTGCACGTGATTACTGCCACTATCGTAAGGAGGTTCGCTACGCCTTGGCCAACTGCCGTCTCGGTCTTGGGTCCATCACGACCTTGGAACCGGGTGATCCATCCCATGAACGACCGCCCCAGGAGACCGTCATGTCCGAACAGCGCCCCAGCAACCGCCTGATCGACGAAACCAGCCCTTACCTGCGCCAGCACGCCCACAACCCCGTGGACTGGCATCCCTGGGGCGCGGAAGCGCTGGAACGGGCGCAGCGGGAAGGCAAACCGATCCTGCTGTCCATCGGCTACTCCGCCTGTCACTGGTGCCACGTCATGGCCCACGAATCGTTCGAGGACCCCGCCACCGCCCAAGTGATGAACGAGCTGTTCGTCAACATCAAGGTGGATCGCGAGGAGCGGCCCGACCTCGACAAGATCTACCAGACCGCATTCCAGCTACTGCACCGCCGCGCGGGCGGCTGGCCGCTGACCATGTTTCTGACCCACGACGATCAGACGCCTTTCGTTGGCGGGACCTATTTTCCCAAGACCTCCCGCTACGGAATGCCGGCCTTCGTCGAAGTCTTGCAGCGGGTCAACGATCACTATCGCCGTCATCAGGGGGATATCCGCCGGCAAAACCGGATGCTGCTGGACGCCCTGCAGGCCGAAATCGCCACCGCGCCCACCGCCGACCAGGCTCCATTGAGCGCAGCGCTGCTACAGACAGCGCGCGATCAGCTGGTGCGCAGCTTCGATCCGGTCCACGGCGGATTCGGCGGTGCGCCCAAGTTTCCGCATCCCACCCATCTGGAACGACTGCTACGCTGCTGGGCTGCCAGCGTCGCCAGCGACTCGCCCGACCGCGAAGCCGAAACCGTCGTGCGGACAACCCTGCGGCAGATGGCGCTGGGCGGCCTTTACGACCAGCTTGGCGGTGGCTTCTATCGCTATTCGGTGGATGCCGAATGGCAGATCCCGCACTTCGAAAAGATGCTGTACGACAATGGTCCGCTGCTGGCGTTGTACAGCCAGGCCGGGCGCGCAACCGGCGATCCGCTGTTTCGCACGGCGGCGGTGGAAACCGCCACATGGACGATGAGGGAGATGCAAGACCCGGCCGGCGGTTATTACGCCACGCTCGATGCCGATTCCGAAGGCGAGGAAGGCAAGTTCTACCTGTGGACCCCGGCCCGCATACGCCAACAACTGGACGCCGAAGAATACGCCGCCTTCGCCATGGGCTATGGCCTGGAACTGCCGCCCAACTTCGAGCGTCAATCCTGGCATCTGCGGGTCGTCGCCGATTCGGCCACCCTGGCCCAGCGACTGGAGGTCACGCCGGCGCACATCGACGCCTGGCTGGCCTCGGCCCGCCGCAAGCTGTTCGCGGTCCGTTCGAAGCGGATAGGGCCGGGCCGCGACGAGAAGATCCTGACCTCCTGGAACGGGCTGATGATCCGGGGCATGGCCATTGCCAGCCGCCATCTGGAACGGCCGGATTTCGCCGCTTCGGCCGAACGCGCCCTGGATTTCATCCGCAACCAGCTGTGGCGAGATGGTCGGCTGTTGGCGGTCCACAAGGATGGACAGGCACGCTTGAATGCTTATCTGGACGACTATACTTTCCTGATCGACGGCATTCTGGAGTTGCTGCAGTGCCGCTGGCGCGATGGCGATCTGGATTTCGCCCTGACCCTGGCCGAGGTGTTGCTCGAACGGTTCGAAGACCGGACAGCGGGCGGTTTCTACTTCACGTCCTCCGATCACGAGCCGCTGATCCAGCGTCCCAAACCGGTCCACGACGACGCTCTGCCCTCGGGCAACGGCATCGCCGCACAGGTATTGCTGAAACTGGGCCATCTCACCGGCCGGACAGCCTATCTGGACGCGGCGGAACGCGCCCTGCGCTGGGCTGCTTCGACGATCGAGCAGCTCCCCGCCGCTTGCGATACCTTCCTGGCGGCGCTGGAAGAGACGCTAGCGCCTGGGCAAATCATCCTGCTGCGAGGGGAAAAAGCGGCCCTGGGCGAATGGCGGCGGCGTTGCGCGGCGCCCTATGCGCCGCACCGGCTGACGCTGGCGATCCCGACCGACGCGATCCTGCCCGCTGGTTTGCTGGCCGAGCGACCAAGCGGCGTGGCTCCGGTGACCGCCTATGTCTGCAGCGGTCTAGCCTGCTTGCCGCCGATCACCACGCTGGCGGAGTTGGAACCCTTGCTGGTCGACACCGAAGCGACCACCGCCTGAACGACGGGGCAGGCTCGCGTCGCCAGGAAAAATCCGCCGTCGCAGGCGTATTGCCGCCATACTTCATATACTTCTAGTTCATATGATGAATGCAACAAAGGATTCCCTGCGACAACCAGGATCGGGCGCTCTCGCGGAGACCTGCTTCTTCCGATGCAGAGCGGATGTCGGACAGCTTCATGTCGAGGACACACCACCATGACTATCCATCTCTATTTCTCGCTGATTCCTGAGGCGCTGATCGCTTCCATGCTGCCCCCGGAGCAGTTCGGGCAGTATTACGCGACCGGCCACAAATACAAATCCAAGGGACAGGCCATCTTCTTCGAGGTCGATCCGTCCTTCCGCCATCCGTTCTTCAACATCGACGAGGGCCTCGAACGCTGCGTGCCACATCCTGACGGCGCTCCCAAGAACTCGGTGTACATCTCGATCTACCGAGTGTTGGAGCACATCCCGGTCAGCGCCCTGGGCAAGTTATATCTGAGCACGGCCTATGGCCACACCCTGGGCTTGAGCCGGACCGATGCACCGCTGCCACCAGCGTCCGGGCTGCACATGTACCAGGATCTGGCCCCGGTCAACAGCCTGGTGGTCAGCGCCCTCGGCCCGGTCGATTACTATCAGGGGGTCACCAGCCAGCCGGCCAAGTTCATCCGTTTCCCGGGCCTCTGCTTCGTCGAATTGGGGCTGGGCGCGTTGTCGACCGACCCGGCCAACGGCGTGGTGGGCGATCTGCCGTATTCGTTCATCCACCATCTCCGCGAGGCGCTGCTGGAACTGGAGCCGGCCAGCAAGCAGAGCAAGCTGGTGCATCGGGTCCATTCGCTGGAATTCCCGTATCGCATGGTTAAGAGCGGCTTCTACATGGGCAACGGTCCCGACCTGGCGTTCTATCCGATGCCCCCGCACGAAGTTTTGCGCCGCGAGCACAACGGCTGGTGGCGCTCGGCCAACCTGTAAGCGCCCAAACCCACGACAAAGAACCGCCGCCAGCAGAACCGGGGCGGTTTTTTTTGTGGCATACGCCCCAAGGCCGCAAACCGCGCGAGGATGCCGACATGGCACTGAAGAATTCCGCTACCTGCTATGGTTCGGTCAGTCGTTTTCTACACTGGTCGGTCGTCACCCTGTTCGCCTTCCAGTATCTCAGCGCCGCGATCATGACTCATCTGGCGCGTGACAAAACCCTGCTCGGGCTGAGCCAGGGCGATCTCTACAACTGGCACAAGTCGATCGGCCTGGTGTTGCTGACGCTGGCGCTGGCGCGGCTGATCTGGCGCAAGGCGACACCTTTACCTGACTGGGCGCCGGTCCTGTCGAAAACGGAGCGGGCCATCTCCCACCGCAACGAAACGCTGCTGTACGGCTGCATGTTCCTGCTGCCGCTCAGCGGCTACCTGTTCGTCATGGCGGGCAATTTCGGCGTCAAGCTGTTCGGACTGGTCAATCTGCCCAATCCCATCGGCAAGCAGGAAGGGCTGGCCCTGCTAGCCCTGATCGTCCATATCGTCACCAGCTATGCCGCCGTCGTCTTCATCGCCTGGCACGTCGGGCTCGGCCTCAAACACCATTGCTACGATCGCGACGGCTTCCTGAACCGGATGCTGCCGTTCCGGCAACCTTGAGCCGCGCCCAGGGCCTCTTGGCTGTCTGGCTGCCCCGATGATCGGACAAAGTGCACACTGATCATGATGAAACATCCGGGTGAACGCACTTCCCAGCGCAGGCGCGGTCTGCTGGGTAGTACGAACGCATCACCCGGAGGATTTTCATGTTGCGTGCCCTCGTCATCGTTCTCGGACTCCTGCTCGGCTTGCTGGTGACCGCTCTCCTCACGGCCAACTACCATAGCCAGATCTTGGCGGGCTTGCATTATCTGCTCGCCGATCCCTGGGGCAGAGTCACGCTGCTGAACTTCGGGATCGGTCTGCTGTTCGTCGCGGTCTGGATGGCCCTGGTGGAACCCAATCCCTGGCGGGCGGCGGCCTGGATCGTCGCGCTGTTCCTGCTGGGCAACGTGGCCACGCTGGCTTTCCTGCTGTGCCGGACCTGCCAGGTCCAACACTGGTCGGAGCTGTTCCTGCCCTCTCATGCCGCCGATCGCCGCTGATCCACCGCATCGGCAGGCTCGAACGCCCGCCACCCGCGCAACCGATCGTTTGGAGAGGCCATGGCGATAGCCGCGCCGATTCCGGCCAAATTCGCCAGCATTCAAGTGCTGCGCGGGATCGCCGCCATGCTGGTGGTATTCGCGCACCTGCAGGTGGTCGAGCAGCGCTACGGCCTCGGCGACCCGATCCTGCCAGGCTGGCTGGATTACGGCCAGTCCAGCGTCGATCTGTTCTTCGTGATCAGCGGCTTCGTCATCGCCACCGTCAGCCGCGCCCAGTTTCGATCGTTGCCCGCCGCCGGCCATTTCCTGTTCCAGCGCGTCACCCGCATCTATCCGCCCTATTGGCTGTACAGCGCCATCGTGCTGCTGGTCTGGCTCTATCGGCCTGGCCTGGTGAATGCGGCGCAAGGCCATCAGATCGACATCCTGGCTTCGTTCCTGCTCCTGCCACAAGATTTGTTACCGCTGCTGATGGTGGGCTGGACGCTGACGCATGAGATGTATTTCTACCTGGTCGTCGCTCTGCTGCTACCGCTGATTCCTGAACGAGCCTTCCCGCTGGCGCTGGCGGCCTGGGCGGCGGTGGTGATCCTGGGACAAGGCCACGCGATACTATATCCGGGGGAGCTGCTGGACCCGACCCTGCGTCTGATGCTGCATCCCTTGACCCTGGAATTCATCGGCGGGGCCGCCGTCGCTCTGCTGCTATACGGCGGGGCGGGTGGTCATGGCCGGGCGATCCTGGCGCTCGGCATCGCCGGCTTTATCCTGGCTGTGCGGGCGCTGCAAGCCGGTTACGCCGTTTTGGATGGTGCGGACCGCTGGCGGCTGCTATGGTTTGGCGTGCCCGCGCTGCTGGTGACCTACGGCGCTGCGCGGTCCGAAATCGAAGGCAAGCTGCGCTTCCCGGCCTTCATGCGAAGGATCGGCGACGCTTCGTATTCGATCTACCTGAGCCACATCCTGGTGCTATCGGCCATCGGGCGGCTATGGCCACAGGCGCTGCTGCCCTACCCCATCGACCATGTCGCGACACTGGCGGCCATGCTGCTGGCCACGCTCGGGGTGGGCTGGCTGAGTTATCGCTGGGTGGAAGTGCCCATCCTGCAGGCGATGCGCCACTGGAGCCCTACACCCGCCCAACGAGAATCTCGATCGACTGCCTGCTGACCATCCACCGCCCGGCGGCGCCAGCGCATTCCGGGCTGATGGCGACCTGGGCCTGAGTGCTAGGCCGTTCCCTCCAGGAACGTCGCCCGAATCGCCCGCATGCTGTCAGCCGCGCCCGAGGTCAGTTTGTAATCGACGAAACGGCTGACGTTGGTCTCGGTGGGATTGATCTCCACCGTGGGAATGCCCGCCCGACTGGCTTGCACCACTGGGCCGGCAATGTAGGGAAATACGCTGGTGGTCCCGATGCTGAACACCAGATCAAAACCTCGATCCAGCTCCTCATACAGATGCTCGATGGCGTGGGACGGCAACACCTCGCCGAACAACACCACCCGCGGCCGCACCAGGGCATGACACTGCGGACAGGACGGCGGCATCTCCAGGGCGCTGTAGTCCTCCACCGTCACGGCATAATCGCAGCGGGTGCAGTACAAGTCATGGATATCGCCATGGATCTCGACCAGATTACGGCTGCCGGCATCGCGGTGAAAGCCGTCGATGTTCTGGGTCAGCACGCACACCTCAAGGTGGTCCTGCAACTCGGCGATGATCTTGTGGCCATCGTTGGGTTGCGCGCCACGGCAGGATTTTTCGATCTGATGCAGGTATTTCCAGGTGATGGCCGGATTGCTCTCCAACATCGAACCGGACAGGGCTGTTTCGATCGAAAAGTTCTCCTCGGTCATCTGGTTGTTGTACAAACCGCCAATGCCGCGATAGGTCGGCAGACCGGAATCGGCGGAAATACCCGCGCCGGTGATGAACAACAGCCGGCGGGCGCGGCGCAGTTCGCTGACGATGCGGGCGATGGTGACGGGATTCGGTTCGGACATGGCGGGCCTCGCGGAAAGTGGGGAGCGCGGGATCAGACGACCAACAGATTGTAGAGCGCCTCGAACTCGCGCGTCAGCTTGTGGCGGGGGTCGAGATGGATCATCGGCAAGGCCAGGGCGTGCGATTCGCGAATCTTGACCGAGGCGGACAGGAACGCATCCAGCACCGGCATCCCTTCCTCGCGCAACTCCTGCACCAGGCGCACCGGCAGATTGGCGCGGGCCTGATAGTGGTTGACCACGATCCCTTCGATCCGCAAATCGCGGTTATGATCGGCCTGGATCTCGCGCACGCTGTCCATCAGGTTATACAGAGCGCGGCGGGAAAAATCGTCGCAATCGAAGGGAATCAGGCAGGTATCGGCCGCGATCAGAGCCGAGCGAGTGAAGAAGTTCAGCGCCGGAGGCGTATCGATGAAGATCTCGTCGAACTCCTTGAGCGTGTCCAGCGCCTCGCGCAGCTTGAACATCTTGTAGCGCGACTCCAGCTTGACCTGCAGCTCCTCCAGGCGGGGATCGGACGGCAGGACGCTGAGTCGGGCGAACGGGGTTTCGGCGATGTAGGCAGCCGGTTTGTCGGCGAACAGCTTGTAGGCGAGGATGTCGTCGAAAAAATGAGCGAGGGTCTTGCTCTGTTCGTCCAGGGCCTGACCCAGCAGATAGCGGGACGCATTGGCCTGCGGGTCCAGATCCACCAGCAGGGTCCGCCGGCCCCGCGCGGCGCTGATGGCGGCCAGATTGCACGCAATGGTGGATTTGCCCACTCCCCCTTTTTGATTGAATACGATTCGGCGCATGGTGGTTTCCGCGGTTTTGTTGGGGTTGAATCGAATAAGTGTAGTCAAGCGGCGGGAAGGCGTCGAGGCGCAGAAAACCACTCCCCTGACCCGGAAGCGGCGCAGGCGCGGGTTGCCCCTTGCTAGCTGGAAAGGCAGGCGAATAGGGTCGGCGGCGCTACGGGGTCGCCGGTTTGACCTCCGGTAGCCAGTGCTTGGCGCTGGCCTGGCGACCCAGCTCGGTCTTGCCACAGCGACTCACCAACGCCTTGTAGAAACGATCAGCGGCCTTGGAATCGCGATTCTTGACCCAGTTGCCGGCGGTGACCAGCACCAGCGCCGTCTGCTCGGACTGATCGGGCATGCGCTCGGCCGCAGCCCACGCCAGATCGGCAGCCCGGTAGCGGTAATGGAAACGCCGATCCGGGGTGGGCACATTGCCGGCAGCGCGTTTGATCTCGTCCGGGGTTGGGCGATTCACCCCCTCCTTGGGACGATCGGTGCGGGTCGTCCCCAGATCGAAACTACCGCCTTCGCCGGCCCAGTCCGGGTCGCTCTCGGTGCCCAGCAGATCCAGTCCCTGATCGCGGGTCAGCTGAGCAGCGGTCCACAGCGCCTCGGCCCGTTGCGGACTCGGCATCTTCGCATCGTTGCCACGCCGCCAAGCGTCGACGTAGCGGTGGAACGATTCCTGCCGCTCGATCGGATAATACGGCACGGCAGCATCCAGCATCCCCTGCCGCGCCAGTCGCCGGGCCAGCAGATAGCGCATCCGGGTATCCGCGCCATCCGGCGTCTTGCCATCGACCGGCGGCTTGGCCGTCGGCCAACGCTTGTCCACGAATTCCTTGAGTTCCGCCAGCGCCAAAACCTGTTCGGCCAGGTACGCGGCATCGAACCAGTGGTTGCTGTTATTGTCGTCCACGCTCAGCAGCAGCGCATCGAGCGCCACTAGGTATTCCCCACGGGCGAGTTGCAGGCCGCCGATTTCGGCCTGTGCCCGCTTGGCGTTGAACACCTCGCTATCGTCGTCTTGATCGTGGCTGATGACAAAATCCGGATCGGTGGGGAAATGCGCCGCAACTTCGGCGATCAGCGGCAACGCTTCCGTCACCTTGCCAGCGCGCAGCAATAGCTTGGCCCGCAGCCACTGGGCAATCGGCGACTGGGCCGACGCCTTGGCCAGCCAGCCCTGCGCCAAGTCGAAATTGCCGGCCTGATAGGCGGCCCAGGCCAATCGGTCGGCGTCCTCGACCGGCGCATCCACGGTCTTGAAGCTGTCCAGCCAGGCCGCCACCTTGGCATCACCCTTCAACAGACTGGCGGACACCAGGTAACCGGTCACTAGACGGCGCGCGGTCGGGTTCTGCGCGCAGGCGGTGCGGGCATTGGCATCGGCATCGGCGGCGGCATGGCGGGCCGCCAACAACAGCGAAATCGGTGCAGCGGGATCGCCGGCCTCCAGCTGCACGCGGAACAGCTCCAGCGCCGGAGCGTAGTGACCCTGCTTGAGCGCCAGTTGGGCCTCCCGGCCGAGACTGGCGGCAGCCAGCCCAAGCGGATCGGGGAAACCCTGCTGCGCCAGTTCGCGAGTCTGCTGGAACCAGCGCAGCGCCTCGCTGGGGTTATCACCGAGATAGCTGCGGCCCAGCATATAGGCGGCCCAGACCGATCGCTGCCGGCGTTGCTCGGGTGGCCGGTTTAGCAGATCTTGCCAGGCTTGCCGGGCTGCGGCGGTCTGTTTGCCGTGATAGGCAATGGCACCGCGCAGATAATCGGCAAATTCGCCCGGCAACCCCTCGGGAACGGCCAGCGCTGCCGTCAATACGATTTCCGGTGGCCGCGTGGCGTCGGTCATGCCGCTCCACAGTTGTTCCTCCCGCGCTACCACCTTCTGGGCGTGCTCCGCCAGCGCTCGCCGCACCGCGCCATAGTCGGCCAGAATCTTGTCCCGCTTGGCGGGATCGGGCTGGATCGCCGTCAGCGCTTGAGTCAGCTGTTCCAGGTCGATGGCTTCGGTCTGCGCCACCTGGGCATTGCCCAGCGTATCGCCCTCAGTCATGGCCGGAGCGACAGCGCGGAATGGCGGCGGATACGGCGTCGGCACCCGTTTGGCTTCGTAGGCGAAGGTGGAGTAAGGCAGCTCGAGAAAGGCGGCATCGTTCTCGATCAGGATGCGGCTGGGTAGGAATGGACCACAGGCGAAAGCCACGGATAAAGGCGCGAGCGGAATCGTCATTCCCAGCAGGACGCGCAGACAGCGAAGTTGCGACATGGCCCGAAGTCTCCGAGGGTAAGTGAGACATGGTAAAACAATAGTGGAAAAATTCTGGCAATCTGCTGGGGCTTTGTTGCACAAATCAGATGAAGGCCGCCCATCCCGTTTATCGTAGCGATCAACAGGCTTGGGTATCAAAGCAGCGATGATTCTCAGTTTATCGCCAAAT